>Ga0208034_1000069_pt1 | contig 110236 bp, 89 predicted proteins | sample June2015DPH_8_10_FD_184699 | JGI IMG/M metagenome (GOLD analysis project Ga0208034, IMG submission 184699) | Peatland microbial communities from SPRUCE experiment site at the Marcell Experimental Forest, Minnesota, USA - June2015DPH_8_100... | ecosystem: Environmental > Terrestrial > Soil >... | reverse complement strand
TTTTCTCCTCCATGATGGCTTGCAAAGTGGAGCTTTTGATGTCGCTGATCATCTTGGCATAGACCTTGCCGCCGCGCTTTAACAGGCCGAAGACAGGCACTTTCCCGGCTGCTCCACGACCGCGTAATCCTTTGCGCCGGCCACCAAAGTAGCTCTCATCCACTTCCACTTCTCCTGAGAACGGAGCGGCATCCTCGCAGACCTGGTAGATGAGCTGCCGCAGACGATGAAAATAATACGCCGCGGTCGTCTTGTTGACGCCCACCAGCACGCCCGCCGTGCGCGCTGTCGTACCTGCAACAAAGTGCTCCATCAGCCGTCGCTGTTGGCTCCAGAGCAGACGGCTCTTGTGCATCTGCGCCATCCTAGAAACCCTAGCTCTTCGTTAGTTATCTAGGACAGCCCCTTTTTCTTTATTTAATTTTGCCCTCCCGTTGAGCTGAGTGTGCGATCGCGGAGCCCGTGTGGTTGAAAGATCATGGTTTGAGTATGCGCCAGAACGACGAAATGATATGCAAACTTCGCGGAGGGAATTTCCGTAGTGTTTTCAGCGGTTTGCGGGACGAATCGAGCGTTCCGGGTCTTGACAGGATTGAGAAATGCGGCCGCGTTCCTGCCTTTACGGCTACGGCGTCTGGGTTACATCCCAGCCGCCGCCCAGCGCGCGGATCAGGCTGACGCTCGCCGCAAACTGCCGGCTCTCGATATTGATCGCGGTCACCTGGTCCTGCAGCAGCGTCTGTTCGGCCGTCAGCACTTCAAGATAGCCTGTGACTCCGCCCTTGTAGCGCGCATTCGACAGATTGAAAGAGTGCTGTGCTGCATCCACCGCGTGCTGTTCCGCGCCCGCTTCCTGCTCCAGAATGCGCAGGCCAGAAAGCTGATCTTCCACGTCGTTGAACGCCTGAAACACGGTGTTGCGGTAGCCGTCCGCCTGCGCCTCGTAGTTGTGGCGTGCCGCGCCGGTTAGAGCGTGGCGCTGCCCGGCGTCAAACAGCAACTCCGCCGCCTGCGCACCCAGGCTCCACAACGAGCTCGGACCCTGAATCCAAGTGCCGGGATGCGCACTTTCGAATCCTCCGCCTCCGTTGAGCGTCACAGTGGGATAGAACGCGCTTACCGCGATGCCGATTTGCGCGTTGGCCGCGTCCGCAAGCCGCTCCGCCTGAGCAATGTCCGGTCGCCGCTCCAATAGTTGCGACGGCACGCCCAGGGGAACCTTCGGCAGCGCCAGGTCGAGCGGCGCCGGCGGAATACTGAATCCGGACAGGTCGTAATTGGCGAGCGTTCCGATGGCATGCTCATATTGCGCACGCGCCACGCCGAGGTCGACAAGCTGCGCGCGAACAGTTTCGAGCTGTGTCTGCGCCTGCGCCACATCGACCGCGGTCGACACGCCTCCAGCAAATCGGCGCCGCGTCAAATCGAGTTGGTGCTCGAGGTCGGCCACCGAGTCCGTCAATAGCTTGATCTCGGAATCGATGCCACGCAGAGCAAAATAATCCGTCGCCATCTCTGCGTGCAGCGTCAAAGCCACGTTCGCCTCATCGGCGGCGCTCGCCTGCGCGTTCGCACGCGCCTGTTCCACTGTGCGGCGGATGCGGCCCCAGAAGTCCGGCTCCCAGCTTGCCTCGCCGGCAATCACAAAGTCGCCGTACGTTGTTGTTCCGCCGGGCGTCGCTGACGGTCGATTTGCAGACGCACGATTGCGGCTGATCGACGGCCCGGCCGAAAGCGTGGGGTAAAGATTCGCCCGCGCCGCCCGCACCTGGTCCTCGGCGGCCAGGTAGAGTTCCATTGCCTGCCGCAGTTGCACGTTGTTCGATTCGATCCGTTCTTCCAGTTGGTTGAGCTGCGGATCCTGGTAGACCTGCCACCACTTGACCTTCAGCAGGCCGTCGGAAGGATTCGCCGGCTGCCATGCGCCGCCCTGCGGATTGGGCGGCGGCAAAACAACCGCGTTCGCGCCCGCCTCCTTGTAGGTTGTCGGCGCGTTGTAGCCGGGGCGATTGTAGTTCGGGCCCACGGGTTTGCAGCCTGACAGGAGAATCGCCGCCAATGAGCCCGCCGCCAGGGCGCAGCTTCCCGCGCGCAGCATTCGTGGGCGTTCCAACGGCGATCGCTTCGCCATCGTCACAGGCCTCCTGCGCCGAACGCGTTGCTCTTTGACGTTTCCACCGTCACCTTTTCCCCGTCGATCAGCGAGTCAGGTGGGTCCTGCACAACCTTGTCGCTAGCGTTCAGCCCACTGACGATCTGTACGGTTGCACCGTCGTCCTCACCGATCGTAACCGGCACAAGATGCGCCACCGCTCCTTCGCTGCCTACTGTTACCGTTGCCACCTGCATGCCCACTCGCCTGAAGATCAGCGCCGAAGTGGGCACGATAAACGTTTGTCCGGCAGTCGCCGTCTTCAAGTGAACCTGCGCCAGCGCCCCGGGCATCAGCTCGCCAGACCGGTTATCCAGGTCCACCTCCACCAGCAGCGTGCGGCTCACGGGATCGATGGCGTCGGCGGTTCTCACCAGCGTCCCATCGAAGGTTTTTCCCGGATACTCGGGGAAGGTGAGGCCGACTTTCATACCGCGCTTCAGCGTTTGCGAATAAAGCTGCGGCACATTGGTGTAAACGCGCAGCGTCTCCAGCGCCTGCATGTGGAAGAGTTCGGTGCCTCCGCCCTGGCCGGAACCCGAGTTGATCAACTGGCCGGTGTCGACCTCGCGCGCAGTCACCACACCGTCAAACGGCGCATACACCTTCTCGAACGCCTGCAGTTCGCGCAGCCGTTGCAGGTTGGCCTGGGCCGATTTCACCGCTGCTGCTGTGGCGGCGGCCTGGTTGACGTAGGTATCGGCGTCCTGTTGCGAAACGGCATCCGACTTCACCAGGCCCGTATAGCGCTCAGCCTGGATGCGCGCGATGTTGGCGTTCGCTTGCGCGGTCGCCAGGTCCGATTCGGCCTGCGCCACCTGCCTGTCGAGCTCCGGCGTGGAGATGATGGCCAGCAGCGCCCCCTTCTTCACTTTCGCTCCGATGTCGAAGTACCAGTGTTCGAGGTAGCCGTCGGTTCGCGCATAGATTGGTGAGTCAGTGTATGCAGTCACGTTGCCGGGCAGAACGAGTGTTTCCACGGGCGCGCCAGCCTTGGCCGGCGCAATCGCAACCGTCGGAGCGGCCAAGGCGTTGGTGCGCTCAGCCAGAACCGTGCGGGCATGCATGCGGCGAAGGATGCCGACAGCCGCAAGCACGCACAGAATGAGCAGAATGACAGCAACGCCCGTCAGGACCTTGCGCGGCGAGACGGGAGTTTGCTCAGGAGGGGCCTCGTGGCCCGCCGCGACGCTTTGCAGATTCGGATTCGGTTCTTGGGTCATAAGCATCTACTCCGGTCTCGCGTCGAATTCATCGAATCGGGCGGCATCGGACTCGTCGTCGCGTTCGCGGCGCCGCTCGATCCGGCCGTGAATGAACGAGAAGAAAGCAGGAACAAAAAAGAGCGTGGCCACCGTGGCCAGCAGCAACCCGCCGATCACGGCGCGGCCCAGCGGCGCATTTTGTTCGCCGCCATCGCCCAGGCCTGACGCCATCGGCACCATGCCGATGATCATGGCCAGCGCCGTCATCAGCACCGGCCGCAAACGGACGAAACCTGCATTCAGCGCGGCACGCCGCGCGTCGCCCACCAGAATCTCGAGCTGCTCGCGCGCAAAGCTCACCACCAGGATGGAATTGGCGGTGGCCACGCCCATGCACATGATGGCTCCGGTCAGCGCGGGCACGCTCAGCCGGGTTCCAGTGAGAAAGAGAAACCAGACGATACCGGCCAGCGCCGCGGGCAGCGCCGAAATAATCAGAAACGGATCGAGCCAGGACTGGAAGTTCACCACGATGAGCAGATAGACCAGCAGGACAGAGACTGCCAGACCGCTCAGCAGGCCGAAGTATGAACTGTACATCGTCTCGCTTTGGCCGCGGAGGTTGAATTGTGAACCGCGAGGCAGATCCTTTTCGTGCTGGGCGACGATTCTCTCCACGGCGCGCGTTACGCTACCCAAATCGGTTCCTTCCACGTTGGCGTAAACGTCAATCACGGGCTGGACGTCATAATGGCTGACCGTGCCTAGTTCGGTACCGGGAACGATGGAAGCGACATTACTCAACACCTGCACCGGGCGGGGAGCTGCCGGAGCAGCTGTCGCAGCGTTTGGGTTCTGCGCGGGAGCGACGCTGCCCTGCGGCGATGCACCCGGTGCTCCGGTAGTGGTGCTGCTGGAAGGTTGGGTCATCGCTGCCGTCCCAGTTCCGCTGGTGATCGGTAGGCTCTCCAGGGCGGACAAGCTGTTCATGCGGTATTGCGGAGCCTGCGTGGTGATGCTGTAGGAAACGCCGTTGCCCGGGTCGAGATAAAAGGTGGGGCTGGTCTGGAAGCTTCCGCTCAACGCTACCAGCAGGCTCTGGGCTACGTTCTGTTGAGTCAGGCCGGTTTCCGCGGCGCGCGTGCGGTCCACGTTGACCGTAAAGTTGGGATAGTTGAACGGCTGCTGGATACGCGTGTCAGTCGTGCCACGCACATAACGGACTTCATTCAGAATCCGCTCGGCGAGCGCGCGGTTTGCATATAGATTCGGACCGACGATCTGAATATCGATCGGCGCGGCCACTCCGAAGTTCAGGATCTGCGTCACCATATCTGCCGGAACGACGTAAAAGGTTACTCCGGGGTATTCGCGGGCCAGCACTGCCCTCAGGCGCTCGACATAGGCGCCGCTGGGGTGATGATCCCGGTTCAACTGCACCTGAATGTCCGCATCCGCGGGGCCCACCGGCGCTGAACTCGAGAACGCCAGATTCGCCGATATGTAAGGCAGGCCAATGTTATCGAGAATGGAGGCGATTTCTTTGGCGGGGATCTGCTGGCGAATGGTCGATTCGACACGATCGCAAAGAGCGGCTGTCTCCTCGATGCGCGTTCCGGAATGCGCGCGCACGTGAATGATGAACTGACCAGAGTCGACAGCGGGGAAGAAGTCCTGTCCGAGCCAAGGCGCCAATCCCAGTGAAGCCAGGACAATTGCGAGAAACACGATGAGAAAGGCTCCCGAGTGGTCGACGCAGAACGTGAGCAGTCGGAGGTAGCCGTGGCGAAAGCGATCGAAACCGCGCTCAAATCCGAGCTGGAAGCGCATGAACAGGTTGCGGCTCGCCTGTTTCCTCGCGGCCTCCGCATCGTCGTGCTCTGTGAGCAGGTACTTGGCCATGGTAGGCACAAGTGTGCGCGAGAGGAAGTAACTGGCCAGCATGGCGAAAACCACCGCCTCGGCCATGGGCACAAACAGAAAACGCGCCACGCCGCTCAGAAAAAACATGGGCACAAGAACGATGCAGATGGCGAGGGTTGAGACGAGAGCCGGTGTGGCAATCTGCGCTGAGCCTTCGAGAATGGCCTGTTCCAGCTCTCCGCCTGTCTCCAGGTAGCGATTGATGTTTTCGATGGCTACAGTGGCGTCGTCCACCAGAATGCCCACGGCCAGCGCCATGCCGCCCAGAGTCATGATGTTGATGGTTTCGTGCAGCGCGTAGAGCAGGATGAGGGAGCAGAGAATCGAGAGCGGAATGGAGACGGCGATGATGATGGTGGAACGCCAACTGCCCAGGAAGATCAGGATCATCGTCGCGGTCAGGCAGGCTGCGATGATGGCCTCGCGCACGACGCCATTGATCGCGCTGCGGACGAAGATCGACTGATCCGCGAGCGCAACGATCCGCAACTGCTCCGGTAGCCGCCCCTTGAAGCTGGGTTTCGAGAGGATACTGCGCACGTCCTTGATGATGTCCAGAGTGGATGCCGAACCAGTTTTCTGAATGTTGACCATGAGCGCACGGTGGCCATCCACGCGCACGATGTTGGTCTGCGGCGGATTGCCGTCACGCACGTGCGCCACGTCGCGGATATAAACCACTGCCCCGTTCACCGTCTTGATCGGCATGTAATTCAAAGCGTCCAGGACCGTGGGCGCGGAGTTTGTCTCTACCTGATATTCAAACCGGTCAAGCTTGATTGTGCCTGAGGGGGCGATCAGATTCTGCGACGCGACAGCGTTCACGACATCGGAAGGCGAGAGCCCTTTGGCTTGAAGCGCATTCAAATCAAGGTCGATCAGAATTTGCCGTTGCTTGCCGCCGACAGGGAATACTTGTGCGCCTTCGACCGTGGCCAACTGAAGCCGGATCGTGTTTTGGGCAAGGTCGTTCAACTGCTGTTCGTTCAGACCCTCCCCTGAGAGCCCCAGTTGCAGGACCGGAACGGTTGATGCGTTGTACTGTATGACAAATGGAGGCAGAGTCCCCGGCGGCAGCTGCCTTAAAAACACCTGGCATGTGGCGGTCACTTGTGCGATCGCCTGGCCGATATTCACGTTGGGATGAAAATAGATTTTGATGATTCCCGTGCCCACGAGCGACACCGATTCCATGTGATCGATGTCGTTCACGACGGAGGTCAGGCCCCGCTCGGAAGGGGTCACAATACGGTTGGCGATCTGGTCCGCCGAGAGGCCGGAATAGCTCCATGACACGGTGATCACCGGGATGCCAATGTTGGGAAAGATGTCCGTCGGCATCGACTCGATGCTGAAGACGCCAAGAATCAGAATGAGAAGCGCAAAGACGACAAAAGTATATGGCCGCCGCAGCGCAAGCCGGACAATCCACATCATACGGCTGCTATTCGCTCCTCGGCCCGCGCCCTGATGGCTTGCTTTCCTGCTACTGGCTCGCCATCACCCGCGGCCCAAAAACCGGGGCCGGTCTTGGGCGTCGCTTCGGCGCGCGCCGGATCCTCGGGTACCCGGCAGGGTTGCACTCAAGTGCTACTCCGGTCAGGCGTTTCATTGAACATACTATGGTAGCTGATCGATCGAGACGATGAGAACGTACGTGGCAAAACGGCCGGTCCAGTCAAAGCCCACACCCATAGGACGTCCCAGGGCAAGTTAAAGATTCGGGTTTTGAAGCCAGCCGGCCGACGTACGGTGTCCTGAGCCAGTTGACTGCGTCTAATCGAAATACCGCCACGCGCGGAGAAATCATGGAGCCTCGCAGCCCGCTTGGTTCCGGTAGACTGTCAGGTGAGTTCCGCAAAAGGAATTCATCCCTGGTACCGGCGGCGAACACGGCGGGGAAGTTGTGGCAATGTCGCGGCTGCGCGCCTCGATTCAGCCCGGAAACTTCGACTGCGACGGCAAACGTCCCCGGCCGAGGGTTCTGGCGTTTGGGAAGGGTGGCCGCGGTCCTGTAAAATCGATCTTTCCTTAAGGAACGACCGGAATTTCCGGGGAAGGACCGTATTTTCAGCTTTTGAGGGTGTGCATATTCTTCCTGTGAAGCAGAACTTTGGTACGAAAGAGAATCTGTGCTCGTCGCAGGGCTTACACCCGGTGAAGTTCAGGCACACTTTCACCATCAGCGCTTCTTCCGCTGTAAGGCGCGTGGCGCGGGTCCTCATGCTCCTCGTCCTCGTATCGGGGGCTGCTGCCGCCTTCGCGCAAACGCCCGATACCATCGACCAGATCCGCGTCGTCGGCAACCGGCGCATTCCCAAAGAGACCATCCTCGCTCGTATGTTTACCCATCCGGGTGACGCCTACGACCCCATCTCCATCGAGCGCGATTTCAACTCACTTTGGAATACCGGCTACTTTGAAGACCTTCGCATCGAGCGCGAGGACTCTGAGAAGGGCGTCATCCTCGACGTATTTGTCCGCGAGAAGCCCACCATCCGCGACATCATCTACAAGGGGAACAACTCGGTTACCAACTCCGACATCCTTGACCGCTTTAAGAAAGAAAAGGTCGGCCTGTCGGTCGAGAGCCAGTACGACCCGACAAGGATCACGCACGCTGAAACCGTCATCAAGGAGCTTCTCGCCGAGCACGGCCACCAGTTCGCCGCCGTCAAAACTGATGTCAAGACTGTTCCTCCGGCCTCTGTGCAGGTCACCTTCAACATCAAGGAAGGACCGGTGGTCAAGGTAGGAAAGATCACCTTCGTAGGGAACCGGCACATCAACAGTCTCGACCTGCGCCGCGCCATGAAGAACCTCAAACCGATCGGCATACCCTACTCCATCATCTTCGAGGATCTCTTCCCGCAGACCTACGACTCCTCCAAACTCGAAGAAGACACCGAGCGCGTGCGCCAAGCTTACGAAGACAAGGGCTATGCCTCCGCCGCCGTCGAGTCGCCCAAGACCCAGATTCGCGACGAGGGCGGCCTCAACTGGTTCACCTTCCGCCCCAACAAAGGCAAGCGCATCGACATTCAGATGACGATCGAGGAGGGCGGGCGCTACCATCTCGGGACCATCACTTTCACCGGCAACAAACAAATCAACAACCAGAAGGCCCTGCGCGCCCAGTTCCCCATCAAGGACGGCGAGTGGTTCAGCGCCACAGCTTTCCGCAAGGGCCTCGACAATCTCAAAAAGGCATATGGAAGCCTAGGCTACATCAACTTTGGCGCGGTCCCCAAGATCAGCTACGACGACCAGAAAAAGACGGTCTCCCTGAACATCGATATCGACGAGGGCAAGCAGTTCTTCGTCTCACGCATCGAGTTCCAGGGCAACACCATCACGCGCGACCGCGTCATCCGCCGCGAGCTGCTGCTCGACGAAGGTTCTGTTTACAACTCCCAGTTGTGGGAGTACAGCCTGCTCCGCCTCAACCAGTTGGAGTACTTCGAACCGCTGAAGGTCGATCAGGACTCCGAGGCCCACCAGGATCCCGACAACGGCACCGTCGAGCTGCTTTTGAAGGTGAAGGAAAAGGGCAAGAATTCAATCGGGCTGAATGGCGGCGTCAGCGGCTACTCCGGCGCATTCCTGGGCCTCAACTACGCCACCAACAACTTTCTCGGGTTGGGCGAAACCCTCAGCCTACAGGCCAACCTGGGCAGCGTCAGCCGCCAATTCCTCTTCGGCTTCACGCAGCCGTACATTCGCAATCGCCCCATCAACGTTGGGTTCCAGATCTTCAATAACAAGCAGGACTACAACCCAGCCAAGAACTACCAGGCCACCACGGGCGCTTCGCTCAACTTGAGCGATGCCGAAAAGTCGCTCACGCAGAACTACAACGTGGGCGCCGACGGCTTCAATTTCTCCGTGAGCTACCCGCTCAAGCGGCACGCCTTCCAGCGGGTGGGTATGACGTACTCGCTCACCAAGTCAAACATCACGGCCTTCAGTACGGCTTCGCAAACCTATTTCCAGACCATCGCCTTCCGATCGGGAGTGCAGGGATCGAACCCGTTGTCCGGTATCGTCAACAGCTCCATCTCGCTCACCTACACCTACGACACGGTCAGCAACCCCATCCGCCCACGCGACGGCAAGCAGTACACGGCGTTTGTTCAGGCGGCCGGCATCTGGGGCAGCGTGCGCTACGTCAACCCGGTGTTTGCCTACAAGCAATTCATCCCCATGCACTACCTCACGCCCTCCAGGGAGGGAAGAAATGTGCTGGGTATCCGCGCGCAGTTGGGCTACATTCAGGGCTTTGGCGGCGACGTGGCTCCGCCCAACAATCGTTTCTACTCCGGCGGCGAGCAAGAGCTCCGCGGCTTTGATGTCCGTGGCGCCACGCCTTACGGCTATATCCCCACGCGCGTTCCCTTTCAGCTCACCAATCCTGACGGCAGTTGCGTTCCTCGCGATCCCACCAACCCTGAAGACAACCAGTGCATCGAGGTGCCGCTCCCCGTCTACGGCGTTGTCTCCATCGGTGGCGACACCAACCTTACCGCTAACGCCGAGTACCGCATCCCCGTGGTTGGACCCTTCGACTTCAAATTCTTCGATGATTTCGGCATCGATGTGGCGACCAATCATGGACAGCTGGAACAGAGTCCCGAGGGCTTTGCGTCTCTCACCGCGCCCCTCTATGGCTGCCCGGTTTACAACAACGGCTCTTGCCAGGGCGGTATTCCCGGTTCCCAGGTTGGGTTCCGGAAGGACATCCACCCCGTTGCCGGCACCAACTTCGTTCCGCGCATGTCCCTGGGCGCCGAGCTTGCGGTCCTTATGCCCATCATCAACGCTCCTTTCCGCCTCTACTTCGCCTATAACCCGCTTCGCCTGTATGAGACGCCTTATTGCAACGATGTGAAGCTGGGCCAGAAGCAGTTGAGCTGCTCGGCAGAGTTGATCACCCGCTCCATGTTCCCGCCGGGCGGCGCGGGCGACTACACCTACCAGGAAGCCATCGAGGCCTACGGTTCGCAGGACATCTTCCGCGAGCCTCGCAAGACCTTCCGGTTGACCGTTTCCACCACGTTCTGAGAATCAGGGTCAGCGGTCAGGTTTCAGGTTTCACGGTTCAGGGTTCAGGGTTCAGAAGGGCATTCTACGAGCGGGCCAGGCACTTGGGGTTCTGTCATGGATGGCGCCCAACGGTTTCTCTCTCGATTGTGTTCTCACCCAGGCGAGGAGCAATGTCGAATGAGCTTTGGTCCCTGAAACCTGATCCCTGCCCCCTGCCCCTGTCGTTTGACGCTCCCTTTTCAGGCTTCTATAATCCCCTCTAGTTCCCGGCGATGCGTCAGTGCGTTTTTGAGTCAACGCTGGCATCGCGCCGGACGGAGCCTCAAATTGTGTTGTGTGGCCTGTGGCTGCAGCGCTATTGGGCCCTGGAACGCAGGAATCCCGAAGGAGTCGTAGATCCGCATGAAGCGCTTGTCCTTGCTTACCCTAGTATTTGCCGTGGCGTCTGCCGTTTCGGCCGCCGGCCAAACCACTGCTGCTCCGGTTGCGCCTAAGCCGGCACCGTCCACCGCTGCCGGACCGGCCAAGGTCGCGGTCATCGCCTTTCAGGCTGCGGTCGGCCAGACCAACGAGTTCCAGCGCAACTTCGCTGACCTGCAGAAGAAGTACGATCCCAAGCGTCAGCAATTAAAGACCCTGAGCGATGAAGTCGACGCCCTGACCAAGCAGTTGCAGGATCAGGCAACCCCGTTGAGCGATGCCGACCGCGTCAACAAGGCCCGCTCCCTCGACGAGAAGAAAAAGCAGTTGGACCGCGACACCCAGGACGCGCAGGGCGACTTTCAAAACGACCTTCAGCAGTTGTTCGCCGGCCTGGCCACCAAGGTGGGCGCGGTCATGACCGACTACGCTGAAAAGCACGGCTACACGCTGGTACTCGACGCAGGCAGCGAGCAGAACGCCACCGTGCTCTATGCCGTCCCGTCCACTGACATTACCAGGGCCGTCATCGACGCCTACAACCAGAAGTCCGGGATTCCGGCGCCGCCGGCTCAGGGAACGGCAGGCGGCCCGCCCGCCGTCGATGCACCGCAGCCGCAGCCGGCAGCTTCGCACTAGCGCGCCGGTTTCGCGGGCGGCTCACAGTTCCAGCTTCGTAGTTCTCAGCCCGGTGGCGCCATGCCGCCGCCAAAGCTGAGAACTACGATCCCGTTCGCTGTTCACGGTCCACCCGTCTCTGTATAATTGCTATAATTCCTGCTGACGTCTCCGTTCGCGCCTTTTCAAACCTTGCGCCGTCCGGCGAAATGTTTCCGCAAAAAATCGGGGCCTCAGGCAATGGGTCTTCGCCGCCGGGGTGAAAAAGGCGTGAGGTTTTTTAACAGGAGTCAGTTATGTTTTGCGTCTAACTGAGGAGCCGCACAGGAAGTCTGAAGGAGTCTTTGAAGCAGATGAAACGTTCGTTAGCCATTCTTCTCATGCTGGGCTCGGCAGGGGTGCTGAGCGCCGCTTCGCAAACACCGGCCGCGGCCGCCGCGCCAGAGGCCGGCCCCGCCAAAATCGCGGTCATCGCTTTTCAGGTGGCTGTGGGCCAAACCAACGAGGGGCAGCGTAACTTTGCCGATCTCCAAAAGAAGTTTGAACCCAAGCGCCAGCAACTCAGAGCGCGAGCCGACGAGATCGACAACCTGACCAAGCAGTTGCAAGCCCAGAACGCCACCCTCACCGACGCACAACGAGCCGAGCGTAGCGCCGCCATCGACACCAAGAAGAAGCAGTTGGATCGGGATGCGGAAGACGCGCAGACCGACTTCCAGCAGCAGATGAGTGACGTCTACCAGACTGTGGCGTCGAAGGTTTACGACGCGATGCAGTCCTATGCCGAGCAGCAGGGATTCACGCTGATCCTCGACGTTTCGCAGCAGCAATCGCCCGTCCTGTACGCCAGCGCCAGCACCAACATCACCAAGGCCGTCATCGATGCGTATAACGTCAAGTCGGGCGTTCCAGCTCCCGCGGCCCAACCGGCAGCCGAGGCGCCCCGGCCAAAGCCCGCGGCTCCGGCATCAGGCCGGCCTGCCGCCCCGGCGGCGAAGCCCGCTACACACTGATCGCCACGCTCAGTTCACCGGTCAAGGCCCCGTTCAAACGGGGCCTTTGCCATGTGTCCTGGCTGAGTCCGCGCCCTGTGGAAATTTTTGTGGATTTTCTCCGGAAACAAGCCTGGAAAAAAGATAAATTCCCTCTTGTCAGGCGGCATTCCCCTCTGGTACAAACTCTAACTCGTTGTTTTTGAATGGAGCAGTGCAGTTAGGCGTCAGACTGCGCAGGTGACCCTCGTAATCGTCACACTTTCCTCGGGATGGCCCGCTTTCCACAGATACCCATGAATTTTATGTAACAGGGATCACAGAAACTGGCCACTTTGGCATCACTTTTGCTGTTCTTCGCCCACCCGCAGAACCGCAAGAAATGCTTCCTGGGGAATGTCCACCTTCCCGATCCGCTTCATCCGCTTCTTGCCTTCCTTCTGTTTCTCCAGCAACTTGCGCTTGCGTGTAATGTCGCCGCCGTAGCACTTGGCCAGCACGTTCTTGCGCAGCGGGCTTACGGTCTCGCGGGCGATGACCTTGGCTCCGATCGCCGCCTGGATCGCCACCTCGAACTGCTGCCGCGGGATCAGCTCTCGCATCTTGGATACCAATGCCCGTCCGCGCTCGTAAGCATGGTCATGGTGGACGATGATGGAGAGCGCGTCTACCGGCTCGCCCGACACCAGCACGTCCAGCTTCACCATCGGCGACTCCCACTCGCCGGCAAGCTGGTAATCGAGTGACGCGTATCCCCGCGAAATCGACTTCAGCCGGTCGTAAAAGTCCAGCACGATCTCGTTCAGCGGCAGCTCGTAGGTGAGCATCACGCGCGTCGGCGTTACGTATTCAAAATTGATCTGCTTGCCGCGCTTTTCCTCCACCAGCTTGAAGATGCCGCCGACATACTCCTCGTTGGTCAGAATCTTGGCCATGATCACCGGCTCTTTGATGCTCTCGATGCTCTGCGGCTCGGGCCATCGCGATGGGTTGTCGACGGCGATCTCCTGTCCGTCGGTCAGCGTAATGTGGTAGCGCACGCCTGGCGCAGTCGTGATCAGGTCCAGCTCGTATTCGCGCTCCAGCCGCTCCTGGATGATCTCCATGTGCAGCAGGCCCAGGAACCCGCAGCGGAAGCCGAAACCGAGCGCCACCGAGCTCTCCGGCTCGAAAAAGAACGACGAGTCGTTCAGCCGCAGCTTCTCCAGAGCGTCGCGCAACAGTGTGTGCTCGTGCGCGTCCACCGTGTAGAGCCCCGCAAACACCATGGGCTTGATGTCTTCAAATCCCGGCAGCGCCGCCGCGGCAGGATGCGCGTCGTCCGTAATCGTGTCGCCGATCTTGGTGTCGCCCACGTTCTTGATCGTGGCCGCGAAGAATCCCACTTCGCCTGCCGACAACTCGCCGATTTCCACGGGCTTGGGGCAAAGCACGCCCATGGACTCGATCTCGAACGATTTGGCGTTATACATCATGCGGATGCGCTGACCTTTGCGCATGGTCCCCTGCATCACCCGCACCAGCACAATCACGCCGCGATACGCGTCGAACCACGAATCGAAGATCAGCGCCTGCAACGGCGCATCGGGGTCGCCTTTGGGGGCCGGGAGCCGATGCACAATTGCCTCCAGCACCTGGTCCACGCCCTGGCCGGTCTTCGCGCTTACCGGGATCGCGTCCGTCGCATCCAGCCCGACCGCCTTCTCGATGGCCTCCTGGGTGCTCAGGACGTCAGCCGAGGGCAGGTCGATCTTGTTGATCACGGGAATGATCTCCAGCCCGTGGTTGATGGCCAGGTACGCGTTCGCCAGCGTCTGCGCCTCCACGCCCTGGCTTGCATCCACCACCAGCAGCGCGCCCTCGCACGAGGCCAACGAACGCGACACCTCGTAGCTGAAGTCCACGTGCCCCGGCGTATCAATCAGATTGAGCTGGTAGGTTTGGCCGTCACGGGCTTTGTACATCATGCGCACGGCATGCGCCTTGATGGTGATGCCGCGCTCCCGCTCCAGATCCATATCGTCCAGCACCTGGGCATGCATCTCGCGGTCGGTCACCGAGCCCGTCAGCTCCAGCAGCCGGTCGCTCAACGTCGACTTGCCGTGATCGATGTGCGCAATGATCGCGAAGTTGCGAAGAAAACGGGCGTCCATGGGAGGGCTTTCGGAGGGTTGGCATAAGAAATACGACGCGCAATTTGCGGCGTGCCCGCCGCGTTTCGCCCTCCATGGCATAGCTTATCATCGGCATAGTGTTCTTTGCGGTCTCACACTCGTACGCGCGGTTGCGTCTTTTCGCTTGCTTGCGCAGGAATCGCTTGCTTCACTCTGGCCTGATCGCGGCAGTTGTTCTGCCGGGGCTTTCCGTGGCTGGTTGCAATCCGCAGCAGCCCGCGAGCGTCGTGTCGCCACCGCCGAAGCAAGCCACTGCGCCGCCCCTCCCCGCACCGGCTCCGCCGCAAACGGCCGCTCCCACGCCTCCGCCAGTACCCACCGCCGAAGAACAGCGCGTCCGCGCCATCATCGTGCAGGTTGAGGCTGCCTACGCCCGCGGCGACGCCGACTACCGGAAGGGAATGCTGGCCGAAGCCAAGGCTGAGTTCGATCGCGCCGTCGATCTCATGCTTTCCAGCGGCATCGACATCACGTCCCATCCGCAGCTTCACGATGAGTTCGACAAGATCGTCGACCAGGTGAACGCCCTCGAGATGGAAGCGCTCAAGCAGGGCAACGGCTTCGTTCCGAAAGAAGAAATCACGCCCTCTGAAGCCGCCACCGATATTACTTTTGCCGTCGATCCCAATCTCGTCGCCAAGGCCCGCGCCGAGCTGGCCACCACCAAGTCCGACCTGCCGCTGGTCATGAACGACTACGTGGCCGCATTTATCAACTTCTTCGCCTACACGCAAAAAGGCCACAATACACTCCTGCATTCCTTCGAGCGGTCAGGCCGCTATAAGGCCATGATCCAGCGCGTTCTCGCCGAAGAAGGTGTGCCGCAGGACCTTATCTACCTCGCCGTAGCCGAATCGGGATTCCAGCCGCACGCAGTCAATCGCAGTTCCCGCGCCGGCGGCATGTGGCAGTTCATGCCCCAGGGCGAGTACGGCCTTACACGCAATGCCTACGTCGACGAGCGCTTCGATCCCGAAAAGTCGACGCGCGCCTACGCCCGCTACATGAAGTTCCTATACGACCAGCTCGGCGACTGGTACCTCGCCATGGCCGCTTACGATCACGGCGCCGGCAACATGCAGCGCGCTGTGCAGAGGACCGGCTTTGCCGACTTCTGGGAACTTTACAGGCGCCACGAGTTGCCCAAGGAAACCCAGAACTACGTGCCCGAGATTCTGGCCGCCATCATCGTCGCCAACCACCCCGATCAGTACGGATTTAACGATGTCACGCTCGATCCCCCGGTTCTCACTGATACGGTGACCATCAACTACTCCATCGATCTGCGCCTCGTCTCTGACCTCGTGGGCGCTCCCGTCGATGAAATGGAGGCTCTCAACCCCAGCCTTCTGCGCATGATCACCCCTCCCGAGACCTCCTTTGACCTGCACCTGCCCGCGGGCACGGCCACGCTCTTTGACCGGCGCGTCGCGTCCATCCCTGAAGCCCGGCGGAACTCATGGCGCTACCACGCCGCCGTCGCCGGCGACACGCTGGCCTCCGTAGCCCAGGAGTATCGAGTTCCGGTGGCCGATCTTGCGTCCGCCAATCAGCTTGACCCGGGCGACAGCATCGCGGGCGTCGAGGCGCTGGTTGTCCCCGTCCCGCCCGCCGCTGAGCCCCTTGCTCACACCCGGCTCTACATCGTTCGGCGGGGCGACACCCTGGTCACCATTGCTGACCGTTTCGGCGTCTCCCTCAGCCAATTGCGCCGCTGGAACAGCATCCCCTCAGGGATTCGCGTCGCGCCGGGCCGCCGCCTGCACGTGGCTGAGCCCGCCCCGGTCCACGCATCCACTACCCATCGCCGCCGCACCACCACCTCCGGCGCCGGGACCGGTTCCGGCTCTCGCACTGGGTCCACGCCCCCAAGATCCAGCCCAAGCACTTCGTCACATAAACCGGCCCGCTCGATACCGCACAAGGGCGCGGCCCATACCGCCGGCACCGGTTCCGGTACTCGAAGGACCACCACCCGCAAGTCCACCACCGCCTCGCATTAAGAAAAAATCCGGCGCAAGGCTCATTCGTTGCTTGCGTTTTTCTTGTGTTTGTGGGCAAGCTAAGGCTACAATCGCTTGCGCAAGCAGAGCGGTTTTATTGGCTCTCTTGAAAATCTCGACTCAAATTTAATCAGCGGGATTCCGCTGGAGGCAATCGGATGGATGATGTGTTCAGGATGTACGCAATGAGTGACGGCGACCCATTCGGGAAGCCGGGTGACCTGGACCCTGGTCAGGTCGAATCCTTTGCTGACGAGGAAGATGAGTTGGAAACCGCCGGCATCCTTACCTCCTCAGATGACGATGATGTAATCGCCGAAGAGACGGTCATTGCCGTCGTCGAAAGCCCCGCGGCCCCGCCAAGGAAGGCGCCGGCAAAGAAAGCAGCCAAAAGGGCCCCAGCTAAAAAGGCTGCGAAAAAGAAGGCCCCGGCCAAGAAGGCAGCCAAAAAGGCTCCTGCAAAGAAAGCTGCCAAGAAGAAGGCCCCGGCCAAGAAAGCCGCCAAGAAGGTAGCCAAAAAGAAGGCCGCCAAGAAGGTTGCGAAGAAAAAGGCTCCGGCAAAAAAGCCATCTAAAAAGGCAGCAAAAAAGGCAGCCAAGAAGGCAGCAAAAAAGGCAGCCAAGAAGTCTGCCAAGAAGACCGCGAAGAAGAAGGGCAGAAAGTAGCTGCGGGTCTTAGTCGCTGGCTCAAGGAAGACGCTTTGCGGCGGCCCGGCCTACCCCGGGCTCAGCCGCAGCGACTCGGCACGACCTCCCCCCCGGATCTGTGTTTTGACGTGCCCCGTGCATCCCGTCTAATCGGCTGCGGGGCTGAAGCTGCCAATCTCAATCTGCGCTGAAAAGCGTGAAGGCCCGGCAATCAGCCGGGCCTTTTTGCGCCTTGATCTTCCAGGCCCCGAACTGGTTCTTTGTGCTTGGCTCAAGGTCCGTTTGGCATGGAGCTGGTGCTTTGTCCGGCCTCTTATCCCACGTATGATCGAACCATCATGGACATCGATTACTCCCTCGAACCAGAATTATCTGCAAAAGCATTCCAGGCCATTCTCGTGGCGTCTACCCTCGCTGAAAGACGCCCTGCCAATGACCTTGCGCGTCTGGAAAGAATGCTTCGCCAAGCCGACCTGATTGTTACGGCACGTGATGCCGGCCGTCTCGTCGGTATTTCCCGCGCCATCACGGACTTCTCCTATTGCTGCTATCTTTCCGATCTTGCAGTCGATGTCGAATACCAGCGCAAGGGGATCGGAAAGCGGCTGATTGACGAAACCCGCCGCGCCGCCGGTCCTCAGGCGACGTTGATCCTTGTCGCCGCTCCCGCCGCGGAGACCTACTACCCAAAAATAGGGATGAAGCACCTGCCAGCCTGCTGGGCAATCCCTAGGTCGCGGTAGGTCCCCATCTCAATCTGTGCTCAAGAGCGCAAAGGCCCGGCTGATTGCCGGACCTTTTTGCGCTCTTTGCACACCAGCCGCGCACGCGAATCAAGCTGCCTGAAGCTGCTTGAAATGCCACTGCTGATGGCGTACGTAGTCCTCGATCAGGAAGCGGAGCGTTACCGGCGCGTCGTCCCCAACCACGCAACTCGCCTCATATCGCTCTTCGGGAATCCTGTCGACCGCAGCCATCAGAATCTCGTGCTCCGCCTGCCACCAGCGCAGCAGTGTTTCCCACGGCTCGATGCTGTATCCATGCGCGGCTACCCAGGCATCCTGCGCGTATCCGGGACCCGCATACCGGTCATCGATCGCGGCTCGCACGAAGCGCTGGCGGTTGTTGGCCGCTGAGTCCAGCAAATGTCCCACGATCTGCTTGCGCGTCCATCCGCCAACGCGCCAGGGTACGTCGGCCAGAGCGGGGTTCAGTTCAAGCAGGTCGGCGCGAAGGCGGTTCAGCTCCGCGCGAAAGTGGTGCGCAAGTTGCGTTGGCATCGTCCGCTCTCCTTGCTTCCGGAAGATACCAGAGCTGCCGCGACTTCTTTTCAACTGATTCAGCGAGCTGCCCTCTTACGGAATCGCAGCCAGCACATCCGACGCCGAGGTCTGGGGATTCACTTTCACCCACACCTTGGCGATCTTCCCCTCCGGATCGATGAGGAACGTGTTGCGGTTGGCCATCGCGATTCCGGCAAATCCGCCCAGTGACCCATACGAGCTCACCACCTTGTGGTCGGTGTCCGCTAGCAGGTGGAACGTCAACCCATCCTTCGCGCAGAACTGCTTGTGGCTGTCGGCCGAGTCCACGCTCACGCCCAGGATCACGGCATTCTTGGCCTCAAACTGTGGCAGCGCGTCCTGGAACTTGTGCGCCTCAATGGTGCATCCCGTAGTCATATCCTTGGGATAGAAGTAGAGCACCACCCATTTGCCGCGATAGCTGTCGAGGGAGATGGGCGAGCCGTCCTGCGAAGGCAGCGTAAACGTGGGCGCCTGCTGGCCCACGGCGGGCATCGTTTCGTTGTCTGCCCGGGCCATGACAAACGGCAGCGTGGCAACAATAACAACTGCGATTGCGATAAGAACATACTTATTCACGAGAAACCTCCTGATTGCGGGGAATGGCAGTCGTTTGGAGTTGGAGTCTAAGAACGCTGCGCCGAATTTGGAACTACCTGATCCCTGAGACCTGACTCCTGAACCCTGAACCCTGTCACAGTATCACCGCCGCGCCGCCACAATGGCAATTCCTGCCCCGGTGGCGCGCTCCAGCAACGATTCGCGATCGAACAGCAGCGTCCGCCCTGCTTCGATCGACAGGCAGCTCGCCCCCGCGCGAATCATCGTCTCCACGGTCGGCACGCCTATCACCGGTACGTCAAACCGCATGTCCTGGTTCGGTTTGGCGATCTTAACCACCGTCAACTTCCGCTCCAAGGTTGAGGCATCACCTTCCAGCGTGCTCAGCAGTCGCCCGGCGCGCTCGATCGTCGCGTCCGTGCCCTCCATCGCCTCCACGGCCACGCACGCCTGCGCCGCCACCACGACCGTCTGCCCAATGTCGAACCCTGCCAGCGCCTGCGCCACTCCAAGCCCATATTCGATGTTCAGGCATTCCTCCTCGTCCGGCGCGCGTCCGGTCAGCACGCCCTCCTCGGCCAGCAGCCGCTCCAGAAACGTCGTCGAGCTGATCAGCTCGATCCCCTCGTCGCCGAGCACCTTGGCTACCGCGCCCAGCAGCGCATCCGTCGATCGCGCCCTTAAATTCAGCAGCAGCTTCGCCAGCCGCCAGTCGGGGCGTATGTGACTGAATATCTGTTTATGTTTCACCTGGCCGGCCATCACGGCCTGGGTCACGCCTTCCTTCTGGAACGTCTCAATCAGCCGTGAAAGCTCGCCCAGCGAGAGCCAGTGAACGGTCACGCCCGTGTCCGCCTCGGCGCGCTGGTCGATCTCGGGGTCGGTTTCCTCTTTCATTGCCGCGACCACAACCTCAAGCCCCTCCGTCCGCGCCGCATCGAGGAGCAGAAAGGGAAAGCGGCCGTTGCCGGCAATCAGGCCTAACTTCATTGCGATTCGTCCTCTATCCGAAACTGGGCTCGGTCGGCGCGCGGCCTCCAACGCAACGGCGCGCTTACTTGATCACCCCGCGCTTGCTGCCCTCAATGAACTTCACCAGCAGCGCGACGTCCTCGCCCTCCAGCCCGCGCATCTTTTCGAGTGCCTGCGTGGTATTTAGCTTCGCGGCGAGCAGCAGCCGGTAGGCTCTCTGCAGCACCTTGAGCCGTTCCGCCGAAAATCCGCGCCGCTCCAGCCCGATCTTGTTGATCCCGAACGCCCGGTTCTCGCGCCGCGACGATGTCAGCGAAAACGGCAGCACGTCCTGGGTCACAATCGTTCCGCCGCCGACGAACGAGTACGCGCCCACTGTGCAGTGCTGGTGCACCGGGCAAAACGCGCCCAGCGTTACGTGGTCCTCAACGATGACATGCCCGGCCAGCGTGGCGTTGTTCGCCAGGATGCAGTTCGAGCCCACCTGGCTGTCGTGCCCGATGTGCACGTAGGCCATCAGCAGGTTCCCTGATCCGAGCCGCGTCACGCCCCCGCCGCCTGCCGTGCCGCGGCTGATGGTCACGCACTCCCGAATCGTATTCCCAACGCCGATTTCGGTCGAGGTCGCCTCGCCCTGGTACTTCAGATCCTGCGGCGCCATCCCGATCGCGCCGAACGGATAGAAGATGTTGCGCGCTCCGATGCGCGTCCTCCCGTCGATCGCCACGTGCGAGACGAGCGTGCACTCCTCGCCCAGCTCCACCTCCGGCCCGATCGTGCAAAACGGGCCAACCGTGCACGACTGGGGAACGCGCGCGCCCTCCGCAATCACCGCGCTCGGATGAACGCTCACGCCGTCTCCGTTGTAGCCGGGCCCTCCGCCGGCGATTCCGCTTTCGGAGTGTCTCCATGCGCGCGCTCCTCGCGCTCCCGCGTCACCACCGCGCAGGTCAGGGTCGCCTCGCACGCCAGTTTGCCGTCCACCGTCGCACTGCCTTGGATGCGCCCCGCGCGCGAACGGAACGACAGCACGTTCACCTCGATTCGGACCTGATCGCCAGGCGTGATGGGCCGCCGGAACTTGGCTTTCTCGATGCCCGTGAAAACCGCCAGCTTCGTGTTCCGATCCGCAATCTCCGAAAGCATGATCAGCGCCCCAGCCTGGGCCATCGCTTCAACAATCAGCACTCCGGGCATGATGGGGTAGCCGGGGAAATGGCCCTGGAAGAACGGCTCGTTCATGGTGACATTCTTGATCGCCACCAGCCTCTTCTGCGGCTCGAACTCCAGCACGCGATCGATCAGGAGGAAGGGGTAGCGGTGGGGCAGGAAATCCATGATTTCCTGGATGGTCAATGTCATTCTGCGGCTCCTCGGAGCGGTCAAAATCGCCTGCAAACGCTCGTTCGGATTATATCGACCCATCCGCCAGGGAAGGCATTGTTTGTGCCGCTACGCAAGAGCCCCTACTTCTTGATCTTCCGCGCCTCCGCATCCACGTCCCAGAAATCCGCGGCCAGGCTCTGGTTGAACTTCACGTGCGTCACGTAGTACTGGCGAACGGTGTCGCCATTCTTCAGGCGCGTGATGGTGAACGGGGTAGGGAAGCCGTCGACCACGTGGTAGTCGTCGTACTCTTCCGTGTCGGTGTTCTTGTCGTGATACACAGGGTCGCGCCACTGAAAGCTGCGTTGGAGCGGCAGGTGCGTCTGGATGTCAAGCAGGATGGTGATGGCCTCGTTTTGCGGCGAAATCAAGGTCACCTGTTCAGCCAGATGCCGCTCGGCCATGCGCTGTCCTTCGTAAATCAGGATCGTATTCGGGTCCTTCATCCAAACCTTCACCGCCGTCTCAATCGAGTGGTCGCGCCGCCGAAGGTAGTCGTCCACAATGTCCTTGTCCAGCGCGTGTTTGCCTCGATAGGTCACCTCCCAGGCCTGCCGCCCAATGAAAAACTCCACCACGTCGCGGTGCTTTGTTACGTCGATGCGGTCGTGATCGGGCCATTGATGGAACTCGAATGTGTCCTCGGTCCCCAGGTCCGGATTGCCTTGAAAGAACGCGGCCACGTGCCCGTCACGCTCCATGTTCTGGATGTTCAACCACGCCTGTCCGCCCATCGCCGTCACCATGGCGTCAAGCGCGGCTCGTGCCTGCGCTCCGTTCTTCGCAGCTTCCTGGTCGCCTGTCTGCGTCCGCGTTGCCTGCGGCACCATCATCGCCAGCGCCACCAACGCCGCCGTCGTCAAAACCTTCCGCATCGTTTTTCCCTTCAAAGCCAGTGGCCGGTAGCTTTTGGCCAGCAGCCAATAGCCAGTAGCTAGAAGCTAGAAGCTAGAAGCTAGAAGCTGCCTTCACCCCACCAGCACGGCCCCGCCATTCACGTTCAGCACCTCGCCTGAGATAAACCCCGCTAGCGGCGTACACAAGAACACCACGGGTCCCGCGATCTCACGTGCGCTCGCCACGCGCCCAAGAGGAATCGCCGCCGCAATCTTCGGTCCGCTTGCCGCATCGGCCAGCGTCGCCGCTGCCATATCCGTGGCCACCCAGCCGGGCGCAACACAATTCACCCTGATCCCCTTTGGCGCCAGTTCGCTCGACAGGCTCTTCGTAAGACTGATCAACGCGCCTTTCGTCACGGCATAGTCGGCGTGGTACGCCTCTCCGCGCTGCCCCGCCGTGGAGCTGATCAAAACAATGTGTCCCCGTGCACCACTCTCATCCAAAGGGCTGCTGCGTGCAACGCTCATCTGTGCCACCGCCGCCTTGACCAGCCCGAACACCGAATCCAGATTGACCGCCAATGTCCGCCGCCACTGCGCATCATCCATCCGCTCGATGGGCACGTCTTCGTCCGGCCACACGCCATGATTGGCCACGAGAATATCCAGCCGCCCCATGGCGGCCACTGCCTTCTCAACCAGCGCCCGCCCATCGGCCGGAGTGCTCAGCTCCTGCTCAATCGCAACGCAATTCTCCGCCCCGCCGCACTCCGCCGCCAACGCGTCAGCCTGCTTGCGCGCCTGCCTGTAACTGAACGCCACCCTCGCCCCGGCCGCGCGAAACAGCCGCACCGTCTCCGCGCCAATCCCCCGCGACCCGCCGCTAACCAGCGCAACTTTCCCGTCAAGAGATATCGAGAAGGCCATAGGCCCACGCTAATGCATGGTCGAAGGGAATGTCGAGGAGGTCGGCGCTTTCAGATCGCCCGAAGCATTCGCGCCGGGAGGAAGATGATCGCGCTCACCAGCTCCAGCGCACCGCCCACGGCGATGCCTGCTATGCGAAAAGGCAGCAAGATCAGCCACACGAACGGATAAAGCACCAGCGCCGCCAGCGCCAGCGGCCAGCACAAGACAAACAGGATGCACCACAGAAGAAACTTGATCATGGCGTCAGCACCTCGAAGCGCAAAGCACCCCCACTCATTTTTACGCAGTTGCCGGCCGGTTGGTTCCGCGGCAATAGCGGTTCCGCAGTTGCTGTGTGCCGAAGCCATTGACGCCAAGTGGATTTTTCCTTAAGAAAAATCCATCCTGCACCGAAGCTTGAAACCGCAACATCAACTGCGGAACCGCTCTACCCGCGCCTCTTTCGACGGCCCGCATCGCGCACAGACTTCGTCTTTTCCCGCGCTGCAAGCTTCTTCTTCCGCTCGCCAATCACCTTCGCGCGTTCACCCGCCGGCATAGCAAGCACTGCTTTCGTTCGCGCCGGCAGCTTCTCCAGGATCAGCGCATGCGCGCGCCTCAACTCATCTTCAATTTCGCGCGGCCGCAAAACATTCCACCGCTCCACCGTAACCCAATGCGCCTTTGCCAGGTACGGCGAAGCAATAATCCCCTCGCGTTCAAGCAATTCGTGAAATCGCTCCGAACCGCAATGGAACCACAGCACGCCGGTGCCCGTCCCGTCTACGTCGGTCATCGCAAACATTTTGCCGCCGATCGCGCGATCGCCTGCCCAGTACACCAGGTGATGTCCCCAATTCAGCGTCTCTTTCGCGTGCGGCAGCGCTAGGCAAATCTCGCGGATGCGCTCATTGTCCATCAGAACTTCGCCTCGAACTTCAGGAACCGCTCCTCCAACTCCCACTGTGCCGCGGCCTTCTCGTTCGCCGACAAAAACGCCTGGCACGCAGCCGAAGGCGAATCTCCTCCCGCAGTGTCGCCTTCGCATGGTTTGGCCATGGCCTCGTAATCGTCCGGCCACATCCACAAGCTCGCCCCCGGCAGAAAGTCATGCTCCATTCCGTTTCGCGCCAGCTTCTTCAGGTTCCGGTAGGTCAGGTTATATTCGAGCGCTGCGTGCACGTATTCATTTGTCAGGTCGATTCGGCTCACGCCCTCGTCGTCCGTTGACAGCGCCACCGGCACGTTCGCCGCAAAGTACACCGGGAATGGATGATTCGCGCCCGTTACTCCCAGAATCGCCGCGTTTGAGCTCAGGTTGATCTCCACCAGCACATGCCTTTTCACCATCTCCTTCAGCAGACCCTGGTAGTCATCTTCGTGCATCAGGTCCACGCCGTGACCGATCCGCTCCGCGTCCGCCAGCTCCACCGCCTGCCGAATGTGGAAGGTCAACCCCTCCGGAGGCACAAGCCCATACTCCAGCTCTCCTGCATGTAGCGCAATGGGGACGTTCGGATAGACCGAATGCAAATAGCCGACGAATTTCATTTGCAGCGCGTAGTCGCGCATGGAGACGAAATCGTCTTCGGGCCGCACCATGTTAATGCCCACCCAGGTGTCATCTTTGGCGTTCATGCTCGCCTGCACCGTCTCGAAACCAAGCAAAAGTTGCGCAAAAACTTCTTCCGGAGCGTGGTCGCGCAAGACCGAGAAGAGATAGCGCACTTCTACCTGGCATGCCGGCGCGGCCTGCGGTGTTCCGCAGTGCTCGATCTGTTTCCGCCCGGTCTCAGTCTGGCGCACTTTATCTCGGTCGGATTCGACCTCGTCGCGCAAGCCCTTGTCCAGCAGAGCCTGCCGGAACTGGGCGAATGCCTGAAGATCGGCCTGCGCCAGCTGCGCGTTCCAGCCGATCTCTCCCGCAATCTTCCGCGCGTTGGAAAATGGCGGCGTATCCATCAGTTCCAGGTACTGGTTGTTTTGCTCTGCCGCCCGGCTCGCCACCTCGTCCACCCACTCGGCCTTGTGATCCGCGAGCCCATCCATCCGGTCAAACACTGCAAAGAAGTGGTCGTGTCCGCTCCAGCCCGAGGAGGGCACAAAACTGCGCATCGATAATGCATCGATCAACTTGTCATAAAGCAATTGGCTCTGCCTGTTGATGTTGCCTGACAAGTTCGTTGCGGGTATCAGGTTGCCGGTACAGGGCGGTTTCGCCAGCGATAGCGCCACCGTATCCACGCATAGCCCGTCTTCGCCTGCGTCGCGGATCAATGTCTCGGCATACACCGCGCCGGAAAGATGCACGTGCAGGTCAGCGCCCTTGGGAAAGTCCATCAGAAACACGCGCAGCGCCGGCGCGCCCTGCTTCACCGCCACCTGGTAAGCGTGCTCGGCCGTAGCCTCGCCCCCTTTCTTTCCCGCGGCCGGCGAGGGCGTCTGGGCCTGAACGGAGGCTGTGAAAGTGAAAGCGATGCCAATGAAAAGAAGATTTCGACGGCACATGATTGCCTCTCCGTGTGGAGCAGTCTGCGATCCCGCCCGGAAAGCGTGCGGGTAAATGGGAAAATGATCGAAGGGGTGCGGACGTCAACTCGTCAACGCACTGGCCCAAACCCATTGGGAAACTGCCGATCGCAAAAATCTGATTCCCGGATGATAGCACGGTCCCGGAAGCCCGCCCTGACTCGCCGCCTACATGCGGGATTGGTATACTGGTTCAGGTTGTTTTGAGCGCACGGCAAGTGGATTCGCCCACCTTTACCGGCATCTCCGGAACCCGCGCAGATTCATGCAACTCACGTCTCAACTGAGGCCAGGTAGCTCAGTGGTAGAGCGCGGCCCTGAAAAGGCCGGCGTCGGCGGTTCAATCCCGTCCCTGGCCACCATTCTTGCGAATCCCACACAGTTTTTCTCGGCCGCGCTCGCGCATTTGCGCGTAGCCCAGTGGTATTGCCAGCGGGCCTGTGAAAGGCCGGCGTCGGCGGTAGGCTCCTGCTCCCGGCCGCTTCACCCGCAGCCATTGCTCCTCGCGTACAATGAACCCTATCCAGCCGCGGAGGCTGAGCCTCTGATCCCTGCGTCGCCAACCGCTCTGACTGCCGTTGCCGGTCCGCTCGCCGGACCGATGAGGCAAGTTATTGAGCTTCTGGCCTTTGCGCCCCAAAGCGGATTCAGCCGCTACCTCAAAATGCAATACGCCGATCAGACATTCAAGGGGCTCTATCACTGGAACATCTTTGACGCCTCCATGCTGATCCCCTACTTCGCGGTGATGATCCTGCTCTCCTTCTACGGGATCCATCGCTACACCATGGCGTACCAGTACTTCAAGTACCGCAAGAACTACAACCCCAACCCGCCCTGCCACTTCGCCGAACTGCCCGCCATCACGGTGCAGTTGCCCATTTTCAATGAGCAGTTCGTCATTGATCGCCTGATTGAAGCGGTCTGTGCCATGGAGTATCCGCGCGAGAAGCTCGAAATCCAGGTCCTCGACGACTCCACCGACGAAACCCAGCAGGTGGCCTCGGCCATCGTCGAGCGTTACGCCGCGCTCGGCCACGACATCGTTTATATCCATCGCACCGATCGCCACGGCTACAAGGCCGGGGCTCTCGACGCCGGGCTCAAGGTGGCCAAGGGCGAGTTCATCGCCATCTTCGACGCCGACTTCGTTCCTCCATCCGACTGGCTCATGAAGGTCATCCACCACTTTGCCGAGCCCGGTATCGGCATGGTGCAAACGCGTTGGACTCACCTCAACCGCGACTACAGCATGTTGACCCGCATTGAGGCCATCCTTCTCGACGGGCACTTCGTGCTCGAGCACGGCGCACGCTTCCGCTCCGGCGAGTTCTTCAACTTCAACGGCACCGCCGGCATGTGGCGCCGCCAGGCCATCTACGACGGCGGAGGCTGGCAGCACGACACGCTCACTGAAGATACCGACCTCAGCTACCGCTCGCAGATGGCCGGCTGGAAGTTCAAATATCTGCCCGACGTTGAGTGCCCCTCAGAGCTGCCCATTGAGATGACCGCCTTTAAAACCCAGCAGGCGCGATGGGCCAAGGGCCTCATTCAAACCAGCATCAAGATTCTGCCTCGCGTCTTCCGCTCCAATGTTCCGCGCCGCATCAAGATTGAGGCCGTCTACCATCTCACTGCCAATCTCAGTTATCCGCTCATGGTCATCATGTCGGCGCTGCTCATTCCCGCCATGATCTGCCGCTTCTACCAGGGCTGGTTCCAAATGCTGCTCATCGATGTGCCGCTCTTCACCGCGTCGAGCTGCTCCATCGCCGTCTTCTATGTCATGAGCGAGCGCGAAATCTATCCCCGGACTTGGAAGCGGACCTTCCTCTACCTTCCATTCCTCATGGCGGTCGGTATTGGTCTCACCGTCACCAACACCAAGGCGGTTATGGAGGCCCTGCTCGGCATCAAGAGCGCCTTCGTGCGCACGCCCAAGTATCGCGTCGCCCGCAAAGGCGAAGTATCCCAGGCCGCCAAGTACCGCAAGCGCCTCAAGATCGCCCCGTGGATCGAGCTTCTGCTGGGCTGCTGGTTCGCCGGAGCCATCTACTACACCTTCACCAACAACAACTTCTTCACCGCTCCGTTCCTCATCCTCTTCGTCTTCGGCTACTGGTACACCGGCCTCATGAGCCTTCTGCAGGGCCGCTTCGAGCGCTGGCGCACCGGCGTCAATCCTGAGGAATCCAGCCCCAAGCCCTTCCCCGTCGGCGTGTAAGCACCGCATTCAGCTCGCCGGTGCATTCGCATGCGGCCGTTCGCCACAAGGTTACCCGCGTGCGGAACCCAGGCTCAACTCCATAACTCCTGTGCTACATTGGCGCCATGATCTTGAAAAAACTGGCGATCGCCGCCGTATTCCTTACCCTGGCGCTCGCGCCGGCAGCTTTCGCTGGACAGGCCGGAATTCCCTCCTCATCCACGCATCAAGCGAAACCCTCTGCTGGGGTTCCCTCCACGGCCGCTCCCGGCGCATCGGGTCCGTCTGCGCCGGGTGCCGCACCCAATCAATCCAACCCCGCACCGCGCACTGACTGCCCGGGCGGCAACTGCGACACTCAGCTGCCGCACATCACCATTGCCACTCCGGCGCCCGCGCCCGCCCCGTGGCCTATGCAGGAGCGCATCGCTTGGGCCGCGAACCTGATCCTGGTTCTCATCGCCTATGTGGGAATCACGCTTGCCCTGTCTGCGTTGCGCAAGATTGAGCGGCAAACCCGCTATGGAGAAGCCGCCGCCCAGGCCGCCGCGGAGAGCGCAAAAGCCGCGCTGCTTCTGGCTCAGGCGCAGGAGCGCGCCGAGCGCCCCTGGATTCTCGTAGCTCCCGAAAACGTGCCCGGCACGCCCGACAGCTTCCACGTCGTGGCCGTCAATCGCGGCAAGAGCCCCGCCCGCATCGCTTCGCTCTCTGATGGACTCGCCTTCATCACCGACGAGGCCAAGCTCTCCACCGCCGCCGTCTTCAAAGGCGGCGAGCCCGCCGCGTTCACCGCTGCCATGATTCTTCTTCCCGGCGAATCAACGATCATCAAGAGCTTCCGCCGCGACGAAGTCAAATCCATCTGCGAGTCACCCGAGCATTTGCTCCGCGTCGAAGAGTGGCAAGAGAAAATCTATCTCCTCGGCACGGTTACCTATGCCGATCTGCGCCCCGCTGAAGAGACTCAGACCCACGAAACAACATGGTGCTGCTGGTATATCCACGGCCGCCAGAAGAGCGGCCTCGTCATGGCCGGCCCACCTGAATTCAACAAGCATACGTAGTCCGCCGCGTCAGGGGTGCCCCACGTCCCGATTCTGGGACGTGGGATACCACGAACCCGCACCCATCACAACAAACTGTCATCCTCAGCGACCGTAGTCCGCTGCCGCGGACGAAGGGAGTCGAAGGATCTGCAGTTGCACCTCGTGCACTGCCGGCTACTTGCGCAGCAGCTTGCGATAGTATCTCCGGCTCCATTCGTCAGGCGAAAAGCGCAGGCGGCTGCGATCCATCTGCGCGCCGTCGCGCCCCCAGCAATAGTTGTTATTCCAGGCGCACTCAAGCTCATGAGGGATGAGCAGGTCATCGTAGTCGATGCAGATTTTTAGGGCGAGGTCTTGCTTGCGGCGGACACCGCGATGGGCCATGCGTTTGTCGTCTTTCGCGCTGGCGGTGCCCGTAATCGCCGCAAATCGGCGGCGGGTTTAGCGGCTCATGACAAACTCCAGGTCGCAGTTGCGTACCTATGTCATGGCTTTGCCTCCTTCTTTTTCAGCCCACCTTGAAGTAATGGATGCGGATGAATCTCCCGCATATTAGTTGACGCGAAGTCCAGCCCAATCGTTCCGGCCGCTAGGCCAAACTTTGCGTTGGTGCAGCGCAGGGTTGGTGGTTCCAGGTTCATCGTCCCGTTCCCCCCACCGTCATCCTGTCCGGCCTGATTTGATTACGCCGCGGATAACCGCAGCTCGACCCTCGACCCGGTGGCCTCGGCGAAACGGAGCAAGGTCTTCGTGCTTGGCAGCGTCTGTCCGCTTTCCAAACGCGCGATGGCCGACTGGCTGGTGCCCATCCGCGCGGCCAACTCGGCTTGGGAGAGTCCCGCGCGAAGTCGCGCGCGCAGCAACTCGGCGGAGAATTCAAACTCAGGTGCGAGGGCTTCATACTCGCGCTTGACCTCGGGATCGGCAAGAAGCTCCGCCTTGATTTCGTCGAAGGGAATGGTCATTGGACCTCCTTTGCTCGCTGGAGCGCCAGATCGATTTCGGCGCGTGGAGTCTTTTGCGTCTTCTTGATGAACACTCGGACGACGACGACTCGCTCTCTTATCGCCGTCACATAAAGCGCCCGCGCAATGCCATCGCGCCCAAGCAGGCGCATCTCCCAGAGCTTTCCTTTGAGATGCTTCACATGGGGTTCGCTTAGACCGATCAGTCCTGTCTGGCGTATACGCTCACCCAGCCTGACAAAGCGCGCCTTCAAGTCTGCCGGGAGTGCTCGAATCTCGGCGCGTACCGTATCGTTCAGGATTTCTACGGACCAAGACATGTACCAGTATATCTCAAAATTGAGATAGTGAGCCGAAAATCTTTCCCCTCCTACCTTCCCGTTCCCCCCACCGTCATCCGGTCCAGCTTCACCGTCGGCATACCCACGCCCACCGGCACGCTCTGCCCATCCTTACCGCACGTTCCGATTCCCTCGTCGAGCTTCAAATCGTTGCCCACCATCGACACGTACTTCAGAGCCTCAGGCCCGTTGCCGATCAGCGTCGCGTCGCGCACCGGAGCCGTCACTTTGCCGTCTTCGATCAGGTACGCCTCGCTCGCCGAGAACACGAACTTCCCGTTCGTAATGTCCACCTGTCCTCCGCCGAAATTCACCGCATACAACCCGCGCTTCACGCTCCGCAAAATATCCTCGGGCGCGTCGTCGCCGGCCAGCATGTACGTGTTCGTCATGCGCGGCATGGGAATCGACTGGTAGCTCTCGCGCCTTCCCGATCCCGTGTTCGCAATCCCCATCAGCCGGGCAGAAAGCTTATCAGACAAATATCCCTTCAGCACGCCGCCCTCGATCAGCACCGTCTCCTGCGTCGCCGACCCCTCGTCGTCCACATTCAGCGAGCCGCGCCGCCCCGCCATCGTGCCGTTGTCCACCACCGTCACCTTCGGGCTCGCCACCGGGCGCCCAATTAATCCCGTGAACGCCGAAGTTCCCTTGCGGTTGAAGTCCGCTTCGAGCCCGTGTCCGACCGCTTCGTGCAACAGGATTCCCGGCCATCCCGGCCCCAGCACCACTTCCATCTCGCCCGCCGGCGCGGGCACTGCGCCCAGTTGCAGGATCGCTCCTCGCGCCGCTTCGCGCGCCAGCGTCTCCGGGCTTTTGCTCGTAACGAATTGTTCCAGCCCCGCGCGTCCTCCTCCGCCTGCCGATCCCCTCGTTGTCGCGGGGCCATCCTTGGCAATCACAAACACATTCAGCCGGCACAGCGGCTGCGTGTCGCTGGCGAAAGCTCCGTCCGATGCCACAATCAGAATGCGCCTCAGCTCTTCGGCGTAGCTCGCCCGCACCTGCACAATACGCGTATCGAAGGCCCGCGCCGCGCGATCCGCGCGAAGAATCAAATCCAGCCGCGCCGCCAGGTCCAGGTCGTATCCGCCTAGCGGCATAGGGTAGAGATTCGCGTTCGGCGTCTCCGTGAACCCCTGCACCGGCTGCTTCGCCGGCCCCGATGCAATCAACGCCGCCGTTCGCGCCGCGTGCAGCAGCCGCTCCGAGCTCACGTTGTCGGTGTAAGCGTACCCCGTTCGCTCACCGCTCACCACGCGGACGCCGCATCCTGCGCTCGTTCCCGTGCTGGCCGACTTCACAATCTGCTCGTCGACGCCCAGCGCCGTAGCTGTAACCGACTCGAAGTAAAGGTCCGCGTAATCGCCGCCGGCGCTCAGGGCCTCGCCCAGGCAGCGCTCCAGCAGCCGCTCCGTCACGCCGAATTTCTCAAAAAAGTAACGCCGATGGCTCGGGGTCGGGGAAGTTTCCGGGTACGTCATCGTAATTCCAGTGTACCCTTGTCGCGACTCACTCTACGATGCGCTTGCGTGCAGGTTGCCCCATCTTCCACGCCGTTTCTCTGCGGGTACGTTGGTCACATGGACGCCGCAGCATGTACCAGAATTCATGTTAGGATTCGAGCCATGAAGAGAATTCTTGCGGCAGTGCTCCTCCTGATGACGTTCGCCAGTCCGTCATTTGCTGCGAAGCACCCCCGCCAGCATCATCAGCACTCCGACTACCGCTACCACGCCCCCAAATACAAAGCCCACCCCGTCCAAAAGCATCATTCCCACCGCCACGCGAAATAGTCCGTTCCCGCTCATTTGCGGTAACCCGCGCGATTCCGAAGCCTGGTCTGCATTCTTCTCACGCCGAGTCGGCCCGCCGCCCCTCCATTTAAGATTCTTGCCATGAGCAATCTTGACGATCCGCGTTATCCCATCGGAAAATTCCGTCCGCCCGCTGAAAACACTCCCGCCGTTCGTGCTGCGCACATTGAGACCTTGCGCCAGCTCCCCACGCGCCTCCGCGCCGCCGTTTCCGGCCTCAACGACGCTCAACTCGACACCCCCTACCGCGAAGGTGGCTGGACAGTCCGCCAGGTCGTCCATCACTTCGCCGACAGCCACGCCAATTCGTACATCCGTTTCAAGCTCGCCCTCACTGAAGACTGGCCCACCATCAAGCCATACGACGAAGCGGCCTGGGCGCGAACGCCCGACAGCCTCATGCCCATCGAGCCGTCGCTCCAATTTGTCGACGGCCTCCATGCCCGCCTCGTTACTCTTCTTCAATCCATGTCGGAAGAGGACTTTCAGCGCGGCTTTACCCATCCCGAGCGTGGCCGCGTCACGCTCGCCAACAACCTCGCCATCTACGATTGGCACTCCCGCCACCATGTCGCCCACATCACAAGCCTGCGCGAGCGCATGGGCTGGTAAAAACGACCATGGGCTCCGGCGCTCCACCCCATCGACAACGACCCATCGCTGGGAATCCCGCGTCCGAGGCTCCCTCGCCCGCGCAGCTTACTGGGGCCATCGAATCCTGGCTCGCCGATCACCCCGTGGCAGCGCTCCTTGAAGACGGGCGCGTTCTCTTCGACATGCGCGCTGCGCACTACTCCGTCGCCGAGTCGCACGGCCGCTGCCTGCTCCAGCTCTGGAGCGACGAACGCAATCTCGTTCGCACCGTCGTCGACGTCCAGCTGCGTGCGCAGTGCCTGCGCCTCGTCACGCGCCGCATGGGCGCGGCCAAGCCGCAATCCCTCGAGCTTGCGCCCAACAGTGACCGCCGCACGCCCACCGTGCGCGACACTGCGCGCCGCAATTACCAGCGCCTGCTCGAGCGCGTGCTCGCGCGCCATTTTATCGGCTGCAAAGTTGACGGTCTGCGCACGGCCATGGATCTAGAGCACAGCTTCGGCCCCGCCTACGTTCGCGGCCGCCTGCTCAAAGGAACGGCGGCCGACGCGGTCATAGGCGTCAGTGCCGCAGAATCCGCCTCCACCATCGACGGCATTCTCACTCTCGGCATTCTCTGGCTCGACTACTGCCGACAGCACGGTGATGCGCGCCGCCACTTCGGGGGGCTCAAGGTCATCGTGCCCTCGGGCGCGTGGCGCACAACCGCCGAGCGCATGGCCTGGCTCAACCACGCCGCCGCCGATTTTTCCTTATTCACTCTCGATGAGCGCAGCGAAGAATTCGCCCCCGTCGACTTTCGCGACACCGGCAACCTTGACTCGCATCTTGTGCATGCTTTCTCGCCCGCCGCCGCGCTCGAGCGCTGCAAGGCCGGAATCGATCGCCTTGTCGCCCTTGTTCCCGAGGCTGCTCGCGAGCGTGTCGAAGTCCGTCCTCGCTCCGCCACTGAGGTGGGGCTCTTTCTTCACGGCCTCGAATTCGCCCGCGTGCGCCACGGCGCCTCCGCCCATTCCTTCGCGCGCGAAAACGAAGTCACCTTCGGGGCCGGCGCCAATGAGACTCCGCTCACCGATGAGAACGAACCCCTCTGCCGCGATCTCTTCCGCCGCCTTTTTTTGAGCCGTCACGCTGACGGCGCGCACACTGATCCGCTCTTCCGCATGGCGCCTGAGCGGTGGCTCGAGTCGCGTCTTCGCCTCGGCCTTGCCGAGTTGCTTCCTCACCTGCGCGCCGACTTGCTCTACTCGCAGGTTCCCGCGCTTTCCAGCGGCGACCGCGGCATGCTCGATCTGCTCACGCTCGACCGCAACGGCCGCCTTGTTGTGCTGGAACTGAAAGCCGGCGAAGACCTTCAGCTTCCTATGCAGGCCCTCGATTATTGGATTCGCGTACGCGCGCTCAACGCCGACCTCCAACCCGCGCCGCCCAGCGTGGTTCCGCTATCGGCATTCGAACGCAGCGGCTATTTCCACGGCGCCGAAGTGTCTCCGCTTCCGCCGCGCATGATCCTCGCCGGCCCCGCGCTCCGCATCCATCCCGCCAACGAGCCCGTCCTGCGCTACCTCTCGCCTCAAATCGAATGGGAGCTGCTCGGCCTCACCGAGCATTGGCGCCGCGAACTCAGAATCGTCTTCCGCAAGCGCAGCCGCGTTCCATGAGCAGCAAACTTAAAAACCCAGCCCCCGCCGATTTAATGGCTGAGGCTGGGCCTTCCGAACTTTAAGTTATTGGTAATATATCCCGTTAAAAACTGAATTCGTCACTGGCCCCCAGAAATCTTCTGGCCCCAAAAGTTCGTTCTACCTCCGGCCTGCTCTGCGGTCGTCAATCCTTCCTTTTGTATTGGCCGCGTTGCGAGGGCAAGATATGCACCTGGTCCGAAGCCCCGTCTCGCTTCGACTCGGAGTCATTCCGCCCGCGCGTATTCCGTGCGGGACTTCCTTCGCGCCTTGCCTTGCTCGATTCGGGAATCACAGGTCTCAGCGGCAGAGTTTCCGGCTGCGAATTGCCGTTTCGCGCGCCATTCTCGCTCGAGTCTTCTCTGATTCCTTTTTGAAACGCAGATCCGGAGAAAGGAATTGGAACAAATGTCTGCATCGCCTCGGCCGGCGTTTGCTCCGCTTGGGCGCCCGCCATCATGGCTCCGCTCTGAAAAGGACCCGAGCCCATAAACGCCTGCTCGAAAGGCGCTATCGCGACCAGCAGATCTTCTACATTGGTGCTCGCCGGCTCAGGATGCTTTGTCATGTCCAGAGCCTTCAGTGCCTGCGTAAAGTTGTTCCCTCTCAGCTCGCTCAGCCGTGGCAGGCTTACGCACGAGTGCTCAACCGGCGCCTGGCCTGTCGCATCGCTCTCGCTTCCACCGCTCCGTCCGCCGTTTGCTGTTGGCTGCGGCGTCTTCTGTTCGCGCGTCTCCAATTCCGAACCTGCCGTCACCGAATCTGGCGCGCAACGAAGCTCCTTGGGCCCAGCCGGCGGCGTCGGCCTGGCCTGGTTTCCGCTCTTTTTCGCATCGATCTGTGCTATCTTTTCTTCCCGCGGAAATTCAGCTGCAGCTCCTGCCGGCTCGCTCGCTATCGCTGTGTCGAGGTTCAGGCCTGCGCGTCCCTGTTCCACCGCCTGGCGAAGCGTCCTGAACATTTGCCGGTCAGTGAACTGGCCCTTCTTATGGAGATCCTGCTCCGCCTCCTTGATGGAGCGCTTGAATTCCGGGTCGGCCTTGGCCATTCGTACCCGGTTCAGCACGAATCCCGCCACCGGAGCCTTGATTCGCTGCAAAGCATTGGCTGCTTCGCGAACTTGCGCACGGGTCGTCACCCCTGACTCGATCACCACGATTGCGCAATCGGCGGACCGCACCATTTTCTCGGCCTCAATCGAATTTGTGAGAGGCTCGGCATCAGCCAGAAATATCACTCCCGGACCAGCCGTGGAGTCTGCCACAGAGAGCGGGGCCACCATCCCATCTCCCTGCATCGCGGTCGTCTGCTCCCCGCGCCGGGCGGCAAAGAACGGAACGTCGGCGTCATCCACAATCACGGCTGCTCTGCCCAGCCTCTCCAGCATCTCTTTCACTCGCGTCGCTACGGTCGTCACCCCTGCCCCGGGACCGGCGGCCGTGAACACGCAGCTGGTCAGGTTGCGGGCCGTGAACGCGCGATCAATGCCGCTGGCCAGCCGCAGAAATTTCTCTTCCGCCACTTCATCGGCGACTTCTGAAAAGTCCGGCAACACCGCAATGGGCTCAAAGCCCAGCAGGCGTTCCACGTCGGACGCGATATAAACCCGGGAATCCGCTTTGTGCGCAACCACAGCGATTCCTGCTCCCAAAACGATGAAGCCGATGAGGAGCACGATTGCGTCGCGAAACACTCCGAGGTTCGCGGCATACCAGGGATCGACTGCGGCGGCAGCCAGTTCGGCGATGCCCCCGCCGATGCTGTTCGTCTGGGGCTGTCCGGCGCTGAGTGAGGGCGGCGTAGTCACCTCGCTCGGCGCCATCTGAATCGAAATGCAGTTGAGTACGTAGATCGCGCCCAGCAGCACCCCGATCAGCGCTAGTCCGACCGCCAGCCGCTGGTGCATCTGCAGGCTGTGGCGAATATCGATGCGGAATCCCCAGCGCCTTCCAGCACGGATCTGGCTGAATTGTGGCGCAGATGTGAATGAAGTCACGGCGCCTTCAGTCGCCCTGAGCGATCTCGCTGCATCAGTTTGGAAGAAAGTCCCGTTCATGGAGCAGCTCGAGCTTGCGTTCATCCGAGATTCCGCAGAACGTTCCAGGTTGCAAATCGCATCGGCCGGCTCTTTCTCATCTGTTCATCGGCTTTGCGATAAGGGCCGCGCCTTCGGGCTGGAGGCAAGTGATTGCGTGTCTTCAACGTGTGCGCATTCACGTTCCTGCGTTGCCTGGGCCCTTAATCGTGCCGCTGAACGTTTCGCGCCTCAGCGATCTTTTTGTTCGCGTGCAGGCAGCCTTCAAAGCGATTTGCGCAGTTGTCTGATGGAATCGAAAGTATCTATTTGAACCACGAAGAACAATGCCGCAAAGGTGGGATTTGGACCCGTTCGGCACTGCATCCTTAGACAGAACTTTTCTTCACAAGTTGGTAATGTGAGCACATTACCTTGGTCCTGTAGCCATTCTCGAAATAGTGTGGGGCGGACCCTCAGTTCTTAGGTGGCGTTGGCCGCGGGCGAACGCCACCTTAAACCGCCCTCAAGACTCCATGGGGATTGGAGAACCGCCGCATGCCAGAGATCCATTGCGACATCGGCGAGGGTAACGTATGTCGCAGGCATGCTCGAACTGTCACAATCGAGACGAATTGCGATGCATTCGCCGTGCGCAAGGTCCAGGAGGTCAGCTCACGCCTCGCTCATGTCCTGGCCCTTTGCCTCGCGTCCCAGGGCCGCTAATCCGGCCAGCGACAGCGCCACTACCACTACTGTAATGGCCAGTACGGCCGGATAGTTGCCCCAGTGCTCGGCTGCCAGCGCCTGGCCCTTGCCGTTCCATGACGTGATGAGCCCGCCCAGTTGATACGCCAGGCCCGGCACCGTCGCCCGCACCGGAGCCGGTGACAGTTCAGTAAGATAGGCCGGAACCACGCCCCACGCGCCTTGCACCATGAACTGCATCAGTACGGCGCCCGCGCCCAGCGTGAACGCGGAATGTCCGTAGGCGTAGAGCGGGATTACCGGAATCGCCAGCAGCGCCGCGGTCACAATCGCACGCTTGCGGCCCCAGGTTTCTGACAGCGCCCCGAAAACAATGCCGCCGGCGATCGAGCCAAATCCGTAAAGCACGCCGATCAATCCGATCGTTTGCGGCGGAAGCTTGATCGCGACGGCGAGGAATGTTGGATAAACGTCCTGCGTTCCGTGCGAGAAGCTCATGAACGCGGTCATCAAGACCACGAGGAAAAGGAATGTCGGCAGAAAGTGCGCCAGCTCGCGCGGCCACGTCGGCCCGGCGTGCACGGCAGCCTGCGTCATCCTCTTCCTGGCTCCGGCAAGCCACACGGGCGATTCTTCGACGCGGGCCTGGATATAGAATGCCAGCAGCGCAGGCGTCGATCCCACGATGAACAGTCCCCTCCATCCGATCCCCGGGATCGCGATCCCGTGCCAGTGGAATCCCGCAAACAAAAGCCCAAACGCGGCCGAGGCCAAAATCGATCCTGCCGCATAACCCTCCTGCAGCACACCGGAGAAAGTGCCGCGCCCTTCCTTGGGCAGTGTTTCGAATGCCAGCGCGGCGCCAACGCCCCACTCCCCGCCCATGGCAATCCCGAATAAAGCCCGCAGTACCAGCAGCACGTTTAGTGAAGGCGCAAAGGCGCAGGCCAGTTCGATGACCGAGAACCCAAGAATATTCGCCATGAGTACCGGCCGTCGTCCGTAGCGGTCGGCCAGCATGCCGAACAGCAGTGCCCCAACCGGCCGGAAGGCCTGGGTGAGGAAGACTGTACCCAAAACCGTGGACGGATGCGTGTGGAACTCGCCGGCGATGGCGTTGACGCAGAAAACCAGCAGAAAGAAATCGAGACTGTCCAGTGTCCAGCCAAGAAACGCCGCCAGAAACACGCGGCGCTGTGCACGGGTGAGGCGCAGGAACTGGTCGGTGACGGACATTGGCGCGAGCATAGCAGACCGGACGGGAAATCGGCCGGGTCGCGGAGCGCCCAGCCTCCCTTGCCGCCCTTGCGGCTCGGTTCGCCAGCATTTTCTCCGGCGAGATTTCCGCAAGAGCCGCGCCGCTCAAAATATATGTTGCGACAACTATCTTGGCTTGAGCGTCTAATAACTTGACGGCGGAGATTGGCGGCATTTCGCGCGCAATCAGCGCTCTCCCGTACCGTTCGCGGCCCCGTGTTCGCACCATTCCAGGTCCCCAACAGGTTCTTATGACCCCTGAATCGAGAGGAGTTTCATCGCATGAGACATTTGGCCCTTGCAGCCGGCGCTCTGGCGTTCGCGGCATCGCTGGCTGCCGCACAAACCACAACGTGGGTTTCTGACCCAAACCACAGCGAGGTGGACTTCGCGATTGCCCACATGAGCGTCTCCAAGGTCCACGGCCGCTTTGGAAGTGTGAATGCGACCATTCAATACGATGCCGCCGACGTCACCCGGTCCACCGTCCGGGCCACCATAGGCGTGGGCACCGTTGACACCGGGATTCAGGACAGGGACAATGACATCAAAGGTCCCAATTATTTCGATATCGCCACTTTTCCCTTGGCCACCTTCACCAGCACCGGCGTCACCAGGAACGGCGACCACCTCTCCATTTCCGGAAACCTCACTTTGCGCGGCATCACCAAACCGGTAGTCCTTGACGTGGAGGGCCCCACGGCTTCCGTCACCGACCAGCGAAACAAGGTGCATCGTGGTTTCTCCGCATCAACCACGGTGAATCGATCGGATTTTGGAATCGCGCCCAAGGTTCCACCCGCAATGCTCGGCGACGATGTCAAGCTCACCATCGAGCTTGACGTGATCCAGCAGTAAGGCAACGCTTTTTGACGAGGCCGGCGGTTCGTTTCTCTGTCGCGTTCTCAAGGCGCGCCGGCGTGCGCGGGGGGAGGATTTCCGATGGCAAATCTCAAGGCTGAGATCGCCCAGAAGTCTCCGTTTTCGAGCGTTGAAGAAGAAGCAATCCTGAATCTGATGCGCACTGCCGATTGCGTGCAGCGGGCGTTTCAGCAGAGAATCCGCGGCACAGGCCTCACTTCGACACAATACAACGTGCTGCGCATTCTGCGTGGGGCGCAGCCCGATGGGCTTACGTGTGCGGCCATCGGTGCGCGCATGATCGCCATGGAGCCCGACATAACCCGGCTGCTGGCGCGGCTCAAGCGCCTCAAGCTCATATGTCAGCACCGCGACCGCCGCGATCGCCGCGTGGTATGGACTCGGATTTCCGGCGCCGGCCTTGAGCTGCTGCGAACCCTGGATCCCGTCATTCAGCGCATCCCGGTTGAGCTTCTCGGCCACTTCAACCGCGCGGAACTCGCGGAGATCATCCGGCTGCTCGAGCTCGCACGGCAACCTTGCCTCGGCACACGTCTGCCTGAATAACGTTGTCAGATTTTAAGATTTGTGGTTTCGTGCCAAGGGAATCCGGCGCCACTGCTACGAAGTAACGATCTTCTGCGCTACCGTCTCTTCGTCCAGTTCCGATTGGATGATCTTGTTGTGCAGGCAGTAGAGCGCCAGTTCCAGCCGGTCGCTTACTCCCAGCTTGTCGTAGATCTTCCGCAGGTAGTTCTTGATCACCTGCTCGGTCGTGCCCAGTTGGAAGGCAATCTCCTTGTTCCGCTTGCCTTGCGTGATGCACGTAATGATCGCCATTTCTTTGGGTGAAAGGCGCGGTTGATTGCGTGGACTCACCAGCGATGCCGCCTGGGCCCGATAGGCATCGATTACCCAGTTCACCGACTGATTGTCGATCCACGTTTCGCCCGCCGCGATGCGGCGCACGCACCGTACCAGCAGATCGGGCGAAATCGATCGCGAAACGATTCCTCGTACGCCGCGCCGGTACAACTCCACGGTGTGATTCTCGTCGGCCGCCACGGCCTGCACGATCAGCTTCATGTCCGGGGCCAGGCGAAGAAGTTCGGGAATCACATTGGCCGTTCCCGCCAGCATGCTCCCTTCCAACAGCACGATGTCCGTTGGGTAACGCTCGATCGCCGCGCGCAGATTCTCAAGGGAATCAGCCTGCGCTACAACCCGTATGTCGTCCTCGAGAGCAAACACCTTGCGTATGCCCACGCGGTAAATCGCTTGCGAGTCCGCAAGAATCACACGAATCGCGCCCGGCTTTGCCGGAGCATCAGCGCTCTCGCCTTCGGGGTTTTCGTCCAGAATTTCCATAGCAGGTTGCTATCAAGTCAACCGCGTCCTCACTGCTCCGCAAATCGATAGTCATCAATTGTAGCTGCGGCGAGGTGCTCATTGTGGCTTGTGGAGCAGCGTACCACACGTCCCTTGCAATGGACCAGAACATCCTGAGGGGCGCCTAGCACGGCGCGTGGCATCCGCATTGAGAACTGAACATCGAGTCCCACCTCTAAGTCCCTGTCCAGGGCGAACAGAACACCGCTTGCTGATACGTTCCGGGTTAACCCTGCGATCTCGTTCCCGCCGGACGAAAGTACTACCGGAAGCGAGAGAGGAAACCGCACCGCGCAGCGAACTTCTTCGTGCCCACGGGCGGGGGCTTTTGTACCTGACGGAAGTGGAGATTCTGGCTTTAGAGAATTCATCGCTCGTTCCCACGCTCACTGTCCAATGTAGCGGCATTTGTCGATTTGGCCCACGGCACCAAAGTTTTCAGTCTGGTAACCAGCACAGGAAAGTTTCTGTTGAAAGCAGGTAACTTGTTCGCCGCGGAACTCTTCTCGCCGAACCTTCCCCGGCCCTGATTCCCAGCTAGCTCCGAGATCCGGACCGCATCTTCGCCGAATTCTGAGTTCTCGGTCTCTTTTGTTCCCCATGCTCCAAGGGCCAAAACACCCGTCGAAAACATGCCTGGCTGGCTCGATCCGGGGCGAAATGCAGCCCGCAAAGCGAAGATAATACAAAGATTTATCGAAAGTACCCAACTTTTTGTTACCGCCGGTGGAACCAAAACAGGTACTTCCAGAAAAAAACTTAAGTCATGCCGCTTTTGTTGTAGCGCGGCTCCCCATTTTGGGTTAGTCTTGTTTTGCACAAGTTTTAAGGCGGTGGTGTCTGCCGCCGGGAGAAAGCAATGGGTACGCGTACGTTGGGTCTTCTGAAAGTCGGCTTTGTTGTTCTACTTCTCGTTGCTGCTGTCTCCGCGAGTGCGGTGCCCTATGGGCCGATGAAGCTTCCGCCTCCGAGCGTGGCCATTACGGTTCCCTATGGACCGATGCCACTCCCGCCTCCGAGCGTGGCCGTCGCGGTTCCTTACGGACCGATGAAGCTCCCGCCTCCGAGCATGGCTGTTGCGGTTCCTTACGGACCGATGAAGCTCCCGCCTCCGAGCGTGGCTGTTGCGGTTCCTTACGGGCCGATGAAGCTCCCGCCTCCGAGCGTGGCCGTCGTGGTTCCTTACGGGCCGATGAAACTCCCGCCACCCTCAATTTCGTAAGCAAGTCTGTGTTTACTAAGCAGGGCCTACCGCAGTGCGGTGGGCCTTTTGCATTTTCCGAGCTCAATTAAAAGCCGTAAACTGTGATCGTGCCAGCGGTCACGTGGGGAATCATGTGACCCCTACGGCATTCGCCTGCATTTGGCGGGGTGGAAGCCTGATGTCCTTGAGCATTGATAATGTATTCTGGCTCGCCGCAACGTTGACTGAGGCTCTGGTCATTGCATTGCTGTTCAAGAGGCGCATGTGGCGCACTTTGCCTCTCTTCTGTTCTTACTGCGTCTGGGATTTATCAAGTAATTTGACGGTCTACGCAATCGGCCTATACAAACCCGCGATTTACTTTTCTGCTTACCTTGCACAGACAGCCATCGATTCCGCTTTCGTCATCTGCGTTTTGATTGAGCTCGCTTGGTCTGTGCTCCGGCCGGTCCGAGCCTCGTTACCGCGCAGCGCGCTGGCGCTGGTAGGAATCCTGATCTTGGTGGGGGGCGCGGTGATCTGGCCATTTGCGGCGCAGCCTGGTTTGGTGCACGCAACGTCGAGCGTGGGGCTCCTTCTTCCACAGTTGCAGCACACAGTTTCGATCCTGCGAATTCTGTTCTTCCTCGCTTTGGCTGGGGGCAGCCAACTCCTGTCGATCGGCTGGCGCGATCGCGAATTGCAGGTAGCCACGGGGCTCGGCTTTTATTCCATCGTCAGTCTTGCCATCTCTATGATCCAGGCGCACCAGACCACCGCCTCTCAGGTTCTGCAATTGAATCAGTTTGTCGTGGCCAGCTACATTGTTTCCTTGGTTTACTGGGTCTTCAGCTTCGCGCAACAGGAGGCAGAGCGCCGCGAATTCACCCCGCAGATGCGAAGCTTCCTGCTGGCCGTTGCCGGAGCCGCGCGCTCTACGCGCGTTTCCCTCACTGGTTCCCACAGTGACAAGCCTTCCGAACACGACAAAAACTGAAAAAGCGCCGCCTCTCAGCCGATCTCCGATCCGCACGCCGTCGACCGCCGCGCGCGTTGACACGCCTGTTCGCGACAAGTTCTAATGGAAGCAGTGGTGAAGGAGTTCACCCTTAACCGCTGTCCATTCCTGTAAGCCGGACAGATGATGACTCCTGACAGGGATTCCTGTTGCGGAGTCATGTTCCCGGCGCCATCCCTGAATTCGCTGTGAAGTGCATGGCTCGTGCTGTGGCGGCTCTGCGGCCCGACCCGATCGCTCAATCAAGGCAAAGTGCACAGCATTGACCCCGTCAAGGAGGCTCACGTTGCATAAGTATCTTCTGATCGCTTTGGGTGGCGCGCTCGGTTCGGTGGCGCGTTATTGGGTCGGTTCTTCAATAGCCGGCCGCATTGGGACGCGAATTCCGTACGGCACGCTCGTCATCAACATCACCGCCTGTGTCGTCATCGGCTTCACTCTCACCTACTTTGGCAAGCGCGCTGATCTCAGTCCCGCGTGGAGGTTTCTCGTGGCCATCGGCTTCATCGGCGCTTACAGCACGTTCTCGACATACGAGTGGGAAACATTGTCCACCATGCGATCCGGGGCCTTCCTGCTGGCCGCGCTCTACGCAGTCGGCAGCCTGATTCTTGGCCTCGCGGCTACCTGGTGCGGCACCGCCCTGGCCGATCTTCTGTAACGAGAAAATCGAATGCCCGAAAAGCGAACCAACGCTCGTGCCAGCAACTCTTCCCGCACCGCGGGCGGGAGCGGGGTTGCAAGTTCCCGGCAAAGGTGCTTGAATCCATCGTTGTCCATCTGTTAGTCGCCACAACGGTCGCCGGTGAGCGCCGCGGCGGCGCATGGAATCGAGGAATGTATGTTGACATCGGGCAAGGCGGTTAAGGTAACGCTCTATCTAAGCGACGGAGCGAAGCACCATGGCATTCCTGTCTACACCAGCATCCTCGATTTCCTGTTTCACAGCGGAATCGCGGGCGCGACCGTGGTCAAAGGTGTCGCCGGCTTCGGAGCCAAACACCGCATGCATTCCGCGCACATACTCGAGATCTCAGATCACCTTCCCATCAAGGTCGAGTTCATCGAGACCCGTGAAAAGGTCGACGCGATTCTGCCCGAGCTCGAAAAACGAGCCGGCTCCGGCCTGATTGAAGTCCAGGACGTCGCGATTGTCGTTCCTCCTCACGCTTAGTTCATCCGGCTGTCAAACGGCGCCCTCGGCTCGCGGTAAACACGCTGCCGGCAGCGCAACTTTCCCGCCAAATTCGCATCTTTACAATAGGCGGAAGTGTGCGGCACGGTAGGTAGAAGTGTGCCGCTCCGGCCATATCGCAGTTCGCTTCTCCTTCGCGGTCAATGTCGTGATTCATTGGCGTCGTTCACGAGTTCGAAACACTGGTTCTTGATCGAAGGGTGCATACTGTAAAGGAGAGTCGGGCATTCTTACCCCAAAAGAGGAACCTATGCTCTCGATTCGACAGGTACGCTTTTTTCTATTTGTCTTTGTCATCTCGGCATTTGCGGTTTGTGCGCGGAGCCATGCGCAGTCGGCACTGCTCGTGGAAGAGCCTTACGGCTTCTTTGGCGCCTTAAACCCCACGGGCCACAACGCCATCTATTTTCAGCGCATCTGCGCCGAGTCCCCCGTCAAGTTGCGCCGCTGCGAGCCCGGCGAGATGGGCGCCGTAATCGCCCGCTATCAGGGTGTCCGCGGATACGACTGGGTTGCCATTCCGCTCATTCCTTACCTCTACGCGGTTGAGAATGCCGCCGACGTGCCATCGCATGTTGACCGCGAAACGGTGAACACCCTGCGCAACCGTTACCGCGAACAGCACCTTGCCGGTCTAGGACCGAATCTGGCGCCCGGCAATTTCGTCAAAGGCGGATGGACCCAGTTGATCGGCGCGGCGTATGAACGCCGCATCTACGCTTTCCGCTTCGATACAACACCCGAACAGGACGACGCTCTCATTGCGCGCCTGGATGCGGAGCCGAACCACACCCGTTTCAATCTCCTCTTCAACAACTGCGCCGATTTCGCGCGCGTGGTCCTGGCCGGCTACTTTCCCCGCACCTTCAGGCGCTGCATTTTCCCTGACGCGGGCATGACCACGCCTAAGCAGATCGCCTACACGCTAGCGCGCTATGCGCGGAAACATCCTGAGGTCCAGCTGGCGATCTTTGAGATTCCGCAGATTCCCGGCTACCGCCGCGAGAGCCGATCCATCAAGGGCATCGATGAGTCTTTTATTACTACCGTCTACGCCATTCCCATCGCCTTGATCAATCCTTATCTTGCGGGCGGCCTGCTTGTGGACTACCTTGTGCGCGGCCGCTTTCACCTCATCCCCAAAGATCCCCCGGTTCTGGGCCCGGATGACCTGACCGCGTTGACAGACCCTGCCTGGACCCGTGAAAATTCCGCAAGCGTGGGCATTCAGGCGCCGGCCGTCGAAGCGGCCAAACCATCTGCTGAAGAATCAGCCATGGGCGCCGGCCTCACCGTGAAAGGAAGCGGGGGCGCAGATGAGTAAATCGGATTCGCAAAGCCTCAAGAACCATGCTCGGTTCGATCCGCCGTACCATTTCTTTCTCACCTTCGTTTCCATCGCCAGCATCATCATCGCCGTCATCTATTGCGTGCACCATTTCTGCTTCTATTCGGTGTGGCTGGTGGTGTTGTCGCTGGCGGCATTCATTGCGCTGTTCCGGATGCGCCAGTATCCGCTCAAGGTGCAGGATCGCGTCATCCGCCTCGAGGAGAGGCTGCGCCTGCAGGCGCTTGCCCCGCAAGAGTGGCACTCGCAGATCTATCGCCTCTCTGAAGACCAGTTGATCGCTCTCCGCTTTGCCGCCGACGATGAGGTGGTCGAGCTGGCCAAGCAGGCCCTCGAGCACAATCTGACCCGCAAGCAGATTAAGGAGCGCATCAGGAACTGGCGCCCCGACTACTGGCGCGTGTAAAGGCAGCCTTAAGCAATTAGTTTTCGGCCAGCAGCGCGCAAGTGCACGCGGCTGCATTGTGCGGGGCTGGCCCCCATTTTTGCAGCGTTTGGCGGCGCTAATCGCCGGGTGATGGTTTTGAGCCCGGCCCTCCCGGATTTGCTGCGGATTCCGCATCCAGCTCATGCTCGTGCCGGTACTGCTCCACCGGCATCTTGCCGTCCCACCACGCCCAGTTCATTGGATACACATCGGGATCGAAAAACACCTGGTAGAAGTGCCACACGAGGATGGCAAGCGTGGCCAGAATCGCCTCGTAGAAGTGAACCGCGGTCGCAACATCGACCCACCAGCGCGCCAGCAGATTGCCCACCCACACCTTGGCCCAGATCATGATGCCCGTCAGGCCCATGAGCGCCGTGCCCCACACCAGCGCCCAGTATTCGGCCTTCTCCGCGTAGCTGAAGCGCCCGAACTTCGGCTTCTCGCCGCCAAGGCCCAGGTAGTAGCGCATCGCGGCCCACGCATCGAATGCGTCCTTCGGCCTGGGCGCAATGTCGCGGAGCAGCCGCCGCCCTTCGCGAGCGATCGCAAGATACAACACGTGATAAAGGCCGGCGCCAATCAGCACCACGCCGGCAATCCGGTGAATGATGCCGCGCAAATTCTCGCCCATGCCCAGCGTGTGCGCAAACCAGGTGTCGGGGAACTTGAGCGCGAATCCCGTGATAACCAGAATGATGAAGCTCGAAAGCAGAACCAGGTGCTGCCAGCGCTGGTTCACCGTCATGCGCGTCATGAAGGGATTCTGCACGCGCCGCCGCGCCACGGCCTTGCTGCGCCAGATAATGGCGTTGTGCAGGAACATGGCGCCGATGACCAGAAGGATCAGGACAATGTAAATGCGCCGCACCCAGCGCACGGCAATCGAATCGATGTCCCGCGAGCGTACGCCACCCTGCATGTGGACCGGCGTGCGCGTGAACTTTTGTGTCACGCCCCGGTGGCATTTTCCGCAGGTTGCATCCAGATTCGCCCGATTGATCGTCGACCGCGGATCGCTCGACGGCAGAATGTCGTGTACCCCGTGACAACTGGAGCAGTTCGCCGCAACAACCGACCCGCCCTCCGAGGCCAGGCCGTGATAACTGTCGAAGTAGCTGGTCACACGGTTGCCGGGCACGCCGAACTCCTGGCTCAGCCGCACGCCCTCATGGCATCGCGCGCAAATGTCGCGCGAAACATTCTGTTCCGCAACCGGCGAGTTGGGATCGGTGTGTGGCTTGATCGAGTGGATGCCGTGGCAATCGGTGCACGTGGGCGCCAGTGCATTGCCGCGCGCGAGCGCCTGCCCGTGAATGCTCGTGTTGAACGTGTTGGCCACTTCGTTGTGGCACTTGCCGCAGGTAGACGCGACGGCGAACTTCGAGATCGGCGACTTGGCGTCGCTCGCCGCCAGAATCTCATGCGCGCCGTGGCAGTCGGTGCACACCGCCGCCTTTTGCGACCCGTTGGCCACCGCCCGCCCGTGCACGCTCGCCTGGTAGCTGATGAACGGCTGCGCGCTTACGCCGTTCGACTCCATCAGGAATGTCTGCCCATGGCAGCGGCCGCACGTAGCCGGAATATTGGCGTGATTCACGGGCGATTTTGGATCGTCGCCGCTGACGATTTCATGCACATCGCCGTGGCAGTCCTGGCAGCTTGCGGGGATTTTGCCCTTGCTCGTCACCTGGGCGTGAATGCCATGCGCGTAGCCCTGCCCTTCGTCGGCATGACACTGAGAGCATGTGATCTTTTTCGGAGGCGCCTCATGCGCGAGGCTCTTGACGTCGGTGTGGCAGTCGACGCACCTGAACATGGAGCCGTGAATCGAATGCTTGAACCTGCTCTGATCGACGGAAATGCTCTCGGCCGACCCGTTCACATCCTCGGTCAGGCTGGCGTCGCCATGGCAGGTCAGGCAGTCGGCGTCTTTAAGCTTCTGCACTGCGTGCGCGGAAGAGGCCCAGGCAAGAAGAAAGAATAAGAACGAACCAGCAGAAACCCAGCGTACGGCTTTCACACTTCAAGGAGACGCTTTGCGGAGATTTCCCGCCGTGACACGAGTCACAAAAGCAGCTTTCAACTATCAGCTGAAATACGCCGTCAGCGTCAGCACCAGCAGCGTAAGCCCGATAAAGATCGCAGTGAATCCCACTACTTTTGAAAAGTTGAGCAACCACAGCGGCGGCGCGATGCCGATGCGCGATTCTAATTTCCCTTCAGCCACCATGCGATCGTATTCCAGCGGCCGCTTGTGCTTGAACTCCTCTTCACTTTCCACTCCGGTAAAGATCACCATGTCCATGGGGAAACTGTCGGGCCTTAGGTGCGTGTTCACGAAATGGATGGAAAAGATGAAGAGGATGGCGAGCAGGCCTTCTTCGCTGTGGATGACAAGCACGGCATTCAAAGCCCATCCCGGCAGAAAGTGCGCAAAGAACGGCGCGAACCACATGGCGTAGCCTGAAAAACCGATGACGATCATGCCCCAGAACACCGCCCAGTAATCGAACTTTTCCCAGTAGGCATAGCGCTCGAATTGCGGTTTGGGCCCGAGGCCAAGGAACCAGCGCATGTGGCCGAATAGTTCTTTCATGTCGTTCCAGCTGGGCACCATCGAGGTCGCCCCCCAGAAGATCCCCTTCTCGTGCCGGAAAATCCCGCGCTGAAAAACTTCCTTCACATGGATCAGGAACGCCACCGTCAACACCAGCGCGCAGAGCTTGTGAAAAAAGAGAATCGCGCCGAAGCCGCCCACACCCGCGGCAAATTTTCGCGCCCAGAAGCTCTCGCTGAAGCGCATTACCAGCCCGGTGGCCGCCAGCCCCAGAAACGTGGTGAACAGGACCGCGTGCATGTAGCGCTGCTGGCGCGTAAAGCGAACGAAGTACCGGCCCTTGGCGGCGGGTTCAGTTGTCGTATTTGCCGGTGCCAACTCAGGCATTCTTTCCTCCATTCGCCGGTCGCCGCGGCGACTCCTTCACCTGGCTATAGCGCGAGCGAATCAGCCACAGGATGGTGTGAATCATAAAGAAGGTGAGCACGCTGGCCAGCAGCAGGTTCATGAAAAGCCGCACGAAGTAAAGCCCCGGGCTCAGCTTGCGATCCCGCGCGTTGGCGTGGGGCTGGTACTGCACAAAGCTCAGGTTTGCGCCCGCGTGGCAGCGGCCGCACGTGGCGATCAAATTGGCCTTGTTGATTGGTGAGCTTGGATCGCTCGCCGGCCGCACGTCGTGCGCCTGATGGCAGTCCCAGCACCGGGCCGTCTCCACGTATCCGCCCAACGATCCCAACTGCGAGTGGAACGTGTCGCGGTAGGTCGAGAACTTGTCCTTGTGGCAGTTGCCGCAGATGGGCGTCGACTGCATGCGGAACTCTGCTTCTGTCGGCTGCAGAATCGCGTGCGCCGTGTGGCAGTCGCTGCAGACCGGCGCCTTCAGATCGCCGTTTGCGATCGCCTTGCCATGTACGCCTTGCTCGTAATCCGCGTCGATCATGGCGTGGCAGTTGCCGCAGGTTTTCGGAACGTTTGTCTTGTAAGTGGGGCTTTGCGGATTCGTGTGGCTCAGAATGCCGTGCGAACCGTGGCAGCTCTGGCAGTTGGCCGCTACCAGCAGGCCCTCCTTGCTCAGCGCGAACCCGTGGATCGAGTCGATGTAGTTCGGATAAACGCTCGGCAGCCCGTGCTTGCCCGCCATGCCGTTGTTGCCGTGGCATTGGCCGCACGTCTTCGGCACATTCAGCGGATACATCGCGGAGCGCGCGTCGGTCTTCGGGAAGATTTCGTGCGCGTTTCCGTGGCAGCTCGTGCACGGGTGATCTTTGCTGTCGGCATGCACGCTGTTCTTGAGCTGAGCCGCCTGGTCGGCATGGCAAGTTTTGCAATCCACCGGCGCAATCTTGTCGGGGTGCGGATAACCCTTGATATCGGCATGGCAGTTGGAGCACTCGAGGCTGCCGTGAATGCTCTCGCGGAATTTCTGTCCGTCCACCGCGATGCTGTGGCCGGCGGCGTCGGTCATGCTCGCGTCGCCGTGGCACGTCAGGCAGTCCTGCGCGCGCAGCGCGGGCGCCGCGGCAAACAGCACTGCCGCAAGCAGGCCGGCAATCGCCATGTTGCCGGAGGAGCCGGGTCGTTTTGTGTCAGTGCACGACTTCAGCCGTGCCGAAAGGGTTCCCCAAATTGGGCGCTTTAGTCCCTGCGGGGTTTCTGCGGCTCCCCTCATGCTTCCGTCTTCCTTCTCCGGGGATACGAGACGTTCCCGCACGGTCCCGGTCTTCCCCCTTGGCCCGCTGCGGTTCGCAAGCGGATCCTGTGCCGGGGGCACCTTCCAGAAATGCGCTTTTGGAGCAGATACCCGCAGTGACAGGTATCACAAACACTTCGATATAGATCACAAAGACGCCTCTCGGCGATCGGCTCTCTCCAAATGGCCTCGTGACGCACAGCACTCTACGTTCAGCCAAGAACACCGTTGGCTCAGCGACCGCGGATTCAAGGTGCCTCTTTCACACACTTCACCAACAAGCTGAAAGCTGAGAGCTGAAAGCTGGCCCCGCCGAGGTGATGTGGGTCACATGCCGGCGAGTGTCGAGTTAACGACAATAGAACCGCTGAAGCAGTTTTGCGAATGCACCGCGCCGAAAGCACAAAGACTGCGTGGCATTTACATCAAGAAAATGCCACCTTGCATGGCTCCAAAGAATACGCGAATCGCGGAACTGCTTTGCTTTGAGGAGCCACTCCATGGCCACACTTGCGATTCCTGAAACAAAAACCATGCTCACCCTCCCCGGGGATTCGATACGCCAGATTCTATGGCGTTTTGCCGACCGCTTTGAACTCCAGATGCTGGTGCAATCGGCGCGCGGCGTAGCGCGCGGAACAGTCGCCCGCCTTGTCGCAGCCGGTGAGCGCAACACCCACGAGTGGACCGCGGCCAAAGAAGAAATGATGAACGCCTTCGATCGCGCGGGCATCACCGCGGCCTTCATGGAGCCGGAAGAGGGCGGCTTCATCGTCGGCCCCAAAAATCTTGCTCTCGGCCTCGCGGCCTTTGAGCTCGCCTGGGTCGATGGCGGCGCTGCCACCGCGAGCCTCGCCGGATTCCTCGCTCTCTCGCCCATCCACGAGCGCGGCACGCCGCAGCAGGTGGCCCGCTACAAAAAGCTCGCCGCCCCTCCGCAACCCGGTGAAAATCGCAAGCCCTGGCGCGGCGCCTTCGCGCTCACCGAGCCGATTCCCTACGTCGGTGTCGACACCGGCATGTTGAGCGGCAAGGTGCGCATCGTCGAGTGGAAAGACGGCCAGGAGCCCATCCTGCAGGTCGACAAGCGTGGCCGCTTCATCACCGGCATTGCCTTCGCCAACTTCGTCACCGCCGCCGTCAACTCTTGCGATCCCGGCATCAAGGGTAGTTGCGTCATCATCCTCGAAGAAACCGACGAGGGCACGTTCGATCGCGGCACCCCGACCAAAAAACTCGTGCACCAGCTCTCCTCCACCGGCGATCCGGTCTTCAATCTCAAGGTTCCCGCCAGCCGCATCGTTGGCGGCTACACAGTCAAAGACGGCGTCATCGTTCCCAACTTTAACCACAGCGAAATCATCGATGCGGTTTTCCGCCGCACGCGTGTCCCCGTCGGCCTCATGACCGCCTCCAAGCTGCTCTCTGCGGTTGAGCCGGTCATCCGCTACCAGCGGCAGCGCTTCCGCGGCGCCGAGGGCGCCAAGCCCGGCTCCGTCCGCTACGAGCAGGGCATCCAGCAACGCGAAGACGCGCTGCACCGCCTCGTCGACGTCTGGGCCGCGGGCGAAGCGGCATCGTCGCTGGGCTTTGCCGCGGCCCGCCTCTTCGACGAGCTTGACCCGCTCGAAAAACAAAAGACCGCGATCCTCAAGGAACGCGGCATCAACGGTGGACGCGCCGAAATGAAAGCGCTCAGAGAAAGCGAAGATCGCGCCATCGAGCTGCTCAAGCTCAAAGGCCCGAGCCCTCGCCGCGCCGAGCTTGAAGCCGATCCGCTCGTGCAGTACGTCCTCAAAGACGCAGAGGCCAACGTCCTGTGCCCCGCCACCAAGCTCTGGAATACCGGCCACGGCGCCAACATGTTGCGCGAAGCCGTCAGCCTCATGGGCGGCTACGGCATCACTGAGGACTGCCCCGGCTTCCTCGCCAATAAGTGGATGGACGCGCAGCTCGAAGCCACCTACGAAGGCCCTGAAGCCGTGCAGCGCCGCCAGCTCACCGTCACCATGACCAGCGACGTCTTCCTCGCGCTGTTCGCTGCGTGGACCGCGGAGATGCGCGCGATCGCGTCGACCCATCCGGGTACCGGCGCATGCACGCTCGCCTCGGCCATGAACCTGTGGGCCTGGTCGCTGAATCATTTGCAGAACGCCACCGACCCCGCGGGCAGCAAGCTCTACCATGGCCAGCGCCAGGGCGTAACCTTTGCGCTCGCCGACGCGCTCAGCTGGCTCATGGCCTCGCGGTGCCAGATTCTCGACGTTCTCGAGCTTGAAGCGCGCGGAGCCGCCGACGCCGTCGCCGCCGAGGGCCTTGCCGGCACCGTGCAGTTCCTCAGCGACCTCTGCCACACGCAGGCCGCGCAGGCCGCCGGCGAAGCCTCACGCATCTGCGCCGAGCTCGTCTTCGGCTACAACCGCCATCCCGCGTGGGACGAGGAGGAGCATCGTAACTGCTTCCTAGCCGCCGAACTCGAAGAGCTCGAAGAGACCATGCCCGGCATCATGGCTATGGCCGACGATGTCCTCGCCGCCGACGGAAGCCATCCCGCCAAAGCCGGCCCATGCGCAGGCTGCGCTGGATCGAGCGAGTTCCTGCGCCTGCAGAGCAAACTCACCACATGCCTCACCGGCGCGCGCCTCGCCAAGGATCGCGCTGCCGATACTGTCAGCAAAGTCATGATCCCCGAAGCGCTCGACTACCCAGCGGCAGGACCCGCATGAGTTCGTCGGACCAACCCGTCGAAGTCGATCGCCAGACGATGGACGTCGACATCGTCTGTGCAGGCTTTGGCCCGGCCACCGGCGGCTTTCTTACCACGCTCACACAAGCATGGACCGAGAACCCGGCCGACCCCGCCTTCGAAAGCAAGGCCGCGCCCGGCATGCCACTCCAGGTTCTCTGCTACGAGCGCGCTGACGATCTGGCCGCCGGGGTAAGCGGCGTGGTCACACGCGCCGCGGGCATTCGCTCCAGCTTTCCCGCGCTCGATCCCGCCGCGATTCCCATGGCCGCTGCCATCCGGCAGGACCGCGTCTTCTACCTGCTCGATCCCATCGGCGCCAGCCGCCGCTCAGCGCTCCTGCGTCTCGGCGATCTTTTTCTTGGTCTTGGACGAGAGTCGTGGGTGAGGGACCACGCCTTCGAGCTGCCCTGGACGCCGACCTTCCTTCACAAGCATGGCGGCCTCGTCCTCTCCATCGGCCAGTTCAACCAGTGGGTCGGGTCGCAGCTAATGGCGGGTGGCCTCGTCCAGATCTGGCCCGGGACGCCCGTCAGCCGCCCCATCTTCGCCAAAACCGGCCAGGCGAACCGGGCCGTGGCCGGTCTTCGCCTCGCCGATCAGGGCGTCGACAAGCACGGCATCCCTGCGGATGGCTACATGCCCGGCATGGATGTGTGCGCGCGCCTCACCGTCGTTGGCGATGGCCCAGTCGGCGCCGTCGGCCAAAAGCTCGACGAGCGCTTCGGCCTGCCCGCCGGCCATGCGCGGCGCGAGTGGGCCCTCGGTATGAAGTTCGTCATCGAGTTGCCCGCCGAAACCACGCTCGAACCCGGCACGGTCTGGCACACCTTCGGATTTCCTGAGCCGGAGATCTTCGGCTTCCTCTACGTGCATCCCGAGCGGCTCGCCTCCGTTGGCATCTTCGTACCGTCCTGGCTCGGCGATCCCGCGCGCACCGTCTATCGCTACCTGCAGCACTACATCCAGCACCCCGCGCTGTGGCGTCACCTCAAGGGCGGCACGCTGCGCTCATGGGGCGCCAAATCTCTTGAAGAATCGGGCCGGCACGGCGAGCCGTTCCTCACCGGCGACGGCTTCGCGCGCATCGGCGAGGGCTCCGGCTCGACCAACATGCTCACCGGCTCCGGCGTTGACGAAGCATGGACCACAGGCGTGCAGCTCGGCGAGGCGGTGCTAGAGCTTCTCCGCGCCGGACTTCCGTTCACGCAACAAAACTTGTCCGACACATACGAAAAACGCCGCCGCGCCAGTTGGGTCGACCGCGGAGCACGCGAGGCCGCCAACGCGCGCAACGGTTTTCATGGAGGATTCGTCCGCGGCCTCATCGGCATGGGGCTCGCCGGGCTCACACGTGGCCATCTCTCCATGCCCGCGCACATTCCACCCGCGCCGAAGCAGATTCACGGGTCCAAATCGTACGGCAAGGCGGGAATCAAGCTGCGGCAGGCTGCACGCCTCGCCATGGCCGACGGCCGCCCGCTGCATGATGCGCTGATGACCGCGCGCGGCTGGCCCGAGATCACGTACGACGGGCAGTTGCTCGTCACGCATCAGGACGCACTGCTCCTCGGCGGCAAGGTGCAGGCCATGCCCGGCTTCGCCGATCACGTGGTCTTTCTCGATCGCCACCGCTGCATCGCCTGCCAGGAGAAGACCTGCATCGCCATGTGCTCCGGCCAGGCCCTCACGCTGGGCAGTGATGGTGGGCCTGACTTCGAACGCGAGAAGTGCGTTCACTGTGGCGCTTGCCTGTGGAACTGCATCAACTCGCCCGACGGCGAGCGCTCCAACATCGAGTTCACTGCCGGCGCAGGCGGGTTGCACTCAGCCGAGAATTAGAAGTCGAATACTTAATGAGGACGCATCATGCCAACTGCACTCCACATCGTCGTCTGCGCGGGGATCGTTCCTGACCCCTTGCAAACGTTGGAACCAACGACAGGGCCGAGCGGTCCAGGAATAAAGAACGAATTGGTCCTGCCGGCCGTCCTCGACCCCTGGGCTGCTTGCGCGCTCTACGAAGCTGCAAACCTTGCCTCGAAGAACCCCGGCTGTAAGCTCTGGCTCGTCTCCCTCGGCCCCAAGGCCAAGTTGCAGCAGGTCATGATGACCGTCGCCCAGAAAGTCGCCTTCGAGCTGGTGCCCGTCGACGGGCCCATCGGCGGTTTTCCTGATGCGCACTCGACCGCAGCCGTCCTGGCTGACGCCATCAACGGAATCGCCGGACTAGACAAGGCGAAGCTGCTTCTCTTCGGCGGATGGGAGTCGGCCACGCGCGGCGCGGGAGTCACGCTGCAACTCGTCGGCGAGCGCCTCGGCATCGCTGACCAGTTCCAGGGCGTCGACCAGATCACCCTCCGTGACGACGGCTCCTTCGAGGTGCTCGAGCGCGCTGAAGGCGGAAAGCACCAGGTGTCTGTCTGCGCAAGCGCGCCCGCGGTGCTCGGCTGGGCCACCGGCAATCTGCCTGAGCCGCGCAACAATCCGCAGGTCGGCATGGCCAACATGCGCACCATCATGCCGGCGCTGCAGCGTGCCAAGACCGTCGCGCTCGACGCCAACAGCCTGCGCTACGTCTCCGTCAGCCTCCCCAAACAGCAACGCGAAACTCGCGTCGAGAAGAATATGAGCGCCGATGAGATCGCCCGCGAACTCGTCGCCTGGATCGGAGAAGACAGCTTGTAGCAAGTAGCTCGTAGCCTGTAGCTTTTGTCTTTTTGCTACCGGCTACTAGCTGCCGGCTCCTGGCTTATCGCACTGGCTACAGACTCGAATGAAGAGGAAACATGGAATCCATTCTCGTACTCACTCACGCCGACGAATCCGGCTCCGCTCTCGCCAAAGCCTCGCTTGAAACCGTCACCGCTGGCCGCGATTTCGCCGCGCGCCTCGGCGCGGAACTGACCATTGGCATCGTCGCGAAGCATGCCACGCACGCTGCGAAGCAGGTGGCAGGTGCTGCACCTCGTGTTCTCGCCGTCCAGGGCGAGCCTTTCGCGCAGGCACGCTTCGCCTCCGATGCGGCTGCGTGCACGGCGCTCTGTCGCGCCGTGCAGCCCGCCATCGTCCTTGCTCCCCACAGCTCGCGCTTCGCTCGCGTCATGGCCGCAGTCGCGCATCGCGTCGGCGGCGTCATCGATACGCACATCGCATCCATCGGCGGCGCGGACACCGTCGAAGCCTCGCGCTGGTTCTATCGCCAGCGCATCGAGTCCGTCGTCACTCGCAACAAGCGGCCATGGTTCTTGCTTCTCGACGCAGGAACGCACGCGGCCTACGCGGCTCCGGCGGAGCCAGCACCGCAGCCCGACGAGATTGCCATCGCCGTTGAATTACCGGAACTGCGGACGCAAGTCACCGGATTCCGAGCACCCGAACAAAGCCAGCAAACCATCCGCCCCGACGCCAAGCTGCTCTTCGTCGCCGGCGCCGGCTGGACGAAAAAGCAGCCCGACGGCCAAACCCACGTCGAAGAGGCCGGCCAACTCATCCAGCAATTCCTCGCAGCGTCGGGCGCGTCGCTCGGCAGCAGCAAGTCGCTCGTTGACCAGGGCGGCGAAGGGCAGTCTGTCCTTCCGTTCCTCACGCATCTCAATCAGGTCGGCCAAACCGGCTCAACGCCGCGTCATCCCAAGGGCCTTTCCACCTGCTGCCACGGCGAAGAACCGCACGTCGTCGGCTGGCGCTTTATCGGTGAGCGCCGCGCCGTCTCACTCGATCCCAACTGCGGCTGGACCCGCGGCAAAGCCGACGTCGTCTATGTGGCGGATGCGTTTCAGGTGATGGCGCGCGTGAACGCGCTGCTGGGAAAAGCAGTTTCCAGCTCCTAGAGCGGTTCTCCAGTATCTATGAGGCATTTTCAGCGGCGTACAGGGTGGCTTTTCCTTGAGGGAAAAGCCACTTGGCCTTCGCGGCTTCGTCTTACAGCAACTGGAAAACCGCTGTCGCTTCCAGATCCCGGCGAGTTCGACCCATCAGGCATCGAGGTGCAGTGATTTCCTGATGGCCTGGGGTTCTTTGAGGGTCTGGATCGCATCTTCCGTGCTCTCCTCGTCATCATCAAGCCCAAAAAAGGCGGATGTCCGTGGGTTCTTATGCGTAAGCAAACGCCGGGAATCGTTTGTGGGGCGTGTGAGTTTGAACGCGGCTTCGCCGCGAACTTCGTTTTTCGAAAGAGATGGGGCGAGGATCCAGAGACCCGAAGGCCTCTGCTCCCTCCGGGCGTAGCCTCGCCGAGTCGCTGAGCGAGCGTAGAGAGGAATAAGATTGCTTCGATGGCAAAACCAGAGTTGCTCTGGCTTTGCAGTGAATGGGGAGAACAAGACATGAACGTTAAAGAAGCAATCCAGACACGGCGAAGCGTATGGAACTATCAACCGAAAGCGGTGGAACCGGAAAAACTGCAGGCCTTGATTGAGGCGGTGCGCCTGGCTCCATCTGCCACCGATACCCAGCCATGGAAGCTGATTCTTGTGGATGATCCGGCGATCCGAGAGCAAGTTGCCAGGACGACTTTCAGCAAGACGGTTTCATTCAATGAATACTCATTGGAAGCACCCGTGCTTGCGGTTCTGGCCATCGAGCCGGATACGATTGTCACACAAATTGGCGGCTGGCTGAAAAAACACCCATTTTCCTTGATCGATATTGGCATTGCCGCCGCGCATTTTTGCCTGCAAGCGACCGATCTGGGCCTGGGAACGTGCATTATGGGATGGTTTAACGAATCGGCCATCAAGAAGATTCTGCACGTTCCGCGCGCGACGCGCATCGGGGTGGTGATCGCACTGGGATACGGCGTGGAGCCGCCCGGCCTGTACCCCAAGACGCGGAAGGCGGCGAGCGAAATGAGCAGCAGGAATCACTATTAAGGGAAGGCCGAACGCAAATCAGCGAGCCAGCAAGTCAGCGAGTGCTTGCGATTCACAGGGCGGGGATTGCATTGTGTTAGGTTGAAGGATTGGAGTGAGGAACGACATGGCGCCGATTACGGAATTCATCAAGCATCATTACCGTCATTTCAATGCCGCTGCGCTGGTCGATGCGGCTGAAGCCTACAACAAGCTGCTTGCCGAAGGCGGCAAGATGTTCGTTACCATTGCTGGAGCCATGAGCACGGCTGAGCTTGGCCTTTCGCTGGCCGAAATGATTCGTCAGGACAAGGTTCACGGCATCTGCTGTACGGGCGCGAACCTTGAAGAGGACGTGTTTAACCTGGTCGCGCACAACTACTACGAACGCGTTCCGCATTACCGCGACCTGACGCCTGCCGACGAAGCAGCTCTGCTCAAGCGCCACATGAACCGCGTCACGGATACGTGCATTCCCGAAGAAGAGGCGATGCGTCGCATCGAGCACGAGGTTCTGGCCGAGTGGGTCAAGGCCGACAAGGCCGGCGAGCGTTGGTTTCCGCACCAGTTCATGTACAAGATTCTGCTCTCGGGCGTGCTCAGCAAGAGCTACCAGATCGATCCCAAAGACAGTTGGCTGCTGGCCGCGGCCCAGAAGAATCTGCCCATGTTCGTGCCTGGTTGGGAAGACGCGACACTGGGCAATATGTATGCGGGACACTGCATCTCCGGCGACGTAAAGAAGGTGCACACAGTGCGGACGGGCATCGAGTACATGATGGAACTCGCCGAGTGGTACACGGCAACGACCGCGAAAACGCCGCTCGGCTTCTTCCAAATTGGCGGCGGAATCGCGGGCGACTTTCCCATCTGCGTTGTGCCGATGCTTCACCAGGATTTGCAGCGCGAGCATGTGCCGCTGTGGGCGTACTTCTGCCAGATTTCGGACTCGACCACGAGCTATGGGTCGTACTCGGGCGCGGTGCCGAACGAGAAGATCACGTGGGGCAAGCTGGGAGAGAAGACACCGAAGTTCATCATCGAGAGCGACGCGTCGATTGTGGCGCCGCTTGTGTTTGCATACGTCTTAGGCTGGTAGCTGAACGCCGGTAGTCGGTACCTCATCGCTTTCAGCTACTGGCTACAAGCTGCCGGCTACAGGCGTGGACGTGCAGGAGCGCTCAACAAATATGAAGATGCAAATGCTGCGCGGCGTAGTGGCGGCATTGTTACTGAGCGGCGCGGTGGTGACTCCGTTTCGGGCCCGCGCGCAGGAGGATCGTGGGCCGTGGACCCCGGCAAGCAGCAATGCGTCGGCAATCACGGGATACATTGTCATCGCCGACGGCAAGGTGACGATCGACTACTGGATCTTTCCCCTCGCGCAGATTCGCAGGCTCAAGCCGGTGGAGGTCAGCTCGGTGTTCGACGCTGACGTGAGCGCCGGGATCAGCGGGACGCTTTACCGGCTGAGGGTTCCGGCGGCGCAGCGCTTCGAGCACAAGAACACCTTGTGCGGCGGCGAGGATGCGCAGTGGATGGCGACGTACGTGGCGGGGAAGAAAATGGAGGTGGCGTTCTTCTCAGGCGACGACATGCCGGTGTTCACGTTCGATGCGATGCAGAAGTCGTCCACGCTCTGCGGCACGTTTGGGTATTCGCGGTGAGCGAGGCAGGGAACAGGGATCAGGGATCAGCTCGTCCTGCTGAGTCGGCGGTTGCGGGTTTCCGGGATGCGGAAGATGGATTCCTCGCATTCGCAGGGCGGGACTGGGCGTAACGGCTAGCGAGATCCTTCGGGCCTAGTTGTCAGGCAGCACTGCGAACGGGCCGTTTATCTCCAGTCCGTCGCCGCCTTCAAACGCGGCATGACCCAATCCGGGCAATCCAATCTCCCACTTCGGCCCTTCGAGCTCCGGCATGGGCCGCGCCTGGAACAGCTTCTTGCACTGCCGGGCAGTCCATCGGGCCCATCGCTTCGACTTCTTCCTCCGTGCGCTGTCGGTGGATATTCCGGTGCCTGCATACATCTGCCGGTAGAGCTTCGAAAGAAAGATGAATCCGAGCCGGGCACGCAGAGTCGGAGTGCACGCGGACCGTTTCCAGATGGCGCGCCAGGTATAGAACCTGTCCCAAACCTTTTGCGTGCGCATGCGAATCTCGTCTGAACTCATGGTCGGATGCGGCGTAAACATTTTGGGCCGCACTTCAGTGGGAATCATCCAGTAGCGCGTAATAGGCTCGCCGGCCACCATCATGGGATCGATGGACTGTTCTTTTTCCCAGCGCCCGAAATCCACGGTGCCGGGAAACGGAGTCATCATGACAAATTGCGCAAAGGTCACGCCCGCTTTCAGCGCCATCTCCACCGTGGCATCGAAGGTGGCGGGCCTGTCGGTAGGCAGGCCGAAGATGAAGGAACCGAGTACGTGAACGCCGTGCTGCTTGAAGGTCTGCAGTTGTTTGGCCAGGGCCTCGCCCGAGTAGTTCCAATCCTTGTAGACGGCCTTCAATCCCTCGGGGGTGACCGCTTCGACGCCCACCAGTGCGCCCTTGATGTTGGCCCTGCGCATCGCGTCAAGATAGCTTCCGTCTTCGCCTGCCTCCATGGTCATCTGCGTGAAGAAGACCATGTCTTTCGGCAGCTTGGCCATCTCTTCCATCAGTAGCAGGCGCTCGTTGCGAATGGCCGTCAGCTCGTTGAGCCGGGCCGTGTTGCCCTGCTCCCGCGCGAGCCGCAAATCGGTGAAGGTCACTGGATAGAAGTTGTCGTCGGCGAGAGCGATAAAGCGAAAGCCCAGCCGCCGCAGCGCGATGATTTCGTCGACGACGTTTTGGAACTTCCTTTGCCGGGGCTTCTGTCCATCGGTGCGCCACACGCTGCAAAAGGAGCAGTGCTTGGGGCAGCCGCGAATGGTTTGCACCGATGCCCACATATACTTTTGGGGATTCATGAGGTCCCAGCGCGCCGGCAGGAATTCGCTGCCGTCGATTCGCCCGCCCTCGTAGACTTTTTCGGGATTGCCGGCAAGGCAATCGCTGACAACCTTGCCCCAGGCAAGATCGCCGTCGCCCTTCACGACCGCGTGCGCTTCTCCGCGCTCGAGTGCCTCCTCGGGAAACAGCGTGGCGTGAATGCCGCCGTAGACCACCCAGGCGCCGCGGCTGCGCGCCATACGGCCCACTGCATACCCACGCAGCGCATTGCCGGTGTGCACGCTGATGCCGACGATGTCGCCAGGCTGAATGGACTCCGGCACAATTTGCTCGAGAGATTCGTCGACGAGAATGGGATCTCCGACGACCTGCGGTGTAGCGGCTGCAAGAACAAACAACCAACGCGGCGTGATGACCGCGGTGCCAAATGAATTGTCACTTGGATTCACAAGATGGACGCGCACTCGCTCCAACCTTTCGCCGTACTTGTGCGGTTGGCCTCACAGCGATTGCGGGGTTGCCGTAATGCGCGGGCGATGATTGGAAGCGGCATATTCCTGAAGGAGATGCCGCGCTGAAGGGGCATGACGGCCGGCTGGCCCAAAATCGACCGTGCGAGCGCGAGTGTCCCGGGTAAATTGACTGCGGAGATCCAGCCCGTCTTCACCGGCGGGCAGGATTTCACGAGAGAATTGTTGCCCGGAGACAGTTCGGCTAATGGTACAGGGTTTGGGCGGGATTGTGCGGTCAATCTTGGCCAAATCCACCAAAATGAACAAGACTTCATGGAAAAACAAGGAAATTGAATTGAAAACAGAAGAATTGACTCGCGCAGGGTCCTATCCGACGCGGGAGCACTCTTCGACGGGGATCGGGACCTGCTCCACGATTTCGAGGCCGAAGCCTTCGAGTGCCGGAATGTGCATCGGCGTATTCGACAGCAGGCGGATGCGCTGGATGCCCAAATCGGACAGGATCTGGCCGCCGAGACCGATGGCGCGGAGGATGCGGCCGCTGCGGGCCTGGGAGCCTTCGCGGGCGCGCAGCTCCTGGTGGAGGATGATGCGGCCGGTGTCGGCGGGCGCCGAAGCGTCGGGGCTGGCGGAGCCCTCGGGACCAAAGGCAGCGACGGGCGTGTGATCGATCGAGAATCCGCGCGACGTGTTGTGAAGGTAGACGATCACGCCGCACCCTTCTTCGGCGATGATGCGCATCGATTGGTCGAGAATCTCGCGGCAATGGCAGTCGGCCGCGAAGACGTCGCCGGCGGTGCAACGCGTGTGCACGCGGACGAGCACAGGATGCGGGCAGGGCGGACGCGGCTCGGATGCGGCGGATGAGGCGGCGCCGTTGAGAGCGCCAGGGAATGTGCCGGCGGGTCCGAGGTGGAAGGCGGGGCAGTCGGGGCACAGATCGCCGCGGACGAGGGCGATGTGGCTTTCGCCGCCGCTCACCTCGCTCTCGTAGGCGATCATGCGGAACTCGCCGTAGCGCGTTTGGATGCGCGATTCGCCCGCGCGCACAATGTACCGCTCGTGGCGCAAGCGGTAGCGGATGAGTTCGGCGACGGTGAGAATCTTCAGGCCATGTTCCCGGCTGAAGGGGATGAGGTCAGGAACGCGGGCCATCGTGCCGTCGTCTTTCATGATTTCGCAAAGGATGCCGGCGGGGGTCAGGCCGGCGAGACGCGCGAGGTCGACGGAAGCTTCGGTTTGACCCGCGCGGACGAGCACGCCGCCGCGGCGGGCGCGCAGCGGGAAGACGTGGCCGGGGCGGACTAAATCTGCCGCGGTGGAGCGTGGATCGATGGCGGTACGAATGGTGCGCGCTCGGTCGAAGGCCGATATGCCGGTGGTGACGCCCTCGCGTGCCTCTATGGACTCGGTAAATGCGGTGCCGAAGCGGGAAGTGTTCTGCGCCGTCATCGGAAAGAGGCGCAGGTAGTCGGCGCGCTCCTCGGTAAGCGTGAGGCAGATCAGGCCGCGGCCGTGTTTGGCCATGAAGTTGATAGCTTCCGGCGTAACGTACTCGGCGGCCAGCGTGAGATCGCCCTCGTTCTCCCGGTCCTCGTCATCGACCACGACGACCATGTGGCCCGCAAGGATCTCTGCCAGGGCGCCAGGGACGTCGGTGAATGGAGGTTCGGGTGCGCGGGAGGGCTGAGGCATAGTTGAGACACTATTTTATTCTCGCATAGTGCAAAATCACCGGTCGTTTTGGCATACAGCAAAAACGCCGCCCGAAGGCGGCGTTTTTGCTGGACCTGGCTGAAATGCTACAACGTCGATTCAATCTCAAATCCCCAGGCCTCGAGGAGCGCCTCAGGGATGTACTTGGAATTCTTGTTCCGCCGAGCCCACTCACGGAGGCGGGTAGACCGGATGTATTGATCCGGCGGCAGCTTGAACTCCTTTGTGATCTGCTCAAAGGAGGTAACGGTGGGCACAACCGGGCCAATGGGCTCCGGCTTGCCCCAGTTCGGATTTCCACGACGCTTTGCCATTGATTTTTTTGTCCTTGATAGGAGGTTTTCAGCGGTTCATCCTGGGACTGGGCTGGGGATGCTGAGTGACCCGAGGAGCATATATTGTTATTTTAAGGATATTTTGTTTAAAAATCAATAGGAAAGCACGTTCCGGGGGCAGCAAATGCGGCCTTTTCTGCACGGCTTGGATTATATGTAAGTCATTCAAAGTAAAATTTTTATGGCTTGCCCCCCCGATTTTCCTCAGGGAAGTGAATGGCACAGGATGGGACTGCGGACTGGCGGCAAAAGGGTTGGCGGTGGCACGATACTCTTATGGCAACATTTTTGCGGGCAATTGCAGCAGGTTTGGTGCTGTTTGGAGGGGTCGCCGTGTGCCATGGCGTTGAGTTAACGGTGAGCCGCGACGCCTTGGAGCGGACCCTGAAGCAGCAGCTTTTCAGCGGCCCGGATGGCCGGTATTACCTCAAGGGGAATCCCAGGAGCGCCTGTTTTATTTCGACCGAGAATCCCCAGCTGAGATTCGAGCAGGACCGGATCGTGGTTCGGATGAAGACGCGGGCACGGCTGGGGGTGGGCGGCGCGTGCGTGGGTGTGACGGTCACGCTCCCGGCCGAAGTGTCGATGGAGCCTGAGGCGGAGGGAGAGACGATCGGATTCCGCGACGCGCGGCTCGAAAAAGTGTCGGACCGCAGGGAGATCAACTTTGTGTTGTCGCCGTTTTTGCGCGGGCAGGTGCCGAAGAGCATGAAAATGGATGCCGCGGATCTGCTGCGGCAAGCACTGGCGGGTTCGACGGCTACGTCGGGGTACAAGATCAGTTTGAGCCGGCTTAAGATTTTGTCCATTCAGGTTGTGGGTGACAAGCTGGTGGTGGAGGCTGATGGAGATTTGAGCGTCGAGTGAGAAAGGCAGGGAACAGGGAACAAATCAGGAGGAACCATGACAGCAAGTCCAAATGCGATGCGCGCTCCCAGCGGCCGGAGCTATCTGTCGCAACCGTTAGTGAAGCACATTTACACAGCCGATCCCTCCGCCCATGTTTTCGAGGGCAAGATTTACGTCTATCCGAGCCACGACATCGACGCGGGAATTCCCGATGACGATCTGGGTAGCCAATATGCCATGCGCGATTACATTGTTTTGTCGATGGAGGAACCCGGTGCTCCGACGACTGCCCATCCAGTCGCGCTGAAAGTCGAAGATGTACCCTGGGCCGAAAAGCAGATGTGGGCGCCCGATGCCGCCTGTAAGAACGGCATTTATTATCTCTACTTCCCGGCTCGCGACCATGAAGGCGTATTTCGCATAGGTGTGGCGACATCTTCGTCACCTGCGGGTCCGTTTATGGCTGAACCGGAACCAATCAAAGGCAGCTTCTCGATCGACCCAGCGGTATTTGTAGACGATGATGGTGAAGCTTATATGTATTTCGGCGGCATCTGGGGCGGTCAACTCCAACGCTGGGCAACCGGCAGGTTCGATCCCAGTGGTTCAGACACAGATCTGCATCAGGACGACAAACCCGCGCTGTGCGCCAAGGTTGCCAAGCTGACAGCCGACATGAAGGAATTCGCCCACGAAGCTCATGATGTAGTGATTCTGGACGAGACTGGCCATCCCGTTCTGGGCGGAGATCACGACCGGCGCTTCTTCGAAGCATCCTGGCTCTTCAAGTACAACGGAAGGTACTACTTCACCTATTCGACCGGCGACACCCATTATCTGGCCTATGCCGTCGGTGACACCCCATATGGCCCGTTCACCTTCAAGGGGCATTTCCTGCAGCCAGTGCAAGGCTGGACAACCCATCACTCGGTCGTCGAATTCAAGGGCAAGTGGTGGCTCTTCTATCACGATGTCCAACTGTCGGGTAAGAACCATTTGCGCTCGGTAAAGATGACGGAATTGAAATTCAACGCCGACGGCACGATCCAGATGATCGACCCGTTCACGAATTAGACGGGCAGATATACTGCGGAACGCAATGCCCACATCTAGTTGGAAGAGGGAAACCGGACGATCTGTTTCCCTCGGTTGTTTTTCGTGAGTAGCTCCGCTGACCCGCTAGCGCGCTGCTTTTCGAGGTCAGACCACGGGGGTAAAATGGATTCAAGAACTCGAAAAACAGCAGTGATAGAATTTCGTTTCTGGAGTAACTAATGCCCGAAGCATCATGTGATATTGGCCTCATCGGCCTCGCAGTCATGGGACAAAATCTTGTCCTGAATATGAACGACCACGGGTTCAAAGTGGCCGTATTCAACCGCACCGTTTCGAAGGTAGACGATTTTCTGGCCAACGAGGCCAGGGGGACGCAGGTGGTGGGCGCGCACTCGATTGAAGAGTTGACCAGCCTGCTGAAGCGGCCGCGCCGCGTGATGCTGATGGTGAAGGCCGGCGACACCGTCGACCAGATGATCGACCAGATTGTGCCTCACCTTGAAGCGGGCGATATCGTCATTGATGGCGGCAACTCGCTGTTCAGCGATTCGACGCGCCGCACCAAGGCGTTGGCGGAGAAAGGAATTCTGTTTATCGGCACGGGCGTATCGGGCGGCGAAGAGGGCGCGCGGAACGGACCGTCGATTATGCCGGGCGGGAATCCGGCAGCGTGGCCGCACGTGAAGCCGATCTTTCAGGCCATCGCGGCCAAGGTTGAGGATGGAACGCCGTGCTGCGACTGGGTGGGCGAAGAGGGCGCCGGGCACTTCGTGAAGATGGTGCACAACGGCATCGAATACGGCGACATGCAGTTGATTTGCGAGGCCTACGACCTGCTGAAGCATGGGTTGGGATTGACGGCTGACGAGCTGCACGCGGTATTTTCCGAGTGGAACAAAGGCGAACTGGACAGCTACCTCATCGACATTTCGAGCCAGATCTTCGCCAAGAAGGATGAAGATGGCACTCCGCTGGTAGACAAAATTCTGGACACTGCGGGACAGAAGGGCACGGGCAAGTGGACGGTGATCAGCGCGCTCGATGAAGGGCAGCCGGTGACGATGATCGGCGAGAGCGTGTTTGCGCGCTGCCTGTCGGCGCTGAAAGAGGAGCGCGTCGAAGCGGAGAAAGTTCTGCGCGGACCGAAGTCGAAGGCCAACGTTGGCGACCGGACGAAGTTTACTGAGGACGTGCGCAGGGCGCTGTTCTGCTCTAAGATCATCAGCTACGCGCAAGGCTACATGCTGCTGCGCGCGGCGGGCAAAGAGTTCAAGTGGAACCTGAACATGGGCGGAATCGCGCTGATGTGGCGCGGCGGATGCATTATCCGCAGTCAGTTCCTCGGCAAAATCAAGGATGCCTTCAGAAAAAACAAGAACCTCGACAACCTGTTGCTCGACAAGTATTTCTCGCGCTTGGTCAACAAGTACCAAACATCGTGGCGCAAGGCAGCGATGCACGCGATCAAGCTGGGCGTGCCCACGCCGGCGTTTTCCACGGCTCTGGCGTTCTTCGACGGTTATCGCGCGGGACGGCTGCCGGCGAACCTGCTTCAGGCGCAGCGCGACTTCTTCGGCGCGCACACCTACGAACGCGTGGACCAGCCGCGCGGCCAGTTCTTCCATACCAACTGGACGGGACGAGGCGGGCGCGTGTCGTCGGGGACGTATACGGTGTGACGGACCGCTTTTAGCTATGGGCTATTAGGCATTAGCTCATCGCGGTCAGTTGACGGTGGTGGGCCTTCCCAGGTGCGGGGGCGGGAAGACAGGCGTCGAAAACGCAACGAAAAAAATGAAGGCGGCGATTTCCTTCGACGAGATCGCCGCTTTTGCTTTTGCCGTGCCGGGCCTATGGATGCGTCTTCTGCCCCCTGGCAAGAACGACCGCGTCTTTGAGCGCAATCTCGAAGGTGCGGGCGGCAGCGGGATCGGAGAAAGTGAGAGCAAACGCCTCGGTGTCATCCGGCATCTGGCCGTACTCCGAAGTCGAGTGCGGGCCAGGCCCGAGGGTCGTGAACTTGTCGCGGTCATATAGAAGGGTGTGGAATTGCTTGCCCGGAACCACTGCGACCACGACCATAGTGGTGTCACCCACATCGCCGGGCTTATACGTTTTTGTCGCATTCAGATCGGTAAAGACCCGATTTTCCGAGATCAGGGTCTCGTCGACCTGGGCCAGAGGAACCGTAATGGACGCGAGCGGAAAGGTGTAGAACAACCAACTCGTCTTTCCATCTTGGATCTTTGGCAGGGCGCAAAGCGGGGCCGGCATCTTCGGCTCAATCACGATGGTTCGATCGTCGAGCACAACAATGCTGCCGGAGGCGGAGTAGGAACTCTTCAGCACCTGAATGCGAGATTCGAGGTCCTGCGCAAAACATGGCCCCAAGGCCGACAGCAAAAAACAGCCAATGAGCAAATAGGAACGCTTCATAATCTAATGTCCTGTATCCCTAATCTTGACCCGAATTACGCGAATGGCAAGTGACGAAAGTCACTCGCGAGGCCAAGCGCCTGGCGCGGGTTCGCCGCTTCTCGCTCTGTTGCGGGATTCAGCGGGCGGGCGGAAGGCTCTAACGCAGGGATTCGACCGGGGCGGGATCCATGTCGGCGTAGTCCTGGTTTTCGCCGCCCATGCTCCAGCAAAAGCTGTAGGCGCGGGTGCCGACGCCGGCGTGAATCGACCAGCCGGGAGAGATGACGATATCTTTGTCGGCCATGACGATGTGACGGGACTCGGCAGGCGGTCCCATGAAGTGCATCACGCGCGCATCGGGTGCGACGTTGAAGTACATGTAGATCTCGCTGCGGCGCATGTGCGTGTGCGGCGGCATGGTGTTCCAGTTGCTGCCCGGCGCCAGATGCGTAACGCCCATGACGAGCTGGCAACTGCGTGCGCCCTGAAGATGAATGTATTTGCAAATGGTCCGCTTGTTGCAGGTTTCCAGGCTGCCCAGTTCGGTGGGCACGGCGTCTGCTTTGCGGACGAGCGCGACAGGGTAGACCGCATGCGCCGGATAGCTGAGGAGATAAAAGACAGCAGGCGAGGATTTGTCTCTTGACGCGAAAGTAACCTGCTTATTGCCGCGACCGATGTATAAAACGTCGAGATTGTCGAGCTCGTAGCTTTTGCCTTCCACGGTGATGACGCCGGCGCCGCCCACGTTGAGCGCGCCTAGCTCGCGGCGTTCAGTGAAGTACTCGGCGCGGAGATCGGCATCGGTAGGAAGCGCCATGGGAGCGTCTAGCGGAGCAGCGAAGCCGACGACGGCGCGATCGAGATCGATGTAATTGAGATGGAGCTTGCCGGGTTCGCAGAGCGCGTTCAGAAGAAAGGTCTCCCGGAGTTCGTCCGTCGTCATGCGCGGATAGCGCACGGGGTCAGCCATCAATACGGTTTTCATTTTCTCTTTCCTTCAACTCGATTTTACTGCCTTGGAAGTTCGAGCGGATTCCAGTTGTCGGTACCGCGGAGGAAGACTGCGGGCTCGTACTGCCTGGCCAGCTCGGGCGTGAGGAAGTGCGTGTGAGGATCGCGCTCGTTGGAATGCGCGCCGGGCCCGAAGGAATCGAACTCGGCGTAGTAGGCAGTGTCGAGCGAGTGTGTTTGCTCGGCGTGCCACTCGCTCCAGCCAGCGGGCGCGATCTTGTCGCCCATCCATGTGTGCATGTAGATAACGGTGGAGTATTGCCGCCAGGGCCGGCCGAGATAGACATTGCCGGCGACGGCGGGATCGGCCGTTAGCTTGCAGTGGTCGATGACAAGCCGGAGTCTTCTTCAGGGTAGTGCTTTGACTGCGCCGTGATGTAGCCGCCGTTATGCGGCGTGGAGTGGATTTCGCAGTTCTCGAAGACCGCCTTCGAGTCGCCGAAGATGAAGTCGACGTTGCCCTCGACGTAGCAACCGGAAAAGTACTGGCGCGTCGGCGTACATCCCTGTGTGTTCTGCGAGCAGCCGCGGCTGCCGAGATAGACCGTGTCCTGATTGCCGAGGAGACGGACGTTGTGGAAGATGGCGCGGTCGCCGGTGACGAACAGAGCTAACGCCTGCGAACCTTGCGGCAATTGCTCGTGGTTGCGGTTGAAATCGTTTTGGAAAGTGATGTTCTCGGCGAAGAAGTTGTCGGCAGTGACGTTGACAGTGGATGAGTGGAGCGTGCCGCCGTTCCGTCCCGCGCTGCGATCATTGACGATGATGGTTTTGCTCGGGTCGGGATTGGCGCTGCGAATGGTGATGTTGGGCTTGTCGACGGTGATGACTTCACGATAGACGCCAGGCGAGACAGAGAGGACAGCGCCGCCGGCTTTGGGCGCCATGTCTAGCGCGCGCTGGATGGAGTAGTAGTCGCCGGTGCCGTCGGCGGCGACGTAGAGGGTTTTGTCTTCGGGCGGAATTTTGCCGGCTATCTCCGGCGCGGTTTTGTCTTCAGGAAACGGTACAAAGCGCGCGTCGCATGCGAGCGGCTCGCCAGGCGAGGATCCGGGCGTTTGCGTAATGGCGACGTCGTCGCCCTTGGGCTCGAGATTGCCGGCTTTCGCGCCGACGGTAATATTGGCGTCCTGGTCGTAGAAAAGCGAGTCCTTCTGGTCGTCGGCAAACACATTGTCGAGCTTGATCTCGAGCTTGTGATCGGCGTCGAGGCCTAAGAAGGTGTACGCGCCGGGCGTGAGCACGTGCACGTTTTCAAGCGCGATGTCCTGGTAGATGGGGAGGCGGTCTCCGCCGAACGTCGTGTAATGCGGGGTGAACACCAGTGGGTTCGGCACGTTGCGGATGCAGATGTTGCGATAAACAACCTGGTGAACGAGGCCGCCGCGGCTGCGATCGGATTTGATGCGGAGACCGTTGTCGGCGCCGTCGATGGTCAGGTCGTCGACGAGCAAGTGATCCACGCCGCCAAAGGTGCCGCTGCCGATGGACATGCCATGACCCGTGTAGAAGTGGTTGTGGATCACGGACATGTTCGAAACGGCGCCGGCACCGCTGGGCTTCAGGCAGACATCGTCGTCGCCGGTGTGGATGTAGCTGTAGGCGATGGTGATGTTGCGCGACGAGCCGGGATCGATGCCGTCGGTGTTGCGCGCGGTTTTCGGCGTCATGATCTTGACGCCCCAGGCGGTGAAGCCGTCAGTCTGGTTGACGGAGACGTGATAGCCCGGCGAGTTGCGCAGCGTGATCTTGTACAGGATGAAATTGTCGACGTGGCGCAAAGCGATCATCGAGGGAACGCTTTGTTTCTCGTCTTTGACTTTCGCCTCGTGCGCGAGGTCCCACCAGGTCACATCCTGGCCGAGAAGATTGGCGCCGCCGCGGGCATCGATAGAGCCTTCTCCCATGATGCCGGCGTTCTTGGCGCCGTCGGCACTGATGAGCGGCTTGCAGCCACGCCCGCGAGTGGAGACGATGCCACAACCGCCGGGCGCGAGATCGAAAACGCGCGGATCGCGCGAGGCGCCGAGCGCCGTGTTCTTGCTGACGACCAACGTCACATCTGGGCGCAGGGTAAGCGGCCCGGTCAGAAAAACGTTGCGCCTGCCGCGGGCGCGGAGAACGACAGCATGCCCGGCGCTGCAGTGGTCGAGCGCGTCCTGGATGCGGGCCGTGGAGAGTTTCTGCTCGTCGGCGAGTGCGATTTGGCCGTTGGTGGAGACAATGTTGGCGTCGAGCCTGACGCACGCCGGAGGAATCTTCGGCTCGGTCACGGTGCGAGTGTCCTGCGCATGCATGGCGAGAGAGGCAACAAACGGCAAGGCTGCGAGAAACAGTCGCGGCGAAACGGGGCGCATGAAATCCTCCATCTATAAATGCGGAACTTGCTCGAGGACCCAGCGGACAAGCTCGTTGCCGGCGGCGAAGTTGTCGTAAGTGGCTGGGAGCTTGCGGCCGTCCGTGTATTCGTTATAGAGCCATGGATCGACCATTGCGAAGACGGTGCCCTTGCCATATTTGGCGGTGACCATAAAGATGTCGCCGCCCTCCTTGAGCACCACATGCGCCGGTCCCGTGGCCGTGATGGTGCAGACGTCCTTGACGTAGATGGTGTGGGGGTGGTGGAAGATAGGGCCAGTGCCGTCGATGGCGATTTTACCCTGATCCCAGTTGGAGCCGACGACGTGCTTCCGCAAAACGCTGTTGAAGTGGACGCCGAATTCTTCCGAAACCAGGTTGAAGTGATCGAGGTCCGCGAAGGAGGTGTCGTTCTCCATGATCATGAGGACGCCGCCGGCTCGCACCCAGTTGGCGATTTGCGTGGCATCTTTGGCCGAGGCGTAGTGTGGATGGGGATTTTTGTCGGTGTTATCAGGTGACGCGATGAGATAGACCTGCGCGTCCTTCAAGTTGGCGAGAGTCGGCTCCGCATCAAGTTCGCCGGTTTGCGCGCCGAAGCTGCGGAAAATGTGGCCAAAGAGCGAGTAGCCCGGCTCGTCCCACGTATTCCATTTGTAGTGGAAGGTTACCTGCTGGCCGAAGGCATCCGTCCGCCGCTGCGAATTGAACCAGCCGTCGACGAGGACCGTATCGCCGCGGACGAGCTTCGCGTTTTGCGCCGTTTCCACCTCGGTGCTGGCGAGCAGGAACGCCCCCACGCCCTTGGGATCGTTGGTCACAACTTTTTCGCTCATATAGTAGACGTAGGTGCCGTCGCGATAAGGCTCGCCGCCTAGCCCCGAAGCTTTCACGGTGCCGGTAAGCGAGACGTCGTCGCCATCAACTTTGATGAAGTGGGTCAGGATGCCGCGACAGCCGCGCTCGGCGCTGGCCAGATAGGTCTGCGGTAGATACCCGCGGCGCACTCCCTTCTCGAGCGCATAGACAAACATGCACGCCGACGAGGACTCAAAGTAATTCCCCTTCTCGCCGGCCCTGTTCATCATCGTGTACCACAGTCCGGTCTTCGCATCCTGATAGCGCGCAACAGCAGCAGCTTCCCGGCGCAGGATCACGAGCAGTCGCGCACGGCCTGGATCGCGTTCGGGATAATAGTCCAGCGTGTCCACAAGCGCCATCATGTACCAGCCCATGCCGCGCGCCCAGAATTCGGATGAGTCGCCGGTTTGCTTGTTGGCCCACCGCTCCTTCTTCGATGCGGCCCAGCCGTGATAGAGCAGGCCCGTCTTCGCGTCGCGCGCGTGCTCCTCCATCAACACGAATTGATGCGTGATGTCGGCAAAATCTTCAGGATGATGCGAAAGAACTGCGTACTGCGCGTAGAAAGGCTCGGCCATGTAAAGCCCGTCGAGCCACATCTGGTTGGGGTAGCGCTGCTTGTGCCAAAAGCCGCCGAACTCATTCCGCGGCTGGTGACGAAGCTGATCGTAGAGGAATGCCGCGGCGGTCAGATAGCGTTTATCCTGCGTGACGCCGTACAGCAGCAGCAGCTGGCGGCCCAGCAAAATATTGTCCAGCTCATGATCCTCGGCTTTGAGCGTCGGAATAGCGCCATCCGTCGTAACCAGCGCGTCGATGGAACTCCGGATGTAGTTGAAGTAACGCCGATCCGCGGTCTCCAGCCACACCGAATCCATCCCTTCGAGCAGCGTCCCCGCCTCGTAGTTCCACTTCCCGGCAGCGCCGGCGGGAACGAAGCGGCCATCGGGCCAGCGGGCAATTGCAGCGTTGGCGGCGCGCTCGGACCAGGGCAGCTCATCTGCGCGAGCGGCCATTGGCGCGGCGGCGGCGGAGGCCAAGGCGAGCAAACAGCAAAGAACATGGAGGGTCTTCATGAATACTCCGCAGGAAAGGGCGCCAACGCGCCGAGCAAGCTGAAGTCTCGAGCCAATCACGCAAAAGAGGCTGCCGGGTTGAACCAGCAGCCTCCAGAGCGAATGCATGTGAAAAGCCAACTCAGAAACTGATGCGAGCCGAGAACTGAGCAGCCTTGCGGGTGGCGATGGAATTACTGGTGACATCTCCGAAGCTCGAGTTGCCGACCGCGGTGCTGGCAACAGCGAACCAGGTATGGTTGGTGACGTTGTACCACTCGCCCCGGATATCCAGCCTTGACGATTCCGTGATGTGCAGCGGGAAGGAACGCACCAAAGCCAGATCGAGCTGGTAGTTGCCCGGTCCGTAGAGGTTGTACGGCGCGGTACGGGGCGCATCGCTGATTTTATACGCGTAGGAACTCAGCATTGTCGACACAGGGTTCATGAATGGACCCGATGCGGTAGCCGTCGTCGTCCCGGCGCTGGGGACGATATAGGAGATGGCGCCGGTGTTGGCGGCGGTTATGCCCTTGCCCCATTTGCCGTTCTGGCGCGCAGCGCCTGTGAAGTTCGGATTCATGATCGGCTCAAAGTTGCTCTCCGCCGGATTGGTCTGGTTCGAGGATTCTGTGAGCGCCAGCGGAGAACCGCTGAAGGCCTGATAAACCCCGGAAAAGGTGAAGCCGCCCAGGATTGCCCGCTCAACGGCATTTTCCCCGAGAATCGACTTGCCGAAGGGCCATGCCCAAACAGCCGTAGCGACGAAATGCAGGGGCTGGTTGGAGGTGGAGACGCTGCGCTCGATGCGATCAGCGGCGAAGTGGGCCGAGGGATTATTGGCCAGCGTGCCGGCGGGAATGGCATAGCCGGTGCGGAAGGTGCCTCCATCGTCGATGGCACGGGACCAGGTGAAGTTGGCATTCGTGGTCAATCCGTGCCAGGTTCGCATGTTGAGGAGCGCCTGCAGCGCGTTGTAGTTGGAATTGCCTACATATCCGAAGGAGTCGCTTACCGTTTGGAACGGGAAGGGCTTCAAGGCGACGCTCAGATTCTGGCTTGTGGTGAAGCCAGCGGGACAAGTGAGGTTATTGGCCGCGCAAGCGCTGGTGCCAGGAGTACCCAGCGTCGATCCAAGATAAAGGTACTTGGGGTCGAGATCATCGGCCCACGTTCCACGCCCGTGGAAACTATCCAGTTGCAGGAAGTGGCCTTCCGACCCGACATAAGTGAGGGTGAACGCAGTGGCATTGGTGAGCTGGCGCTGAATGCCGAAGGTCCAGTTGATGTACTCCGGCGCCCGGCTGCCGTAGTAGGGGTCAACATAACCGATTGTCGAAGGCGAGCCGGTATAGCCGGAGGTGGTGGTATAGCCAGTGCCAAACGCCGGTCCTGAGGCTACGCCGGCCGCACCCGTGTAGGAGGGAATTGCGCCGTTGGTGCCCGTGAGCGGTGCCGTGCTCAAAAGCTGGCCATTGACCGAGAAGGTTGGCGCCGCGGAGAAGCCCAGTGTTCCGATGCTTGACGCAAGCCCGCCGACCGCGTCGCCGTGCGTAAACATGACACCGTAACTGGCGCGGATGACGGTATTGGGATCGAGCTGGAATGCCAAGCCGACACGAGGCCCAAAATTCTTGAAGTAGTTGCTGACCGGTGTAGCGCAGTTACAGGTACCGGCACCCTTGCCGGTAAACTGCAACGCTCCGTTGATGCCAGTGATGGGATTGGCAAGTGAAGGACTGAAGAAACTTTCGGCGTTGTGCACTTCAGTGACGGTGGGGAAGAAATCGTAGCGCAGGCCAAGGTCGAGAGTGAGCTTGCTGGTCACCTTCCAGTTGTCCTGCACATAGGGCGAAATCGCACGGAAGCGCGCACCGAACTCCTGCTGCTGGTATTGGGTGAAGCTGACCTTATCGATTTCGCCTACCAGGAAGCTGGCATAGGAGAGCCCCGTGCTGGAGGTAGCGACATACTTGGGGGTAGTGCCCGGGGGGCACGCCGCCACGCAGGTAGGATTGATGCCCGCGGTTTCGGTAACGGCCGTGGTCAGGGTAATTGGACTTGTACCGCTGGTGTCGTTGATTACGTTGTAGAGCATCCAGGCCACCTGGCCGCCGAAGGTGAAGGAATGCCTGCCGACGGTCCACTGCACATTGTCGAGCGCAGTGTAGTTCTCCGCGACGGTGACAGAAGCAGGCTCGCCGGCCCAATTTGTCGGGGCATCGGTGCCGGCAAAGACAACGGCAGGAAAGGCATCGGAAGCCTGGCCCTTGGGCAATCCCGACATCCCCATGGCCGTGGCGGCATAGGCTGACGCCTCGTTGGCATTGAAGGTTGGGCCGTTATATCGGGCATACCCCCACTTGACCTGGTTGAGGAGGTGCGGGGAGAAGACATGGGTTTCTTCAATGATGCCGACCGCAGTTTTGGGAGCGTAGGCCTGGCCGAAGTTATATGGAATCGGCCCAACGTTGCGCCCAGTGGTGGTCTGGCCGACCGGGACGGAACTTGCCTGGCGGCCGATCGACGCCACGAAGGAGAGCGTGTCACGCGAGTTGACGGTGTAGTCAAGGCGATGAGTCATGGACCAATTGACGAGTCCCGTGGCATTGGGGGCGACGTAGTTGTTCTGCAGGGCGGTGCTGATCGCCTTGTTGATACCGAGCGATGCAAGGAAGCCCTGCATATTCTTTGCCACCGTGGAGAACTCGCTGGCAGGGATCACGTTGACCGGGGAGCCAGAGCCGAGCAGGGTCGGATTGCCAGCAAGACCAGGGGTCGAGCCTGGACCGTAGCCGTACTGATAGCGGCAGGGGCCGTTGGTGCTGTTCGCGGTGCAAGTGGCCTGCGACAACGGGTCGTAAATCTTGACGCCGGCCGCGCTAAAGTCGCCCTGCTGCTCGGCCAGCGTCGGAAAGGTCATCAAATTCGGGGTCGCACTGCTGTAACGGAAGCCGTTGTAATTACCGAAGTAGAAGACCTTCTGCTTCCAACTTCCAAACGGGACCAAAGGACCGCTAAGGACGATGCCGTACTCGTTGCTGTGCTCGATAGGCTTGACGGGCACTCCGGTCACGGCATTGGGGAGCTTTCCAAAGAACCCCCAGGTATCGAGGACCGTATTGCGCACGAACTCGTACACAGAACCGTGGTACTGGGAACCACCCTGTTTGATGGAGTAGTTCATCACGCCCTGGCCCTCATAGATGGCTGAGTAGCCACTGGTTTGCAACTGAAACTGGTCGACCGCGTCAACCGAAATGGCAGTCCACACATAGCGCGGGTCGCCGTTGCCGCCGGCGCGGACAAAAGGAACACCGTCAACGTATACGTCAGAAGCAGCGCCGCGGCTGCCGGAACCATTGACTACGCCCGTATTGGTGGTGGCGTTGCCGTTGGTCTCGTTGCCCTGCACGCCTGGCATCAGGTAGACGAAGTCGGTGGCGCGCCGCTGATCGGGTGAGTTATACGCGCCCATCTCGAGGGGCAGCGCCGAGTAGGTCTCCTGCTCCATCGTCGCGCCGAGGGTTGCATTGCTGGTCTCCAACTGCGGAGGCGCAGCGGAGACAGTGATCTGAACGTCGGCAGCGCCAACCTGAAGCACAGGGTTATAGGCCTGAGACTCGAGAGCGTTCACATGGATGTTTTCCTGCGTGAGCTTCTCGAAGCCGGGCGCGATGGTCGTCACGGTGTAAATGCCGGGGTCGAGATTGGAAAAGTTGTAGTCGCCGGCGCCACTCGACTTGGTGACTGTCGAGATTCCGTTGGCAGTGTCTGTGGCGGTGACCGTGGCGTTGGCAATCACGGCGCCCGTCTTATCCTGCACGGTTCCGGTGATGGCGCCCTTGCCGGCCAACTGCGCCCGCGCGCCCAGGGGCGACATCAGGACGAGGGCCAGCATTGTGATGAAACTCCAGGCGGTGATTCGAAGGAGGCCGGAGGATTTCCCTGCCGATCGATCCTTCATGACGCACACATTCCCTAATACCAAACGCATCATTATGTTGCCTCCCAATAAAGACTTGCTTTGAGCTTCGTGTGGGGTAGTCCCACGGTTTTCGAGCGAACTGGCACACGTGGTCTGACCACATTTTGAAGCCCCATAAGTTTCGTACAGCGGGTCCATTTTGTCAACATGGATTTTTGTCAATAGGGAAAACCCCAGGACGATTTCTGAGAATTAACTGCTGTAAGTCCGCCTCGCTGAAGGTGTCGGCGGCTCTGCGCCGAAAGTTGTAGATGTCGGGCCTCGCAGGATTCGGGGGCGCGCTGTCAAGACCAATCGCCGGTTCTTCCCGCCCTAAACCGCTGAAAACACGGCGAACATAGCCTTCGCCAACTTTGCAGTTTATTTTCACGCAATCGTTACACTTGTCTTAGTTGGTTCATCCTGCAGCTCCATCTTCACGGTTCAAGGTGAGGCGGACGCCGCGAACCTCCAACTGTGAACTGCGAATCATGAACTACGAACTATGAACTGCGAACCGCCTTCGGGAGGACATGAAAATCAAAAAGAAAAAAATAAAAATTTTTGAGCCGGAAATTCGGGTAGTGTCCTAATTTGCTTCATTCAGTCTCCAATCGTGGCAAGCAGCGTAGTGCGAACCCATGCGGAAACGGTCTGCTTGCTGGCCTTCGCTGCCGCCTCGACGCGCTTCCGATCTTCAGGGCTGAACCGAACCGGGACAATGGTCCCCTTGGCGTCTCGTTTTGCTAGTTTTGGCCGTCCGGGTTTCTTGGGCTTAGGCATTGTCATACTCCTGAACGATGAATGCTTTTACGGCTTTGGCTGGAGATAAGGCTGGGTCGATGTGCAGGACAGTGACAGCGAGAGGGTTTGCTGGGTCTCCGCTATCGTGGAACCACGCATACGCGGTATCGGTTTGCGGATGCCCATGCAAATCAAAGACTTCTACCACTCCGTCCCAGATTGTCTTGCCCTTCCAGGTTTCCTTCACGGGTACGCTCTCCCGGTGCGTAGCCTTTACGCCGTGGAGCTTCTGAATCGCGCCTTGCAATTCCTCGATTACTGTCATGCCACGGCCTCAAGCAGTTCTCCGACGCTCAATGCCTTTTCCTCGACTCCCGCCATTACTGCCGGGGTGCATTTCAGGGTGTTGTGCCGCTTGACGAAGTTGTAATAGGCGAAGTGCAAGCCTACCGCAGCATCGAAGTTCTCGCGTTTCTTCGAGAAGGCCAGCGTCAGCCGGGTCAAACGGCGCATGTGCAGCCGTGCAGTCGCATTCAGCCGCTCCGCATAGCTGGTCGAAATCAGATCAAAGTTAGGGTTTCCCGTCTCGATGAACTTCTCGGAAGAGAGGACGCCGGACGTGCTGTAACGCCGTTCCCCGAACGCATTGGTTCCGTAAACCTTGATGATCTTGGCGTAATCTACGTTCGGACCGAACGACTTCTTAATGGCGTCGGTATATGCATAGAAGCCGTCCGTGCTGATCTGCACGCGATAGGCCATGCGGCTGGCAACGTCTGCGAGAAAAGCATTAGCGGTCGCCCGGTTGCGGTCTCCAGTCTTAAACGCAGGAACCAGCTTTGTATCGGCGTCAATCGCGCAAAAGGTCCAAACGTCTCCGACCCCCTTCTCATCGTCTTGTGTGACCGTGCGAGCTTTCTTCCCAATGAATCCCCAAATCTCGTCCAGCTCAAGCCGCATACAGGGAAGGTTCCGCATCTTCGCGTCCATCATGGCCGTGCAGCCCCGCCCGACGCGAACCCCAAGCCGCATGATGGTATCGCGGTGCACTCCGGTCATGCGTTCGATGGACCGAATGCTGGAGCCTTCGGCAAGCGCTGCGATTATCGCGATTTGCTTATCCGTGTTAAGTATGTTCGCCATATCAGCCTCACTTGAATAAATGTAATACGAAAATAGGAGAATGTCAAGCGTTTTTGTAATACATTTTAAATGCACCCGTAGCCTGAGATAGAACATTTACCGCCGCCTAACGAATCGGGTATGTAAGACCCGGTACGTAAGGTGGAGGCATCGAGCGGGGAGTAATCTGCATTGCTACTTTTTGGGAGGGATCGGCTCGATAGTCCATAAAAGTTACGGTTAAGGTAGCGTCTCCATTGAGAATTTCGTCCTTTCTGTTGCCCGGCACTGCGAACAGAAGCCAACCGCTTACAACATCGCCTTTTCCGATCGGCTTTAATGCCAGTTCAGCTAGCGAATCTTCGGAACCGATAGTAAATTTCTTTCCCGAGTCTAGATCGGGGATTTGAATCTGCGCTGGGATCAACTGATAAAGAATGCTGTCCTCTGTTAGCGATTTGGAATAATAATTGAGCCTCCACCCACGAGCGGCGCTTCGGTATCTTGAGTTTGTAATTGTGGCCGAAATAAAAATCGAAGTCTGCGACCCATCTTGGAATGGAGCAGCGTACACGTAGTTGATGACACCAGATAATCCTGGAGTTGAATCCAAGAGTCTGTTTGTCAGATCAATCACTTGATGGTGTTGGTCCCTCCATGCATTAAAAATTGCAAGAAGAAGGAAGAATACCGCGACCGCTATACCGACACGTCTCGGGACGGTTTGCTGCTTCAATGTTGACCAAAGCCAGAGGAGGGCCACTATGACACCTCCAGTGCAATATCCGGCCCAGTTGTTGATAACAGCCCACAAGAAAGAGCCGATTTCCGAGAGATAATTTCCCATGCCCTTAATCCTCCCACCCGAGGATTGGCATGTCTATGATTTTTTGTAATACAGACAATCCGGCGAAGGAAAGGCAAATTAGGACACCACCGAAATTCGATATTAACTCGTTTGGAATCAACAAAACAATCTCAAAATCGTCAACAAATTTCGACCAATTCCTTTCGGACCACTATGCCGCGGAGGCTGTCCGCACTTGCCTCTTTTTTGAAGCGCGAATTGATCTCTTGCGATCCGTTGGGCGTTCCATTCCTTGGGCGATCTGGGCCATGCGTAGGTGCTGCTCCATGAGGTTGTGAGCTTCTTTCGCGTTCCGGGCACGGATCGCACGATAGATCTCGCGGTGCATCTCGGCGGATTCGCGCATGTCGGTCGAGCGCTCCACTGTCTTGCGGCGCGAGTCGTAAAGCGCCGAAGTAATGGTTTCAATAATCGCAGCCAGTATGGGATTGCCGGAGGCCTGGGAAATGACGCGGTGAAACAGGAGATCGTGAGTGAGGTAGTCTGATGGGCTGTTCATGGATGCGAACATCTCCGCAACCTCATCGGCCAATGCAGCGAAATGCTCCTGCTTTCCGCGCTCGGCAGCCAGAGCGGCCAGGTGGCTTTCGAGAATGATGCGGGATTCGAACATCTGCCACGATTGGAAGCCGTGGAGGGCTCCGATGAGGCTCAGCGAGGCGGTGCCGAACTGAGGAGGGCCATCTGCGACGAATGTGCCGACACCATGACGGACTTTCATGACGCCCATGGCGGCCATGTAACCTATGCCGGTGCGCAAGCTGGCGCGGCTGATTTTGAGGGAGCGGGCGAACTCGCGTTCTGGTGGTATCTTGTCGCCCGGCTGCAGGGTTCCGCTCTCAATCAGGGAACGGATGTGGTTAACCACTTTCATCGTTCGGTGGGTATTGCGCTCTTCTTCTTTCACCCTCGGCATAAGATGAGGTACCTTCTTGCGATACTGGAAATCAGCGTCACAGCGAGATTACCACCGAATGTGAGGTCTGGTTGGAGAAACTTCGAGAAGGCGGGGAAGAAATCAAATGGAGGACGGAAGGCGGAGTGAATGTGTATACTCCTGGTCTGACCTCTATCGCCGCGGGTAGTCTGACCAACCGAACGGCGAGGCGGGTAGAATGATAGCCATGCTGCTCCACGAAGACCGATTATTTCCAGCCGAAGCATGTTCCCGTAATGTAGCCCGTTCCTTATACGAGCAAGTCCGCGGCCTTCCGATTATCAGCCCCCATGGGCACACGCAGGCCTCGTGGTTTGCCAGTAACGAGCCGTTTCCCGATCCGGCGACACTTTTTGTGCAGCCCGACCATTACGTATTTCGCATGCTTTACAGCCAGGGGATCTCATTGGACGACCTGGGCGTTGGGCAGCCGATCATTAAGGACCCGCGCAAGGTGTGGCGCATTTTTGCGAAAAACTACTTCCTTTTCCGCGGAACGCCCACGCGCATGTGGCTGGATTTTGCTTTCCAGGAGCTGTTCGGATTCAGCGAGCGGTTGAGCGAGAAGACAGCCGACCACTATTTCGACACCATTGCGGAGAAGCTGCGCACTGTGGAGTTTCTGCCTCGCGCGCTCTATGAAAAGTTCAACATTGAAGTGCTTTCGACAACAGAGTCGCCTCTGGATGAGCTGAAGGCCCACCAGGCCATTCGCGATTCCGGGTGGAAAGCGCGGATTGTTCCGGCTTTCCGGCCCGATCCGGTGGTGGATCCGGAGTTCAAGGGATTTGCCGGCCTGGTTGCAAAGCTTGGCGAACAAAATGGTGAAGACAGCTTGACATGGAAAGGTTACCTGAACGCGCTCAAGAAGGCTCGAGCTCGGTTCAAGACGCAGGGATGCACTTCGACGGATCATGGGCATCCTACCGCGCAGACGGCGGACTTGCCCCAGAGCGAGGCGGCGGCTCTGTTCAGCAAGGTGATTGCGGGCAAGGCGGACGCAGCCGAGAAAGAATTATTCCGCGCGCAGATGCTGACGGAGATGGCGGGAATGAGCGTGGATGACGGGCTGGTGATGCAAATCCATCCGGGCGCCGTGCGCAACCACAATCGATTCGTGTACGAGCGCTATGGGCGCGACATGGGCGCAGACATTCCGAGCCCCACAGACTTTGTGCACGCTCTTCGCCCGCTGCTGGATCGCTTCGGCAACGAGCGCAATCTTACCATCATCCTTTTCATGCTGGACGAGTCGACGATCAGCCGCGAGCTGGCGCCGCTGGCAGGGCACTATCCGTGCTTGCGCCTGGGTCCGCCATGGTGGTTTCATGACAGTCCGGAGGGGATGATGCGTTTCCGCGAACTAGCAACGGAGACGGCCGGGTTCTATAACACAGTGGGCTTCAACGACGACACGCGAGCGTTCCTTTCGATTCCGGCACGGCACGACGTGGCCCGGCGCATCGATTGCGCGTTCCTGGGGCGGCTTGTGGCAGAGCACAGGCTGGACGAAGACGAAGCGCACGAAGTGGCGCACGATTTGACGTACGGACTGGTAAAGAAAGCATACCGGCTGTAACAGAGCTATCGGCTTTTGACTTTCAGCTCTCGGCTCAGCGTACTGGTGGCGTAACGTTGGTCAACGCCCGGCACTTGAGGCCGTGGAGATGGAAAAAGCGGAGATTGGTATATGAGCCTGTATTGTTCCGTGGGAAGCACCGAGGCCGATCTCTCGGCGAAGCAGTTGAAAGACATGCTGGTGGAGAGCCTGGGCAAGCTGGGCAAGCGAGCCAGGGTGCTGGCTGTGCCACCCGACCAGAGCCGTGAGCATTCGCGGGCCGGCGATCTGACGCGGTACGCGTGGGAGCACTATGGCGACAAATTGAAGGCCGTGCTGCCGGCGATCGGCACGCACACACCTATGCGGTCCGACCAGATCGCGCACATGTTCGGAGAGATGCCGCAGGAGCTGTTCCGCGTGCACAACTGGCGCACGGACATCGAGACTCTAGGCGAACTGCCGGCGGAGTTCATTCGCGAGCAGTCGGAAGGCAAACTCAATTACACCTGGCCGGCGCAGGTAAACAAGCTGATCTCGCAGGGAGGGTTTGACCTGATTCTCTCCATCGGGCAGGTGGTGCCGCATGAAGTGATCGGCATGGCGAATCACGCGAAGAACATCCTGATCGGCACGGGCGGGCGCGAGGGGATCAATCGCAGTCACTACCTTGGCGCCGTGTATGGGATGGAGCGAATCATGGGGCGCGCCGAGAACCCCGTACGCAACGTGTTGAACCGTGCAGGCGAAAAGTTCCTGCGGCACCTGCCGATTGTGTACGTGCAAACGGTGGTGGGCCGTGGGAAAGAAGGCGGATTGGCCGTGCGCGGCCTCTATATCGGCGACGATCTCGAATGCTTCCTGAAAGCAGCGGAGCTGAGCCTGAAGGTGAACTTCGAGATGCTGAATGAGCCGATTAAAAAAGCTGTAGTCTATCTCGACCCGAAGGAGTTTCATTCGACGTGGATTGGGAACAAGGCCGTGTACCGGACGCGCATGGCACTTGCAGACGGAGCAGAACTGATCATTCTTGCGCCGGGCGTGAAGGAGTTCGGCGAGGACAAGGGGATTGACGCGCTGATCCGCAAGTATGGTTACCGCGGAACCCCGGCCACGCTGAAGGCGGTGAACGAAAATGCCGATCTGGCCGCGGATCTGAGCGCGGCCGCGCACCTGATTCATGCTTCGTCGGAGGGGAGGTTCACCATTCGTTGGTGCCCGGGCGAGCTAAGCCGGAAGGAAATCGAGGGCGTTGGATTCGAATACGGCGATTTGAAAGCGATGACCGCGCGTTATGATCCGGGAAAGCTCCGCCATGGTTGGAACCAACTGGGCGGCGAGACGATCTTCTTTGTGGCCAACCCAGGGCTGGGTTTGTGGGCGCACAGGAGCCGCTTCGAAAGCTCGTCTGCTCCTGCGCTGGCGGCTGCGCACGCCGACTGACCGTCGCGTTCCGGCGCAACGACCAGATAGAACCACTGAATTGGACAGAACGGGAAGAGTATGCGTAGCGAAGGATTGAAGCTGACCAAATACTCGGTGGGTACCGGTGACCGGTTTGCGCACCAGGCCAAAGCCCAGCTGCAAGCCTGCGTAAAGGCCTTAAACAACGGGCTTGAAGTGGTGCCCGTTTGGAACAAGTCGAACCGTGAGCACTTGATCATCGGATCGGAGCCAAGCAGCGTACGAGAGGCGGCCGACGCCGCTGTGAAGGCTTTAGGGTGGAAATTGCCGTACTACTGCGACGCGGATCATATTACGGCCGCGACGGTAGACAGGTTCCTTGCGCCGTGCGACTTCTTTACCTTCGACGTTGCGGACTTTATCGGACAATCGGCGGAGGCTGTGGACATCGAGAGCTTTGTGAAGCGGCATCTGGAGTTGCAGGGAAGCATCGAGCTCGCCGGAGCCGACGAGGCGTTCGAGATCACACCTGAGATTCTGCGGCAGACAGCCGGGAAGTTTCTGGCCGCGGTGAAGAAGGCTGGAGAGGTGCACCTGAGGGTGCTGAATGCGAGAGGCGCGGGGAAATTCATATCCGAGGTATCGATGGACGAGACCGATCGCGCGCAGAGCCCGGTGGAGCTGCTGATTATTCTGGCTGCGATCGCGGATGAAGGCATTCCAGTGCAGACGATCGCGCCGAAGTTCAGCGGACGATTCAACAAGGGCGTGGACTACGAGGGCGACGTGAAACAGTTCGAGCGCGAGATGGCGCTGGACGTGGCGGCGATTGCCTACGCGGTGAAGCAATATGGATTGCCCGACAATCTGAAGCTAAGCGTGCACTCAGGCAGCGACAAATTCTCGATCTATCCGGCGATTCACGCGACAATGAAGCGGTTCAACGTGGGCGTGCATCTGAAGACCGCAGGAACAACGTGGCTCGAAGAGTTGATTGGACTGGCAGAGGCAGGCGGCGATGGATTGGCGCTGGCGAAGGAAGTTTATGCCGACGCGCTGGCGCACCGCGAAGAGCTTTGCGCGCCGTATGCAACGGTGATCGACATTGATCCCAAGAAATTGCCCACGGCGGATGAGGTTCGCGGGTGGACATCGGGGCAGTACACGTCGGCATTGCGGCACGTGAAAGGTGCGCCGGGCTACAATCCTAGCGTGCGGCAGTTGTTGCATGTCGGCTTCAAGGTGGCGGCGAAGATGGGGCGGCGTTATCTCGATCTGCTCGAGGCGAACGAGGCCATCATCGCCAAGAACGTGACCGAGAATCTCTATGACCGGCACATTGCGCCGGTGTTTCTTGGCTGAAGCGCTTAATGCGGGCGTGGACGCTCGCGGAACAGCCGGTCAAGAGCCGGCGCTACAATTCCCCTCGGAGATCGCATGACGTTCCAGCTCTTCAGTCTTGAAGGCAAGGTAGCGGTTGTCACCGGAGGAACCTCCGGGATCGGCCGCGCCTTGAGCTTTGGTTTAGCAGAAGCCGGTGCAGACGTTGTTGCGACGGCGCGCCGCCAGCAGCAGGTCGACGATACCGCAAAAGAAATTGAAGCGCGTGGGCGGCAGGCGTTGCGGCTGGCTTCAGACGTGGGCGACCGCGCTTCTCTCGAGAAGTTGCTCGCCGCGACGCTCGAGCGCTTTGGCAAGGTCGACATCCTGGTGAACTGCGCAGGCATGATCAAGCGGACGCCGACGCTCGACCTGTCCGAGGCGGAGTGGAACAACATCCTAAACACGAATTTGACGGGCACACTGCGCGCCTGCCAGGTCTTTGGCCGGGACATGCTCGAGCGCGGCTACGGTCGCATCATCAACATTGCGTCGTTGAACAGCTTTGTCGCGTTGAGTGAAGTTGCAGCGTACGCGGCGAGCAAGGCGGGCGTGGCCTCGCTCACTCGCTCGCTTGCCGTCGAGTGGTCGAAGAAGGGCGTGACAGTGAACGCCGTTGCGCCCGGTGTTTTCCGCACTGATCTCAATGCGCAACTGCTTGACTCGACGCCGCGCGGCAAGGAGCTGCTGATGCGCACGCCGATGGGGCGCTTTGGCAAGACCGAAGAGTTGATTGGCGCGGTCGTTTATCTCGCTTCAGACAGCGCTTCGTTTGTGACCGGGCAGATCCTGGTGGTGGATGGAGGATTCCTGGCCAGCGGGGTAAATCAGTAGGGAATCTTTCAAATCCTTCAAGACGGAAGAAGGCTGCGCTCATCAGCGCAGCCTTTTCTGTCCGTGTGCCTCCTGCTACTGCAAGGTGACGTTAGCGCCTGCCATTTTCATGATCGCATCGCCCTGCGCGGCTTCGACCTTCACGTTCTTTCCCGTCACCGTCGCGTAGCCGATGGACAAACCCTTTTCGCCATTGAGATTGACGTTTTCGAGAACGACGCCGGTGACCGGCGCTTCAGGCAGGCCAACGATAGCGCCATCCATCGAGGCGCCTGTTGCCGTGATGTTTTGAAGGACGATGTCGTGAAAGTGAGGTGTGAGCCGCGTAACGGGGGCCGGCGCCACGGTGCCTTCCGGCGGCAGAATCTTGGGATAGTATTCGCTGATCACCAACGGGTTTTTCACGTCCTTCATTTCGATGTCGCGAAAGACCAGGTTGCTGACGTCGTTGCCACGGTCGCGATTGGCCTTGACGCGTATGCCGTTGTCAGTGCCGTCAAAATGAATGCGCTCGGCGACAATATTGTGCGCTCCGCCGGCGATCTCGCTGCCGATGGAGAGGCCATGCCCATGGAGGAACGTGCAATCGGTGATGGTGATATCGCGGCTGGGATCATCGCCGCCAGGCGAATTGATGGCGCCGGACTTAATGGCGATGTCGTCGTCGCCGACGTCGGCATAGACATGATCGATGATGACATTCGACGACGAGAAGGGATCGACGGCGTCGGTGTTGGGCGAGTGTTGCGGCGCGAGAACACGAATGTTGCGAATGATCACGTTGTCGCAGTAGTAGGGGACGAGTTGCCACATGGGCGAATTCTGGATGGTGACGCCTTCAACACGCACATTCTTGCAGTGGTCAAAGACGACAAGGCGCGGGCGGGGATGGGGATTGCCCATGACACCGGCGTCGCGAACGGTGCGCGCCATTTGCCACCAGCTTTCGCCATTGCCGTCAATCGTGCCCCCGCCGATGATGGAGATGTTTTGGGCGTTGGTCGCGCTGACCAGCGGCTGCACACCGGGAAGGCGGAACTCGGTGATGTCGGGATAGTCGCCGTGATCGGACGAGCCGAGGAGCGTAGCGCCTTTATCGAGCTGGAGGGTGATGTTGCTCTTAAGCATGATGGGAGCACTGAGATAGACGCCAGCGGTAAGACGGACTTTGCCGCCGCCCCGCGCCGCGCAGGCGTCGATAGCGCTTTGAATCGCAACTGTATCCTTGGTGGCTCCGTCGGCCTTTGCGCCGAAATCGCGCGGGTTGCAGGTTGTGGCCGCTTGAAGAGTTGCGGCAGAAGCGGCGATGAAGGTCAGGGTAAGAATGTGTGTAAGGATCAGCCGGATGAGCGGACTCTTCAGTTGAATCACGTAGCTGCCTCGCTTTGGAGAATTCCTTGCGCAGATCATCATACGCCGCGAGGGCCCAGTGGTCCTACCACGTGAATCGAAGGTTCTAGATAGCCGGCGGGCTACAAGCTTTCAGCTGCCGACTGAAGGCTCGAGTCCTTTGACGAGGCATTCACTGGCAGGCGGACGATGAAGCGTGTGTCGCCGGACTGGGACTGTACCTCGACCTTTCCGCCGAATTTCTGCGTCACGATGCGGTGAACAATCTCGAGGCCGAGGCCGGTGCCGGCGCCTTGCGGCTTGGTGGTGAAGAAGGGCTCAAAGATATGAGGATGAACCTCGGGCGAGATGCCGGGGCCGTGATCGCCGATGCAGACGACGAGTGAGCCCGGCTCAGACCAGGTGGCAATCTCGAGCTTTCCTCCCTCGGGCGACGCGTCGACGGCGTTGTCGATGAGATTCGTCCAAACCTGGCTGATGGCAGAGCCGCTGGTCCGAATTGTGGAGGGTGAGGCAGCGAATCGCTTTTCGACCTGAATCTGCTTAAGCCGGAGTTTGTGGCCCAGGATCGTGAGCGTGCTCTGCAGGCTGTCGTGGACGTCGAGCTCTTTGTTGGGGGTGCGCTCATCGTAGGCGAACTTCTTGACAGCCGTGACCAGCTCAGAGATGCGAGAGATGCTTTCCTCGATGGCGCAGACGAGCGAGACGCTGGAGACGAGGGCGCCGAACCAATTAAGTGCGTCAGAAAACGACTCGGGATCGAAGTGCTCCTGGGCACAGGCAATTTCTTCCTGGTCGAAGCCCATGGAGACAAGGACAGGACCGATCGTGAAGGCGTTTTCTACCTTGGCTTGGTCAAGCCATGCGCTCATGGATTCTTCAGCGTCGGCCTGTTCAAGGCTGCTCATGGCGGGCTGATTGCACCCGCGCAGGGCGTGCTCGAGGAGGTCCTTCATGCACCGGAGCTGAGCCGGTGTTTTGGGCTTTCCGCTCGAGCGCAGGCTGAGCTGCTGCAGGCGGAGGAGGTTCTCGCGAAGCTGCGAGGCGGCGCGCCTGGCAGCGGCGCCGGGGTTGTTTAGCTCGTGCATCAGGCCGGCTGCGAGAGTGCCGAGGGCGACGAGCTTCTCGCGATGGATCGCTTCGACCTGATAGGCCTGCAGGCGCTGAGCACTATCGGCGAGGACAGTTTTGCGGACGGCAGGGCAGCAGGCAAGGAGCGACCAGAAATCCTGCTCGGTAAAGCGGACGAGGACGGAATCGTGCACCGCGGAGATACGAAACGCTGAGGTGGCACGGCCAGTGAGCAGAGGTACTTCGCCGAAGCCCTCGCCGGAGCGCGCGATGCCGACCAAGGTCAACGTGCCGTCGGATTCCGGACGCTCAGCGCGCGTCTCGCCATCAAGCAAGAGCCAGTAGTAGAGCCAAGGCTCGCCCGCGGCGACGAGCACTGTACCTGCCGGGACAGTGACGCGCTCAAGACGACCGATGCTGGTAATGGAATCGAAAGGAGTGGCAGCAAAGATGTGTGTGTGGGACAGGACCGCGGCGAGCTCCCGAAGATGGATCGGCTCGATCTGGATGGCTTGTGTATTCTCGCTCATCTTGCCTATCGCACTTATTTGAATACCGACGAACAGTCCTCAGAACCCTGCCAGATACTGGTGAACGAACTGCAGCGCGATGGATCCCTCGCCCACCGCCGAGGCGACGCGCTTGACCGAGCCCGAGCGAACGTCGCCGGCAATAAAGACGCCGGGGACGCTGCTCTCGAGCAAAAACGGATCGCGCTTTTCGCACCAGACCTCGGGCAACTTACCGTCCTTTAGCAAATCCGGCCCGGCGAGCAAAAAACCTTTCTCGTCACGCATTATGCATTGTGGCAGCCACGCGGTGACGGGCGCGGCACCGATAAAAACAAAGAGCGAGGACGCGGGCACCTCAACTTCGCCTGACGAACTGCGGAGCCTGAGCGCGGTGAGGTGATCTTCGCCGAGGGCTTCGAGCACCTGCGTACCCGCCTCAACCACAATATTGGATGTGCGGGCGATCTCATCGATCAAGTATTTTGACATGGTGGCGGAAAGTCCTTCGCCGCGCACCAACATGGTTACTTTTGTGGCATATTTGGCGAAGTGAAGAGCCGCCTGGCCCGCTGAATTGGCGCCGCCGACGATGAAAACTTCCTCGCCCTTGCAGGCAAGGGCCTCGACGAGGGCTGCTCCGTAATAGATGCCGCGGCCGGTGAGCCGGTCAGCACCGGGAATCTCGAGTTTGCGGTACTGGACGCCGGGTGCGAGAAGCACGCAATGACTCGAAACCTCGCGGCCGTCGGCTAGCTGGATGAAGCGGTACTGGCCATCGACACGCATGCCGGTGGCGCGTTGGGTGACGAATTCGGCGCCAAAGCGCGACGCCTGGGCGTAGGCACGGCGGCCGAGATCCGCACCGGTAACGCCGGAAGGAAATCCGAGGTAGTTTTCGATACGGGAGCTGGAGCCAGCCTGTCCGCCTGGCGCTTCGGGCTCGATGACAAGCGTTCGCAGGCCTTCGCTTGCGCCATAGACGGCGGCAGCCAGTCCGGCTGGACCGGCGCCCACGACAACGATGTCGTAGAAATCCTGTGCAGCTTGAACGCGGAGGCCGACGCGTCCTGCAAGGGTCTCAAGATCGGGATCGACAAGGACCGAACCGTCGCCGAAGAGAACGACGGGGAGCATCTGTGGATCGAGTTGTTTCTCTTCCAGAAGCCTAAGCACGTCAGGGCCGGCGGACACATCGAGCCAGCGGTAAGGTACATGGTTGCGCGAGAGGAAATTGCGCAGTCGATGATCATTGAGCGACCAGCGGTAGCCGATGACACGAAGCCCCTCGAAGGGCGGCCGAAAGCTCGCCTGCCAGTCTTCGAGCAGGTCGTTAAGCACGGGGTAGAGCTTGTCCTCGGGAGGGTCCCAGGGTTTGTTGAGGTAATAGTGGATGCGCGCGGAGTTGATGGCGCGAATGGCGGCGTCGGTATCGGCGTACGCGGTCAGGAGGACGCGGCGCGCGTCGGGATAAAGGGTGCGCGCGCGCTCGAGCATCTCAACGCCGCTCATGCCCGGCATGCGCTGGTCGCTGATCAGCAATGCCACGGGCTCATCGCGCGATTTGAGTTGTGAAAGAGTGTCGAGTGCGGCCTGTCCACTGGCGGCGCGCATGACCCGGTAGGTTGCGCCGTATTGGCGTCGCAGGTCCTGGACTACGGCCTCCAGGACGCTCACATCATCGTCGACTGCCAACAGGATCGGCCTCGCCATAAGGGAAGTGTAGTGCCTGCCGGTCCCAATCTAGTTAATGGTTCCCGCGGCCCTGCCAGAAGGTTTTTTTGTACCCTATTCAGGCCCGTAAGCTGTAATCTCAGACATAGATGCAAAAGGGGACCATGGATGTCGACGGGGCCGGGAAGTTGCGAAATGGACCGGTTGGGGTCAAAATGTAGCAATTACATACATTGCCAAGACTGTCGCCATTCTGCCGATAGGGACGAACGGAGGAGAGTAGTAGGCGCAGCGGGTATATGCACCGGTCGTGGCGTAGATTGGGATGAAAGGGTGAGTTTCTCCCCAGAGGGGCAGGGGTAGGCAGGAAACAAAATGAACAAGATCATCCTGGCCGATTCTCAAGCGATCTTCAGGGCCGGCACCGCCAAGGTTCTGGCCATGGACGAAGACTTGCGCATCATTGCGCAATGCACCGATCTTGAGCGGATGTACCACGCCATCACCACGTTTCCCAACTCGATCGTTCTGTTCGCGGCTTCGCTGCAACCAGATTTCACGCGGTTGGGCATGCTGCTTGAAACCACGAACAGCCGCGGCATCGTGATCGTGGAGAACAACGACAACGCGGCGACGTATTTGCAGCAGGGCTTTCGCGGAGTGGTATTTCGCAGCGTAACGGGACCGGCGCTGAACGAATGCGTGCGCCGCGTGGCGGCCGGTGACACATGGCTCCCGACCCAGTCAGTCCCGCCGGAATCGGTTGAAGAGGACCTGGTGGGTGCGCGCGTGCGCGACCGGTTGACGCCGAAAGAGATGCGCATCGTAGCGCTCATCGTGCAGGGCTGCAAGAACCGCGAGATTGCCGTTCGGCTGAAAACGACGGAACAGGTGATCAAGAATTACCTGCGGTCAATTTACGACAAGACTGGCGTAGGCGACCGCCTGGAACTGGCGCTGTTCACGATTCACCACCGAGTGCTTGCGAAGGCAGCGGCGGAAGTTGGAAGCAAGCTGGACGCCGAGACCCAATCGGCAAATCAAGCGGCAAGCCAGACAGTCTCCGGCATCGTGGCGTAAGTCCAAACAGAATTGGCGAGCCGCGGATCGAAAACCAACCCAAAGTTTGCGGGAACTCGGCGCACTGCTCGGAAAGTGATGGCCTTGGTGTGTCATGTTGCGTGAATCAGGCTGAAGGCCAGAATCAGCAGCACGATCAGGCTAACGACCGTATATAAGCGGTCGCGCTCAAGCGCGAAGCCGACTATCGCCATGGCAACGCGCGCGACCGGCGTGGCGATGAGGAGCAGCAGGCCGAATTGAATCAGGCCAACGCTTTGGAGGTGCGCAGCCGAGCGGACAATGCCGGGAAGCGTGCGGAGATCGGAGCTACCGGGGACAAAGACGCGGTAGTCGACGCGGGCGGAGTGAGTTTGAAAGAGATAGAGAACACCGCCGGCAAAGACGGTGGCGGCTGCCAAGAGAACGCCGGTCTGTAGAAGCCGGCCAATAATGTTTTCAAGGCGGCGGTCGTTCATCATGACTAGACCCTCCCCGCGATGCCGTTCACAATCATCTCGATTGCGAGGGCCAGGATCACGATGGCAAAGACGGCTCGGAGCGTGCGAACTCGAGCATGCACCAGGACTTTCGCGCCAAGCAACGCGCCGGCAAGGACGCCGAGCATGACCGGCATGGCCACGCGAGGATCGATGAATCCGCGAGTAAGGTAGATGCCGGCGCTGGCGGCAGCGGTAACGCCGATCATGAAGTTGCTGGTCGTGGTGGAAACTTTGAAGGGGATGCGCATGACACGGTCCATGGCGATGACCTTGACCGCGCCGGAGCCAATGCCGAGCAGACCGGAAAGCGCGCCCGCTCCGAACATGAGACCGAATCCTGCGGGAACACTGCGCGCGCCATATTCCTGCCGGCGGCCATCGACGGGAAAAGTGCTGGCGAGGCGCAAACGTTTCGCAAGAGCGTCAGAAATGACGGGCTGTTCGCCGCCCTGGACGCCTTTGAACGAATGGATCGCGGATTGGATAAGGACCAGGCCGAAGACGATGGCGAGGGCATGGGTGCCGATGCGGCTGGCGAGAAGCGCGCCAAGGATCGCGCCCAGGGTGGTGGCAATCTCAAGGAACATGCCGATGCGGATATTGGAAAAGCCCTCGCGGACGTAGGCTGCCGCCGCGCCGGAGGAAGTGGCGATAACGGAGACCAGCGAAGCGCCGATGGCGTACTTCATGTTTACGCCGAGCGCGAGGGTGAGGGCGGGGACGACGACCACGCCGCCGCCTAACCCGGTAAGCGCACCGAGAAAGCCCGCCAAAAAGGAGAGAGCCCAGACCACCGCTGTAAAGTCCCATGCAGTCATTGGGTCAATCCTGTCTCCCTTTGCAACTGAGTTGGCGCGGACGCCGGTTGATGCTTCCTTGTACTGAAACTAGAGCTTCTCGCCGACGCTTTTGGCCTGGGTAAACAGGTAGAGGTAATCGGGACCACCGGCCTTGGAGTCGGTGCCGCTCATATTGAAGCCGCCGAAAGGATGTGCGCCGACCATGGCGCCGGTGCACTTGCGATTGAAGTAGAGATTGCCGACGTGGAACTCGCGGCGCGCAAGATTGAGGCGATCGCGATCGGAGGAGTAAACGGAGCCTGTAAGACCGTACTCGGTGTTGTTGGCAACGCGCAGGCCTTCGTCGAAGTTGGCAACCTTTATTAGAGCCAGCACGGGGCCAAAGATTTCTTCCTGCGCAAGGACGGCGTTGGGGGCGACGTCAGCGAAGATGGTGGGCTCGAGGAAATAGCCGGAGTCGGCGATAGCCGGTGCGCTACCACCAAAGACGAGCCTACCTTCTTTCTTGCCGATTTCGAGGAAATGCAGCATGGAATTGAGCGCCGCCTGATTGATGACGGGGCCCAGATTGCAGTTAGCTGCCGGATCGCCGACGGTGAGCGTAGAGGCACGTTCACGCAGGCGCTCGACGAAGGCATCGTAGATCGGCGCCTCGACGATGACGCGAGAGCAAGCGGAACACTTCTGTCCGCTGAAGCCGAAGGCCGAGGCAACAACGCCTTCGACGGCGGCGTCGAGATCGGCATCGGCGCAGACGAGGATGGAGTCCTTGCCGCCCATCTCGAGGATGGTGCGCTTGATCCAAATCTGGCCGGGCTGCATGCGTGCCGCGCGTTCATTAATCTCGAGGCCGACGGCCTTGGAGCCGGTAAACGAGATGAATCTTGTTTTCGGGTGCTCAACAATGGCGTTGCCAAAGGACGAGCCGGAACCTGGGCAAAAGTTCACCACGCCATCGGGGAGGCCGGCTTCTTCGAGGACCTCGACAAAGCGGGCGGCGATGGTGGGCGCGTCGCTCGAGGGCTTGAGGATGACGGCATTGCCGGAGACGATGGCGGCGGAGGTCATGCCGGCCATGATGGCAAAAGGGAAGTTCCAAGGCGAGATCACGGCGCCAACGCCAAGCGGAATGTAGAGGAGCTCGTTGCGCTCCCCCGGATACTGGATGGGCGTGGTGGAAGCGGCCAGGCGCAGCGCCTCGCGGGCATAGAACTCAAGGAAGTCGATGGTCTCGCCGACATCGGCGTCGGCCTCGGCCCAGTTTTTGCCGACCTCGTAAGTGAGCCAGGCCATGAACTCGAATTTGCGTTTGCGGATGATGTCAGCGGCGCCGAGGAGGAGCGATGCGCGCTCTTCCGGCGAAACGCGGCTCCAGGATTCGAATGCGCGGAGCGCGGCAGACATGGCGGCTTCAACCTGCGCGGCGCCGGCCTTCTGGTGGACGCCTACGATTTGCGCCGGGCGCGCCGGATTGATGGAACGGATGCGTTCGGCGGTTTTTAGGCGCTTACCGCCGATAATCAGACTGTATTCAACTCCAAGGTGCGATGCGACCTGGTCGAGCGCGCGGCGCATGGCGCGCGCGTTCTCAGGGTCTTGGAAATCGATAAAGGACTCATTGGCAAAAGCACCCTGCGGTGTGCGCATCCGTATAGCGGTAGAAAGGCTTCCTGTGGGCATGACGCAATCAGTGTAGTCGAGATGGCGGCGGAGCGGAAATGCCGTGAAAGACGGCAGATAGGTGAAGGTCATTCGTGGCCCGAAAGAGAGCTTTGCACAGGCAACGGGGACCGGGCTAAGATAGCAGGAAAGCGCGCACGAGGTTCCCCGCGCACGACGACTGCGCGACCGCCCAGACCAAAGAAAAGCGGTTTGCACAATTACAGGAACCCATCCCCGTAAGATCGAAAATGCGGAAAGACCAAAGCCGGAGAGGTTGGCATGCCGGAGACGGAAGATCCCAAAACACTCGAGACGAAGGGTCATCAGATTACAAGGCGCCGGTTCATTCTGGGCGTAATTGCCGGTGGCGCCGTTGTGAGTGCGGCGAGCTACAAGATTCTTTCACCGGGCCGCGGCCGGAGCTTCACGAGCGAGCGCCTGATCACGCTGAATGTGAATGGCAAGTTGCGCCGCGTGGAAGTGATGAAGCAGGAAACGCTAGCGTGGACGCTGCGCTACAAGCTGGGGTTGACTGGAACCAAGCTGGGCTGCGACCGCGCGGAATGCGGAAGCTGCACCGTCCTGATCGACGACGTGCCGCACTATAGCTGCTCGGTGCTGACTAACACGGTGCGCGGGCGTAAGGTGGTGACGATCGAAGGCCTGGCGGCGGACGATGGAACACTGCACCCGGTGCAACAGGCGGTGGTGGACGAGCAGGGATTCCAATGCGCGTTCTGTATGTCGGGCTTTGTTATGTCGGCGGTTGGATTCTTGAAGAAGAATCCCAACCCGACTCGCGAAGAAATGGCACAAGGCGTTTCGGGGAACCTTTGCCGGTGCCAGGATTACGCGAAGATTCTGGACGCAATGATGACCGGCGCCGAGTACACGCGCAATGGCGTACCAGCCAAGTCGCAGAGGAGGGCCTGAGCCATGGCGGAGACAGCGCAGGCGAATGCGTTGAAGGCCGAAGACCTGAAGCCGCGGCCGTTCGGCGAAGGGTACAAGCTGATCGGCAGAGACTTTGCGACCAACGACCTGGTTGCAAAGGTGACAGGCCGAGCAAAATATGCTGAAGATTTCCGCGCGGAAGGGATGCTGTTTTGCCGGCTCGTGCTCAGTCCCATGCCGCATGCGCGAGTGAAGCGCATTGATGCGTCGAAGGCGCTGGCGATGCCCGGAGTGAAAGGGATTCTCACGCCGAGCGAGGTGCCGGGCCATGCGGACTATGTGAACGACAACGGCCAGACCATCAAAGCGGATAAGTGGGGTGAGCTGGCGCTTGCCGACGAGCCAATGTACCAGGGCGAGCCGATTCTGGCGGTGGCCGCGGTGGACGAGCTGACCTGCGCGGAAGCGATCGAGAAGATCGAGATCGAGATGGAGCCGCTACCGTTTGCGGTCGATCCGCTGGAAAGCCTGCGGCCCGGAAGCTCCAATGCGCGCCTGGATGGCAATGTATGGCAACAGTTGCCACCGCCGGCGCCGAGAGGTCCGCAACTGACCACGCTGAAGTGGACGAAGGAAGATTTTGCCGACTACGACCAGGGCAAACTGCCGATGGGCTTTGCGCCGGAGAAGTGGTCGTTCGGCGACGTGGATGCGGGGATGAAGAACGCGGCGCTGGTGCTGGACGAGACATTTCTTACGCCGGACGTGAGCCACCAGTGCCTGGAGCCGCGCACCACGATGGCGTACTGGCAAAACGGGAAGCTGTTCCTCTATACGGGCACGCAAAGCACCCAGCAAACAGTGCCAGCCATTGCGCGATGGATGCAAATGCCCGAGGACAAGATCGTTTTTGTGAGTGAGTACACGGGCGGCGGATTCGGCAGCAAGATTACCGGCGCACAGACGCTGGTGATTCCGGCGCTGCTTTCGAAAAAGCTCAACGCGCCGGTGATGATGCGCGTGAGCCGTGAGGAGGAACATTTTATCGGTCGGGCGCGGCCGGGAATTCGCGGACGGGTGAAGATTGGCTTTGCGACGGACGGCAAGATTACGGCGCTGGACATGTTTCTGGTTTCCGATGCCGGGTCGTACGGCTCGAACGGAGACGGCGGATCGTGTGGAAGCATTACTTCGCTGCTCTACCAGCCGCCCGCAATGCGCTTTCGCAACGTGACGGTGGCGACAAACACTCCGCCGCGCAGCGCGCAGAGCGCGCCGGGTGGGATGCAGGCCATCGCGATCATAGAGCCAATTTTGTCAAAGGCCGCGCGGAAGCTGGGTGTGGACCAAGTGGCGCTGAGACGCGTGAATTGTCCCGAAGGCAAAGCTCAATACGGGCCGGCGAATCACGAAGGCAAGCGGGCTTACGTGACGAGCTGCTATCTCAAGCAGGCGGTCGACTACGGCGCAGAACAGTTCAAGTGGCAGGAGCGAGTAGCGAGCAAGCCGAAGCAAATTGGATCGAAGGTGCGGGGCCTGGGCGCGGCGCTGAGCTGCTTCCATGGCGGCACCAGCGGCTTTGATGGGCTGATCGTGATCACGCCGAAAAATCGAGTGCGAATCCATACGGGGATCGGCAACCTGGGAACGGAAGCGCTGATTGACGTGCATCGTGCCGCGGCAGAAGTTCTGGACGTGCCGTGGGAATCGGTGGACATCGTCTGGGGCGATACGGCGAAGAACCTTCCGTTCAGCTGCCACTCAGGCGGCAGCCAGACGGTTCATGCGATGACGCGCGCCGCGCACGCTGTGGGATTGGAGTGCGTGCAGAGGTTGCAGGAGGTTGCGGCCAAGTCGCTGGGCGGGAAGCCAGACGAGTACGAGGTAGCGAACCTGCGCGTCTTCCGCAAGGGCGGCGGCGCGGGCTTGAGTTTCGCTCAGGCGGCTGAAAAGGCGATTCAACTGGGCGGCATCTACGACGGGCACGATGTAAACCCCGACGTGAACAAGGTGACAAAACAAGCGGCAACAGCAATGGCCGGCCAGGGCCTGATCGCCACGGCGCGCGACAAGTACCCGCATGACGGCGATTCGTTCTCGTACTTGTCGTGCTTCGCCGAGGTGGAAGTCGACGTGGAGACGGGCGTGTACCAGATCGTCGATTACCTGGCTTACGCCGATGTGGGGACGGTTCTCCATCCGGCTGCGTTAGGCGGACAGGTTCTCGGGCGCTCAACCTTGGGCATAGCGCATGCCATCGGACAGAAGTGGGTCATCGATCCGCAATACGGCGCTACCGTAGCCAAACGGTTTTATCAAAACAGGCCGCCGACCATTCTAGATGTGCCCGTGAATATGAAGTGGAACGCTCTGAATATTCCCGATCCGGAGACGCCGGTGGGAGCTCGCGGGTGCGGCGAGCCTCCGGTTGGAGGCGGCTGTGCAGCGATTCTGAACGCGCTTGCGGATGCGGTAGGCGACGATGTATTTCAACGTGCGCCAGTAAATGCGGATACGATTCTTGCGTCATTGGAAGCGGGGCGGCCGATGCAGGAGCCTTTAACGGCCCATATCTGATCAAGTCTTGAATGGAGTGAGCGATGGCGGTCATACGAGATGTAATGCCGGCTTTTGACCTGCTGCAGCCGGATACTGCCGCGGATGCGCAGAAGCTGCTGGAACAGAACGGCGAAGATGCGTGGGTGATGGCCGGCGGGCTGGACAGCATGGACTGGCTGAAAGACCGCATCAAGAAGCCGAAGGTGCTGGTGGACCTGAGCGGCGTTGAGGAGCTGAAGGGGATTCGCGCGACGGGCGACGGAGTAGAGATCGGCGCTATGACGACGCTGACGGAGATTGCGAATCACCCGGCGATCCAAAAGGACTACAGCGTGCTGTCGCAGGCGGTGGCGCTGGTGGCCTCGCCACAGATTCGCAACCAGGGCACGCTGGGCGGCAATGTTTCACAGGACGCGCGGTGCTGGTACTACCGCGACGGATGGCCGTGCTACCGGGCGGGCGGGAATATTTGTTACGCGGACACGCCGGTGGGGCGCAACCGCGAGCACGCGATTTTCGGAGCGAACCGCTGCGTAGCCGTGCATCCGTCGGACTCGGCGCCGGCGCTGATTGCGCTTGATGCGAAGTTCGTGATCCGGACCTCACAGGGTGAGCGCATGGTGGATGCGGAGGATTATTTTGTCGGGCCCGAGATGGACATCACGCGGTTGAACATTCTGAAGCCGGGCGATCTGCTGACGACTATCCGTATTCCGGTGACGTGGGCGGGTGCAAAGTTCTATTTTGAGAAGGTGCGCGACCGTAACGTTTGGGACTTTCCGCTGATGAACGTAGCGTCGGCGATAAAGGTCTCGGGCGGAACGATTCGTGACATTCGAATCGCGGTGAATGCCGTGGCGCCGCGGCCGATGCGGCTGAAGGCGGTGGAAGACGCTACGCGCGGCAAGGCGGCCAACGCGGATACGGGTGAAATGGCCGGCAAGCTCGCGGTGCAGGGCGCGGTGCCGCTGCAGTACAACGGATACAAGATTCCGCTGATGAGGAACCTGGTGAAGCGGGCCATTGTCAGCGGGCAGGAGGCGGCATGAAGCTCTTCACGTGGGCGACAAGTCCGTGGGGCCAGTCGGTGCCGATCCATATCGCGTGGGGACTGGTCTGGGTTGCGGCGATCGCGGGGTTGTTCTTTATGATCGTGCACTCGCTGTACCTGATCGTGGTGAAGCCGCCAAAGCGGTTTGCGAACCGAAAGGCTGAGGCGAGTGCGGCAGCAATTCCGGAGCGCGTGCCGCGACACACGCTGACGGCGCGGCTGTTCCACTGGATCATGGCCGCGTCAATGATCACGCTGCTGATTACGGCATTTCTGCCGAAACTGGGCATCCAGTTCAACTGGGTGTTGTGGCATTGGATCGCCGGGCTGGTTCTGACGGCGTCGGTTCTTTTTCACATCGTGCACGCGTCGTTCTTTCTGGATTTCTGGTCGATCTGGCCGGACATGACGGACCTGCGCGATGCGATGAACCGGACGCGGCGATTCTTTGGCAAAGACGCCCCGCTGCCGAGCAGGTTCGCAAAGTATCCGCTCGAGAACAAGCTGTATCACGGCGTCGTGATGCTTGCCGGGTTGGCGGTGATCGCGACCGGGTTGTTCATGATGAAGCGCGTGCAGACGGGGATCCTCGTGCGGAATCCGTACCTCTTCAGCGACATGACGTGGGGCCTGATGTACGTGCTGCATGGGCTGGCAGGCGTGGGATTTGTTGCGCTGACGCTGATGCACGTATACATGGGTGTAAGGCCCGAAAAATTCCCCATCACAAAGTCGATGATCTTCGGTTGGATGAGCCGCGACTTTTATCTCGAGGAGCACGATACGACCCGCTGGGCGGTGAAGGGAACTGGCTCCAAGGCCAAGCAAGGATATGCCGCAAGCGATGGCGACTGAAATCGAACGACAGTGTGAAACGATCGAGGCGTGCTACGAGTTCACGCTCTCTTATGCGGCGCGCGGATTGCCGACTGACCACGGCAGCGATGCAGGCCGCCAACTGCGCGAGAACCTGACGCGGGCCGTGGCGGCGATGCGCGGGCTGAAGCGGAGTTACGCGGAAGCCGTGCAACTGGGGCAATTGGCGCCTGCGGAGAAATGTGAGGCTTTCTTTCCGGTACTGCAGCACGACGCGGAAGACGCGATTGCAGCGGTGGATCTGGTGCTTGCGCAGCCAGCAATCGGATCGCAGTTGATCGACAATCTGAATGCGTCGATCCATTTACGCGCGCTGCTGGCGGATCTGTTTCTGGTGACGGAGATTCTGGACGCGCGGCGTGCGAGCATGGCGGCGACGGACAGAGTGGTTGAACCGCGCTGAGCGCTCAGGCAGCCCGCATGTATTCACCTCAAGTTCTCGATCATTTTGAACACCCGCGCAATGCGGGAACGCTGGCCGATGCAGACGCGTCGGCGCGGATTGAAAATCCGGCGTGCGGCGATGTTCTGGAGCTGACAGTAAAGGTAGCTGAGGGGCGGATCGCGGAGATTCGCTTCAAGGCGAAGGGCTGCGTGGCGGCGATGGCGTGCGGGTCAGCAATGACGGAACTTGTGCGTGGCAGGACCGTATACGAGGCGCGCAGGCTGAGCAGGGAAGAGCTGGTGCGCGCGGTGGGTGGACTGCCGACGGCCTCGTCGCATGCGAGCCACTTGGCGGTGGACACGTTGGCGGCCGTGCTCGAGAAGGTTCCCTGAAGAATCTAGCGAGACGGCGGAGCTTTTGTGACGAGCGTGGCGTAGTCCTGCGGCGTGTTGAGGCCTGCCTTCACGAGTGTGTCGGGGACTTCGATGTATTCGATACGCTCCGCGTGTGCGTGAAGGACTTCGCGCGCGTTGCTTGTGACGCGTGTGGCGAGGAATGCGTCGATGAAGTTTCGGTTCACGAGCAATGGGTGGCCATGCCTGCCATTGTTTTCGGGCTCGACTGCCCAGAAACCGTTGGCGAGCGCGCGTTCGAAGCTGGCGCAGAGAAGCTGGAGGGAAGCTGCACTCAAAGGCGGGCAGTCGACAGGCGTGATCATGGTTGCATCATAGCCGCGAGCGAGGAGTTCGCGCAGGCCGACTTGAAGGGAACTGAATTGACCGCGCCCGGAATTTGGATTGTGCGCGAGGTAAGCGCCGTTTGCATCAACGAAGGGCGCGAGCCGGGCGGCGTTATTGCCTACGACAACGATGACGATACGCGTGTAAGGCTTGAGCGCGAGGATAGCTGCGGAGAGGAGCGTTGAGGGTGCGGTAGCTCCGGGTGGGGCCGGGGGCCAGGGGAGAAGTGCTTTGTCAGTCCCCATTCGCGAAGACTCGCCCGCCGCAAGAATGAGGCCGCAGAGATGGTGCTCGGACGACATAGAGAGAAGATAGCAGGACTATCGCGCTTGAGACACAAAGACTAGAACGCGAAGAGGGCGGCCAACTGTGGCCGATGTCGTGATGGAACTACTTTTCCGCTGGAGTGGATACAGGTTCGTCAAGCGCAGTAGTGGCATGTCTGCCTGTGTGGAACCAGCTCATGTGCGGCGAGGCGCGCTCGGCGTGACGGCGCATGGCGATAAGCTCGGCAACAATGGAGACGGCGATCTCTTCCGGTGTGACGGCGCCAATATCGAGCCCAACGGGAGAATGCACCCGATCGAAAAGTTCAGGTTTGAGGCCTTCTCGAGTGAGTTCACGAAAGACGGTGATGGCCTTGCGCCGCGAGCCGACCATGCCGATGTAGCGCGCCGATGTTTGCACGGCCCATCGCAGGACGCGCATGTCGTCGCGATGGCCGCGAGTGACAATCACAATATAGGAGGACTCGCTCGGCGCGATGTCCTTGAGCGCGTCGTCGAAGTCTTTCGCAATAAGCTGGAGCGCATTGGGAAAGCGTTCGGCGTTGGCGTAGGCTTCGCGGTCGTCGGTAACGATGCAGTCAAAGCCGGCGTTGCGCGCGGCCTTAAAAAGCTCGACGGCCACGTGGCCCGCGCCGAAGATGTAAAGAAGCGGCATGGGCAGGACAGGCTCGATGAAGATTTCAAGCGTGCCACCACAGACGAGACCGCTGTCGTATTTAGGGTCCTGGTTGAGGTCGAATGTTAGGGTGCGCGGCTTTTCCGCGGCGGAGACTTCTCGCGCCGCCTGCCAGACTTCGGCTTCGACGCAGCCTCCGCCTATGGTGCCGGCGATGGAGCCATCGTCGCGAACGAGCATTTTGGCAGATTGGAACGAGGGGATGGAGCCGCGCGAGTTCACGATGGTAGCCACAGCGCCGCGGCGGCCCGCGCGTTGCAGCTTCACGATCTCCTCGTAGATATTCATCTTTCTCGATTATTGGGTCGCGAGAGAATGAAGTCAAACTTCAGGGATCAGGGATCAGGGATCAGGGATCAGGGGTCAGGGAGTGAGGGGTGAGGGAGTGTAAGAGTGAAGGGGTAAGGCTTCTGCCAGGGATGATGCAAAAGCTATTGCCGAAAGGGCTTGTTTGAGCTAACTTCTAAGACTCACACCTTTGTTTTGGAGGTGGCACGCGATGCCACGGATTGTTCGATGTTCGATTATTCAGGCTTCGAACGCGATTCCCGCGATGGAGCCGCTACCCAGGCAAAAGCAGGCGATGGTGGAGAAGCACGTGGGGTTGATCCGCCAGGCGGCGAAGGCGGGTGCGCAGATTGTGTGCCTGCAGGAGATCTTCAACGGGCCGTATTTTTGCGCCGAACAGGAAACGAAGTGGTACGAGATGACAGAGCCGGTTCCCGATGGGCCGACGGTAGGCCTGATGTGCGCACTGGCGCGGGAACTGCACATCGCGATGATCGTGCCGGTTTACGAGGTGCAGCAGGAAGGCGTGTTTTACAACACGGCAGCGGTAATCGCGAACGACGGCTCATACCTGGGCAAGTATCGTAAGACGCATATTCCGCACGTGGCCCCGGGATTCTGGGAGAAATTTTACTTCCGGCCGGGGAACCTTGGGTACCCGGTGTTCGATCTCGGCTTCGCGAAGATTGGCGTCTATATCTGTTATGACCGGCACTTCCCTGAAGGAGCCAGGTGCCTAGGACTGAATGGCGCAGAGATCGTATTCAACCCGTCGGCGACAGTGGCGGGACTGAGCGAATACCTGTGGAAGCTTGAGCAGCCGGCCCACGCGGCGGCGAATGGTTACTTCATTGCCGCGATCAATCGTGTCGGCACCGAGGCGCCGTGGAATATCGGAGAGTTCTACGGGACGAGCTACTTCTGCAATCCGCGAGGGAAGATTATCGCGGAAGCCGCGCGCGACAAGGACGAAGTGCTTACGGCGGACCTGAATCTCGATGAGATCGCGGAAGTGCGGCGGACATGGCAATTCTATCGCGACCGGAGGCCGGATCTGTACGGGCCACTGGTGGCAGCCTAAGTTTGGGGGCGAGTGCATGAGCACCGCAGCACTGCCGGACGATGAGCAACTTCGAGCACGGTTTGGCGAGCTGAAGCCGGCGCTGACGGCGCAGGCCGCCGTGATTGAGGCTGACCGCTGTCTGAACTGCTTTGACGCGCCGTGCACAGCGGCGTGCCCCACTCATATCGATGTGCCGGGGTTCATCAAGCGCATAGCGTCGGGGAATCTTCGTGGCTCAGCGTTGCGAATTCTTGACGCGAACATTTTAGGAGCGAGCTGTGCGCGTGTTTGCCCGGTGGACGTGTTGTGCGAGGGCGCCTGCGTGCTTCAGCGGCAGAATCGGAAGCCGATCCAGATTGCGCTGTTGCAGCGGCACGCAATGGATACGTTCTGGGCATCGCGCGAGGCCGTGCCGGTGAGGGCCGCGGGTACGCTGAAGCTGCGCGTGGCCTGCATCGGGGGAGGGCCGGCGTCTTTGGCGTGCGCGGCGGAATTATGCCGGCAGGGTGCACGGGCGACGGTGATCGAGCGACGCGAATTGCCTGGCGGGCTGAATACATACGGCGTGGCAGAGTACAAACTGCGAATGGCGGACAGCGTGCGCGAGGTGGAGATGATTCGGCGGCTGGGGGTGGAGTTCCGGTGCGGGGTAGAAGTGGATTCGGCAGCGGTGCTCGAAGCGCTCGAGGCGGAGTTCGATTTCATCTTCTTAGGGCTTGGTCTGGGAGCAATGCAGCGGTTAAACATTCCCGGCGAGGACGCGGACGGCGTGATGAATGCGCTCGAACTGATTGCCGCGTACAAAACGAGCCACTTGCGCGAGCTGCACGGGACGGTGGTGGTGGTGGGCGCAGGGAACACGGCGATCGACGCGGCGAATGCGGCGCGGCGGCTGGGTGCGCACACGGTCTATATGTTGTACCGGCGCAGCGAGAGCGAGATGTCGGCGTTTGAATTTGAGTACGAGCACGCCAAGCAGGAGGGCGTGCAGTTTTTGTGGAACCGGCTGCCGGTGGCAATTCGCGAAGAGGCACACGGGCGGCTGCTGCTGGAGACAGTGCAGGCGCGGCAGGCAGGCGAGAAGCTCGAGCAGGTGCCGGATTCGCGGGCGGAGATTGCGTGCGACCTTGTAGTGCCGGCGATTGGACAGTCGCCGCTGACACAGCTTTTGCAGGAACTGCGGGGCGTGGAGGTGCGCGACGGCCGGATCGTGGCGGATCGCTTGACGGGGCAGACGGGGAATAAGCGGTACTTTGCCGGCGGCGATTGCGTGAATGGGGGGCGCGAGGTGGTGGACGCGGTGGCCGGCGGCAAGCGGGCCGCGATGGCGATGCTGAAAAGCGCGGAGGTGGCTCATGCCTGACATCGGCGTGAGGAATTTTGCGGGCAAGATCGACTCGCCGAATCCGTTCTGGCTGGCGTCGGCGCCGCCGACGAACACGGGCGAGATGATCATGCGAGCGTTTGACGCGGGCTGGGGCGGCGCGGTATGGAAGACGATCGGCGAGCCGATCGTGAACGTGAGCTCACGCTACTCGGCGACTGACTGGAATGGCCAGCGGATCATGGGCTTCAACAATATTGAGCTCATAAGCGACCGGACGGTAGAGCAGAACCTGAGCGAGATGCTCGAGGTAAAAAAGCGCTATCCGAAGAACGCGGTGATTGCATCGCTGATGGTGGCGTCGAATCGCGAAACGTGGCACGAAATTGTGACGCGGACCGAAGATGCAGGAGCGGACGGTCTGGAGCTGAACTTCGGGTGCCCACACGGGATGAGCGAGCGCGGAATGGGATCGGCGGTGGGCCAGGTGCCGAAGTATGCGGAGATGATTACCGCGTGGGTGAAGGAGAAGGCGAAGACGCCGGTGCTGGTGAAGCTGACGCCGAACATCAGCGACATTCGCACTGTGGCGCGGGCGGCGAAGCGCGGCGGGGCGGATGGACTGTCGGCGATCAACACGATCAACTCAATTACGGGGGTCGATCTAGACACGTTCGTGCCGCGGCCGAATGTGGATGGAAAGAGCTCGCACGGCGGGTATTGCGGGCCGGCGGTGAAACCGATCGCTCTGAACATGGTGCAGCAGATTCTGGCGGATCCGGAGTCAGCGCTGCCGCTTTCGGGGATCGGCGGGATTGGGTCGTGGCGCGATGCGGCGGAGTTTTTGCTGCTGGGCTGCGGCACGGTGCAGGTTTGCACGGCGGTGATGCACTACGGGTACCGGATTGTCGAGGATATGGCGGAGGGGCTTGACAACTGGATGCGCGAAAAGGGCTTCCAGACGCTCGAGGATTTTCGCGGGTTGTCGCTGAATTGCGTGACGGAGTGGAAGCACCTGAATCTGAACTACAAGATCGTGGCGCGCATCGACGAGCAAAAATGCATCGGGTGCGACCTGTGCCACATTTCTTGTTGGGACGGCGCGCACCAATGCATTCATCTCGATCGCATGACGGGGCCGGTGGACGGGCATGTGGAGCTTCATCCGATTCCGTCGGTGAAAGAGGCAGAGAGTCGGGCTTCCATTGTGGAGACGCCGGTGACGCGCAAGGAGCGCGCGTTGGTAGCGGGAGCGGGTCCGTATCCCACGCCGCTCGAGCGAATTCCTCGCGTGGATGAGACAGAGTGCGTGGGGTGCAATCTGTGTTCGTGCGTTTGCCCGGTGGACGGCTGCATCACAATGGTGCAGGTGGAGACGAGCCTGAAGGCGGAGACGTGGGACGAGCGGACGCGGAAAGCTGCGTGTGCGACGCCTGTCAGCGAGTCAGCAAGTTAGCGGGTCAGCCAGTTGATGAAGAGCGAGGACGAAAGATTATGTCCAGGGTTTTGATTCAAAACGGAACGATCGTAAATGCGGATTCCAGCGTGAAGGCAGACCTGTTGATCGATGGCGCAAAGATCAAGGAAGTGCGCGCGGGGATTCCAGCGAGCCCGGCGGACAAAGTGGTGGATGCGACTGGGCTGCTGCTTCTGCCGGGCGGCATCGATGCGCATACGCATCTCGATATGCCGTTCGGCGGAACAAATTCCGCCGACGATTTTGAGACGGGGACGCGGGCCGCGGCGATCGGCGGGACGACGACGATTGTGGACTTCGCGATCCAGGCGAAGGGCACGAAGATGCGGACGGCGCTCGATACATGGTGGAAAAAAGCCCAGGGCAAAGCGTGCATCGACTACGGCCTGCACATGATTGTGACGGACCTTGGTGATGCGGGTCTGGAAGACATGGACGAGATGGTGCGCGAAGGCGTGGCCAGCTTCAAGCTGTTCATGGCGTATCCCAACGTGCTGATGGTGGACGATGCCACGATCTTCAAGGCGCTACGGCAGACGGCGAAGAATGGCGCGCTGATCTGCATGCACGCGGAGAACGGATCGGTGATCGACGTGATCGTGCAGCAGGCCCTGGCTGAGGGAAAGACCGCTCCGATTCATCACATGCTGACGCGGCCCACGAAGGCTGAGGCCGAAGCGGTGCATCGCGCGATTGCTATGGCGGAGATTGCAGGAGTGCCGATTTACATCGTGCATCTTTCGAGTGAGGACGCGCTGAACCAGGTGCGCGAGGCGCGCGATCGCGGACTGCCGGCGTTTGCCGAGACGTGCCCGCAGTATCTGCTGCTCTCGCTGGAGGACGTGGCCGACAAGGGCTGGGAGGGCGCGAAGTACGTGTTCACGCCGCCGCTGCGCGAGCGCAAAAACCAGCCGAAGTTGTGGGAGGGACTGCGACAGGACAATCTGCAGGTGGTGTCGACGGATCATTGCCCGTTCTGCTTTGCCGACCAGAAGGCGCTGGGCAAAGATGACTTCACGAAGATTCCCAATGGCGGGCCGGGGATTGAGAACCGGCTGCAACTGCTGCATCACCACGGCGTGGGGCAAGGGAATTTCTCTATTAACAGATTCGTTGAGCTGGTTTCGACGGCGCCGGCGCGAATCTTCGGGATGTATCCGAAGAAGGGCGTGCTGGCCGCGGGCAGCGACGCCGACCTGGTGCTATGGGATCCGGCGGAGGATTACACGATCAGCGCCAAGACGCATCATATGCGGGTGGACTACTCGATGTTCGAGGGGTTCAGGGTGCGCGGCAATGCCCGCGACGTGTACTCGCGCGGCGAGTTGATTGTGAGCGGCGGGAAGTTTGTGGGGAAACCGGGAAGAGGTGAGTATTTGCGGAGAGAGGCGCGGGGCGGGGCATGGAAGTGAGGGAGGCAGCTACTAGCTGCTAGCTCCTTCTTGCGTGGTCGACGATTGTGCGATCCCAGGTCCGAAAATCCGGAACTCCACCCCACGGACCAGGACCTGTCCGTGGGGACCCCGGACGTGGGGCACCCGAAATCAAAAAGCAAACGCAGATCCTTCGACTCCCTCCGCTATGCTGCGGTCGCTGAGGATGACAGCTTGATAAATTGAACTCACTTTATAGATTGGTTCCCAACATCACGGAGGAGGTCCCGTGAGCACTGTCGATCCATCGCTATCGAATCGTGACCTGACGCCGACCACACCGGCGCAACGCACATGGGGCTTTTACAACTACACGGCGCTGTGGTTTTCGATGTGCATGGAGATTACGACGTACAGGCTCGCGTCTGGGCTGATCGCCAAAGGGATGGATTGGAAGCAGGCGATCGGAACGGTGCTGCTGGGCAATCTGATCGTGCTTGTTCCCATGCTCTTGAACGCGCACGCAGGCGCGAAGTACGGGATTCCGTTTCCGGTGTTTCTGCGCGCGTCGTTCGGTGTGCGCGGCGCGAACCTGGCGGCGCTGCTGCGCGCGGTGGTGGCGTGCGGATGGTTCGGCATTCAGTCGTGGATCGGGGGAAGCGCAATCGACGCGATGCTGATCGTAATCTGGCCGAGCGCAGAGGGGAACCGCGGCGTGCTTTGGGCCTGCTTCCTGGGCTTCTGGCTGCTGAACATGGTGGTTGTGTGGCGGGGCGTGGAATCGATCCGGCGCCTGCAGGCGTTCGGTGCGCCATTCATGTTCGTGATGGCCGCGGCGCTGCTGGTGTGGGTGCGGATGAAGGCGGGCAGCTTTGGTGCGATGCTGTCGACACCAAGCCAGTTCCATTCGAGAGCTGAGTTTCTGAGCGTGTTCTTTCCGTCGTTGACGGCGATGGTGGGCTACTGGGCGACGCTGGCCTTGAACATTCCCGACTTCACGCGGTACTCGAAGTCGCAGAGCGCGCAGTCGTGGGGGCAGGCGTTCGGGCTGCCCGTGGCGATGGTACTCTACACGTTTCTGGGCATCGCGGTCACGTCGGCTTCGGTGGTGCTGTTCGGCAAACCGATCTGGGATCCGGTGCAACTGATCGGGATGTTTCATCAGCCGTTTGTCGCATTTCTTGCGCTGATTGCGGTGCTGATTGCGACGCTGAACGTGAATATCGGGGCGAACGTGGTGTCGCCATCGAACGATTTTTCCAACTTGTGGCCGCGGCTGATCAGCTTCAGGACGGGGGGATTGATCACCGGATTCCTGGGTCTGGCGATGTGCCCGTGGAAGCTGCTGGCCACGCCGGACGCGTACATTTTCGGATGGCTGGTGGGCTACTCGGGGCTGTTGGGGCCGGTGGCCGGCATCATGGTGTGCGATTACTTCTTCATTCGCGGGACGGAGCTGGATGTGAACTCGCTCTACCATCGAGACGGCGTGTACCACTACACCAAGGGCGTGAATCCGCGGGCGCTGATTGCACTCACGGCTGGCGTGGCGTTTGCGCTGGTGGGCGTGTTTGTGACCCCGCTGCGTTTTCTCTACGACTACGCGTGGTTCGTGGGGTTCTTTACGGCTGGCGCGGCGTATGTGGCGATGATGAAGCTGGCCGCGCCGGAGGGTGCGCCGGAGAGCGCAGAAGAAACGGCGTGAAGCGACTTCAAACCGCCGGTCGAGAATCATGCCGTCCAGCAGTGTTTATGTTTTGGTAACCCCGAATTTTTAAGATCTACTTTTTTGGTTAAGTGATTTGGTTTCAACGACTTAGATGATTGATTAAGTGCTGTAACCCGTTGATTCCAGAGGGGTTAGAATCTAAGTATTCCCTTCTAAAGGACTTACGGGCACCTTTCGCAGTTTCTTTGCTGGATGCGCGCCGGTGGCGGGTTATCGAGACAGCGAGTTAGCGAATCAGGCCGAAAATATACCCCTGGGGTATGAAGATTTTTCTTCCGCCCACCCCGACACGCTCTGCCCGGCTTGGCGCGAAGAGGCCCACCTGGAGGATGGGACGATCCCTGGCGAGTCCCCGGCGCTGCCGCGCGCCTTGGCGATTCCGCCGCGCTGCCGTGGGCGGTCGCGAGTTGGCAGGTTGGCTGCATATAAGCCAAGTGTATCGAGTGTGACGAAATAACCTGCAAAGTTCCGCCAAAAATTCTACGTGTGTTTTCAGGCGTTTGAGGCGAATCGACGCGAGGAGGGGCTTGAACATCCATAGGCGGTACGGACCGGGGACATGGCTGACATTTTGAACCGGGGAGATGGTTGACACTGCGGCGAGGTCATGAGGACGTACAACGAGCTCATGGCCTGGAAAACGAGCAGTGCGGTGGAAGAGAAGGTGCGGTTTGTCATGGAGTATGAACGGGGAGAGCAGACGATGCGGGAGCTGTGTGCCGGCTTCGGCGTCTCGCGCGAGACGGGTTACGTGTGGCTGCGGCGGTATCAGCGGAACGGAGTGGAGGGACTGCTGGAACTGAACCGGGCGCCGCAGCGGCATCCCAACCAGACGCGGGAGGCGCTGGAGCGGGCGGTGCTGGAGCTTCGTCAGGCGCACATGCGTTGGGGTCCGCGGAAGCTGAAGCGGATTCTGGAGCGCGACCAGCCTGGGCGGAGGTGGCCTGCGACGAGCACGATCGGGGAGATCGTTAAGCGCGCGGGGCTGGTGGTGGCGCGCAAGAAGCGCCGGCGCACCGAGCCGTACGCCGAGCCTCTGGCGCACGCCAACGCCTCGAACCGGGTGTGGTGCGCCGACTTCAAGGGGTGGTTCCGCTCGGGCGATGGAAGCCGCATCGATCCGTTGACCATCAGCGATGCCTGGAGCCGATACCTGCTGCGCTCGCAGGCGGTGGAGAAGACCGACACGGAGCGTGTGCGGGCCATTTTCGAGGCGGCTTTTCGCGAGTATGGACTGCCGGAGGCGATCCGCACCGACAACGGGCCGCCCTTTGCTTCGGTGACGGTGGGCGGGTTGTCGCGGCTGGCGGTGTGGTGGATCAAGCTGGGGATCGTGCCGGAACGGATCCAGGCCGGACATCCGGAACAGAACGGACGGCATGAGCGCATGCATCGCACGCTGAAGCAGGAGGTGCGGACG
>Ga0208034_1000064_pt1 | contig 115484 bp, 107 predicted proteins | sample June2015DPH_8_10_FD_184699 | JGI IMG/M metagenome (GOLD analysis project Ga0208034, IMG submission 184699) | Peatland microbial communities from SPRUCE experiment site at the Marcell Experimental Forest, Minnesota, USA - June2015DPH_8_100... | ecosystem: Environmental > Terrestrial > Soil >... | reverse complement strand
TCGGATCACACTTCCTTGATCAGCTGCGAACCACCCACTTGATTCGATTCCATGTGCGCAGGCTTCAACATCTCGGACTTGAAGTTGCCATCACACCCGCGACAGCCTGAATTTTCAGGGCAGATCCCTCGACTCGGTCGCCGCGGCGACCTTCGCTTGAGATGACAGCCGTTTGGTGGGGTCGTGGCGTCAAAACGAGCGAAATATGATGATGGTGATGAACGCGGAGACCGGATCCCGGCACCAAGGCCAGGATTCCGGCGCGGCGGGCCGGATTTGATGTGGGCGGCACAGGCATTCGGTAATCGGGAGATAGCGGCGTTGCAGAATTGGCGATGCATACATCGATTCCTGGCCATCGCTTTGGCTTTTGCTTTAAGCGTGACTGTCGCCTCGCATGCACAAAATGGGAAGCAGCCACCATCTTTCGAGATACTGACGCACCGCATGGACGTGGATGTAGATGGAGCTCCCAACGCCTACGGTCCGCCGGGCAAGGAGGCTCTCGACACCCTGCTGGATGCGCATTACCACAATCGCGCTGACAAGCCGATCGTCGGTTATCTGATTGACGAGCACGGCCGCCCGATTCTGCAGGGCCCAAACGATCCCTTTCCGGGCTATTACATTTCTCAGACCGCCTTCACCGATATTGAGAATCAAAATGAAAGCGATCCGCGGCGCTACGTCGACGCTCGCAACATCAATTATGTCGTTCGCGGCAACGCGGCCCGGCGGCGCGGTGTAAACGTAGGTGACTTCGTGGCAGTCTATTCGAAGCGCACGCGCAAGAGCGTGTTCGCTATCGTCGGAGATACGGGCAATCCCAGCGGCGGCGAAGGCTCGCTGCACCTATTGCAGGATCTCGGATATCCGTTTCACGACGGCAAGAACGAGTCGGTCGAAAAACCTGAGATCGTCATCCGGTTCTACCCAAACTCCAACCCGAAGCAGCAGTTCTTCTTTACTCAGGCCGAATTGGACGAGGCAGCTACGAAGCTTGGGCTGAGCCGGGATTTCGCCGGCGCTCCGAGGACCGATCGATAGAGGACAACAAGGCCATCGAGGTGTCTGGAGAGTGCCGGAAATACTTGCTCCGGCCGTGTTGTTGACAAAGACTTCTCGCCGGGCCTATTGTGTTTGCGTTTTTGGGAAAGAAAGGAAGGAAGACGAAATGGTTGCCTATTTTCAGCTTCAGCCCGCGGAGTCGGAGCTGCAACAGTTGGCAGAGCAGTATTGGCAGAAGTCCGGCGAGAAAGAGCATGAGCTTGAAAAGGCAGCCTTCGAAGCCGGGGAAGCGATTCGCAGTGGGGACTGTTCGCTGGCCAATTTGGAAGCGATTGTGCGCTGGAAGTCGGAGCGCGCGGTGCAGTATTTGATTGGCAACAGCGACGAGCAGGTCCGGCACGCCCTGGCCGTCGCAGCCGCGCCCGAGTCGGCCACTGAAGCTGCCGTGAAGGCTTTACTCGAACTACGCGGCGTAGATATCTCCGTGGCGTCGGCGATTCTGGCCGCTATCTACCCTGAGCGGTATACGGTGCTGGACTACCGTGTTCTGGAAGCGGTGGGGTACGCCCGGCACGACGTGCATTTCTATGAGGAGTATCTGGCCTTTTGCAAACGCTTGGCGGAGAGCAACATCCTCAAGCCGCAGAGCGAACTCCCCGGTGCCACATCGCTGCGCACGCTTGATCGTGCGTTGTGGGAATGGTCGCGTAGCCACCACGAGTAGCAGCGGGCCCGGGCGGCGTGCCGCATCCAGCTTTCGCTTCTGCCCGGAGCCCTCGCCAGCACTCGCAAAATTGCTCGTCTCCTCGGGCTGCAGAAGAAGGCTGGGTCTTGCGATCCAGCTCAAGAGCAGCCTAATCTTCGTGATCAGAGCTGGAACAGGTGGTTCCTGCAAGGAAAGGGGTACTTTCCATGTCGGCAAAGCGAATTGGAATTCTCACGGGAGGCGGCGACGTCCCGGGCCTGAATTCGGTCATCAAGTCGGTTGTTTACCGGGGAACCGAAATTGGATACGAGGTCCTTGGCATCCGCCGCGGCTGGGAAGGACTGACGCATGTCGATCTGAAAGACCCGGCCAGCCGGTCGCGATACATCCAGCCGCTCAACCGCGAGAACACGCGCACTATCGATCGCACAGGCGGCACCTATCTGCACAGTTCGCGCACCAATCCCACCAAGATGCAAGAGCTTCCGCCGGTGCTCGTTGGGCAACAGTTTCCAAGTAGGCAATCCACTAAGAATGGCGTAACCAGCACACTCTTCGACGTGACGCCTGCGGTGCTGAAGAATATCGAGACCCTGGGGCTTGATTACGTGGTGGCGATCGGCGGCGATGACACCCTTAGCTATGCCGCCGAACTTGATCGGCAGGGCATGAGGGTGATCGCGGTGCCGAAGACCATGGATAACGACGTTCGCAACACCGAGTATTGCATAGGGTTCTCAACCGCCATCACGCGTGCCTTGGACGCCATCGAGCGGCAGCGGACGACGGTCGGCTCGCACGAGCGCATCGGCATCTTCCGGGTATTTGGGCGCGACGCCGGCTACACCGCTCTCTACACCGCATATGTGACATCCTTGCGGTGCTGCATCCCCGAGTTTAAGGTGAATTTGCAACGCCTGATCGAAATCCTGGTCGCCGACAAGCAGAACAATCCCAGCAACTACTCGCTGGTGATTCTTTCCGAAGGTGCAGAGTGGGAGGGCTACACGGTAAAGGAATATGGCCCAGCCGATGCCTTTGGCCACCGCAAGAAGATGAGTGTGGCGGAGGACCTGAGCAACGAGATCAAGGCTGCCACCGGCGAAGAAACCGTTGTCAGTGACTTGACATACGATTTGCGGTCGGGCAGTCCGGATTTCATCGACCGCATGGTGGCCATCACCTTCGCTGGAATGGCGATGGACGCCGTGAAAGAGGGAAAGACCGGCTTGATGACGGCGATTCGCAGTGGCTGCTACACGATGGTGCCGATCCCCGATCCCAAACTTGGGCCGCGCAAAGTAGACATTGCCACCATGTACAACACAGAGCGCTACCGGCCAACATACGATCTTAAGCAGGGCCTGCCGATTTTTCTGACGCGGGGCTAATGCGCAGGAAGCTGGAAGTAATTCTCGCTTGGCGATAACAGTCCTAAGCATGAACGGAGGCGCTCTTTGTGCACGTGACAGCAGCTGAATTGGCCAACGTGCAGAATTTTGACAGTGCGGCCAATGCTGCGATCTTGTCGCAGGATGAGGTGAAGCAGGACAGCCGCACGATCTTTTTGCGGTCGATGGAGCGCGGAGTACCCGAGGCGAGCCAGATTCTTTTCAAGGTGCACGTTTCGGCCGGGGATCAAAAACCTGTGGCCGGATCGGTGACGGGCGCGAACACGGCGCTCAAGAATCCGGCGGCACAATAGGTGATCGACTACACGGCCGACCCCGGCACGATCGGACTAACGCAAAAATCAAATGGCGCGTGGCAGGGGCAGATCACTGCGCTCGCCATCGCGTACGACCACGACGGCAATCGGCTGAACTGGGTGGCCAGCGATGTGGGTTTGGCGCTCGACGAGGCGACATGGGGCGCGGACAGCCACAACGGGCTTGCCATCCACCAGGTTCTGGATGTGCCGGCGGGCGAGGTCTTTCTGCGCGTGGGCCTCTACGATCCCGGCTCTGGGCGGATGGGGAGCATGGAGGTTCCGCTGCAGGTTGCGGCGGGGAAGTAGATCTCCGGGCCGGGTCTGCGGGCTCGGTGAAGCAGAGGATCCCCTGATTTGAGAGCGCCAATGTTGCTCAGCGCGTCCGCGCAGATGCAACGAAAGCTGTCAGAGCTCCCTCAAAATGAGCGGGCCGATCATTCGGCGGCGGGCATTGCGCTGGCTGGCTCAACCGGCAGGATTAGTTATCCACAAGCGCGATTACAGATCCAATGAAATCATTCAATATAAATGTATTGTGTTGTGGATAACTTCGCTGTTGACAACATACCGACCAGTTGGTATGTTCAACAGCGGTCAAGGATTGTGGTTGGCCGACACGCAGTGAAAGCCCGCTGGCCCATGTCGTTGCCCTCTGCGCCGTGAGAGCTCGCCGGGCAATGCGGTCGACGTTCGATCCATGACCGCCGGCGAAAGCTGGTTACGATAAGTGGTTACGACAGCTGGTTACGACAGGTGGTTACGACAGCCCTTAGAAGCGGCTCACTGGCTCAAAAAAGAAAGTCGCTCGCATGACGGTCCGCCACGAAAAACTCGCCCTCTCCCGCAAGAAGCTGCTCGACGCGGCGCTCTACGTCATCCGCGCCAAGGGCTATGAGGCCACGACAGTGGATGACATTTGCGCCGCCGCGGAGCTGAGCAAGGGAAGCTTCTTTCACCACTTCAAGAGCAAGGAAGATCTCGCCCTCGCGGCCGCCGAGCATTTTTCAGCCATGGCCGACGGCATCTTCTCCGGCGCGCCTTACCATCGCCTCCGTGACCCGCTCGACCGCCTGCTGGGTTACGTGGATTTCCGCAAAGCGATTCTGCAGGGCGAGCTGCCGGAGTACACGTGTCTGCTGGGCACCATGGTCCAGGAGACCTACGGCACCCATCCCCTCATCCGCCAGGCATGCGACCGATGCATCGGTGCCCATACCGCCACGCTGGTGCCAGACATCCGGGAGGCAATTCGCAAATATGGCATCAGGCCCAGCTGGACGGCGGAGAGTCTTGCCTATCAAACGCAAGCCGTCATACAGGGCGCCTTCATTCTGGCCAAGGCAAAGCACAGCTCTCATGTCGCTGCCGCGTGCCTCGATCATCTGCGCCGCTACCTTGAAATGTTGTTCCGTCCACTCCAACCCGCATAGGAGGTTTCACCATGACCGCTGCCGTCAACATGACCGGCGCCGGCAATCTAACCCATGACGCCAAGACGATTGAGTTCCCTGAAACGCATTACGTTTTCGTCGAACGGCAGGCACACATCCCCACCATTGCTCGCCAGGCCTGGCAGGACGTGCACGCTTTCTTCCCCGAGATTGTGAAACAGAATCGCATCGTCGGCGGGGCGGCGCTCTACAAATGCGATCCCGTTGCGGGCGCTACCGCGCCGGATTCATGCTGGCCACGCCGCCCAAGAATCTTCCCCAGGGCCTGAACTACGCGCATCTGCCCGCGGCGAGGTACAGCCGCTTCACGCTCACCGGCCCGCTGGAGCAACTGGGCGAAGCGACGCGACGCGCGTTCGAAATCGTTGCGGAGGAAAAGATCGCACTCCGTGACGACTTCAACATCGAGCACTATGTCAACGATCCCATGACTACGCCTGCGGACGAGAACGTCACCGAGATTCTGTTTCCAACGGCCTGACGAGGCCTACGCCTAATCGCAAACTGCTAGCACACTGCCGTTCGGTTGAGCGCGCCTCTGGACGTGTGTCGCGACTCGGCCGATTGAGATCAACCCGTTTACTTCGACCCCAAGGAGGCTTTGCCATGTCCACCGCTTCGATGAACGCTCAGTCCACTCTCCTTGAATCGGCGAAGGGCGCCGGCGAATCAAGCCAAGCCGATCGCGAGGCGCTACTTGCGGCGCCCGCGCGCAAACAAACCGTCTCGAAGGGCCGCATCGTGACGGGCCGCGTGCTCTCGACGCTCGCCGTCCTCTTTCTGCTTTTTGACGCCTACGGAAAGATTGCTCAGCCTCGGGCGGTGCTCGAAGCTTCGGCGCGCATCGCATTCCCGGTCCACCTGCTGTTCGGCATCGGAATTCTGCTGCTCGCTTGCACGGCGCTTTACGCCATTCTGCGCACGGCCGTGCTCGGCGCCGTTCTTCTCACCGGTTACCTCGGTGGCGCCGGTGAAGTTCAGCTCACGGTCGGCAGCCCAACCTTCGAGACCATCTTTCCGGTCCTGTCCGGGATTCTTGTCTGGGCTGGAATTTTCCTGCGTGAGCAGCGGCTGTTCCAACTGTTGCCGCTGCGCTGCATGGGCCGCTGACGCGCCGCCGGGAACTGGTGGATCATTCAGGAGCACGTTTCGGTTCCGTTCTACGCGGATGAAGGCCGGCGCCCAGCGTTCGACCTCCAACCGTAAACGAGAACGCGCGTCGTCGCGCGCGGCGGCGCGCCATTCGAAATTGGGAATCGGGAAGGGAAAGACCACGGCATGGGAATGGTGAGCCCGGTGCGGATCGAACGCACGACCCACGCCTTAAAAGGGCGTTGCTCTACCAACTGAGCTACGGGCTCACATTTCGTTCAGCGTGTGTCGGGGCGAGATGGGTATAGTGAACGGTCACGGCGATCGTCCTCTGTCCCATCAGTTCCTGTACTGTCTTTAAGTCTACCCCAGCCATCACCAAGCGGCCAGCGAAGGTATGCCGGAGAGTGTGCCAGTTGATCCACTGAGGACGCGTTTCTGGAGAACGCGCAGAAGACAACCGTCAATTCGCCTGCTTCATTCGTTCAAGCTTTGACGCATCGTAGCCCTTGTCCGCCAGGCGCTTCGTGATTTCAGCATAGAGTTCATCGTCCATGTTCGGAGTGCGGCTCAGAACCCATAGATATTTTCGGCTTGGTTCTCCGATCACGGCGTAGTCATAATTCGGACCGAGGTCGATAATCCAATAATCGCCGAAGAACGGCCAAAAGAATGTCACCTTGAGCTTTGAGCAGGTTTTCCGGTCAACGACTTTGGCCCAGCCGATCGATTGGGTGAGCCTGCCTTCCTGAGTCGTGCAACTATTCACAACGCTGATCTTGCCGTCGGGACGGATGGCATAAGTCGCCGTCACGTTGCTGTCACATTTGCGCTCGAAGCGATTGGGGTACTTTGCAATCTCATACCAGCGCCCCACGTACCGGTTCAGGTCAACCTTCGGAACCGAATCAAGAGGAGAATCAGTACTTGCTGCTCTAGCCACAGAAAACGCTCCCACCAACGCGAGACCAAGACAAATAAGTTTTTGCGGTGTCATATAGCAAGGAATCCGCATTCCAGCCTCTGTCCCGTTTGCATTGTAGTGTTTTTGAGCCGGTTGCCCTATGCTTGCCATTCTTTCTATCGCGTAAGCGATCGTAGCTCAGGATGACAGGGATGGGTTTGGGTCTGAGGTATTCCACCCTGGCGGCGGAGAAGCAAGGACGCCGCCAGGATGGGGCACTCCGCTGAAGCGGGCTTTCGAAATGATCCATTCTCGGCCTCGATTCCGCGCACTTGAGACTGCCGCGAATCGCTCCACGCTAAAGTTCGCCGCGCCATTTGGCAAACAGTTTTCCCGGCGTAATCAGAACTGCCGGTACAATGGTACCCGTGGCTTTGCGGAAAGCGATTACAAATGGGGGAGAAAGGCCCGCAACATTCTCAAAATGCGGCATTTCTCGCAATTTTGATGACTGAAAAGTGTTAGCGTGTTGGCCTTCGAAGTGTTATTGTTTTCGCCCCTCCCGCGCCACTACGATTACCAGTAAGGATTCATCCGCCTTTGGGGTGCGCGTTCACGGGTGTTTCGTATCGCAACATCCGCATCTGGCCTCTAAATAAAGAGAACTCGCGCACGGCGGAAGTCGCCAAGATAGATTTGGGATAGATTATGACGGATCGCAGTGGGCAGTTCGAACCAAACGATACCCCGGAAGACGTGGCGTCACTCTATTCCTGGGCCAATTTGCACGGCGCAAAATACCGCGACTTTTCCGCGGCGCGCGCGCAAACTCGCGAGAAGGCGCGGCAACGCGTTGAGCAAGCCATGGAAGAAGAACATTCGCGTTCGCTCCAAGGCGCCGAGCCCAGGCGGGGCAACGGCGACACGCGCCGTGACGAGCCAACGCCGCAGACCTCCACGCAGAGGCCTCCCAGTCAACCGTTGCGACCCGCTCCATCCGGCGCGCCATCTGCCGGGCGTCCGCAATCCGAGCCTTCGGGCCGCGAAGATCTTGCTTCCGCGCTTCGCGGCATGGGGGTGCCTCCGTCTTACCGGCCCGCGAATCCGGCGCCGCAAGCGCCCTTGCGCGAAGAAAATAATCCGCCGCACCGCACTCCCTGGGGAGGTGCCGGTGCGCAGGATACGGCAGGCCGCCCTGCATGGCTCATGCCCGAGCAGCAGGAACCCTCGAGCACGCCGCATCTGCCTGCAGCGCCCGAAGACACTCTGCAAGGTTCGCGCGATCGCCTTGCGACGCGCTGGTATGCATTGCGCGGCGTCTTTGAAGGCAATGTGCCTCAGGCTCAGACGGCGCCAGCCCCGGTTCCCGCGCGGGCGCCGGTCATGGCGGTTTTTTCGCTCGCCGGCGGCGTAGGTAAAACCAGTCTTGTGGCCACGCTTGGCCGCGCCCTCTCGGCTCGCGGCGAGCGCGTTCTGCTCGTTGACACCGCGGCCTACGGCCTTTTGCCGTTCTTTTTCGGCGCCGGCGATCAGCGTCCCGGCATGCTGCGCACCTTCAGCCCGCCGGCCTCGAGCGGCGACGCGCCCATCCAGATGATCACGCTCGATCCTGACACCTTCGGTCCCGAGACCGGCCCGCAGGAAGCTCTCTCCGCCGAGATCACGCAGCACGCTCGCGGCGTTGCCCGCGTCATCATCGATCTCGCCACCGCCTCCGGCGCCACCACGCGCCGCATCATGCGTCTTTCTCCGCAAGTTCTTGTGCCGCTCATTCCCGACATGAACTCCGTGGTCAGCGTCGGCTCCATCGATGCATTCTTTGAACGCAATGGCTTCGCTTCCACCAAGCCATCGCTGCCCAACTATGTTCTCAACCAATTCGATTCCTCGCTCCCCCTGCATCTGGACGTGCGCGAGGTGCTCCGCGAGCAACTGGGCGACCGGCTGCTGCCCTTTGTGGTGCGCCGCGCTCCGGCGGTCAGCGAGGCGCTGGCCGAGGGAATGACCGTGATGGATTACGCACCCAACTCAGGAGTTGCGGAGGACTTCGCCGGCCTCGCGGGATGGGTCAAGAGCCTTTCCGCCGCGGCCACCACAAGCTTCCGCGGAGTGCGCTGGAGCGAGCGATGACAGCAGCCGGGCTCTGGCAAGGCATTGGCGCTGGCGAAAATCGATTCACCCGCCTGTTCCGCTTTCTCTTCCTCGTCGTGGCTGGCGTCATTCTCTGCTTCCTCGCCACCGTCCCTCTCAGTTGGGAGCAGCAGGCCGTCCTTGGATTCGTAAGCCTTATCGTCGCTTTGTTCATTGCGCGCAGCTCCGACTCGTATCTCGTCACCCTCACGCTCATGATGCTGTCCTTGTTCTGTACTCTTCGCTACGGATACTGGCGCATCGAGCAGGTCGTTCAGTTTTTTCGCGACCCCGCCAATCACTGGGGCGCATGGGATGCGTTCTTCATCTTCTGTCTGCTTCTCGCCGAGGCCTATGCCTTCGTCATCCTCTTTCTCGGTTACTTCCAAACCGTCTGGCCGCTGCGCCGCGCGCCGGTGGCGCTACCCGAGAATCTCGGCGACTGGCCCGACATTGACGTGCTCATCCCCACCTTCAACGAGTCTCTCGATGTCGTCCGCTATACGGCGCTCGGCGCGCTTAATATGGACTGGCCTGCCGAGACGCTCCACGTCTACATCCTCGACGACGGCCGCCGCAAGGAATTCGAAGAGTTCGCCTTCGAGGCGGGCATCGGCTATCGCACCCGTCCCGACAACAAATATGCCAAGGCCGGCAACATCAACACCGCGCTCAAGACGATGTCCTCGCCTCTGATCGCCGTCTTCGATTGCGATCACGTTCCCACGCGCAGCTTTCTACAGATGACCGTCGGTTGGTTCCTGCGCGACCCCAAACTCGCCGTCCTGCAAACGCCGCACCACTTCTATTCTCCCGATCCCTTCGAGCGCAATCTCGGGCAATTCCATCTCATCCCTAATGAGGGCGAGTTGTTCTATGGCGTCGTGCAGGATGGCAACGATTTCTGGAACTCGGCCTTCTTTTGCGGCTCATGCGCCATCCTGCGCCGCGCCGCTCTCGACGAGATCGGCGGCATGGCCAAGGAGACGGTCACCGAAGACGCGCACACCTCTCTGCGCCTGCAGATGGCCGGCTGGAACACGGCCTACATCAATATTCCCCAGGCGGCGGGCCTCGCCACCGAGCGGCTTTCGGCGCACGTCAGCCAGCGCATCCGCTGGGCGCGCGGCATGATCCAGATTCTGCGCATCGACAACCCGCTCTTCGCTCCCGGCCTCAAGTTTCCCCAGCGGCTCTGCTACTTCAATGCCGTCGGACACTTCCTCTACGCCGTTCCGCGCCTCGTCTTTCTTACCGCGCCGCTCATCTATCTGCTTCTGAACCACACCAACATTCCCGGCTACTGGGCGGCCATCCTGGCCTACGCGCTGCCCCACCTCACGCTTTCCAACGTCACCAACTCGCGCATTCAGGGCGAGCATCGCCATTCTTTCTGGAACGAAATCTACGAAACCGTGCTTTCGCCATATATCCTTCTCCCGACGATGATGGCGCTCATCAATCCGCGGCTGGGAAAGTTCAACGTCACCTCCAAGGGCGGCGTCGTCACGCGCACCTTCTTCGACTCGCGCATTGCTCAGCCATTCCTGGTGATGCTTCTGCTCAACATCGCCGGACTGATCGTAGCCATTCCGCGCTTCCTCTTCTGGGATACGACGCGCCGCGGCACGGTCCTTATGAACGTCATGTGGTGCGTCTTCAACGTCATCATCCTCGGCGTCTGCACCGCTGTAGCGCGCGAGCTGCGCCAGCGCCGCACCACGGTTCGCATTCATGTCGCCACGCCGCTCGGCGTCAGGCTGCCTGACGGAAGATTGGTTTCCGGCGAGACTGTCGACGTTTCCAACAGCGGAGCCGGAATCCGGCTCAGCGAGGCCTGCGACCTTGCGCCCGATTCGATGGTGCACCTCGAGTTTCCGCGTCCGCCGGGAGCCGGCGCTATGCACGCCGTCGTGGTTTCGCTGGAGGATTCAGTTCTGCGCGTTCGTTTTGAAGATCTGTCGATGGCGGAGCAGGAAGTTCTCACGGTCGTGCTTTATTCGCGCGCCGACTCCTGGCTGGGCTGGGGAGAAAGCCACGAAAGCGACAACGTACTGCGCAGCCTCGGCCACATCTTCAGGATCTCAATGCGCGGCCTCAGAGCCACCGTGCTCAGCATCTTCGGCCGCGACGAGGACACACCCCGCAAGTCCAACTCGCTTTCCATCGCTCAATCGGGAACGCTCGTGCTCCTCGCGGCGTTGCTCGCCGCTGGCGGCGCCAATGCGCTCTCGCAAACGCCACCGGCCCCTAACTCCGCTAACTCCGTTAACCCCGCCACCTCTGCTACCCCCGCCGTCTCTGCTAACTCCGCTAACCCCGCTGACACCGCTGTTCCCGCCGGCCAGTATCACGATACCTTCACACTCGCCGACGCGGGCTCGCCGCAGATCGAGCTCCACTCCATCGACCGGCAGCACAACATTTACTTCACGCTGCCGCAGACGCACGTCGTCCGCACCGCCAAAATTCATCTCTCCTACGTTTTTTCTCCGGCTCTCATCCCGCAGCTCAGTCATCTCAAGCTCATGCTGAACGGCACGCTCTTCGCCACCGTTCAGCCCGCGCCTGGTCAGTTCGGCGGTTCCGACGGACGCGACCAGCAGGCCGACTTCGACATTCCGCCCGAGCTGCTGGTCCACAACAACACGCTCACGATCGAGTTCATCGGCCACTACACCATGAGCTGCGAAGATCCGGCCAACACCTCGCTCTGGGCTCGCGTGCATCGCAACTCCGCCATCGATATTCGCGGCGATCTGCTGCCTCTGGCCGACGACCTCAAGCTGCTCCCGATCCCTTTCGTCGACCCCGCGGTGATTCAACCCGTCAACCTTCCCGTCGTCTTTCTCGCGCAGCCTTCCTATAAGGCCATCCAGGCTGCGGGCATCGTCACCGGCTACTTCGGACTCGTCTCAGTAGACCGCCCCGTTCGCTTCCCGGTGCACATCGGGGACATTCCGCAGGGCAACGCAATCGTCATCGCCGAAAACGCCGCGAATTTACCTGCCGGCCTGGATCTCTCCGCGCCCTCCGGGCCCACCGTCGCCGTCCGCACCAACCCCAACGATCCTTACGGCAAGCTGCTGATCGTCACCGGGGCCAACGTCGACGAAGCCGTGGTTGCCGCCCAGGCAATTGCTTTGCCCGGCGACGTCCTTAACAGACCGCAAACAACCATCGGCAACTTCAAGCTGCCCGGCAAGCAGGCGCCGGACGCCGCGCCGCGCTGGGCGCGCACCGATCAGACTATTCCGCTGTGGGATTACTCGCGCGCCGACGAACTGCAGGGCGACGGCACGGCTCCGCTCAACGTCTACTTCCGCGTTCCTCCCGATCTCGACTACGACACCGGCGGACCCAACACGCGCCTGCACCTCGTATATCGCTACAACTCCATTCCCATCGGCCCCATCTCCAGCCTTCAGGTGCGCCTCAACAACGCGTTCCTCGGCTCCACGCCGCTGGTTCCGGGGCAGGACACATCGCGCACCACGCAGACTGACGTTCCTGTTCCGGTCGTCAACCTGCGCCCCTTCTCCAACACGCTCTCGTTCGATTTCACGTTCCAATTAGCCAGGAAACAGAACTGCGAAAACACCACGCCCATCAATCTGCAAGGATCCGTCCTGCGCGACTCTTACATCGATCTGCGTGGTTATCCGCACTGGACGCCGCTGCCCAATCTCGAGATCTTCTCGAACGCCGGTTTCCCGTTCACGCGCTTCGCTGACCTGAGCGAGACCACTGTGGTTCTGCCGCCCGTGCCCACCGGGCAGGAAATCGAAACCTTTCTCACCTTGATGGGCCACTTCGGCCGCCAGACCGGTTTCCCCGGCTTGCGCGTCACCGTGACCGGCGCTGGCGCGCTCCATAGCGGCGCCGCAACCGACTTCCTCATCATCGGCACCGGCGATGATCAACCCGCGTTTTCCACACTCGGATCCCATCTTCCCGTCTCCCTCGGCAGCGGGCAGGTTCAGGTGCAGGATACGCAGGGTTTCTTCGTCGGCCTGCTGCACAACGCGTGGTGGAAGCTGCGCAGCAACAACCACACCGAGTCCGGCGCTCTCGCGGCCGGCGGCACGCCCGACGCCATCATCGAAGGCATCGAGTCGCCTTACGACATCGGCGGCAGCCGCAGCATTGTTGCCATTCACCTGAAGGACGCGGCCGCTTTCGAGCCCTTCATGGCCACCTTCCTCAACGTGCAGCAGTCAAGCGACGTTTCCGCCTCCGTCTCCGTTCTCCGCGGCACGCAATTTCAGTCCTTCCGCGTTGGCTCGCAGGTCTATTATGTGGGAGTGTTGCCGTGGTGGACGCAAGTGCGCCTGTGGGCTGCGGAGTACCCCTGGCTGATTGCCGTCGTGGTTCTCTTTCTGGCATTCCTGCTCGCTATCTGGACTCGGCAATGGTTGCGCGCGAGGGCCAGGGCGCGCCTGACGCTCATCGAAGACTAGCCCCTGGCTTTCATACCCTGGCTCTTTTTTGACGCCTTTTTACCCACTTACTGGACCTTCTGCGTGACTTCGGGGTTTCCTGGAACGTGCGAGCGGCAAGAAGCTGAAAGTTGAGGGTCGATCGCTTAAAGCTGTCTCGCTGGAGTTCACGTACGATGGGCCTGTCACAGCGATTCCGCAATTACTGCGTCCTGAAGGCATTGACGCCAGGTGGATTCTTCCTCAGCCGGGGTCCCCGCAGACAGGTCTTCGTCTGTGGGGTGGAAGTAGAATTACCCTGCACCGAGGCCGGAAACCGCAACTCCAACCGCGGAACCGCTCGGATCTCGCGGCTGCGTAAGCCCACCCTCCTGATCGCGGCTTTATTTGTCGCCTCTTTTAGTTGCGGCTGCAAACACGCATCCTGGCCGCTGTGGAAATCCTGGTCCGCCCGCTTCGTCAATCCTGAAACTGGCCGCGTCTCCGACCCCAGCGGAGATCGGCACACCACGTCCGAGGGCCAGGCTTACGCCTTGTTCTTCTCCCTGGCTGCCAACGACCGCCAAACCTTTGAGCAAGTTCTCGACTGGACACAGGACAACCTCGCCTCCGGCGACCTTTCCGCACACCTCCCGGCCTGGCTGTGGGGCAAAGACAAGGACGGCACATGGAAGGTCCTCGACCCAAACTCCGCCTCCGATGCCGATGTCTGGATCGCCTACTCGTTGCTCGAGGCAGGCCGCCTTTGGAATCTGCCCCACGACAGTGCGCTCGGCCACGCCATGATGGCCCTCATCGCCAAAAACGAAGTCGCCAATCTTCCCGGTTTTGGGCCGATGCTGCTGCCCGCCCCAACCGGCTTTCAGCATGGCGAAACCTGGACGCTCAATCCCAGCTACCTTCCGCTTTTCGTCTTCGAGCGTCTCGCCTCTTACGATGCCTCAGGTCCGTGGCATCAAATCGCGCAGAATACGCCGCGCCTTCTTGAGCAAAGTTCCCGCCACGGCTACGCCCTGGATTGGGTGGAATACGTACCCAGCGATGGCTTCTATCCCGCCGCAGCGCCCATGTCGTCACCCTCTTACGACTCCACCAACAACCAGGCGTTCGGCAGCTACGACGCCATCCGCGTCTATCTCTGGGCGGGCATGACCGACCCATCCGACCCGCTCCGTTCCTCTGTGCTCAACGCCGTTCCCGCCATGAAGGCCTGGGTTGACGGCCACGGCGCGCCTCCCGAAAGAGTCAACGGGCAGGGAATTCCCCTCGGCAAAGACGGCCCCGTCGGATTCTCCGCCGCCGTCATTCCTTATCTCCGCACCTTTCCTGATAGCTCCCAGACGGTAGCTCGCCAAATCATACGCATTAATGCACAGAAGAGTGGAAAAACGGGATTGTATGGGAAAGATGAGGCATATTACGATCAGTGTCTCGCATTGTTTTCTACAGGATTTCTTGAAGCCAGATACCGGTTCGGTGCGGGCGGCGAACTAGACGTAGAATGGAAGCGCCAATGAGGGTGGGCTGGGGGGCTTGGAAAGCGAGTCTTTTCGTAGCGGGCTGCCTCGTGCTGACGCTCCCGGTTGCTCATTCTCAAAAGCCTTCTGTCGCCAACTCCGCTGACGCCGATCGCGCCGCACTGGCTGAAAAAGCCCGCGCCCTCGAAGCCCGCGGCCGGCCCGACATGGCCATTCAGCTCTGGCAGCAGATTCTGCTCTCCGCGCCCTCGAATACTGAAGCACTCGAGGGTCTTGCGAAAGATTTGAAGCTCACCGGGTCGAACGACCTGGCCAATCAAACGCTCGATCGCCTGCGCCGCATCAATCCCAACGATCCCAACATCGCGCGCATCCAGGCCATGACCACCGCCCGCGAGGAAGGCGAGCAGCTTCGCCGCGCCGGCGAGCTCACGCGCCAGGGCCGCAACGACGACGCCATGCGCATCTATCGCCAGCTTTACGGCGACCAGCCGCCTAACGGCGACATCGCCCTGGCGTACTATCAAACTCTCTACGGCACATCCACCGGCAAGCAGGCCGCGATCGCCGGTTTACGCACCCTCGTTGTTCGCAACCCCGGCGATCCGCGTTGCTCGATCGCACTCGGCACCGTGCTCACTTATGATCAGCGCACGCGCGCCGAAGGCATTCGCATCCTGCGCGCGCATCCCTCCGACCCATCCGCCCAGGCCGCGCTGCGCCAGGCCCTCATCTGGGATTCCGCCAATCCCGCATCTGCCGCCGAGCTACGCGATTACCTCAAGGCCCACCCGCAGGACACTGAAGTTGCCACGCATCTCAGCGAGAACGAATCCAAGCTCGCGCAGATGAACTCCGGCATCGCGCGCACACCCGCCGAGCGCGCTGCCTTCGCCGCGCTCAACGCGCATCGCCTCGACGAGGCCGACCAGCGCTTCAACGCGCTGCTCCAAACCGAGCCCAACAATGGCCGCATCGAAGCCGGCATGGGCTTTTTGCGCATGCGCCAGCAGGACTTCGGCTCCGCGATCACTTATCTCACCCAGGCCGAGCAGCACGGGTACAAGGTCAAAATCGTCAGCGACGCGCTCTCCACCTCGCGCTTCTGGTTCGCCATGGGCGAGGCCACGCAGGCCTTCAGCCAGAATCAGCTCGACGTCGCCGCCCAGAAATTTCGCGCCGCGCTCAATATGAACCCGCGCAGCACCGATGCACTCAACGGCCTCGCCGGCGTCTACATCAGAGAGCAGCAGTACATCCTCGCCGCCGCCACGTATCAACAGCTGCTCAAAATCCAGCCTGCTTCATTCGACGGCTGGCGCGGCATCTTTCTCGCCGGCGCTCTTGCCGGCCGCAACGATCAGGCGGTCGCCGATGCGGCTCGTTTTCCCTCGAGCGTTCGCGCCGCGGCCAACAAAGATCCCGGGATCCTCCGCGCTCTCGCAGGCATCTATCAGGCGCAGGGCCGCACTGCGGACGCTGAGCGTACCCTCGCCCTCGCACTCACGCTTCCGTTTCCCGGCAATGGCAGCACGCTCGCAACCGACATCAAAATGCAGTACGCCGGAATCCTGATGGACGCGAAGCGCTATTCGCAGGCCGCCGCACTCTACACGCAAGTCGTCGCCGCCGCCCCCGCAAACCTTTCCGCATGGGAAGGCCTCATCAGCGCGCATCATGAGCAGGGCCTGGACGAGCAGGCCGTCGACGACGTGCAGCGCATCCCATCGTCCACCTACGAGGCCGCTCTCGCCGATCCTGATTTTCTCGCTGAGCTGGGCGCCATCTATCAGAACGCGAATCAATACGACGTCGCGCAGACCATGCTCGAGCGCGCGTTGAAGCTCGCGACAGCCGCGGGCCATCAGCCCACCGTCGCGTTGCAGCTTCAGCTCGCCGGCATTTACTTCATCCGCAACAACCCCGATCGGGCCTACGCAATCTACCAACAAATGCTCTCCGCGCATCCCGATAACGCCGCCGCGTGGAAGGGCCTCATCTCCGCCCTCGCCGCCACCAATCGCAACACGCAGGCCCTCGAAGAACTGGCGCAGATTCCCGCGCCCGTGCGCAATCAGCTCGATTCCGACATCGACTTCATTCAGACTGAAGCCTTCCTCTACGCCGCCACTAGCGACATCAACACCGCTCTCCGCTACATGGATCGCGTGCAGGCTTACTACGCCCGGCTAAAGCAGCAGCCGCCGCCCAACGTCGACATTCAAAATGCGTGGCTCCTCTACAACGTTGGCAACGATCGCGCGCTCTATTCCGCGCTCATGCGCATCGGCGGCCGCAGCGATCTCACCCTCGCCCAGCGTCAGGCCGTCGAGAACATCTGGGCCAACTGGAGCGTCCGCCGCGCCGCCAAGTCCATGGACAACGGCAACGCGCAGCGCGCGGTCGACATTCTCGCCGCTGCATGGCAGGCCTTCCCCAACAATCTCACCGTCACCAAAGCAGTTGCCGGCGGTTACGCGCGCGTGGGCCGCGCCAAAGAGGCGCTCGCCATCTACAAGACCATTCCCATGCAGAACGCCTCGGCCGGGGACTTCGAGGGCGCCGTGGGAGCCGCGCTTGGCGCCAACGACAAGAACCAGGCCGAACTCTGGCTGCGGCAGGCACTCGAGCGCTTCCCGCACGATCCTGTCATACTGTCGCAGGCCGCACGCTACGAGCAGGCCCGCGGCGACAACGAGCGCGCCGCCGAATACTATCGTGCTTCGCTCGCAGCCATGCCCGCTGTTTCGCCCGTCGACCGGCTCGCCCACCAGCTCGCCTATCCCGATGTGGACCTCAATGCCCATCGCGCATATACCGAGGCAGATCTCCGGCGCCTCCTCGATCCTGACTACGAACCCTTCGACAAAACCACCAAGCTTCCTCCTCTGCCCGCCTACGGTCCCGATTTATTGAACGGCCGCACACCGGTCACGGCGCCGCAATTGCAGCCTGCTTCGCCTACGCCGTCACCGGCCAGTAACGAACCCAATTCGCACGACCTGCCGCCGCCGCCCGTTCCGTAATCGTTTCTTGATCGCGACGATTTGAAGGGGCACGACTTTAGTCGTGCCGGAATGACCGAAAGAAGACAGCGGGCATTAGCCCCTGGGAGAAGTCTCCTTCGCGCCACCCCCCCGCCCCACCTCGCTTTCGCCTCATGGAACTCCCGCCGCTCCTCTTTTTTTCGTCCACTCGTCGCTGTCAGCCCCGGCACGATTCTGTCCGCTTCCTTCCGCGTGACCGCGGCGCGCGCCGCGATCCAGGCCTCCACCGAGCCTTTCAGCCAGACCGAGATCGTTCCCGACCCTCCGCACTCGCTCGCTTCTGACTCCTGGAAGGGTCTCGTCTTTTCGCTCATGGCCGGCAACCGCAACGCTGAAGCCCTCGGCGAGCTCAACAAAATTCCCCCCAGCCCACGCGAGCTGGCCGAGGAGCAGCTCCGCGCCATCGAGGCGAGTGAGGACGGGATAGAGCGCGGCGTCGTTGTGGATGGTGTAAAGCAGCCAGGCGTGCTGAACCTCAGTGGCGGCGGGCACGGCGGCGCGATGCAGAAGGTAGAAGTTCTGGACGCGCGCGATGTACGCGTTGGCGCCGGGAGTGTCGCCGACGGCGGCGTAGAGGCTGGCGATGCCCTGCACCCATTCGACCTTCCGCCGCCACCGCTCCTACCGGCCTCTTCCCGGTGGACGGCCCTCGGCCGTTTACCGTTCCGTAGTCCGCCGCCTGCGCCATGCCGCGCCTGATATTGCCGACTTTGCTCCACGTAGGTATAACTGACCTTACAGTTCACCACCATTTGGAGTCGCCATACTGAACGGCTTTTTGCCCCAGTTCGCCGGGAACGAGTATCACGGCCACAAGCTGGCGCTCTGGATCTTTGCCGTAGTCCTGCTCACGAGACTGGTCATGAGCTTGAACTCTTTCCTCAACCCCCGCATAACAGTGAGATATGCCGACGGTATTCCTATTCATACCTACCCTCCGGCTGCCGAGCAGACTGTCGTTTCGCTGTTTTCGCTCGTGGGACTGTATGCCTTTCTCATTTGCCTCATGTGCATTGTGGTTTTCATCTGCTATCGCAACCTGGTTCCCGTTATGTTTGCGCTCCTGCTGCTCCAATCCCTCGGCGGAAGACTCATTCCTCACTTTCTTCCCATCCTCAGGACCGGAACGCCAACCGGCATTTACGTGAACTGGATTCTCCTCGCTCTGAACCTGGCCGGACTGGCATCGTCGATTCCGTGGCGAACAGGGAACACCTAGGCTGGTTCCGGCTGTCGTAAATTGCTCGCTCGGTCCCTGGCTTTTTCAAGCCACTCGTTCGCCGGGCCCAGGAGTATGATGGCGACACTGCCCCGTTGAAGGAGATTGCGCCATGAGAGTCGATCGCTGGCTGATCGTGTCGTTGATTTCGCTGGTCGCGGGCTTGTGGCTCGCGTTCGCCTGGTGCCATGGTTCTGTGGGCCTCGCCTTTGCCTATCCTCTGGCGGGAACAAAGCTCTCGATCGACATCACCAGCACCGGCGGCGTCTTGCTTCTTGGCATTCCGCTCGTATTCCTTGGCGTGCTGCTGATGCTGGTCGCGTTTCTTGCCGCTCTTTGGGCTCAGTTGCGCTGGCGCAGTTCCCACCCGAAAAACGACAACGCCCCACCCCCCGCCGCCCCCTTTAAAGCTAGCTGATTTGCTTGTTGGCTCACTCGCCGGCGTGATCTCACGCGCACTCGATCCCTGTCCTGGCCGGGATGCCCCCTTCCTCGGTAGCCGACGGCCAACACCGCACGAAGACTCGCCTCGGAATCGCGATCAATAAGGATAGAAACCAGCCACGCATTTGCGACAACAATGGCGGAAGTCGGGCTCCTGAGAGGATTGAGCTTTCATCATTCGCGTATAGAGAAGTATAAAATACTTAATATTTACTATTGACATACTTAATAATCTTGATTATCTTGGATTTCGAAGTCAGAAATCGATATTCGCAAAAATGACGCCCGATTCAAAACCCGCCTCCGACTGGCAAGACGTGCTCCGCATGGCCCAAGGCTCGCCGCTCGTCATCGAGCGCGTCCGCATGCCGGAGAAGCAGATCGCTATCGAAGGCGAGTTCACACTGCCCGATCTGGCGCGCCTCAGTCTTGAAGATCAGGTCTTCGTCGTCGCCTTCCTCCGCTCCCACGGCACTATCAAGGACATGGAGCAGACCTTCGGCGTCAGCTACCCAACCATCAAGTCGCGCCTCAACCGCATCTCCAGCCAGCTCGAGTTCATCGAGACCGATCCCACTCCGTCGACAACCGAGGTCCTCAATCGACTCAATACCGGCGAAATCTCTGCCGCTGACGCCATTCGCGCACTGGAGGCCCTCAAATGATTCCCTTGATCGCCGTCCTGCACATTGAGAACGCGCGCTGGCACATGCCGCGGCTCTGGATCCCGCTGATCCTCTTCTGGATTCCGGTGATCCTGATCTTGATCCTGCTGTCGCCGTTCATCGTCATCGTTCTTCTCGCGCTCAGCCTTTTCGGCGGCATCAGCGCGTGGCGCGTCATCACCGTCTTCTGGGACATCCTGTGCAGCCTGCCCGGCACAAATGTTCACGTCACCGCGAACGGCAACAGAATTCAGGTCCGCATCTTGTGATGTCATGTAGCGCCGGTCTCCAGACCGGCACATAGATCGAGAATTCACCACCGTATAGGAGAAACCCCATGAATGAGAATCGCCGTCAAATCCTCGAGATGTTAGCCGCAGGCAAGATCACCGCGGACGAGGCCGAGCGCCTGCTCGCCGCGCTCGAGTCCGAGCCCGCCGCAACGGTGGGCGACTTCAACGGCAGCATCGCCGGCTCGCGCGGCTGGAGCGAAACTCCGGTCAGGACCCACGCCAAATATCTGCGCGTACTGGTTCAGGCCGACGAAACCATGACCGGCATGAAAGGCCCAACCACCGTCAACGTTCGCGTGCCCATGCAATTGCTGCGCGCCGGCGTGCGCCTCGCCAGTCTCATCCCGCCTCAGGCTCAGGAGCAGCTCGACGAAGCGCTCAACCGCCACGGCGTACCGTTCACCGTCTCCCAAATCAAGCCGGAGAATCTTGAAGAGCTGATCGACCACCTCGAAGATCTCACCGTCGATGTGGACGGCAATGACGGCAATGCGACCAAGGTCCGCGTCTTCTGCGAATAAAACAGGGAACGATGGAACAGGGAATAGGGAATAGGGATTAGGGAACAGGGAATAGGGAATAGGGAATAGGGAATAGGGAATAGGGAATAGGGAATAGGGAATAGGGAATAGGGATCTCTGATCTCTGCGCTACGCGCGCCTGAGCGGCTTCTGCATCGGCACCACTTGCACCGTCACGTCACGCACTTCCGAGAGAAACCGGTTCAGCACCGAGCCGCGAATCAGAATGTCAAAACGCGACCGCGCCGACTGACCGAACACCACGTGCGAGATGTTCTCCTGCTGCGCAAAGCGGATCAGCGCGTCCGACACGTTCCGGTCCGTCAGCATCACCACCTTCGCGCCCAGGTCGCGCGCCATCTTCAGGTATTCTTCCATGCGGTGGTAAGCCTCGGGGTCGCTATGGCCTTTGTCGTCCGGCTTGGTCACGTACACCGCGTACCAGTTCGTCGCCAGCCGCCCCGCGATACGCGAGCCCACGCGCAGCAGCCGCTCCGTTCCCGGACGCGTGCTGAGGCATACCATCACTTTTTCCGGAATCGGCGCCTGTTCCAGGCCCTGCGTGCGCCGGTACTCCGCGGCGCGGTTGCCCACCTGCTCCGCCGTGGTGCGCAGCGAAAGCTCGCGCAGCATGTTCAGGTTGCCCTTGCGGAAGAAGTTGGCCAGTGACTGCTCGACTTTTTCCGGCGCGTAGATCTTGCCCTGCCGAAGGCGGCTGCGCAGCTCTTCAACGGTGATATCGACGTTTACCACCTCGTCGGCGCGCTTGATAAAGCTGTCGGGCACGGTCTCGCGAATGGTGGTATTCGCCGAGCGGTTCACGGCGTCGTTCAGCGTTTCCAGATGCTGGATGTTCACCGCCGTCATCACGTTGATGCCCGCGTCCAGCAGCTCCAGCACATCCTCATACCGCTTGCGGTTCTTGCTTCCGGGAACGTTGGTGTGCGCCAGCTCGTCCACAATCACCGTGTGCGGGTGCCGCGCCACGATCGCGTCCACGTCCATCTCTTTCAGGCTCACGCCGCGATAGGGAATCTCTTTCTGCGGCACGATCTCCAGATCCCGTACCCTCGCCTCGGTCTCTGCGCGCCCATGCGAGTCCACCAGCCCGATCACCACGTCGATCGCTTGCTGGTGCTTCATGTTCCAGGCGTCGTTCAGCATGTCGTAGGTCTTTCCTACGCCCGGCGCCGCCCCAATATAGATACGCAGTTTGGCAGGCTCCGGCTTCTTGTCGAGAACGATCTCCGCCATGGCTAGCCCACCTCAACCGGATGATGAACTTCTTTTTCCACGGCGATCGGCAGCGTGAATCGGAAAGTCGCCCCGTGCCCCAGCCGGCTCTCCACCGCGATCTGCCCTCCCAGCGATTCCACCAGCCGCCGCACCAGCGCCAGCCCCAGCCCGGTGCCTTGTTCTGAAAACGGGTTGAACCGGTCGAAGATCGAGCTCAGCCGCTCAGCCTCGATACCGCGGCCCGTGTCGCGCACGCTGAACTGCACATAGTTCTCGATCTCCTCGGCGGCTAGCAGGATCTCGCCATCTTCGGGAGTGAACTTCAAGGCGTTGGAAAGCAGGTTGTCCAAAATGGACCTGAGCGCGCGCCGGTCGGCCTGCACCGTCGCCAGGTCGGCGTAGGCGCTCACCTCCACGCGGATGTGTTTTTTCGCCGCCTCGTCGCAGTAGCGGCCGCGCGCCTCGTTTAGCGCCGGCAGCGGCCGCAGACGCTCCGGTTTCAGCTCGCGCTTTCCCGTGTCCAGCTCCGCCACCTCGATCAGGTCGGCCATCAGATAGTCCAGCGTCTCTGCCTCCTGGCTCGCCTGCGCCACCAGCTCCGTTTGCAGTGTCGTCATCTCGCCGCTGAATCCCTGCGCCAGCGCGTAGAGCCCTCGCCGCAAGTGCAGCAGCGGATCGCGCAGCTTGCGGCTGGCCACCGCGATGAATTGCGTCTTGAATCGGTCAAGGTCTTGCAGGCTGGTCACGTCTTCCAGCGTCGTCACCGCGCCCAGCAGCCTGCCCTCGGAGTCGCGCATCGGCATGGTGCGCAGCCGGTAGCTGCGATTTTCGTTGCCGATCCGCATCGGCAGCATCGACGCTTCGCCCTCCGCGGCCACCGCCTTCTGCATCGAAACGGCGTCCTTGATGGCGGTCAGAATCTTCTCGCCGCCCGGCGTATTCGCCAGGGCCATGCGGTCACCAGCCGCCTCTCCCAGTAGCTCCGCCGCCGCCTGGTTCACCTTCAGCACGTGCCCCTTGCCGTCGGTCACGATAATGGGTTCGAAGATCGACTGCAGCACGGCGTCGGAGAGTTGAAACTCCATCTGCCGGCGGCCGGCTTCGGTATCGCGTACCTCGCGCAGCCGCACCGCCATCCGGCTCAGCTCGCTCGCGATCGCGCCGAAGCTGTCGCGGCTGCTCCACTCCACTCGATGTTCCAGGTTGCCCTGCGCGATGCGGTGCGCGTCGCGCGCCAGCATTTCAATCGGCCGCAGCACAAAGTAGATGGTCGCCGCCGCCACCAGCGACGTGATCACAGCAACGGCGTACGCAAAATGCGTAAGTCCGGCCGCCGCCAGCGCTTGATGCGCCATGGCGACCAGCCCCACGGTCAGGCAGGCAAGCAGTACACAGCCGAGAATCAATCGCTGGGTCAGGTTAAGCATGGCCGGTGTCCGATGCGGAGTATGATGACTCTTCCATTCTCGCGGATGCACGCGCAACCTGCAATGCCCGCGTATCGCCGGGTGCCCTGAATCTCACGGAATTCGGCACACGGCCAGCAGCCGGTTGTGCCATCGGCAGTCGAGCCCAGCCGTCTGCGCGGTATCCACCAGCACCCAATCCACCCCGAACTCCGCTTTCAGCCGCTCGAAGTCCGCCGCCTTGAACCGGCGCCAGCCTTTTTCTGCCTCCACCTGCCGCTCCCACGCCGGCCCCAGTTCCGGAACCATGGTCACCACGGCCGCGTCCTTCACCGCATCAGCCAATTGGCTGCGCTCGGCCAGTGCGCGAAAGCCGTGATAGTCCTCGCCGGGGGCCTGCATGTAGTGCGGATCGAGTGCAAAGTATGCATCCACCGGCGTATTGGTGCGGACCCATGCGAACGCTTGCAGCCATTCGTTCGCCGGCGACCGCCCCGGCAGCTCCAGGTGCCGACTGGCCGCAAACTCCGCGCGCTGCCACGCAAACATGCACCCATTCGCAGCCAGCAAAAACACGGCCCAGCGCCACGCTTCGCGCTTCAAAGCGAACTTGCCCAGCAGGCATCCCGCCACGAGAGCAAAGAGGAAGTAAAGCAAGTGAAGGTAGCGCATCGGCTGCAGCGGAGCCAACCGCACCAGCGAGGCCGGCCACAGCATCACCATCGCCAGGGCCTGCTGCAGCGCGCCATAGATCAGCACAGCCAGTGCAAAGCGCGCCAGCTTCGTTTCGCCGCACTTCTGCGCCACGCGCCAAAGCAGCCAGAACAAAAGCAGCGGGGCCAGCGCTCCCAGCCACTCGTACCACGTCCACTTGTAAAGGTAGTAGTAGGTTCGCGTGTCCAGCGCCTTGTGCCAGCCTGGAACGGCCGGCTCAAACACCCAGCCCAGCGGCACCGCCGCGGCCACCGAACTCCTCCATGCCCGTGCGCGCTCTGGTATCGGTTCCATCAGAACCAGCGACAGAATGAAGCAGAACGAAATCCCCATGGCCGCCATCAGCGGATGCAGCAGAAAAGCCGCCGCGAGCAGCGCCGCCGCCTGCCAGCGCTTCTGGCCGAACACACGCCACACTGCCAGCAGAATCATCGCCGTGGCCAGGCTGCGCGGATGCAGATGCTGATCCACCATGTAGAGCGCGGTTCCCGTCACCGGAAGCGTGAACATGGCCGCCACCATGGCCACTCCGCCCCATCGCGCGGCCGCCTCGGCAAACAACCGGTCGGCGATCTTTTTCACCGCCCACAGAATCAGGAACAGCGCCATCAGTTGCCACAGCAGCTCCGCCCATGCCAGCGGCACATGCGTCCAGCGGACAAATGCCGCGATTCCGGAATCGAATGCCGTGGCCTCCATTTGCAGTCGGAAGAAATCCGAGTTGTACGGGTAGAGAGCGGGATTCAAATCGGCTTTGACGGCCGCGAGATAGATGGTGTCGTCTTCCAGGCCAGGATGATAGCCCATCACCAGGAAGCCCAGCACTGTAAAAAGCAGAACGCCGGGCAGGTCGGCAGGGAAGCGTTTGCGCTTCAAACTCTGACTTCCAGCCTCCGCCAACACGGGTGCAACGCTCGACGCCACATCGGATAGCATATCGTGCGAAAGCGGTTCCACAATTGCTGTCACTCGAAGCCGCAACAGCCGTGTGGGATTTTCCTCAAGAAGAACCCACCTCGCACGACGGCTAGGTACAGTACATGAATTGTGAAGCCGCCTTACAACTGCGGCAGCAGCGAGCGCAGCAGCAGGAACGCCGCCACTCCCGCAAAGAACACCAGCGCCATGCGAATTCCGGGCTCGCGGTTCACCTCGGGCACCAGGTCAGTCGCCGCCACGTAGAGCGCCACGCCTGCTGCGACCGGCAGTCCAAACGGTACCCAGCGCGGCACCAGTTGAATCACCAGCACGCCGGCGATCGTCGCGCCAGCCAGCGCCACCGCGGACCAGAACGCCGCCGCCCGGCTTCGCCCACTCGCCATCATCACGCTGGCCATCGTGAACCCTTCCGGCGCCTTGTGCAGCAAAATGGCCAGAAAGATCAGCCACCCAAGCCAATTCGACAGTGCGAAGCCCGACCCGATGGCCACGCCATCAAAAAGCGCGTGAACGCTGAGGCCGCCCAGCACGGAGTAGCCTTTGTGCCGCGAGACGAACTCGTCGTGATGCGTCTCCTCGCCGAAGTGGAAGTGCGCATTGATGGTGTGTTCCAGCAGGTGCATCACGCAGTAGCCCGCCATGATCAGCGCCGGCGCCAGCGTCGCATTCAGCTTGAGGCTCTCCGGCGTCATCTCCAGCACGGCCGTGGCCATCAGAAACCCCGCGCCCAGCGCGACAAAGTAGTGCAGCAGCTTCTCCACGCCGCGCGCGCGTACCAGCACAAATCCGCCAGCCACATCGGCCAGCGCCGCAATTGCCCCGAGAATGAGCGAAGTCTTGAGCATCGTCGAACAGTCAGTAGCTGGTAGCCGGTCGCCAGTAGCCGGTAGCGAAGGCCCGATCGCGAGCTTATTCGCTGAAGTGCGGAGAGCAAAAGCTACAGGCTACAAGCTACTGGCCTCAGGCTAACCCTGATCCCTAATCCGCGGTCCCTGTCTTTCTCACCCACTGTGCCTGATGTGCAGCACATCGCCATCCTGCACCACGTATTCCTTGCCTTCCAGGCGCAGCGTGCCCTTGGCCCGCGCCGCCGCCTCTGAGCCCGCTTCTAGCAGGTTGTCCCAGCGAATCGTCTCCGCGCGAATAAAGTGATGTTCGAGATCGGTGTGGATCACGCCCGCCGCCTGCGGCGCCTTTGCCCCCATCGGCACCGTCCACGCGCGGCACTCGTCCTCGCCCGCGGTGAAAAAGCTGATCAGTCCCAGCAGTTCGTAGCTCTTCCTGATCAGCCGCACCAGCCCGCTCTCCTTCAGCCCGTAGCTCTCCAGGAAATCCGCCGCTTCCGCGTCGTCCATCTCTGCCAGCTCCGCCTCGACTTTGCCGCAGATCGCCGTCGCGCCCGCGTTCGGCCGACGCGCAATCGGATCCAGTTTGCAGCGCCCCACCGCCGACTCCAGATCGGCGCCCAGCGTCGCGCTTTCGCCCACATTCAGTGCATACAGGATTGGCTTTTGCGACAAAAACATGAACCCGCGGATGAGCTTCTTCTCTTCCGCCGTCATCTCCAGCTCGCGCAGCGGAATCTCCTTCTCCAGGCATTCTTTTGAGCGTACGAGCAGCGCATGCTCGCGTTCCAGTTCGCTGGTCCGCGCCTTCTTCATGTCCTTCTCCACGCGCTCCATCCGCTTTTCCACCTGGCCCAGGTCGCTCACCATCAGCTCGAACTCCACACTCTTGGCATCGCGCAAGGGATCGATCGGCCCATCGTGTGCGATGGCCTCATCCTCGAACACGCGCAGCACGTGAATCAGCGCATCCACATTGCGTAGATTCGTCAGGTACGCCGTCTCCTTCAGCGCCTCCTGCCCGATCGCCGCTACGTCCACAAACTCCACTGACGCGAACGTGGTCTTCTTCGGCGAGTAAAGCGCCGACAGCTTCTCCAGGCGCTCGTCAGGCACGCGCGCTACGCCAATGTGGGCCTCGCGCGGATTCGAGCGCCCGTGCTCCTCAACTTTGGCTTTGGTCAGGATCTTGAACAGCGAAGTCTTGCCCACCTGCGGCAGGCCGATAATGCCGGTCTTCATAATCGTTCCATCGCGGCCCCAGCCGGAAATTCATCGCGCGTGCGAGCCTTCCCGATGATACAGGAGACGACAGCTCGCAGTTTTCGGATGCCGCGACGATCTTGAGGCGAACGAACCCTCGCCGTTGCACACTAAAAGGGAAGGTTCTCTTCTAGTAGATCGCGGTCATCACTGCCGCAGCAATATCCATCGGCCAGTGCGCCACGATCAGCGGCGCCAAACGCCGCGTGCGCATGTAGAACAGCATCATTACCAGCACTCCGGGCAGGAATCCGAGAAACCGGAACGTCAGGTACTTCCAATCCGGCACAAACGGCAGCGCGCTGTGCTGCAGAGCCCACCAGAAGCCCACAAACATCCACGGAACCCACTTGCGGCCCGTGAGTGCCTGCATGCGCGGCAGGACATACCCGTTGTAAGTTGCTTCCTCCGTTGGCGACCAGATCATCCACCATAGAGTCAGGCCGTACACCGTCGCCCAAACCGGCAGCGCATGCATGTGGAGCAAGTATCGGTTTAGGGACTGATCGGCGGAACCATATAGCAGCAGCCGCGTCGCGTAGCTGCCACCCAGAAAGAACGGGAAGATCAGCAGGAAATATCCCAGTCCCAGCCATACGTCATGACCCCGGCTCATCCTCACTGGTCCCAGAAGGTCGCGTAGCTTGATCCCCTCGCGCCGCGTAAAGTATTTCAACCCCAGCAGACAGCCAATGTCGACCAGCGTTCCGTACACACCCCACCAATCGCCCGCCGCGCGCCAGGGCGTCGCCTTTCCCCGCTCCAGCAGGATCAACGCGACCAGCGCCTGAAACGCTATCAGCAAAACCGACCGCGCTGTAACCATGAGCAATGGTCCTGCCCACGTGATCCGTTTTGCGGCGACGCGCTCATTGATCGCCTGCGGCAAGTTGGCTTGCGCCGCAACCTCGCTCGCGGCCCGACCTTCAAAAAGCATGTCACGGCTCATTTGCCGCCGATTCTACTGTCAACCGCAATCCGGTGTCTGTGATAAGCGGGAAACGGACACCGCTCCCTCGCTCCAGGACGGCCGAACCCTCGCCATGCTGCCCCTACGCCCGCGTCGTCTCAGCCCGCGCCATCAGCACCACCACCGCCAGCCCCAGCAGCAGAATCGTCTCCTCCACCAGCTCGCTCCGGCTGTGCAGCTTATTGAAGTGCGCCGTCGTGGGATTCGAGGCATCGGCAGCATCGATGGCTCCGCCCGCGGCAATGCGGTCGCGTTCCATCGCGGGAATGATGCCGTACTGCGAATAAACTGTGCAGCCGATCATCAGCACCACGAGCGTCATCGGCGCAAGCACCGCGCGCGGCTTGTAGATGCCCCATGCCGGGGCCAGCGCCATCACCGCCAGGGCCACCATGCCCGACACCAATCCCATCGCATGCAGGATGCGAATCAACTCGCCCACAATCGTCCCCGCGGTGTGCGTATCCGGCTGCAGCGTATTAAACGTGATGGCCGCAACGATGGGAAAGAAGATCTCAGAGCCCAGCCAGACGATGAGCGACAGAGAAAGCAGCGTACGAAGAAGAGTCTTCATGGTTTCGTTTTCAGTTTACGTCGGAACGGCCAACGGGCGGGGAATCAGGCGACGCACTGGAAGAGCGCCATGAGCAAGTGATGGGTCGCGCCTCGCACGACGAATTTTCGCGCGCTCGACGCCGAGAACTCCATGAATGCCCGGAATTCATGTTCGAGATCGCTGAATTCATCGAAGTAAACGTAGGTCCCCGGAACAATGTAGCGGCCCACGTGATCGAAGATGCATTTGGCCGAGGAGTAGAGATCGGCGTCGATCATCAACACCAGAACGTCGTGCTCCGGCGGCTGATATCCGGGCAGTGTCTCCTCAAACCACCCTGTGATGAACTTGACGCGCTCATCGTCCACATCAGGGACCACGCCATTGGTCGAGAAATGCCCCTTGGCCCTCGTCTCGTTCCAATGCTCGGGAAGACCTTCGAAGCTGTCGAAGCCATGCAGTTTTGTTTCGGGGTGCCGCAGAATCTGCGACCAGTAGCGCATCGACACGCCGACGTAAACACCGAATTCGAGGTAGAGAACCTTGCGATCTCCCACCTCGCGCCCCACCAGATCGAAAAGCTCCTCCCTGGTAGCGGACCGCGGCGCCAGCCGGTAACCGAAAGGGCGCATTCTGCTGCCCATATCCAGATACTTTACCGTGGCTTTCAGTGCGTGAATCTGATTCTGGCTCAAATGCTCGCCGAGCCGCGAAAGCAAATAGCGGATTGAAAAGGGCATCTTGAATCCTGTGCCTGGAATGACAGCTCACGGAAGCCCCGCGGGGCCGTTTCTGTTGACCCCGGACCCTCCGTGCGCAATATATCGCCTGATTCCAGATTAGCTCATCATATCGCGAACAATGACCGGGAACGATTGTGACCCTTATGCGTTCCTTATGAATTGCGCTTCAGCGCCCGCTTCAGCACCGTCTCGAGCGCCGCCTTCTGCTCGGCGTATTCACTCGGCGCCAGCGTGCCGGCGATCTTTTCGCTCTCCAGAGCGAATAGCTCTTCCTTAAGCGCATTCAGCAGCGCGGCATTCTTTGCGCCGGGCGCGCCTGGCGCCGAAAAGGCGTGTGGATGCGCCGCTGCGCTCGCGCCGGGAATCGCAACCGCGCTCGCCGAGCCCGGTGCCGCTCCCGCCACGGCAGGCTTGCGCAGCAGGAACGCCGCGGCGGCCGCAAGCAGCAGTGCCAGGCCGGTCAGGATCCACCATTTCCACTTCGACAGCGGATCGGGCGTATTGATCGGCTCGCCGATTCCGCCGCCCGGACCGTTGGCCTGTGCGCCCCCCTGCCCGCCGTTGTCGCCTTGCCCGCCCTGGTCGTTGCGGGAAAACTGTCCTGTACCCGACACCGAGAACGCAAGCTCTTTTTCCGGCGTTGCATTGCGCGCCAGAAATGTTTGCACGGTGGGGTCCTGCGGCGACGACTCAAACCCCGCCCCGCTTCCGCCCGTAAACGTCATCGATTTCGGCAGCACCACCCAAACCGTATCGGCGGGCAGTGTCACCAGCGAGTGAAAGCTGTACTTCGTGCTGCCGTAAGGCAACTGATACTGAACCTGGAAGAGCGTGCCTTTTCCGTCCGCATCGGGCTGGATGGGAAAGTTGAACGAGTAGTGGCCGGCCGGCCCATCGGGATCGAGCTTCACGCTCGTCGGTAGGCTGCCCGCCCCCGGCCGCTGCGCCGAGGCATCACCGATTACCGCATCCGTCGGCAGAATCACCTCGAACGACTTCTTGCTCCACTGCGTCCGCGGCGGCGCGCTGGTGTTGTGAATGTCGTACCGCTCCACCACGCGAAGCTGTCCGTTGTCGGTCTCGATTCCCGTCACATGCTCGGCGATCGTGATGCCATCCACCTTCGCCGCCACGTCGTACACCGCGATGTCGCCGTTCCCGCCGCCCTGCGGCGCGGCCATAAAGTAGTCGGCCCCCTGGTGCGTGACGCGAACCAGGTAGGGATTCGCGCCCGGCAAATTCAGCGAGTAGCGACCCTCTGCGTTGGTCGTGGCATGCCCCACCTCGCTCATGCCCGACATCGGCTCCACGAGCGTCACTGCATCGCCCGCGGCGGGCTTGCTGGTGGTCTTGTCAGTCACCGTTCCGGTGACGGTCGCCGCCTGCGCCATCGCGCCGGCAAACAAAAAGCTCAAAGTGAGTATGCCCTGAAGAATCCGTGTCGATTTCATCTCGTCGTAAATTCCTTGCGTTCTTTGCTATTGTGCGGGCGTGGACGCCCGCACTACAGCCGGTCCGGAGACCGGCGGTACAAACTCACGCCTGCAGGTGCTCAATCTCCGCCAGCAACTGCGCCGTCTCGTGCTCCAGCAGAGCGCGCTGCGCCTCAAAATCCTCTTCAGGATATTTGCCTGCGCGATATTCAAAATTCAGGTCGCGCAGATTCTCGTAGAGCTGATCCTTGCGCTCCAGCAGATAGTCCATCTGCGTTTTCTCGCTCTGGCTCGCAAATCCGTTCTCCGGCCAGAAGGTGTAAAGCACCAGCGCGAACACGAGAAGCATCCCGGCAATCAATCCCATTGTTTCCGTCATCGCTCAAAGACCTCCGTCGCCGGTCTCCCGGCGAATCCGCTGCAGCCGCTCCCGGTCCTCCGGGTCCGAACTCTCCGCCACCAGCGTCGCGGGCACCGCCTTCTTGCCGCCCAATCCGCCCCAGCGCCGGATGAGCAGGATGGTGAGAAGAAGCGCGGCTGCAAAAACCGCAAACGGCGCAATCCACGCCACCAGGTCGAATCCCTTCGTCGTAGGCGCAGCCAGAACAGTCGCGCCGTATTTGGCGACAAATGAATCGAAAATCTGCTGGTCGGTCATGCCGGCGGCAATGTCGGTGGTCAGCAGCGACAATTCCTTGTCCCGGTCAGGGCATCCCACGTGATCGCATTCGCCCAGCAGTTGCGCGCATCCGCATTGGCACATCAAGCTGTGGCTCAAAGTATTGATGCGCGACGTCGGGCTGCTGGCGCCGAGCGAAAAGCAGATGGCTGCGGCGAGCGCGGCGACTTCCACTGCTTTCGTCCAAAAAGTCAAACGCAACGGAGTTGCCACTAGTCGCCTCCCTTGAGTGCGGGAGCCATCGCTGCCGCCTGTGCCGCGGGAACGCGCAACGCCGCGGTCGCAGGAGTCAGGCTGGGAACGAGTGCAAGGAACGTCCCGAGCACCATTACTACCAGCCCGAACCAGATCCAGCCCACCAGCGGATTCAGGAACGCCTTGATGATCGGCTGTCCCGTGTCGGGATTCGTGCCTTCATACACCACGTACAAGTCCCACTCCGGCGTCGAGTGAATCGAGACCATGGTTTGCGGCTGGCCGCTGGCCAGGTAAAGGCGCCGCTCGGGCGTGATCTGGAAGATCTTCTTGCCGCCTTGATAGACGTCGAGCACGGCGTACTCCGAGCTGTAGTTCGGGTTCGAGTCCTGCGTCGCGCCAACCTGCTCCAGCGTGTACGGCCCAATGCTCATTTTCGAGTGCAGGCCCATTTCGCTTTCCACGCTCCGGTTGAAAGCCGACCCGGCAAGCCCAATCACGACAACTACAACACCGATGTGCACCATGTAGCCGCCATAGCGCCGCGTATTGCGCCGCGTCAGCAGCCAGAGCGCCGAGAACAGATTCCGCCGCGTCTGCCGCGAGATTACGCTCGCTCCGCGCAGAAACTCCGAAGCAATTGCGGTCAGCACCGCCGCCGACATAGAAAACGCAACCAGCGCGTAGAAGCTGCCCTGATCGAGAGCGCCGTCCTTCCACGGCCATAAACCCACCGCCAGGCAAACAATCACAGTGGCCCACAGCGTGATGACCGGCAGCACAAAATTGCGCTTGACGGCCTTGAACGATGTCGCGCGCCACGGCAGCAGCGGCCCCACGCCGGTCAGGAACACGAGAAACAGCCCGACGGGCACTGCCACGCGGTTATACCAGGGCGCGCCTACCGTCACCTTGGTGCCCTGCACATACTCCGAAATGATGGGGAACAGCGTGCCCCACAAAATCACAAAGCACGCCGTCAGCAGCACCAGGTTATTGAAAAGGAAGCTCGACTCGCGGCTCACCAGCGATTCCAGATGGTGTTCCGTATGCAGGTGACTGCGCTGCAGCACGTAGGTGAAGATGCAGATCGCCAGCACAATCCCCATGAACACAACGAACCACCTCCCGATGGGCGATTGCGCAAACGCGTGCACTGAGCTCACCAGCCCGCCGCGCGTCAGGGTCGTGCCGAGCATGGTGAGCAGGAACGTAGAAAAGATCAGCCACACGTTCCAGCTCTTCATCATGCCCTTGCGCTCCTGCATCATCACCGAGTGCAGAAACGCCGTTCCCGTCAGCCACGGCATAAAGCTCGCGTTCTCCACCGGATCCCAGCCCCAGTAGCCGCCCCAGCCCAGCACGGCGTAGGCCCAGTGCATGCCTAGAAAGATGCCGCAGGTGAGGAACAGCCACGTCACCATCGTCCAAGTTCGAGTGATCCTGATCCACTTCTCGCCGGGGTAGCGCATCATCAGCGCTCCTAGCGCAAACGCGAACGGTACCGAGAAGCCCACGTAGCCCAGGTAAAGCATGGGCGGATGAATCACCATCTCCGGGTACTGGAGCAGGGGATTGAGTCCGTTGCCATCGTCGGGGATGGCTCCCTTGAGCAGCGAAAACGGCGGCGCGGCGAAGTTCAGCACGGCCAGAAAGAACACCTGGACCCCGGCCAGAATCGTTCCCGCATAGGCGTAGAGCTTTACATCCGTCTTGTGCCGCAACCGCAGGATGAAGCCGTACGTCCCCAGCAGCCACGCCCACAGCAGCAGCGACCCTTCCTGGCCGCTCCACAGCGCCGAGAACTTGTACGCGAGGGGCAGCGCCCGGTTGGAGTGCTCCGTGATGTAAGTGATGGAAAAATCGTTGGTAAACGCCGCCCAGACCAGCGCAAAAGCTGCCCCGCTGACGGCGATAAACCCCGCGATCCCGGCTCGGCGCGCCGTGTCGGCCAGCCGTTCCGGAGAAATCGTCGCCGGCTGCCCGGTGGCAATCAGGCGCAAGGCCACCGCTCCCGCCAGAAGATTGTAGGCGGCAAGAGCTAAACCAATAAGAAGACAGGCGCTGCCAAAGGTGGCCATTAGAACTCCAGAATGATTGTCGCACGCGCGTGGGAAGGCTTGTGACCTCCCTGCGAATGACCTTATTCTCCAACCATGATAGGGGTTCTGAGTGTGATTTGGCTCACACTAGGATGACCTTTGGCCGCTTATCCAAAGGATTTGCTGCCTTCTGCGGCCACGCTTTTGCGTTCAGACAGCATCTGGCCGGTCACGGCCAGCATCTTCTCTCCGCCCACCTGCCGGGAAAGATAAACAACACCCTCGTCCTGGTATTCGGATCCAGGGGGAACGGCCTCAGCCGGGCCCAGAATGAGCACCGGCACTCGAGGCATCCGCGTGCGTAATTCGGCCACAAAGACCGACACACCAATCCCCGGCGTGTGATGCGCAGAGATCACCAGGCCGAGTTTGCCGGCGAAGTCGGGTTGCTCGATCAGGCAGAGAGCCTCCGCGGCGTCGCTCACCCGGCACACGTTGCCAAACTGCCGCCCCAAAAGGGACATCATCAAAGACGCTTGAAGGGGGTCGTCGCAGACGAGAAGAATGGTTATCATGAGCCCTGCTAGCGCGCTCAACGCCCGCTCAAAAGCGCCGGAATTGGATTTACTATCTCGTCACTAAGATGGTGACCACGCGCCAACGGTTGCCTCCGAGCCGGTTCTCCCGCGTTACCCGAGGAGAAACTCTTTGTCCCGCAGCTCCTTGATGGTGTCGCGCAGCCGTGCCGCTTTCTCGAATTCGAATTTCTTCGCCGCTTCCCGCATGTCGGACTCGAGCTTGGCGATGTACTCGTCCAGCTCCGCCTGCGTTTTGAACTCCGGAATCCCGGCGGTCTCTTCTTCTTCGATCTCGCCGTACTCCGCCTTCAAGATGTGCGCCAACCCCATCTCGACCTGGCTGATGATCGACTGCGGCGTGATGCCGTTTTCTTCGTTGTAAGCGCGCTGAATGGCGCGCCGGCGATCCGTCTCGTCGATCGCCCGGCGCATCGAATCGGTCATCGTATCCGCGTAGAGAATCGCCTTGCCCTCCAGGTGCCGGGCTGCACGGCCCATGGTCTGGATCAGGGAACCGGCCGAGCGCAGAAAGCCTTCCTTGTCCGCATCCAGAATCGCCACCAGCGACACTTCAGGCAGGTCGAGCCCCTCGCGCAGCAGGTTGATGCCGATGAGCACGTCGAACTCACCCTTGCGCAACCCAGCGAGCAGCTTTACGCGCTCCAGCGTCTCAATCTCCGAGTGCATGTAGCGGCAGCGCACGCCCACTTCGGTGTAGTAGCCGGCCAGGTCCTCAGCCATGCGCTTTGTCAGCGTGGTGACGAGCACGCGCTCATTCCGCTTAGCGCGATCGCGAATCTCGGCGAGCAGATCGTCGATCTGCCCCTTCACCGGCCGAATCTCAACCTCCGGATCGACGAGGCCGGTGGGCCGGATGACCTGCTCGACGACCACGCCGCTCGACCGCGTGAGTTCGTACGGTCCCGGCGTGGCCGAAACATAGATCGCCTGGTGCACCCGCGTCTCGAACTCGTCGAATTTCAGCGGCCGGTTGTCCATGGCAGAGGGCAGCCGGAATCCGTAATCGACAAGTGTCTGCTTGCGGCTGCGGTCGCCGTGCCACATTCCGTGCACTTGCGGAATGGTGGCGTGACTCTCGTCCACAAACAGCAGAAAATCGCGAGGGAAGTAGTCGAGCAGCGTTGGCGGCGGCTCACCGGGCAACCGCCCCGAAAAGTGCCGCGAGTAGTTCTCGATGCCGTGGCAATAGCCCATCGACTTGATCATCTCGAGATCGAATCGCGTGCGCTGGTGGACGCGCTGCGCCTCAACCATGCGACCTTCCGACTCAAGGTGCGCGACCCATTCGTTCAATTCGGCGACGATAGAGTCGACGGCCTCCGCCTTGCGCTCCGGTTGCACCACGTAGTGGCTCTTGGGATAGATCGGCAGCCGCGAGTATTTCTGCTTCACCGTCCCAAACAACGGATCGATCTGTGCCAACGATTCAATCTCGTCGCCGAAAAGCTCAATCCGGTACGCGCTCTCGTCGTACGTGGGAAAAACCTCGATCACGTCGCCGCGCACCCGGAACGTTCCGCGCCGAAAGTCTGTGTCGTTGCGTTCGTAGAGAATCTCCACCAACCGCCGCGTAATGTCTTTGCGGCTGATCTTCTGGCCCTTCTCGAGCAAGAGCAGCATGCCGTAATACGCCTCGGGCGAGCCCAGCCCATAAATGCAGCTCACCGAGCTCACGATGATCGCGTCGCGCCGCTCGAAAAGGCTGCGCGTGGCCGAGAGCCGCAATTTGTCCAGCTCCTCGTTGATCGTGGCTTCCTTTTCGATATAGAGGTCGCCGGCGGGAATGTATGCCTCCGGCTGGTAGTAGTCGTAGTAGCTCACGAAGTACTCGACCGCGTTCGAAGGGAAGAACTGCTTGAACTCGTGGTAGAGCTGCGCAGCCAGCGTCTTGTTGTGGGCGAGGATCAGCGCCGGGCGATTCGACTGCTCAATGACTTTAGCCATCGTGAAGGTCTTGCCCGATCCGGTCACGCCCAGCAGCACCTGGTGCTTCTCGCCCGCCGCCAGCCCCTCGACGAGCTGATCGATGGCTCGCGGTTGGTCGCCCTTGGGTTTGTAGGTGGTTACGAGCTGGAAGTCCATGAAGGAATTATAGCGGAGCAGCGAAGATCAGGCGAAGCGCCGGTCGGATGCTTGGCCATATTGCCTACATATGTGTGCCCAGCGAGCCATATGGTCTATAATGCCATAGGCGTCCGATGAAAGCCGAGTTGCTCTACTACAGACGAATGGACTATGACGACGGCGCCATCGTTGAAATGGTTCTGTGGAGAGTTCCGGCGCCGCTTCTTCCGTCTGTCCACGGCCTCAAGTACTCGCTCTTCTATGGTCGGCCAGGAGTTCGCGAGGTTGGGTATGACAACGAGCGGGGCAAGGGCGATCACAGGCATTTCCAGGGTACCGAAACCGCCTACAAGTTTGAGAGCGTCGAGCAGTTGATGGCAGACTTTTGGATCGATGTGCAGCGATTGAGAGGTGCGAGATGAGCAAGGTCAAGATCACAGTTGGCGGCGAAATGGAGCAGGAAGCTTCCAGACAATTCATCGATGCTTGGCATCGCGCCGAACGCGGAGAAACCTTCCAGGAACGCCACTTGGCATTCGAGAACTGGGACACGTTGGCCCGCGTTCTCACTGGCAAGCGCATGGAGCTGCTGCGCTACGTCCGCCGCAACAATGTCACCAGCGTCCGCGCGCTTGCCAAAGCGCTCAAGCGAGATTACAGTAACGTTCACGCCGACGTTCGGGCCTTGGCTGGCGCCGGGCTTCTCGAAAACTCGCGCAAAGGCGTCCGCGCAGACTACGACACGATTGAAACAAAGATCGCGATCTGACGGAAACGAACGGCTGGATGCCACAGATCCCCAAATACGAGGGATCTGGGCACCCAGCTTCACGGGTTAAACTCACACACCTTCATCCGGTTCGGCCGCGCTAGAATTCGTGTAAACCAGTGCAGGTCTTTGAATCGGAGTGTGTACCATGGCAAGACTTCCGTTGATCTTCACGTACTACATTGCCGCCCCGATCGAGGAGGTTTGGGACGGATTCGTCTCCAGAGAAGCGAACCAAAAGATCTTCATGGGCGCTGACTTTGAGATCGACTTGAAGCCGGGCGGTTCCATGACATGGTCGGGGCCCGGCCCGGATGGCAAGCCGATGCGGTACGTGACGGGGCGCGTGGTCAAGGCGGACGCGCCGAGGCTTTTCGAGTACGACTTTGGCATGGGGATGGGCGAGCGAATGTCCCATGTCACGATCGTACTGACACCCGAATCGGAGGCAGTCAAGGTCGTCGTGACCAACGACAATTTCGCGGACGATGACCCAGCCTATGCGCAAAATGCAGACGGATGGCCCCGCATTCTCTCGCGGCTGAAGACTCTTCTCGAAACAGGAAAGACCTTTCGCCCGCACTGAACGCGGACGACTATCTCCACGCACCGAGAATCAGGCCCATCAGCGTCAAGACAACGGTCACGTAGCCACCGTTGATCAGCACGTATGAAGCGGGCCTGCGCTCGAAGAGGGAAATGATCGCGATGCTCATGACGGCCCAACCGAAGCCGGCGAGGAATCCCGCTGTCGCGCCCCACACGGCCGTCGTTTTCGGATCATTGAGAAACATCGCCAGGTTGAAGGCCATCACGAGGCTGAAGAGAAAGCTGAGCGCGAAAACCTTCGCGCCCGCTCGCGGCGGATCGGCGGAAAATCCATTGGCGCGCGCCCAGGCGCTGAAGAACAGAACGGGCGAGTACCACAGCCCGCCGACAATAAACGCAGAAAGCGCAGCGGCGAAGACGGCCCAGTAATTCAACGTGCTCAGTTTCATTTCTGCTCCTTTTTGCTTGAATCAGCAGCGGCAATCTTTTCCCAATCGATGGGCCCTTCCGCGAAGCGCCGGTGCAGTGCGCTCATCAGTTGCGCGTTGCCCGCGATCAGGTATTCATACGCGCGGTCCCACTCCGTTCCAGTCTTCCAGCCCGTCTGCGTCAGGCGCACCACGGTCACATCTCCGTGCGCTTCGAAGGTGAACACGGCGCGTGTCCGCTGCGCGCGCACGTCAGGAAACTGGTCAGGCGCGAGCGCGGCGAGCACGAGCTCCTTCTCCGGAACAAAGCTGACGATCGTGCCGCCGCCGGTGCTGTTGCGTCCAGGGAAGCTGACAATCCAGTCGCCGCCCGCCTTGAGATCAACGGTCGCTTTGGGCGCGAGCCAACTGGTGAGCCCCTCGCTAGTGGTGAAGGCCTGCCACACTTCGTCGACCGTTGCCGGCACCTCGAGCTCGATCACGAGTTTCCTGTCGGTGCTCGGCAATGTCGCGGTGGTCGAAACCGAGGCCCCAGCAGGAGCCTGCGCAGCGTTGGGTGGCGTTTGAGCGGTTTGAGCCCGGCCAGTGCCCAAGAGCGCGCCGGACAGCAGAAGGGAAGTGAAAAGAACGAGCTTGTGTATTCTCATGGTTCTTGGTTGATCGTTCAAGTAAATATCGGAGTATGCTATTCCATGTCAAGAAAATTCTTCTCTGGACATGCCGGAACCCGCTCTTCCAACCCGCGATCGACTCATCAACTCTGCCCGCTATCTCTTTTGGGAAAAAGGGTTTGCCGGCACAAGTATGGCCGAATTGCTGACCCACGCCGCGGTCAATTCGGGCAGCTTTTATCACTTCTTTGAAAGCAAGGAAGCTCTTCTCCGCGAGGTGCTCGAGGGCTATCGCCGCCTCCTTCGGTCGATGGTTGTCGATCCCGCTTTCGCTTCCGTCGAAGAGCCCGTCGGCCGGATCTTCGCCATCCTGGCCGGCTACCGCGAGCGAATCCTCTCGACAGACTGCCGCTACGGGTGCCCGCTGGGGCGGCTCGCGCTCGAAATCGATGCTGAAAACGCACCCGCTCATGCGCTTATCGCGCAGAATTTTCAAGATTGGATCGGATGCGTTCGCGAATGTCTCGCCGCCATAGCCGACGCGCTCCCGCCCCACACCGATCTCGATGCGCTCGCAACCTACGTCCTCGTCGTGATGGAGGGCAGCGTCATGCTTGCTCGTTCCTACCGGTCAGTCGAGCCGTTCGATCGCGCCATCGCGCAGCTACGCGAGCACTTCCGCCTGCTGCTTCTTGCCGGATCCCAGCCGCCGGCTCTCGCGCGCGACTAGAGCTTTGCGAGCGGGTCTCGCGGCTTGCCCACAAGCTCAGCGTACGCCGGATCGACTGCTCGATAAAGATTCAGCGCGGTCTCGTACGCGTGTTCGGCGGCGTCGGAATCGTGGTGCGCCGCTAAGGCTGGATCTTGCAGTACCGTTTTCCGTCCACGACCGTGACAACGCCGATCTTGTCCATGGCGTGGCATGCGCCGCCAACCGGCAACGTCGAAGGCGTAAAGTTGCAGGTGAATTTGCCGTTGCTCGGCACCAAGGTGCCGCTCACGTCGCCCGATTTGCATTCGCCGCCCGCTTGAGCTTTGCCGGTCACCGTGACGTGGGCCGGAGCGGCGGTCTGGGTTGCCGTGCCGTTGTTGTGGCTGTTGGGATTGGTCGCCACCGTCGGCTTGAACGGAGGGTCAGGGTAATTGATCGGTGGCATCGGTGGCGCCGGGTCCGGGGGCAAAAGACACAGCGGTGGGCAGGTCACGGTTGCGTGCGCAACTTTACCGCCGACAACAATTGTTCCCAACGCGAATGCGGTCGTAATGAGTGCACGGAAGGTTCGGCTCATGGTCCCTCCTTGGGGGATTCGGTGGAGCGATGAAGCCGGACAAAAGGGGAAGCGAGGAAGGCCGAGATTCCGTTGACTCGAGAATGGTATGGACGCCGCGAATTCAGAGTCAAGAACCAACGTGGGATTGACATGGCAACTCTGGTTACCAAGGGAAGGTCAAGCGCGACGCCCGCCCTGCCGCGTGATTCTGCGGCTTGGCGCGCATTTCTCGAGGCGCAAGCGTGGCTCGTTTGAGATCTGCAAAAAAAGGGCCTGGCTTGACTGCGCCCTGACCGAGTCTGCCAGAGCGCACCCAGCCAGACCGGGCCCTCAGATGCGTCAATTAGAACGGAAACGCGTTCAATTGCCAGCGGAAAAGCGTCGACGTGCTGTCATCCACAGCGGCAAAGATCGAACCGAACCGGCCGTTGTGAACAGCCAGGCCAAACGACCCGCCCGGGGCCGGATCGACCGAGATCTCCTTCACAAACTCGCCGTGAATTGTGAACTCAACGATCTCGCTCGGTTGGTTCGGATCGGGATTGATGGTGTCGTTGTTGGTGACCAGGAGGTGCCCGTTCGGCGCCCACGCCAGCCCCAGCGCGCCGTGCAGATGGGCGTTGTCCTGGTAAATCAGGTGGCCAACTCCGGCGCTGGAAGTCCGCGTCGACGCCTGCTGAATTGCATAGACGGCGTTGTCGCCGGTAGACGCCACGTAAAGAATGTCGCGTTCGCGGTCATACGCGCTGCCCGTGGGCGCCACAAACAACGAGACGGGATCGCCGCGATGCATGTAGCCCGATCCAATCGTCGTCCATTTGTTGAGCGTCAGGCCGGAAGAAGTCACAGCGAACTCGAGCCGGTTCACTGTTCCGTCGAGCGCGTTGGAAACAAATGCAATCGCCGTGTCGCCTTCATCAACGAGCGTCATGTCCCAGGAATAGTTGATCGCCGGGCTCGTAATGGATTGCACCTGCACACCCTGGTTGTTGATCACGAGCAGCGAGCCGGCTGTGGCCGTGCCCGAACTGCCGTCGCTGGTAGGCCCGTTGCCCACCACGATGAATCCCGCTCTCAAGGTGCCGAGCGCGGTTGTTAGCCCAAGCCCCGGGCCACCCTGGAAGAACAGGGTCTGGGCGCCGCTCTTTGAAATGTCAACGATCGTGGTTCCGGTACCTTGTTGGTTTTGCGAGTTGTTGAAGTTCGAAATCAGAATGTCGCCGTGCGCCAGCGGACCCGCGCCAACGGGAAAGCTGTCGTCAACAAATGTCACGCCGTAGGGGTTTACGTCGCCGTTCGATGGCACCGTTGTAATGTTCCAAACCTGGCTGGGCAAGAAAGCTCGATCCGAATCGAAGAATGGGGAAGGTTGAGCCGTTGCTGCCATGGCTGCGGTGAGCACGGCGACGGCGATCCCGGCATAGAGCAGGCCCGCTTCGAGCGAGCTACGTTTGCCGGACAGGATGGTGGAGTCTTTGTGATGCGGGAAGATCATGTCGATTGACCTCGATGGTGGGTTGCGGTGGAGGGAGCCTGGAGGAATTTCGGCGTGCATGTGGAGCGTAGCAGTGGTTGGTTGCGCGGCGTGTCATGCAATTGTCAGCACATTGCAACTTCCGGCCGACTTGTGAACGCCTTGTAAACTGGCTCCATGGTTAGGCGCATCGGCGTGCATTTGGGAACCGCGGGCGGAGCCTCGAACGCCGTCGAGCGCGCCCGCGAAATCGGCGCCAACACGTTTCAGATTTTTTCCTCGAGCCCGCGCATGTGGCGCGCGCCTAAAGTCGACCCCAAACAGGGCGATCGCATGCGCGAGCTGCGCGCCAAGCTTGATGTCGGGCCCCTCGTCATCCACACCGGCTACCTGATCAACATTTGCAGCCAGTCCAGCGAGATTCGGGAGAAGAGCGTCGCAGGCTTTCGGGGCGAGGTCGAGCGCGCTCTCGTGCTTGGCGCTGAGTATCTCGTCCTCCATCCAGGCTCGTGGAAGGGACTCACGCGCGACGAAGGCTTGAAGCTCGCCGCCGATTCCATTCGGCGCGCCATTGACGGCCTGCCCTGGCAGGGAACTCCGTTTCACATCCTCATTGAGAACACGGCGGGCGCGGAGTTCTCGCTCGGTGGAAGCTTCGAGCAGGTCGCCGAACTCGTCGCCCGCCTCAAGAGCCACGCGCCCGTCGCCGTCTGCCTCGATACTTGCCACACCCACGTCGCGGGCTACGATCTCGTGAGCGCCGAAGGCTATTCCGACACGATGAAGCAAATCGCCGCGACGGTGACCTTCGACGCCGTCCGCGTTTGGCACTGCAACGACGCGAAGGCTGCGCGCGGATCGAAGCTCGACCGGCACGAGCACATAGGGCAGGGAACCATGGGGCTCGAGCCGTTCCGATTCGTGCTTAACGATCCGCGCTTCGAGCACTGCGCTTTTATCGCGGAGACGCTGGTGGACGAAAAGGGCGATGAACAGCGGAATGTGAGCGCACTGAAGCGTCTCGTGAAGCGGCCGCCGAAGTAACGCGCTCCGGCATTTACACTTGAAAGTTATGGCGGAGCAGCAAGAGAATCGCTACGATCCGGCGGCGATCGAAAAAAAATGGCAGGAGCGCTGGGCCGCCGACCCCACGCTCTATGCCGCGGAGCCGGCCACTAGCAATAAACCCAAGTACTACGTGCTGGAGATGTTGCCGTACCCCAGCGGCCAACTCCACATGGGCCACGTGCGCAACTACGCGATCGGCGATGCGTTGGCGCGCCAGATGTGGATGCGCGGCTACAACGTGCTGCACCCCATGGGCTGGGATGCCTTCGGCCTGCCTGCCGAAAATGCCGCGCTCAAAAACAACACGCCGCCGCGCGAGTGGACACTGAAGAACATCGCCGCCATGAAGCGGCAATTTAAGCGCCTGGGCATGGGATTTGACTGGGCCACCGAAGTCACCACATGCTTCCCCGACTATTACCGCTGGAACCAGTGGTTCTTTCTGCGCATGTACGAGAGAGGGCTCGTCTACCGCAAAAAGAGCAAGGTGAACTGGTGCCCGGAGTGCGCCACGGTTCTCGCCAACGAGCAGGTGATCGACGGCTGCTGCTGGCGCCACGAAGATACGAAGGTTGAACTCCGCGACCTGGAGCAATGGTTCCTGCGCATCACCGCCTACGCACAAGAGCTGCTCGACGGCCTGGACAAGCTCGACGGGTGGCCGGAAAAAGTGCGCACCATGCAGCGCAATTGGATCGGCCGCAGCGAAGGAACAGAGGTTGATTTCTTCCTGGAAGAAATCAACCAGGGATCAGGGGTCAGGGATCAGGGATCGGAGAAACAACGGATCCGCGTCTTCACCACGCGCATTGACACGATCTTCGGCGCGACCAGCGTGCAACTTGCACCGGAGCATCCGATTGTGACGGCTTTCTCAGCCGAAGATGCAAACCTAAGGGTCAAAGTAGCGCAGCTACTCGACGAACAGAAGAGGGCCAGAGAAACGGGCGACGTGGGCGCGATCGAAAAGCACGGCGTGCCCACCGGCCGCTTCGCCATCAATCCCTACAACGGCGAGCGCGTGCCCATCTGGGTCGCGAACTACATTCTTATGGACTACGGCACCGGCGCCATTATGAGTGTGCCCGCGCACGACGAGCGGGACTTTGAGTTCGCCAACAAATACGGCATCGAAATTCGGCGCGTCATCAAGCCGATCGTCGAAACCGAGAACTCGGATGCACTGCCATTTCTTTCAGAAGATGGCGTACTTGTAAATTCTGGCGAATACAACGGACTGAGCTGCGTCAATGCGCAAAAGCGCCTCCAGGAAGTTGCCGTGCGCGGCGGCTTTGGAGACGCAGCCATCACGTATCGCTTGAAGGATTGGGGCGTGAGCCGCCAGCGTTATTGGGGTACGCCGATCCCCATGATCCATTGCGAGCGCGACGGGCTTGTGCCGGTGCCCGACGATCAGTTGCCCGTGATTCTTCCAGACAAGATCGAGATCACTCAGCAGGGCGGTTCGCCGCTCGGGCGCGTGCCGGAGTTCGTCAACACAACGTGCCCCAAATGCGGCGGCCCGGCGCGTCGCGAAACCGACACCATGGACACATTCGTCGATTCGAGCTGGTATTTTTACCGCTACACCGACGCGAAGAACGCGAAGGCGCCCTTCGATCCGGCGATTGTCAAATACTGGTTCCCCATCGACCAGTACATCGGCGGCGTGGAGCACGCCATTCTGCACCTGATCTACTCGCGCTTCTGGACCAAAATGATGCGTGACTTGGGCCTGGTGAAGAATGACGAGCCTGTGCACCGCCTTTTCACACAGGGCATGGTCATCAAGGACGGCGCCAAGATGTCCAAGTCGAAGGGCAACGTGGTTTCGCCCGACGACATGGTTGCGCGCTACGGCGCCGACTCCGCGCGAATGTATTCCCTCTTTGCCGCGCCGCCCGACCGAGATCTGGACTGGCAGGAAGACGGCGTCGCTGGAGTGAGCCGCTTCCTCGGCCGCGTTTGGCGCATCGTGACCAAATACTCGCCGGTCGCGCGTTCGTCGGCAGTGTCACAGATCTCGTCCAAAACCCAGAAGGGCGTAGCCCTTCGACGGAAGTTACACCAGACCATCGCGAAAATCACACTCGATTTCGAAGGCCGCTGGCACTTCAACACCAGTGTCGCGGCCATCATGGAGCTCGTCAACGAAATGCAGGACGCCGATGCGCAATTGGCTGCCGGCGAAATCCCCGCTTCGCTTGTTCGCGAACTGCTCCGCAACCTGGTTCTGCTGCTCGCGCCTTTTGCACCATTCCTCGCTGCTGAGCTTTGGGAGCAGCTAAGCGAGAAAGGTGCGGTCCTCCGTGCACCCTGGCCGCAAAGCGATCCTGAGTTGGCAAGAGAAGATGAGATTGAGATTCCGGTGCAGATCAACGGCAAGCTGGTCGCAGTGGTTCGTGTGCCCGCCGGCGCAGATTCCAAAACAATGGAAGCCGCTGCGCTGGCCAACGAGAAGGTTCGTGATCGCATTGCGGGCAAGACCATCGTCAAAGTGATCGTCGTACCGGGCAGGGCCGTGAACCTGGTGGTGAAGTGAAGGCTGCCGCGATGGCCGCTCCTCAAGCCAACCCTCCGGTACGTGGGACGCAACTGCTGGTCGAGCACATGAGCGGCGTCTTCCACCGCCCTTCGCTCATCGCCATCGAGCTCGCATGGCGCTGGCTCTTCGGCATTCCGTTTCTTCTCATCTGCTGGCAGCACGTCGATCGGATCTTCAGTGCATTCCCGCTCGACTCCTCCGGCGTCAGCTCAATCAATCTGCAGAACCCATGGATCGGCGCAGTCGAGCTAGCAAGGGTGTGCTCGTTTTACAAACCGCATCTCGCAGCCGCACTCGTCCAGCTTTTGCCGGTAAGCGCGCTGGCCTGGGTGGTCATCTCGGGATTGGGCCGCAACTTCCTCCTCATGCGCATCGCGCCGCGCGCCGCGTTTCGCCCCGTCGCGATGATTGCGTTGCAGGCTGCGAGGCTCACGCTTCTTGGACTCACTTTCTGGGGCTGGCTCAGGTGCATGCAATGGCTGTCGGCTGCATACATCACCGCGGGCAGCGAGCCCGACCTCGTCGGCTTTTTCATCTGGTCAATCTTTCTCGCGCTCGGTTTTTTCACAGCGTTCGCTTTGGTAAGCTGGGCGCCGTCGATCGCACCGATCCTTGTTCTCTTTGAAGGGCGATCCGCGCATTCCGCGCTCCGCCAGAGCCTGCACCTCGGCAGGACTTTCACGAGCAAGCTTGCAGAGATCAACCTTGTCCTGGGCATCGCCAAGCTGGCGCTGCTTGTGGTGGCTATGGTCCTGTCGGCCGCGCCCTTGCCCTTCAGCGCCGAACTGGGCGCCGGCGCCATGCACGCAGTGGTCATCGTCTCATTCGTCTTCTACGTTGTCGCCAACGATTTCTTTCAAGTGGTGCGGCTCAAGGCGTTTGTCGAGTTCTGGACGATCTTTCGAGGACTCGAAACGAACCACTCGGCAAGCTAACGAAGGCCACACGGCTGGCGCGAGCCGCGCCCGCGTATCCCAACGTCAGTCGCCCCGCTAGAACACCTTCATCCGGATCACGAAGTACTTCTTCGGATCTTCTCGAATCGCCTTGATAAGCTGCTGCGCCTGATCCGCGGACTGGTCAAGGTGATCGTAGAGCGCACGATTCTTCACCAACTGGCCAGCCGTACCCTGGCCCGCGTTGATGCCCTTCAGAATTTCGTCGAGATTGGTCACCGAGTCGTCGAGCTTCTTCGCGAAGTCGGGATCCTTCACCAGCTTGCCCAGCGAGCCTTTGCCTGAGTTGATCTGGTCTACCAGTTCTTTCGTGTTCGCGGCGGCGGCGTTCAGATTGTTATAGAGAGTCTCGTCCTTCAGCAGCTTGCCCGCCGTGCCTTGGCCGGCATTCAAACTCGCCGTGATCGCATCCAGATTGTCCGCGGCCGAGTTCAACTTTTTGTAGAGCGTATCGTCGTTGACAAGTTCACTCAGCGTTCCTTTGCCGTTGGCGATGGCCCCCGTCACCGTTTCAAGATTGGTCGCAATCGCGACAACCTTCTTTGTGAGTACCGGGTCGTTGATCAACTCGCCCACCGTACCGCGCTTTGTGTTGAGCGTATCAATGAGAACCTCGATCTTCTGGGTCAGCTTGTTGATCTCCTCAATCGATAGCTGGCTGCTGTTGATCATGCTTTGAATGGTCGGCGCGCCGGATTGCCTAATCTCGGCCTTGTCGGCGGGCGGCGGACCTGTCGCATCCTTCGAGTCGATGTCGACATAGCTGTCGCCCAGCACTCCGGCCGCCTGGATTGACGCCACCGAGTCAGTGTGCAAGCCGTAGCGATATTTCTCGCCCACCTGCATCACCACTTCGACCGGATTGGGATTGCGCTCGGGAACCACGCGCATCTTCACGACATTCCCAACCGTGACGCCTTCCAGCGACACAACCGCGCCATCCTTCAGCCCTCCCGCATTGGGGAAGTAGCAACGCAGGTAGTATTTGTGGACAAACAGGCCGCCCGAAGAGCCGGTCATCAGGAATGTGAGTCCGATCAGGATGGCGAGGCAGATCAGAACCAACGCCCCGACCTTCAGTTGCGACCACTGAATCTCTTTGCGGCTTGGCACGTCTCTCCTCTTTTGGAACGAAGCGGTTCGACGCCGACGGCAGCTTCTGAAATCTTGCAGGGCCGTTCACCGCGTTCAACTGTGGGCGGCTACGAGGGAGCGAAGACCTCAACGAGCGCTTTCACCCCGCGGGATTCCCGAAACTGCTCTAGAGGATAGCAGAATCGGCAGGCCCTAGGTTGTATCGACATTTAGAGGTGTGCGGCGCTGGGAGCCGCTCTTTTCGGGTTCCAGGAGAGAGGAGCGACGCATACCGGGCGTCTGTTAACGACGAACGACAACGAAACCGGAAAGATCGGCCCCAGCCCTTTGGGTTGCGGCCAAAACCCGCTCATACTTCGTTGTCGTCCTAGGCGGTGGAACCCGCCACAGCCGTCGTCCTCCGCCTCGTCTGAGCGGGTTTTCGCAACGCAACGCCACATACCTCTAAATCTCGATACAACCTATCGCCCGTCTTCAAGCACCACGCTGGCCATGGCAATCTCAGCCGTGTGCGTCAGCGACAAGGCCGAGCGAACCACGCCAAGCCGCCCGGCAATTTCCGCGGCGCGGCCGTGAAATAGCAGGCCAGGTTTGCCGCTTGGTTCGCGCACTACCTCGATTTCCAGCCAGTTCACTCCATAGCTGATGCCTGTGCCCAGCGCCTTGGCGGCTGCTTCCTTGGCGGCGAAACGGGCCGCAAAGCTCTCTGCCGCTTTGCGCTTCCGCAGGCAATAAGCCTTCTCCGCCTCAAGATAAACGCGGCTCAGGAATCGCGCGCCGTAGCGATCCATGGCTTTCTGGATGCGCCCGATTTCAACCACATCGATTCCCGAGCCGGCGATCATCTTGTCTTTCAAGCTACAACATTCCTCTTCGGCCACGCCGCGTGGCGGGACGAATGAAACTCCTTTACCGGCGCCACATTTGCCTGGCCAATCTAATAACTGCCGCATCTTCCACAGGGCCTCCGGGGCAGGTTGTGTCAAACGCGGTCACGAGCCGTTCGACTCCGCAACAGCCTTCATCCACGCGCGCCAGTCTCCGATAAACACTGGGTGAGCCTCAAGATGCTGGAACCGAGTTGCAGGCAGGCCATGGCCATTCCCTGGGCCTTGCAAATGAAAGCCGTCTCCACCCAGGAACCTTCGCGGCTGGTTCAGTCGCTCACGGGCGCAATCCTCGGCTGCGGCGGCTGGGTCCTGAGCCGCGGCGCTAACGACGCCGGCAAGGTAAGCATGCTGTTCGAGTTCGAGCGGCAGGCCTGCGTCGATATCTACACCGTGCTCATTGCCGCCGGCGTGGAGCTGAGCCAGCTCGGCCACATTCGCCTCACCGAGCTATGCCAGTGCACGCGCAGCCAACCGCGCGATTGCGGCGCGGAGATCGCCAGCGTCGATCTCGAGATTCAAACCTTTCCTGCGGAGATCGTCGACATGGCGCAGTCGTCCGGTCCTGTGTAGGCAGGAGTTGCGGCTGCTCAGAAACGCCTGGCTCGCGCCCGCATCATCACGCCTCAACCAGCCCATACCGCCGCTGCCAGGCTTCCTTCAACTGGGCACGCACGCGCGCACGCTCCTCCACCGTCACCTCCGGCCCCGGATCGATGGCAAACCGCGCCGCCTCCCGCTTGGCCAGCTCAAGCAACTGCCGGTCGCGAAGAAGATTCGCCACGCGGAAGTCGGGCAGCCCCGCCTGCCGCGTGCCGAAGAACTCGCCCGGTCCGCGCATCTCAAGATCGAGTTCCGCCAGCTCGAACCCATCCTGCGTGCGCACCATCGCGTTCAGCCGTTCCTCGCCTTCCTCCGACACGCGTTCGCCGGTCATCAGGATGCAGTAGCTCTTCGCCCCGCCGCGACCCACGCGTCCCCGCAGTTGGTGTAGTTGCGCCAGCCCAAATCGCTCCGCGTGCTCCACCACCATCACGGTGGCATTGGCCACGTCCACTCCCACTTCGATCACCGTCGTCGATACCAGCACATCGATCTCGCCGCGTTGGAATCGCCGCATCACGACCTCTTTCTCATCGGCGTCGAGCCGCCCGTGCAGCAGACCCACGCGCAAACCGGCGAACGGCCCCTTTCGCAGCTTCTCGTACATATCTACGGCAGACCTGAGTCCTGCTTTTGCGCTCGGGCTCGCCTCTTGCGCCGAAGCGGGAAACAGATCAGATGTTTTGTCCTTTGGACTATTTCTGCGCAGAACCATTGGCCTGCGAGCGGGTGCCCCATCCTTTTCGTCCGCCGCGGCGGAAAAAGGGCGGGAACCCGCTCCATTCTCCGCATCGTGACTGAAGTCCAGCTCCGGCTGATCCTCTTTCGTCCCCTCGATCACCGGATAGACGATGTACGCCTGCCGCCCCTGCGCCACTTGTTTCCGCACAAACTCCCAGACCTCTTCGGCCCGCTCACTCTCCACGCGCCGCGTCACAATCGGCTTGCGCCCCGGCGGCAGCTCGTCCAGCACGCTCAAATCAAGATCGCCGTAAAGCGAGAGCGCCAGCGTGCGCGGAATCGGCGTCGCCGTCATCACCAGTGCGTCGGGCTCCGGCTGGTTCGGCTTCTTCATCAGCTTGAAGCGCTGCAGCACGCCGAACCGGTGCTGCTCATCGACCACGACCAGCCCCAGCCGATCGAACTCCACCTTCTCTTCAATCAGCGCATGCGTCCCGATCACGAGGTTCGCCTCGCCGCGATTGATCAACCCGCGTGTTTGGCGTTTCCGGTCTTCGTCGAGCGAGCCGGTCAGCAGGACGATGCGCGGCTTGCGCGATGAGTGCTCCAGCAGCTTGCGCGCCGCAAGAAAGTGCTGCGTGGCCAAGATCTCCGTCGGGGCCATCAGCGCTGCCTGGTAGCCGTTCTCCATGGCCACGATCATGGCCTGGAGCGCCACGATCGTTTTGCCGGAGCCTACGTCGCCCTGCAGCAGCCGCCGCATGGGATGGCTCTCGCGCATGTCGGCCACAATCTCGCCCAGCGCGCGCTTTTGCGCAGCCGTGGGATGAAACGGAAGCACCTCGCGAATCGCCTCGCGCACCTTGTCGCCGGTTGCAAACGCGACACCCTTGCGCTCCTTCATGCGCCGCCGCTTCAGCTCCAGCCCGAGCTCCAGGAAAAACAGTTCCTCGAAGATCAGCCGCCGGTGCGCCGGTGTCGACGCGCTCTGCAATTGGGGGAATGGCGTTCCCTCGAGTGGGAAGTGAACCTCGCGCAGCGCCGTCTCGCGGCCCGGCAGGTCCAGCCTCTCCAGCATGATCCACGGCAGGCACTCCGGCACCGCGCCGCGCATGCCTTCGAGCAGATTGAAGATCACCTTGCGCTGCCAGCGCGACGCCAGACGACTGCCGCCGAGCGACTCGTACACCGGAGTGATGCGCCCCACCTCGAGCAGCCTCGTCTCCGCATCATCGCTTGCATCGGGCAGGATCTCGAACTGCGGCTGGATCATTTTGAAGTTGCTAGTCGAGCGCGACGGCTCGACCTTGCCGTACACTGCCACCGTTTGCCCGGCCTGGAACTTGCCGTCAAGGTAAGCCGCGTGGAACCAGAGGCATTTCATCGCAAAGCGGCCCTGGCCGAGAGTGATCTCATAGATCGGCCCTCGCCGCGTGCGCAGCAGAATCGCTCCGCGCACTTCGCCGATCACGCTGGCCGTTTCGCCCGGCTTCAACTCATCCAGGCTGCGCGGATTCTGGCGGTCCTCGTAGCGGAAGGGAAGGTGATAGAGCAGGTCTTCGGTGGTCTGGATGCCTTTTTCGCGAAGAATCCCTGAGACTCGCGGACCGACGCCGCGCACAAATTGCACTTGATCGCCGAGGCTGGGCACATCTGGATGCTAAATCGCGCACACCACGTGCAACAATCCGGCGGCGATGCTGGCGTCTCGGCGCGCCTCAGCTAAACCCCAGCACCGGGTGCGGCACGTACGGCTCCTCAAGCGCTTTCATCTCTTCCGCAGTCAGCTTTACCGATAGCGCCGACGTTGCGTCTTCAAGATGATGCGGCTTGCTCGCGCCCACAATCGGCGCCGTCACGCCGGGTTTTTCCAGAAGCCATCCGAGCGCCACCTGCGCGCGCGGAATTCCTCGCTTCTCCGCGATCTCACCCAGCCGGTCGACCACTGCGCGGGCAGATTCCTCTGTCTTCGCATACATGGCGTTGCCGAACACGTCGCTCTCAGTGCGCGTTGTCGTCTCGGCCTTCCACGCCCGCGTCAGGCGCCCGCGTGCCAGCGGGCTCCACGGAATCACGGCCACGCCATCAGCCCGGCACAGCCCCATCATCTCGCGCTCTTCCTCGCGGTAGAGCAGGTTGTAGTGGTTCTGCATCGAAACGAAGCGCGTCCATCCGTGCCGGTCCGCCAGGTACAGCGCCTTCGCAAACTGCCACGCATACATCGACGAAGCACCGATGTAGCGCACCTTTCCCGCCTTCACAGCATCGTGCAGCGCCTCAAGCGTCTCCTCGATCGGCGTTTCATAATCCCAGCGATGGATCTGGTAGAGGTCCACATAATCGGTCTCGAGCCGCTTCAGGCTCTCGTCGAGTTCGAACAAGATCGCCTTGCGCGAGAGCCCGCGGCCGTTGGGTTCCTCGCGCATCACACCCTGCACCTTGGTCGCGATCACCACGGCTTCGCGCCGCACGCTGGCCTTCAGAAAGCGGCCCAGCACCGCTTCGCTGTCGCCCCCCGAGTACACATTCGCTGTATCGAAGAAATTGATTCCGAGATCGAGCGCCTGGCGCAGAAAGGGCTGGCTCTCTGCCTCGTTCAGTGCCCATGGCTGGCGACCGGGAAGAATCCTCCCCTTGGCAGGGCTTCCATACGTCATGCATCCAAGACAAATGCGCGAAACTTTCAGCCCGGTTCGGCCCAAATTGATGTATTCCATGACTGCTCCTGCCTGGATTTTAGTGCGCCGTCCGCTCGAGCGCAGTACTTTCGTACTTCGTTCCGCGCGGAATAGTTTCGGTTTCTGCCCCTCGAATCGTCCCGGACAACTATTCCCTTCGCGAAAGGGTCTAATATTGCATTACGTGGGGGTGGCTGCGCGAGTTGAACCTCTTCCGTGAGATCCGGCGCTTACGGGTGAGGGTGTGTGTGCGTCTAAGGGCTATCCAGCAAGAGAGCGGCCAGAAAGGCGCCGGGCGAGTTGAGCCAGAGTGAGGCAGTGACAAGCGATCAGCAAAAGTCCCCCGCGGATTCGGCGCGCCGGGGATTTTCATCCAATTTCCTCATTGCAAGGCCGGCGCGAATGCTCGGTGCTGCGGCTGTCCCGGCCTTCCTGTTGCTTGCGGGCTGCGGCGGATCGGCAACCGGCTCATCGAACAACACCTTCTCCGTCGCGCCGGGCACGGCTTCAATCGATACCAATTGCACAGGCTGCAACACCACGGGTTCATCGGGCTCGCCCGTTGAGCAGTTCACGGCCACGTTGAACAGCGGCGGCGCAGCCAGCGTCACTTGGGCCGTATCCGGCGGGGACGCGAACGCGGGACCGGGGACGATCACCGGCACGGGCCAATACACTCCGCCGCCCTATCTCACCGCCGACAGCGCGCATGTCACCGTGACCGCGACCTCCAGTACCGCCGCGACGGGTAGCGCCACCATCACGGTCACGCCCGGATTCCTCGAACCGCTCTCGCCTGAAAACGCCGCCATCGCCAGTAATGGAACCGTCACCATTACCGGCTACATCGCCGAGGCCGGCGGCAGCACCGGCATCAATTACGTCGTCGCCAGCAGCGCAACCGGAAGCAGCGGCGGGGTGGGTTCGGTGGGTTCGCCGAATTGCGTACGCGGCTCAAATGAGTTCACGCATTGCTCTGTCACATACACGGCGCCCGCCACGATTAACCCCACGACCACAACCTACGTGGTCGGCACCGTTGGCACCTCGTCTTCAAAAACCGCAACCGAAGTCCTGCTCGATACGGCAGGAATCAACAGCAACCCGACCAGCCATCAGTCGCAACTGGGCACGCCGGTCGCGCTTGGTTCTTCCGGCGGCAACAATACCGACTACGACACTAACTCCAGCAATCAGATTGTCGATTGCTGTGGTGGCACGCTCGGCGCCCTAATCCAGGACACGAGCAGCAAACAGTACATCCTCAGTTGCAATCACGTGCTGGCGCGCAGCGATCAGGCCAGCGCCGGCGAGAACATCGTCCAACCCGGCCTCATCGATGACAACTGCACGCCCTACGGTCAGTCCGGAGCGAAAACCACGCTGGTGGGAACGCTGACCACGTGGCTCCCGCTCAGTTCCAGTACCACCAATGCCGACGCCGCCATCGCCGCGGTGAACTCCGGCGCCGTGAGCTCCACCGGCGCAATTTTGGAACTTGGACTGCCGCAAGCCGGCGGCACGCTGGCCGCAGCGCCTCCCGGCATCTCTTCAACTGCCGGCAAGGGCGAAAACGGATCGGTGAACATGGTTGTCGCCAAAAGCGGGCGCACCACTGGCCTCACCTGCGGCGCAATCTCCGCCGTCAATCTCAACGTTCAGGTCGGGTACTTCCGCGACTGCGCTGAGACCAAGGCCTACCTCACTAAGACCTACACCAACCAGATCGGTGTTGAGGGCAACGAATTCAGCGACGCGGGCGACTCGGGCTCACTGATCGTCGATGCCTCGAACGCCGAGCCGGTCGGGTTGTTCTTTGCCGGCGGCGTCACCAGCACCGGCGTGAGCGAGGGCGTGGCCAATCCGGCGCCGACGGTCCTTGCTGAGCTGGGCGCGCAGGCAAGCACGACATACACCTTCGTCGGCACCACGGATCATCCTGTCAGTTGCCTGAATTACAGTACGGGCACGGCCACCGCTGCGCAGGGCGCCGCGCTCACCGGCGCCGAGAGCACGCTCGCGCAACAAGCGCTCACGCAGGCGCGCATGTTGATCAATCCTTCGGCGGGAGTTCTGGGCGCATCCACGGGGAAGAGCAGCGACCATGCCGGCGAAGCCACCGTCATTCTCTACGTTGACCAGAGCATGAACGTCACGGCACCGCAGACGGTAGGCGGCGTGCGCACTGAAGTGGTTCCCGCTACGCCGCAATCTGTTGCCGCAGGCACGGCTCCGCAGTTTCCCGGCGCGTCCGGCGCGTTTCCGCCTCTTTCATCCGCTGTGCTCAACCAGGCCATCGCCGCCAAGCAGCAAGTCGCGGCCAACCTGATGAAGCAGAATCCCGCCTTCTTTGGCGTCGGTGTGGGGCAGAGCTTCGACAATCCCAAGGAAGCCGCGCTGGTCATCTATGTCGACCGGCGGCAGGTTCCTGCATCGCTCCCGGCCACCATCGGCGGGTTGCGCACGCGCTACATCGTCATGGATCGCCTGCACGTGACGCGCTCTTACTTGACGGCGCCTGTCCCCCGGCAGAGCCACTGCGTGCCCCGCGCCCGTTCGAGCCAGCCTGGGCAACTCGATCTCCTCCACACGCACAAGCTGCCGGGCCTGGATCTGTTCTGATCGGGCGCCGCCTCGCGCGGCCTTTCCAGCGGCGGCTCAGGTTTCCTCTAGTCGACAGGGCGCGCTTTGCCGTTCTTCAAGCTCTCATCCATGATCGACCGCATTTTCTCGTGATTCTCGCGGGCGATGCGCCCCATCTCCGCGCCTAGTTGCCCCATCTGCTCGCCAAACTTGCCCTGCTCTGCGAAAAAGTTCTTCATTTCGTCGCTGTTCAGCGTGTTCAGTTTGACATTCATTTCCGAAGACATCAGGCTGCGCTCGAGCTCACGAACCTTGCGCTCAACCTCGGCCAGTTGCTCGCGTGTCACCGTCGCACCCTGGCTCGCCTTCAATTCGGCGACGGCAGCATCCAACGCCGCAATTTCTTTTGAAAGGTCCGGCGCAGGCAAGTTGCGTGTGGCTTCGCGAGCCTTGCGGGCAGCTTCTCTTTCTACTTCGCCGGCGTTGCGCATCTGCTTGCCCAGAGCGCGCATCTGCTTGCCCAGAGCGCGCATCTGCTCGCCTTGGTCGTGCATCGCCTTATCCATGTTTTCGATCTGGCTCACGGTCGCTGGATCATCGACAATGTAGAGCTTGCCCTCGTGGCGGAATAGGAGGAAGTGTCCCTGCGCCTTGCCGCGCGCCTTTTCCACATCGGCCGCGCTTTCATCGCCCCAGTCGCCGCAAAAGCGAGTTTTGGTTCCCGGGTCGCCAACGATCGCATATGCGTCGCCATTTCCCATGCAAGGCCCCTGCGGTCCGTTCCCGAAGAAGTCGGTGGGCGGCATCGGCGGAATAGGTGGAATCTGGACCTGTACGTTAATCGGCGGCACTTGCGGCATAGCCGGAAACGCGGGCGCGGCCACCTCAGGACCGGCCGGCGGCGCGGGCGGCATGGCATCGGGGGCAGGCGCTGGGGCTGGCGTCGGCGCCGGCGCAGCCTGGGGCGGCGGCGTTTGATCGGACGCCTGATCCGTCACTTGTGTCCCATTGGATTGTCCCGTGACCGGCACTTGCCCCGGCGCCGGATTTGGCTCGGCCGCTTGCGCCAGAGATGGCTGCGCGCCGGCCGGCTGTTGCAGCGGCGAAGCCTTGACAACATGAATCATCGCCGCGGTCGCAAAAAGCACTACGGGAAAGACAAGTGCGGCAATCAGCACGCGCCGCGTGCCGCCGAAGGCCTGCTTGAAACTCGATTCATTGAGCAACCGCTCGATGCGATGGGAAAGATTGCTTGAGTGGGCCATGGCGACTCCTGTGAAGGTTGGGCGCGGCTGGGCCGCGAATTCCAGTAGGAGCTGGGCGTATGCCGAGCGGCTTGCGGCCTCTTCAAGGCCCGCCTGGTCGCTGATCGCCTCGCTCAGTTCAGAAAGTTTGTGCTTGAGCCACCAGCCCAGCGGGCTGAACCAGTTGAACGCTGTATAGAAGCCGGCAAGCAGTTGCAGGTAGAAATCGCGTTGACGGATGTGGGCTCCTTCGTGAGCCAGCACGACGCGCAGCTTCTCCGCGTCCCAGTCCAGATAATCCGCCGGCAGAACGATCCCCGAGCCAATGTTGACCGGTGAGGAGAGACTGCTGCTGGAGCGGACCGGAATCCCGCAATCGAAACCGCGGATGGTTGCGCCTTTGACGGGCCTCGCGCGCATCCATATGCCGAGCGACGAGCACAGCCCGATCAGCAACCGGAACAGAAGCACTGCGGCAACCGCAAAATAAAACAGCCACGCGGTGGCGAGCAGGGAAATACGTTCTCCCACCGGCTTTGCCGGGGCGGCCGCGCTCGGCGAAACGTCAGGCACCGGCAAGGCGGGCGCCGCTGCGCGCGCGGCAAGCGGCTGAGGATCGACGCGGTGCGAACGCCGGACCCGCGGCCGCTGCACCGGCTCCGGAGCAACGGCAATCGCATCCGGTGCAATGGCGGATTCATCGACGCGAGACACCGCCGGCGTCGCTGCAATCGTTGGGGACGGAGCTTGCCTGAAGATCGCGGACCACGAAGGGGCAGGGAAGCGGACTTCAGCCCAATCCGGAAGCCACTGCCGGTGAACCAGCATGGGCATGGCCAGGGCCGCGACCAGCACAACGCTCCACGCGGCCTTTTGCGCTCGAACGTTTCTCACACGCAGGAGGCGCAGCCCGAGCCAGAGCGCGCACGCCGCAAGCAGCGCGCGCAGGGCGGCTCCGAACAGAAGCGATGCGGCGGCGGGAATCATGATTTTGCCTCCTTCTTCGTGTTCGAGACGGCTTTGCTGGCTGCCGCGATCCGCTCTGCCAGTCGCTGCAACTCGGCGCGGTCGAGCACCTTGGAGTCGACCATTCCTACCAGCAGCGCCTCCACTGAGCCCTCGCAAAACCAGTCCATGATGCGTTTGACTGCCCGGCCCGTCACGCGTTGCCGCGACTCCGCCGGCCGGTAGAGAAAAGTGCGGTCCTCGACCGTATGGGCCAGGTACCCTTTCTCCTCAAGCCGTCGCAGCACCGTTCGAATGGTCGCGTCCTTCAGCGGCCGGCCGAGTTCCTCCCGCACCTGTTCCGCGGTCAAAGTGCCCTTGCGCCAGACCACGAGCAGAATCGCCCGTTCCAGTTCTCCCAGTTCGCCCGGATCATGTTCAGGATGAGTGTTACGCGCCATAATGTTACTCACGGTAACACATAACTTGCATTGTTTGTCAAGCCCCGGCGAAAAAATAGTTCAGTTGTTCGATTGGCTTATTGCGGCTGCGGCCTCAGGCTTCCCAACCGGCAAACTCGCGCCGTCGGGAATGAAGACATCGAACACCGTTCCGGAATTCTTATTGCCGCCGCCATCCTGCGTTGCGCTGCGGCTGCGCACGCGCACCAGCCCGTGATGCTTGAGGACAATCTCGCGGCTCACCCAGAGCCCCAGGCCGGTTCCCGTCACGTCCTTGGTGGTGAAGAACGCCTCAAAGATGTGTTCCTTCACCTCCGGCTCCATGCCCGCGCCCGTGTCCGCTATCGCAAACCGGATGCCGGTCCGCGCTGGATTCTTCCAGTCGCGCGAACTTCGCGCCCGCACCACCAGCCGCCCGCCGCTGCTGCTGGCGTCGATGGAATTGCCTATCAGGTTGGCGAACACCTGCCGGATCTCCCCGGAAAAACAGAAGAGACTGAGCGATGCATCGTAGTCGCGTTCTACGTGAAGATCGAGCGCGTGAATCCGGCCCTGGTAGAGGCTCAACACCGAGTCCAGAAGCTCCGCCAGTGTCACGCGGCTCGGCTGTGTCGGCTGCCGGTAAAAGCGCAGCGTCTGCTGCGTGATCTCGCTGATCCTGCGCACCTCGTACTCCGCCATACCCACGTACTGTTTCGCCGATGCCGGCAGGTCGCTGGCGTTGTTCAGCAGGAAAAGCAGGTTCGTAATAGCTTCCAGCGGGTTGTTGATCTCGTGCGCGATTGAAGCAGCCAGCCGCCCGGCCACAGCCAGTTTTTCGCTTCGGCGCAGCGCTTCCTCGCTGCGCTTGCGGTCGCTCGCGTCCAACGCAATGATGCCTGCCCAGCGCACCTGGTTTGGCGTCGTCCGCACAGGGTAAGCGCTGATTAGCCAGGTCGAGCTGCGCTTTGGCCTGCCGCCCTCGCCGTTCACCTCCAGGTTCCGCACCGGTTCCTCGCTCGCGAATACCTGCTGTACCGCGCCCTCGATTTCCCGTGCCGCGGCTTGCGGCAGCAGATCCGGCAGCGTGCGCCCCAGATGCCGGCTGATCGCCACTCCTGTCATCTGCGCGAAAATCTGGTTCACGCGTACGAATCGCCCGTTGCGATCGACGAATGCCAGCCCGATGGGGGCATTGGCCAGCATCGAGTCCAGCAGTGAGAGTGTGTCGTTCAATCCCGCTCGCTGCTCGGCAAGCGACGCAACCATGCGGTTGAATGTATCAATCAGATCCCCGATCTCGTTATGCACCTTCACCGGCAAAGGAAACCGGCTCACGTCTTCCGGAGTGTTCATCAGGGCCGCAGTCCCGCCGTGCAGCAGCGCCAGCGGCCGCGTGATGGCGCCCCCCATCAGCAGCACCAGGATGGCCGAGGCGACAATCCAGATCGCGCCAAAGATGGCCGTGTCTCCTAACAGGGAACCCAGTTGCTGCATGGCTGAACTTCGGTCAAAGGTAACAAACACGTAGCCCCGAAGATCGTTTCCCGTGTAGATGGGCCTGATGGCTTCCCATCCGCCGCCCGGCGTTTTGAAAATTCTTGACTCTTCGGGCCTGACCAACGGGATCTCGGCGCGCTCGGCCGCGCTGAGGACCGCCGGCTCCGGGTGTGTGCTTCGGGTGAAGAGGACGTCACCTGAGGAGCTGGTGATTTTCGCCGAGCCCACGATCGGTGAGTTGACTATCGTTCGCACGGCTAAATCAACCCAGCTCGGGTTCTCCTGCTCCAGCACCGCTGCAGACTGATCGGCGAGGGCGGTGGATTCATATGCCAGCCAGGCTTGCGCGCGCAGATTGGTGCGATGGGTTTGCTGCCGCGCCAGCAGGGCTGCGAACAGGCAGATGGAAAGTGCCTCCAGCAGCAGAAGGCCGGCAAGCATCTGCCAGCGAATGGACCGAGGCCACCAGCGCATGCGCAAGGACCAACCCCCAAAGGAAGATCAGGTGCTTACAGCGGTTCCGGAATTGCCTTACCCAGGAACCACCATAGCTGAGTGGCATTTTCCTCGAGAAAATGCCACCTTTCACGGCCCTTAACAGGGCACATGAATTCTGGAACCGCTCTAGTCTACCGGACTGCCCGCGGCGACTGCGTCCTCTGTCTCGTCTTGCCGCCTCGCCTTCGCAGCCAGCGATGCCGCAATCTGGCGCCCATGAAAGCGTCCGTTCTCAATAAAAATCTCGCTGGTGCGCGAGCCGGCCACGATCACGCCGGCAAGATAAATCCCGGGTACGTTGCTTTCCAGCGTCTCGGAATTGCAGACGGGCAACCGGTCCTCGCCCTCGAAGCGCACGCCGAGTTTCTCAAGAAAGGAAAAGTCGGGATGGTAGCCGGTCATCGCGAAAACAAAGTCGTTCGGCAGCGTCTCCCGGCCCGCCGGCGTTTCCACCACCACCGCATCGGGTGTGATCTCCAGAACCTGCGTCGAAAAGAACGCCTTGATCTCCCCGTCTTTGATGCGGTTTTCGATGTCCGGCTTGATCCAGTACTTCACGTGCGGCTGAATCTCCGGTCCGCGGTAGATAAGCGTGACGCGTGCACCACTTCGCCACAGTTCGAGTGCGGCGATGGCAGCGGAGTTCTTACCGCCAATGACCGCCACGTCCGTGTCGTAATACGGGTGCGGATCGTGATAGTAGTGATGAACCTTACTCAAGGTCTCGCCGGGAATGTCCATCCAATTGGGCAGGTCATAGTAGCCGGTGGAGATGGCGAGCTTGCGCGCTTCGATTGCTCCAGGCCGGCCGAAGCGGTCCACGGTGTGCACGATAAATGCGCCGTCTCTGCCCGTCACGCTCTCCACGCGGTGATACTGGCGCACGTCCAGGTGGTAGTAGGCCGCCACCTGCCGGTAGTATTCGAGCGCCTCGCTGCGCGTAGGCTTGGCATTCGGGCTGGGAAAGGGGATGCCGCCGATCTCAAGGCGCTCCGATGTGGTGAAGAACGTCATGTGCGCCGGATAGTGAAAGATGGAGTTGCACACGCAGCCCTTATCCACCAGTACCGCGCGAAACCCTGCCTTCTGCGCCTCGATGGCGCATGCCAGGCCGGTGGGCCCGGCACCCACTACGAGAAGATCGAAAACTGACCCCTGCACCCCGTCCTGCTGCTCGTCGCTCATGTTTCTAGATTAGGCCATGCTGCGGGCGGGCCGGCCGCGATGCGAAGAGCACCGCAACAAAAAGCTCCAGCCTCAAGCTGGAGCCTTTTGCATTCGGTTTGCCTGCGCGCGGTTAAGCAAGCGCGGGCGCCGGTTCCATGATGGGGACCCGAGGCGCCTCTGCCGGGGCAGCCGCTACTGCCGGCTGGGAATGCCCATTGCGCGTCAGGCGGTGGACAAAATGATAAGGCGGCCACGGACCCGAGAGCTGCAACTGGCACTCCCGCATGACGGCGCTGGTGGTCACAAATTTGTTCTGGTACCGCTCCACGCATTTGCGGTCGATCAGATGCGCGATGTCCAGCATCATCTTTCCGTTGTCCATGAGCCGGCAGCTAACTTCCTCGTCGAGCGGAATGAACAAGCGGTGCATCTGAAAACTCACGGCGCGCGCCCGCGTCTGCCGCTCCCGCGCCCTCGAAGCATTCTCGCGCAGGTTGCTCAGATACTCGCGGCCCACGCCTTCGGCCCCGAAATGCCGTTCAATCTCCTTGCCGCAGCAATCGTCAACGAAGATCTTCAGGTGCATCTCCGTTTTGCCGCGCAGCGCTTCAATGTTACCCAGAAACTGCCGCTGATTTGACCGGATGGATTTTCTCAGCGACTCGTCATCGCTAAAGACGGTGCCGAAACGGAAGGGAAGTACGGTAGAGTGCTGAAAACAATCTGCGATTACGCGTGCGTGGTCAACGCCCGACCGCTGGTTGAGGCTCTCCTGTGGATTGTGCTCGCTCACGATCACCGCTAGATCGCTTGCCGGATAAAGGAAAACCTGATTGCCACTGACTCCAACGACCGATTCCATCGGAACCGGTTTACGATGGCGCGCTAACGCCGGAAATGCTTCTTTTTCACCGATGCAGTAGGCATACCATGCCATGACGAGACACTCCGTCCGCACGCGCCGCAACTGTCAGGCGCAGCTGGTTGATGAAGCCCTGTGAACTTGAGAACAACTGCATGCATAGTGGAACCAAGGCGGGACTGTGGTCGCAGCCCTACGAAACTACCGGAATACTAGTCTTGCGAAAATACGACTGGCAACACCCAGCGCGAAGAAAGTTGACCGGCCGTGCTGCCTGTGCAAAAGTCGTGTTGATAGGATAGGAATCACGCTCTACTAAATCGAATTTGTGACTCAGCACACCTTATCGGGCTCAAAACACGCCGTATCGAGGCGTGCTCCCTTTCCCCACTTCTTCGCCCCTCCTGCCCGCTTTCTTTGACCCGTTTCTCAGCCTCCAGCTTTTCCACAAGAATCGGCCGATTCCTGCCTATCCTTTCCTGTGCCCCGCCCCCGCGCCTCCGCTTCGTCGATTGCACCCGGCGAACTCTAGTAGACTCAACGGCAGCATGTCTGATTTCGCCCGCTTCCTTCATCGCCCTGCATCCCCGCTCGCCCCAGCCGCGGTTTTGACGGCGCTTCTGGGAGCAGCCGTCGCAACTCCTTCGCTCGCCGCCGCTCAGGGCACCCACTTGTGGCTGCAATCGCAAATGGAGGAGTTCGAAAAGGGCACGCCGCAGGGAGTCTCCATCGAAAGCGACGGACACTTGCGCCAGGGGCCCGGACTCAACGAGCTGGCCACCACTCCTTCCACCTTTGTCTGGTCGTTGGCCTTGGACAAAAACGGCCGCGTCTTCGCCGGCACCGGCTCCCCAGGGACCGTTCTTCGTCTCGGAACACAGAAGGACGAAAAGCCCTTCGCGCTATTCGAGACGCGCGATCTCAGCGTACAGGCCCTCGCCGTCGGCCCCGATGGCTCGCTCTATGCGGCCTCGATGCCCGGCGGCAAAGTCTACAAACTCAATCCCGACGCAACCACAAGACAGGACGAATCGAGTGCCACGGTCGTCTTCGATGTCGCGAAGATCGAAGGAGCAACGACCGGCGTTCCCGGTGACAGTGCCTCACTGCCCAGTGGGCAGTCGCGCTACATTTGGGATCTGACCTTCGATTCCGCCGGGCGTCTCTACATCGCCACGGGCAATCCCGGCGCCGTCTACCGCGTCGATCCATCGAAACCCGGCAACACACCTGACCTGTTCTTCAAGAGCGACGAGGCACACATTCGCACGCTGGCCTGGGACGCCAAGGGTAACCTGATTGCGGGCTCTGACGGCTCCGGCCTCGTCTACCGCATCGATGCGCAGGGCAAAGGCTACGTGCTCTTCGAGGCGCCGCGGCGCGAGATTACCTCCATCGCCATCGGCTCCAACGGAACCATCTACGCAGCCTGCGCGGGCGACAAAAGCCACAATCCCTTGCCGCCGCTTCCCGTGCAGGGACTGGCTGCCATCACCATCACGGTGGTTCAGCCGCAATCGCTGCAGGCCGCGAATGCCAGCGCCTCCGTACCCGAGGGCACCGAGATATACGCACTTACTGAAGGCCAGGCCCCGCACATGCTCTGGTCCAGCAAAGACGCCATCGTTTACGCGCTTGCATCGCGCTCCGACGGCCTTGTCGCGCTCAGCGGCAATCGCGGGCGCATCTTCCTCATTAAGGATGACGGCAGCTACGCCGATGTCGCGCACCTGAGCGCGCAGCAAGGCTTGAGCATGGCTTCGCTCCAGACGGACCAGGGAAGCGCAATCCTCATTGGAACAGGGAACACCGGCAAGGTATTCGCGTTCGACGCCAAGTCGATTCGCCAATATGCGAGCGTTCCGAACGAGCACGAGTACGCCAGCGACGTTCTTGACGCCGGCGCCTTCGCTCGCTTTGGCCGCGTCGAAATCGAACCCGGCTCGTCCGGCTATGACATCCTCACCCGCACCGGCAATGTGGAGCAGCCCGTCCGCGGTTGGACCGACTGGCAGCCGCTGCAGAACGGCTCCGTCGCCTCGCCCCCGGGCCGCTTTCTACAGTGGAAAGCCGTGCTGCATGCAGGCGGCGTCCTGGGCAGCGTGGGCGTCGACTATCTGCCCGTCAACTCCGCGCCCGTCTTCGACGAGCTCGTCGTCGTTCCCGGCGCGCGCCTGAATCCGCAGAACTTTGTCAGTCCGGCATCCCAGACCGTCAACATCGCGTTCCCCTCGGCCAGCCAGGGCGTTACGATCACTGACGACGGCAACACTTCGAGCACCCCGCTGCAGGCTACAAAAGATCGCACCGCCGTCACTGCCCGCTGGGCCGCGCACGACCAGGATGGTGACTCGCTCGTCTACTCGCTTTACCTCCGCGGCGATGGCGAAACCGCTTGGTGGCCCTTAAAGAAGAAGATTAAGGATCAGGCGTATAGCTTTGATGCCACCCTGATTCCCGATGGCGGCTATCGCCTGAAAGTCGTCGCCTCTGACGCACCTTCTCATATCCCCGGCGAAGCGTTGATCGGCGAAAAAATCAGCGACCGCTTTGTAATTGACACCACGCCACCCGCCATCCAAAACCTCACCGCCGCGGCTCAGCAGTCAACCTGCGCCGGCCCCAATTGTGCCAAGCCTTTCCTCGTCACTTTCGACGCAGAGGATTCCACCTCGCCCATCGCCCGGGCCGAATACTCGCTTGATGCCGGACCGTGGCATTACGTCGATCCCTCCGGCAAAATCTCCGACTCGAAGCGCGAGCACTACGAGTTTCAGATTTCTGTCGACACCGAGGGCGGCAAAATCAGCGAGCACCTGATCACGGTGCGCGCCTACGACCGCTACGAAAACCTGGGCGTGGCCAAGACCATCATCCCCGCCCAGGGCCAGTAGCATGTAACGCCGGCCTCCAGGCCGGCTGTCGTGCGGGCCTCCGGGCCCGCGCATCGAAGAACGCGAAGTTGCCAACGCTTGGCGGCGAGGACGCCGCCAGTACAGCCGGTCTGGAGACCGGCGCTACAAAGGCTGATTGACATGCGCTTCGAGCTCTATGTCGCGACGCGATACCTGAAAGCCAAGCGGCGTCAGGCCGTGGTCGGCGTCGTCACGGCCATCTCCATCGCCGGCGTCACGGCGGGCGTGGCCGCGCTCATCATCGCACTCGCCATCACTAACGGCATGCGCCGCGATCTGCAGGACAAGCTCCTCGGCTCCAGCGCCCACGTGCAGTTGATGCAGGTGGACGGCCGCGGCATTCCCGATTGGCGGCCGCTGCTCGCGCGACTTCGCCAGGTGCCGCACGTCGTCGCTGCCTCGCCCGGCCTGTTCGAGCAGGTGCTCGTCGCTCGCGGTGCGCGCGACGGGGGCGCCCTGATTGAAGGCATCCTTCCCGACGACGAGCGCAACGTGAGCGATCTGCTCAACGCAGCCACGCCCGGAGCCGTGCAGGCTCTCGAGCCGCAATCCCAACCCGCCTCATCCCCAGGCTCCGATCTCCCGCCCATCGTTCTCGGCAGCGATCTGGCTGAAACCATCGGCGCTTCCGTCGGCGACTCCGTCATGATCATCAGCCCGCAGGGCGAGATGACCCCGCTTGGCGTCATCCCCAAATACGTGCGTTTCCGTCTCGCCGGCACCTTCCACTCCGGCTTCTATCAATATGATTCCGAGACCGGCTTCCTGCGCCTCGCCGACGCGCAGCACCTCTTCGACGAGCCCGACCTGCTCTCGGTCATCAGCTTCAGGGTCGACAATCTCAACCGGGCGCCGGAGATCGCTCGCGCCATCGAGCAGGCTGCCGGCCCCGGCTACATGACCACCAACTGGACCGAGCAGAACCGCGAGCTCTTCCGCGCGCTGAAGCTCGAGCAGATCGTCACATTCATCGTCATCGCGCTCATCGTCATCGTGGCCGCGCTGAATATTCTCATCGCGCTCACCATGATGGTGATGGAGAAGACCCGCGACATCGCTGTGATGATGAGCTTCGGCGTTGCTCCCAGCCAGGTGCGCCGCATCTTTCTTCTGCAGGGCCTGCTTATCAGCGTCGTCGGAACCATCCTCGGCCTCGCCCTCGGCTACATCGCGTCCTGGGCCGGCGGCTACTACCACATTCCGCTCTCGCCCGACGTTTACTCCATCGACACGCTGCCCTTCGCCCCGCGCTTCCTCGATGGCGTCATCGTCTCGGTTGTATCGATCGGGATCTCGCTGCTGGCGACGCTGTACCCGTCTTCTTCGGCGGCGCGCGTGCTGCCGGCCGAGGCGCTGCGCTACGAGTGAAGGGAATTACACCGGCGTAATAATCCCGCCCATGGCGTGCCGCCGCGGCAACACGATCCCGCGATGATCCACTTCCGCCGCATTGCTTGCTCCTGCCGGTTCCGCCAGGCTCGCCCGCTCAACCAGCGCGCCACCACAGGCCGGGCACCAATCCGCCTTCGTCTCCGCCGCAAGCACCGCATGGCATTGGCTGCAAATCCGCTCCATATCCCAATCTTATCGAAACATACCCTTCGACAACCGGCTTTTCCCGTTCGGGCCGCGGTGTAGGGAATGAGGATGCCGCATGGGGTGCCGCGCGGCGCGGGTTTTCTCCAAGGGCATGTTCATGTTAATCTTTTAGTAGACACTGAAGAGTGGACACGAGTGAAAAGTGAGGAGTAACCGACGCCGTGCTGGCGACTGAAAAGAAAACTGACCTGATCAAACGCTTTCGCACCCACGAGACGGACACCGGATCGCCGGAAGTCCAGATCGCCATTCTGAGCGAGCGGATCAACGATCTGACCGAGCACTTCAAGGCCCACAAGAAGGATCATGCTTCCCGGCGTGGGTTGTTGATGCTGGTGAGCAAGCGCCGCCGCCTGCTGGATTACCTGAAGACGCACGACACGGACCGCTATCGCGACGTGATCGGCAAACTGGGAATCCGCAAATAACCAGAAGAAAGCTGACGTTGAACCGGAAGCACCCAGACCGGACTGTGGTCACGGTCCCCATACAAAATGGCATACCGGACCAAGGCGCGCCGGGCGGGCTCGAAAGAGCACCCGAGCATGCGCAGGGGCATCTCTCGCGCGCATCGCGCATTCCCCACGCAAGTTTCCCAAGTGAACAAAACGAAACGAGGACAATGTATGTCTACGAAACATGAAGTAGCCGTCGAACTGGCCGGCGGAAAGCGCCTGGTGTTTGAAACCGGGCGCATGGCGAAGCAGGCCTCTGGCGCTGCGCTGGTGACGACGGGCGAGACCGTGGTGCTGGCCACCGCGGTGGCTTCTCCTGACCCCAGGGAGGGAATCGATTTCTTCCCGCTCACGGTGGATTACCGCGAGTACACGTACGCCGGCGGACGCATTCCCGGCGGATTCATCAAGCGCGAAGGCCGGCCCAGCGAGAAAGAGATTCTGACCTGCCGTCAGATCGACCGGCCTCTGCGCCCGCTCTTCCCTGATGGATTCCGCAACGAAACACAGCTGATCGCACTGGTTCTTTCCGCGGATAAAGAGAACGATCCCGACGTGGTGGCCATCAACGGGGCGGCCGCGGCGGTGGCGCTGTCCGATATTCCGTTTGGCGCGACGGTCGCCGCCGTGCGCGTGGGACGCGTGAATGGCGAGTTCGTGGTGAATCCCACGTACGCGGAGCGCGCTGGCACGACGGTGAACATCATGGTGGTCGGCCACAAGGACGGCATCGTGATGATCGAGTCGGGCGCCAAGGAAGAGACGGAAGAGGTTATTCTGGCGGCCATCGAGTTTGCCCACGACGAAATCAAGAAGATTGTCGCGGCCATCGATGAGTTGGTGGCCAAGGCCGGCAAACAGAAGCGGGCGTTCAAGGCGCCGGAGTTTGACGAAGCGTATTACGGCGAGCTGAAGGCGAAGATCGGCGAGCGGCTGAGCGATGCGCTCGACACCAAGAAGCACGGGAAGACGCAGAGTTATGCGCTGATCGACGAGATCAAGAAGGAGTTGGCGGCAGAGCTGCCTCCTGACGACGCGGACGCGAAGAAGAAGCTCGGCCACTATTACGAGCATCTGCGCGAGCGGCTGTTCCGCGAGCAGGTAACGAAGGACAGGATTCGGCCCGACCGGCGCGCGTTCGACGAGATCCGCCCCATCACGATTGAGACAGGCGTGCTGCCACGAACGCACGGGTCGGCACTGTTTACGCGCGGCGAGACGCAGGCGCTGGTAACAGCCACGCTGGGCACGGCGGACGAAGGGCAAAGGCTGGAGAGCTACGAAGGCGAGCAGCGGAAGAACTTTATGCTGCACTACAACTTTCCGCCGTTCAGTGTGGGCGAGACAGGCCGCATGACCGGCGTGGGCCGGCGCGAGGTGGGACACGGAGCTTTGGCCGAGCGCGCCATCAGCGCGGTTTTGCCGGGCGCCGACGAGTCGCCGTACTCGATCCGCATCGTGAGCGACATTCTGGAGTCGAACGGATCGTCGTCGATGGCTACGGTTTGCGGAGCGAGCCTGGCGCTCTTCGATGCAGGCATCGCACTGAAGGGAGCAGTGGCCGGAGTGGCGATGGGCCTGGTGAAGGAGGGCGATGACTACGCCATTCTGACCGATATTGCCGGCGCGGAAGACCACTACGGCGACATGGACTTCAAAGTAGCCGGAACGCGCAAGGGAATTACCGCGCTGCAGATGGATATCAAGATCGGCGGCCTGACCCGCGAGATTCTGCGGCAGGCGATGGAGCAAGCACGGCAGGGCCGGCTGTTCCTGCTGGACAAGATGGACGCGGTGCTTGACGGGCCGCGCGTAGAGCGGTCCAAGTATGCGCCGCGAATTGAGACCGTCATGATTCCGACGGACAAGATTCGCGACCTGATCGGCAAGGGCGGAGCGACGATTCGCGGCATCGTGGAGCAGACGGGCGCGAAGATCGACGTGGACGACACGGGCAAGGTCAGCGTGGCGTCGAGCGATGCCGAGGGCCTGAAGAAGGCGCTGGCCATCATCAGCGATTTGACCGCGGTGCCAGAGGTGGGAAAGACCTATCTAGGCAAGGTGGTGCGGATCGCGGAGTTCGGCGCGTTTGTTGAGATATTCCCGGGCACGGACGGGCTGCTGCACATCTCGGAGATCGCGGAGCATCGCGTGAAGGAAGTGAAGGACGAGTTGCGCGAGGGCGACCAGGTGATGGTGAAGGTGCTGGCCCTGGAAGGCAACCGTATCAAGCTGAGCCGCAAGGCGCTGATCAAAGAGCAGAAGGCGAAGCTGGCGCATTCGGGGCCGGCGCCGAGCGAGGAGGCGGAGTTTGTGCAGCCTGCGCCGCCACCGCCGCCCAGCCGGAGCGGAGGGCCGCGCAACGAATTCGACGAGCGGCAGCCGAGCTCGAACCAGAGCACGATTCTGATCGAGGGCGGCGACTTCGAAGAGGGCAGCGGCGAGGCGTTCGACGAGGAGAACGAGCCGAACTTCAACCGCGTAGATGCGGCGCCGGTGCATGCCGGGCCGCCGACTGGCGCGGGAGGCGTACGTCCCAGCGCAGACCAGAACCGGCGCAGGCGGCGGCGGGGTAGACGCGGACCTGGCGGCGGGCGGTGATGAAGCTAGCCCGCACGTGAAATAAAGAAGGCCCGGACGAATCGTCCGGGCCTTCGTGCGTCTGAGAACTTATTCGGCGGTTTGCAGACCGGCCAGTCGCTTAATGACCGGAGATGGTTCGCGCTGGGGCGGCTTGGATGGCTGCTGCTCCATGGCGTCGACCTTGCCGGCGCTCTTGCCCTGGTACATGCGAACATCGGCGGCGATGCGAAGGGATTCAGCATCGCAAGCATCATCGGGAAATACGGCGATCCCGACGCTGGCGCCAACGCGGACTAAGTGCTCGCCGCAGGGGATGGGCTCTTCCAAGAGCCGGGTGAGGGTGCGGCCTACGCGAACGGAGTCGGCGCGGGTCATGGGCTCTTCAAGGATGACGGAGAACTCATCGCCGCCGGTGCGTGCCACGGTGTCGGAACGGCGCACCCGGCCGGTGAAGAGATTGCCGACGTGCTTCAAGAGCTGATCGCCGGAGTGATGGCCCGCGGTGTCGTTCACCAGCTTGAAATTATCCAGGTCAATGAGAAGCAGGGCCACCTGCGTGCCGGTGCGGCGGGCGCGCTCAATGGCGTTGGTCAGGCGATCCTGGAACAGGCGGCGATTGGGCAGGCCGGTGAGTTCGTCGTGCAGGGCGAGGTACTTGTTGTACTCCAGTTGATCCTCAAGCAGAAGCATGATCATGCCGACGGCGACGACGTACTTGGGCAGGTTCCAAACTTCCTCGTCTAGGTGAAGATTGGGGAAGAAGTAAGCCATGCAAGGTCCGGCAACAAACACTCCCGACCATGCAAAGAAGCCTGCGATGGTAATGAAGGCTCCCGCGGTAGCGCGGCGGTAGGTGTACCAGAAATGGATGGCGCAGCCAAAGTACACGGTGAAGAGGACCGCCTCAAGGGCCAGCGATAGACCGATGCCGGGCCGGTTTTCGACGATTATCAGGAAAATGGAAAGGGTAACGTTAAGGCCGACGACGACCCAGCGCAGCGGATGGTTGAAATGGCGCAGTGTGAGCAGCAGAATGGTGAGCGGCAACACCCCGATGAGAACGGCTGAAAGCGCCAGAGCCCAGGATGCGAAGGGATTGACGATGAGAAGAGCGAAATAGAGCGTGTAGGTCACCAGGAAGCTGACCAGCATCCACAGGCTGGAGCGCTGCAATTTGCGATGCGGCACGGCCGCCCACATGAACAGGACGCCGGCGGAGGCGAGAGACGCCAGACCAATGAAGGAAGCAAAATAGCTCCAGTAGCCGGGAGCATTGAGAAACGCGAAGGCCGCAAAATGGAGCGCGATCAGGATCCAGCCGGTAAGCCATACACCTGAAGCGACCGTCTTCCCATGCCGGGCAACCGACGCGAATGCAAGTGTGAGGAGCGCTACGGCTCCCAAGTCGGGGATTTTGCTCCAATCAACCAAGGCACTCCATTCAGGCGCATGCATTGCGCTGCGCTCAATATTTATTAAGTACAGAATCGTTGATTTTTCGAGAAACGGCGATAACGCTTTTGTATGACACCTCTTGCATCCGTATACACTTTAGTAATTTTCTGGTTCAACTATGCACGAAAAAAAGAAGTTACGCCACCCGGAGATGTGGGAAAAGGAGGCACTATAGGGGGAAACTCTGAGCCAGCTTGAGTTGGCGAATCTGAAGATTCTGTCAAGTCGGCTTCGAAGGCGCCAAAAAGCCCGCGAAACTGCTCACCAGCCGGGGGAAAGCGGCAGCCGATTCGGGAAAAACCGCTCCCAGCTGAAGAGATCGAGAAGTCCTGTCGATGAAGAAGGATGCGGAGTGTGTGCGGGAGCGTGCTGACCGGCATCGTCCCAGAGGGTGGAATGATCTCGCTGAAGAAGTATCTCGAATCGTCGCAAATGGGCTCGGGCGAGGCGCGGGAGGCCGCCGAGGGCAACCTTCTGCCGGCGGTTGTGGACGCATATGGATCGGCGTTGATCGAGATGGGCAACTGCAGCCTGGATGCGTGCCCCGGAATGGGAAGCGATCTGAAGCGCAATCTGAGCGAGCTGAAGACGGGGCTCTCGCCGGAGATGAACTGCGAGTCGCTGGCGGCCACCGACGCCGGCGTGCGCGAGCAACTGCGCGAGTGGGGGCGCGGGACGGCGCGGCACTACCAGCAGAAGGCGTGCGAAGTGAAAGAAATGCTGCTGGCGATGGCGCGGACCGCGGAGAGTGTGGGCGCGCGCGACGAGCGCTGCGCGGGCCAGATGAACGAGGTGACGGAGCGGCTGAAGGCAATCGCGAGCCTGGACGACTTGACGGAGATTCGCACGTCGATCGAGAGGAGCGCGGCAGAGTTGAAGTCTTCGATCGACCGGATGACCGCCGAAGGCAAAGCAGTGCTCGATCAATTGAAGGAGCAGGTGGCGAGTTACCAGACGAAGCTCGAGGAGGCCGAGGAGATTGCGTCGCGCGATGCGCTGACGGGATTGAGCAGCCGGCTCTACGTGGAATGCCAGATCGAACGGCGAATGGGATCGGGAGCGCCGTTTTGCGTGGCCATTATCGATATCGACCGCTTCAAGAAGGTGAACGACGATCACGGGCACGGGACCGGCGACGACTTGTTGAAGCAGTTCAGCGGGGAACTCCGTTCTGCGTGCCGCGCCACGGACGTGATTGGCCGCTGGGGCGGCGACGAGTTCATTCTGCTGTTCGATTGCGGACTTGAAGAGGCAGAGCGGCAGACGGAGCGGCTGCGCAAGTGGATCTGCGGCAACTACGACGTCGAGGGCAGGGCGGGCGTGATCAAACTGCGCGTGGAAGCGTCGATGGGGCTGGCGGAGCGCGTGGCGGACGAGGAGATGAAGGATCTGTTGGCGCGGGCAGATGCGGCAATGTACGAAGAGAAGGGGAAAAAGACAGGGATTAGGGACTCGGGACCAGGGATTAGAAAACAGGGAACAGGGAATAGCCAATCGTAGGTGGAAACGGACTTAGCTGTGGAATCGGGGCCCCGTTCGCATTTCCGTGTCTGCCGTCACAGGTCAGCGTTCATTCGCCCATAATCTCACGTCTCATTTTCCGCTCACCCGTTCGCGGAATCACCTTCCGTTTTTTCTCTCAACATTCTTGAGTTTCTTTCTTCCACGCGGGAAGGTGGGGATAGCCATGCCCGCCGCCGCGCATCGTTCAAGAAGAGAGCGAGAGCGCAGCCAGAGGAGAAGGTGCAGCGGAGGCAGGGCGCGGAGTGATGGAAAGGTTCTCATGAGATTACTCATTGCCGAAGACGACAAAGCGCTGGCGCAGTTTCTGAGCCGCGGGCTGGAGGCCGACGGGCATCGCGTCCGGCTGGCCGCTGACGGCGGTGCGGCGGTAGAGGCATTTCGCCAGGAGTTGCCGGATCTGACCATTCTCGACTTGAACATGCCGGTGAAGGATGGCGAGCAGGTACTCGATGAAGTGCGCACGCTGGACGCGGACCTGCCGGTGCTGGTGCTGACGGCGCGGCAGGAGGTGGACACGCGCGTGCGTTGCCTGGACAGGGGCGCGGACGACCTGATGACCAAGCCCTTCAGCCTGCACGAACTGCGCGCGCGCTGCCGGGCGCTGTTGCGGCGCAAGCGGGAGACGCGTCTGGAACTGCGCGCTGGCGATTTGGAACTGGACCGGCTGGAGCATAAAGCGCGGCGCGGCGGGCGCACGATCGATCTGACGAATAAGGAATTCGCGCTGCTCGAACATCTGCTCCTGAATCGCGGCCAGTGCGTTTCGCGCGTGGAGCTGCTGGATGCGGTGTGGAACCTGGAGCCCGCGCAGACCACGAATATTGTCGACGTGTACGTGAACTATCTGCGCCGCAAACTCGGGGATCCGCCCCCCGGGCACTTGATCTGCACGGTGCGGGGACGGGGCTACACGGTGCCTTCGGATCCGCAACCGGGGCGGCCAGTGTCCGATGTCGCAGCGCCGCCAGAGTCTTCACCGGTCGACGCTTAGTAAAACCGGCCCGGGGTTCGGTAATTCCGGCCGAACTGAATCCGGCCGCCGACGGGCCGGTTCTGTGGCGCGATTTTTTGGGATGAATTGATTTTCGAAACGCTCAAAAGGAGACCCTACATGCAGCCTTTTCCTGTTCTTCCGCCTCCTGCGGCGCACGCGCGGATGAAGCCGCGCACCGCTCTTGTGGCGAGCGCGGACCGCAGCTTTCGCCAGCGGCTGGCGCACGAATTGACCGGCCTGCGCTGGCAGGTTCGCGAAGCGGAAGGCGGCGCGGAAGCGTGGGCCGAGGCCGAGGCCGAGCGGCCCGAGGCGGTGATTGTGGACTCGTGGTTGCCCGATCTCGATGTGAGCGAGTTTTTGATCGACTTCAGAGGGAGCTTTCCCGCGACCGACGTGGTGACAGCGGGGAGCGAAAGCGCCGATGCGGGCCCGCGCGGGCCGTACCGGCAGGAACTGCTCTACGCGCTCAGGCGCAGCCAGGCGAACGACACGGCCGTGTGGAATTCGGCTGCGGCGATGAATGGGGTGCGAGCGATCGACGCGGCGCACGCGGTGAGGGAACTGCCGATGGCGGCGCATGGATCAGGGACTCCCGCGGCGCGCGTCGCGGAGACGGCAGCGGACGCAGCGGCGCCGCAGATCGCGAATGCGGCGGCAAGCACACAGAGAATTGTGCCGCTCCGGACGAGCGCGATTGCTCCTGGCGCGGACGCGAGCGCGGCTGTGGGCGCGGCTGATCGATTACCGGAAATGGTGGGCCATGCCGCCTGCATGCTCGAGATCAGCCGCAGAGTGCGGCTGGTGGCTCCGCGCATGACGCCGGTGCTGATCGAGGGGCCGACGGGGTCGGGCAAGGAACTGGTGGCCGAGGCTCTGCACCGGCTGTCGTCGCGCAGCCGCAAGCCGCTTGTGGCCATCAACTGCGCGGCGATTCCTGAAGCGCTGCTTGAGGCGGAGCTTTTCGGGCACACGCGGGGCGCGTTTACCGGTGCCGTGCGGGGACGCACGGGCAGGATCGAAGCCGCCGACGGAGGCACATTGTTTCTGGACGAGATCGGCGAGATGCCGCTGGCCCTGCAGTCGAAGCTGCTGCGCTTTGTGGAGTGCGGCGAGCTGCAGCGCGTGGGCGACAACGAAACAGTCAGGGTGGACGTGCGCATCATCGCCGCCACGCATCGGCAACTGGCGGCGCAGGCGCAGACGGGAGGGTTCCGCTCCGATTTGTATTACCGGCTGGCGGTTTTTCTCATCCGCACGCCGGCGCTCATCGCGCACGCGCAGGATCTGCCGCTGCTGGTGGAGCACTTTCTGAAAAAGCTGGGACGCGAGATGCCGGTGAAGCGCGTGGACGAGGACGCGCTGGCCAAGCTGGCCGCGCACGACTGGCCCGGCAACGTGCGCGAACTCGAACACGTGCTGGAGCGCGCCGTGATCCTGGCCGGGGAGAGCCCGGTGCTGACCACGCGCGAGATCGACTTCGGGCTGACGGTGAATTGAGCCCTTGGCGACGCGTTGGAATTCGACGCCAACGCTTTGGCATCGGAGAAGGGGATTGGGGCTCGGCGAAATCGGTTTGGCAACGAGGATCGGGAGTAATGAGGATCGGGATTCGGCGAAGACGGGTGGTGACGTGAGAGGAGGGGCGCATGAGGATGGGCATCGAGACAAGGTTGAGCGAAGAGATCGCACGGTACCTCGATTTGGCCGCTGCCGAGGTCAAGCTGACGGCCGCCAACATGGCCAACGTGGACACGCCAGGGTATCGCACGGTGGGCATGGACTTTGAAGCCGAGATGCGCGACGCGCTCGACGATGTGGACCGCGGAGGCGCGCCAAAAAAGGTTCGCGTGAGCGAGGTGGACGGCCTCGTCGCGCGGCCGGACGGAAACAACGTCTCCATCGACCGCGAAAGTTTGAATCTGGCTGAGGCGCAACTGAAGTTCAGAACCGGCGTGGCGCTCTTGCATCAGGAGTATCAGCGCGTGATGGACGCGATTCACACGGACAAATGAAGCAAGGGACCAGGGATTAGGGAACAGGGAAATAGGAAAAGCAAAAAAAGCAAGAACAAGAGCAAAGCAGCGCAGGGAGGTTGATCGATGAACCTGTTCGGATTGATGGAGACGTCGGGCTCGGCGATGGAGGCCGAGCGGATGCGCGCCGAGGTAGTGGCGGCCAACATGGCCAACGCCGAAACGACGCGCACGGCAGAGGGCGGTCCTTATCGGCGGCAGGAGGTGGTGTTTGCCGCCGGTCGCGGTGATAGCAATTTCCTCGACTCGATGACGGCGGCCAGCGGGAATGCGGGCGCTGGAACGATGGGTGCGAGACCAGCGGGCGCGGTAGACGTGGACAGGTCGCTGCCGCCGCTGCTTCCGCTTCCCGGCAAGGGCGGCGTCGCGCCGGGTGTGCACATCGCCCAGGTGGTCGAGGATCCTGCGCCGCCGCTGAAGCGGTACGATCCGGGCCATCCCGACGCGGGACCCGATGGATATGTCGCCTATCCCGACATTAATCCCCTTACAGAAATGGTGGACCTGATGGGGGCAACGCGTGCTTATGGCCTGAATGGCTCCGCCGTGCAGGCCGAGAAGGGCATGATCGCGTCGGCGCTGGAAATAGCGAAAAGCTAACGACAGGGATCAATCGACCAAGGATCAAGGGACCAACGGAGCGAGAAAGCAAGAGCAAAGGCAAAGCAATAGAAATTGCATCGGCAATGGGCAATAGATAAAGCAAGCACGAGAGGAGGCCCGGAAACATGTTGAGTGTGACGAGTGCGGTGAGCGCAGTTTCTGGCAGCGTGGCTTCGGCGGCGGGCGCGTCGAGTCTGCCTGAAAGCGCGCGCGGCGAGGCCGCGACAGGGCAGCCGTTCGCCGATTTGATCTCCGACTCGGTGGGGCAGGTGGACGAGTTGGACAAGCAGGCCTCGACGGCGGTGACGGGGCTGATGACCGGCACGGGTGTGGACGTGCACCAGGCGATGATCGCGACCGAGAAGGCCGACATGGCCTTCGAGCTGGCGCTGGCCGTGCGCAATAAGGCGGTGCAGGCCTACCAGAGCGTGATGGGAATGCAGTTCTGAAAGCCGCGTGCGAGCAAGTTAGCGAGCCGGCAAGTCGGCGGGCTCGCGGGTAACGGAGCAGCGGGGCAGAGGGGCGATGGCCGCTGGAACACAGTTGGAAAAGAGCTCGCCGGCAGTGCCGGGAAGGGTGCAGGCGGGTAGCAAGTGGGCCGGGCTGTGGGGCATGGCGCGCGTGCGCTGGGCCGAGATGGCCGCGGCCGAGCGCCGATGGGTGGCGGTGGCGGCGCTGATGGTGATGGCGCTGGTGGGCGGGCTGGCGTGGTACGCCATGAGTCCCGACTGGCGCACGCTGTACACGAATCTCGAACCGGACGACGCGCGGCAGATGGGCCAGATTCTCGCCTCGGCGCAGATTCCGTTTGAGCCCACGCCGGACGGCGCGGGCATCCTGGTGCCGGCGGCGCAACTGGACAAGGCGCGGCTGGCGACGGCGGCGAAAGGCGGAGTCAAGAGCGGCCGCCTGGGATTCGAGATCTTCGACAAGCCGAACTGGGTGGGATCGGAGTTCGACGAGCAAGTGAATTATCAGCGCGCGCTCGAAGGAGAGCTCGAACACACCATCGGCACGCTCTCCGACATCCAATCGGCGCGGGTGCATCTGGTGCTTCCGCACGACTCGCTGTTTCGCGACGAGGAGCGCCCGGCGAAGGCTTCGGTGGTACTGAAATTGCGGCATCGCGATCTGGCCGATGGCGAGCCGGACGCGATTCGCAACCTGGTGGCTTCGGCCGTGGACGGGCTGACTCCCGATCACGTAGTGCTGGTGGATGCGTCGGGCAATCTGCCGCTGGGGCCGAAGACCGCCGAGGCGCTCGAACTGGGCGCCGAGCAGGCTTTGGAAGACAAGCTGGTGGCCACGCTCGAGCCGGTGACCGGCGCGGGCAATGTGCGCGCTTCGGTCACGCTCGATTACGACGCGACGGCTACAGACGAAACGCAAGAAATCTACGATCCCGACAAAACGGTGACACTCGCGATGCAGCGCACCGACCAGACCACGGGCGCGCAGCCGGTTGCCGCCGGCGTTCCCGGCACGGCGTCGAACGCGCCCAACACGCAGGCACTGCCCGTGTATCCGCATGAGACCACGCCGCCCCAGACGGCCAAGAGCGAGTCCAGCACCTACGGCGTGTCCAAGACAGTGCGGCACACGGTCGAGAACCCGGGACGGGTGCGGCGTCTGACGGCGGCGATTGTGGTGAACGACCGCCTCGTGCAGCCGGAAACGAAGAGTCATGCTGCGGTGTGGCAGCCGCGTTCGGCCGATGAGCTGCGCAATCTGACCACGCTGGCGCAGGCCTCGGTGGGTTTCGATGCCTCGCGCGGCGATATGGTGACGGTCGAAGATCTGAGCTTCGACGGCAATCGCGGCGAAACGCCGGTGGGCGTTCCGGGCGAGATGCTGAAGACGGCGGAGAGCTCGCCGGCGCTGGTGAAGTACCTTGCGTTGCTAGTGGCCCTGCTGGTGGTGGTGGCGTTTGCGGTGCGGCCCGCGATCCGGCATGCCGGCGCGGCCCTGGCGTTACGGGCGCCGGCAAAGCGATCGGGAAGAGACGCGGCCGCGGGGATCGCCGCCATGCCGGAGGCGCTAGGGGCCCCCGAGCCGGCGCCAATCGATCCCCAGCGCCAGCGTACGCAGGAGATTTATGACCAGGTGACGGCGCATTTGAAACGCGAGCCGGCGCAAAGCTCGCGCCTCTTGCAAAGCTGGATCCATTCCGAATAGTGGGGCACTCGGGATCGGGCCGCGGGTTTGCGACGGAAAACAGCGGCGGGGCGAGAGCAGCAGCGGGGCGGGAAACGGCGGCTAGGCGGGAAACGGCGGCGGGAAATAGCGGCCGGCAGAAGGACGGGGCAAAGGAGGCCGCGTTGGGAAAGGAGGCCGCGTTGGCGGAGCAGGGACCTGAAAGCGGAGCGCGGCGCCGGATGTCGGCGAGCTTCTCCGGCGTGCGCAAGGCAGCGATCCTGCTGGTTGCAGTGGGCGAGGATCTGGCCAAGGAGATTCTGCGCGCCCTGCCGGAAGCCGACGTGCAACAGATTACCGAGGAGATGGCCGACCTGCGCGGCATCACTCCCGAGCTTTCGGCAGACGTGCTTGAGGAGTTCTGGGGACTGCTGGACACGCAGAACTTCATGGTGCACGGCGGGCTGGACTATACAAGCCGCGTGCTGATCGAGGCCTTCGGCAAGCAGCGCGCCGAGGACCTGATGGCCATGATGCGCCGCTCGCAGGAGGCGGCGCACGGCAATCTGGCCAAGCTGCAGCGCAGTGACCCGCAGCAACTGGGCAAGCTGCTCGACAGCGAGCATCCGCAGACCATCGCACTGGTGCTGGCGCACCTCGATCCGCGAAGGGCGTCGATGGTGCTGGACAATCTGAGCGAAGAGCACAAGGTAGTCTCGATCCAGCGGCTGGCGGAGATGCGGCAGTTTTCTCCGGAGATGGCGCAGAAGGTGGCGCTGATTCTGCACCGGCGGTTGGAGAGCGTGGGCGACACGGCGCGCCGCAGCTACTCGGGGTTCAAGGCCGTGGCCGATCTGCTGAATCGCCTGAACGCGGAGGAATCGAAAAAGATTCTGGAGACGATTGAAGAGAGCCAGCCGAAGCTGGCGTTGAGCATTCGCAATCTCATGTTCACGTTCGAGGATCTGATCACCGTGCCTCCGGCCACCATTCGCGAAATTGTTTCCGGAGTCGACAAGCGGCAACTGGCGCTGGCCCTTCGCGGTGCGAACGAGGAGCTTCGGGCACAGATCTTCAAGGCTATGAGTTCGCGGGCCGTGGAAATGCTGAAAGAGGACATGGAAGTGCTGGGGCCGGTGCGCTCGCGCGAGGTGGCGCAGGCGCAGCGGGAAATTCTGGACCTGGCGCGGCGGCTGGAGGCCGAGGGCAAGGTGGTGCTGAAGCTCGAGACCGGCGACGAGATGATCGCGTAAAGACAGGGAACGGCGATTAGAAAAACAGGGAATAGGGAAGAGGGAGTGGAAGGCGGAGATGGCGGCGCAGGGGAGGGGGACGGCGGGCGAGATGGAGGTGCTCGAGTATCCGGCCGCTCTCGGTGCGCCTGAAGGAACGGAATGGAACGGCTGGGTGGAAGCCGGTGGGGACGGCGAGGAAGACGCGGCCCACGCAACGTTAAAGTGCGCCCGGGAATGCGTGGCCGGCGCGATGAGAGGGACTCTCGACGAGCGGATGGCCGAGGAGGCGCGGCGCTCGTTCGAAGCCGGGCGCGAGTGCGGCCGTGAAGAAGGCCGGCGAGCCGAGCGTGAGGCGCAGGCCGCGGCGATTGCTGCCGAAACCGAGCGCGCGAAGCAACACAGGTCGGCACTCGTGGAGCGTTTTCAGGTCGAGCGCGACCAGTATCTGCGTGCCGTGGAGCAGGAGGTGGTGAAGCTGGCGCTGGCGGTGGCGGCGAGGATCCTGCGCCGCGAGGCGCAGATGGATCCGCTGCTTTTAGCCGGAGCGGTGCGCGTGGCGCTGGGACAATTGGCCGCCTCGTCCCAGGTGCGGCTCCGCGTGCCTGCGGCGGAACTCGAGTTGTGGAAGGAAGCGATCGCGCTGGTTCCCAACCTGGCGTTGAAGCCGGAGGTGACGGCGGGCGAGGGCATGCGATTGGGCGACTGCGTCATCGAGAGCAAGGTCGGCGCGGTGGATTTGGGAGTGCGCTCGCAGTTGGGAGAGATTGAGCGCGGATTTTTCGATCGTGCCGCCGCGATGCCTGTGCTTGAGCGGGATGCGGGCGCAGGTGCGGCGCACAAATGACGCCGATGCTGGAGAGTTATTTTCGGCGGCTGGAGCGCCGACAGCCATGGCGCTGGCGCGGGCAGGTCGTCGAGTCGGTGGGGCAGACGATCGAGTCCGAGGGCCCGCCCGCGTCCGTGGGCGAGTGTTGCGAGATCGAGGATCGCGCGGGAAACACGCACCTGGCCGAAGTGATCGGCTTTCGCGGGTCGAATGTGCTGTCGATGCCGTTGGAGGCGGCCGATGGAATCCGGTTCGGCGATCCCGTGTGGTCGCTGGGCGTTACGCCGGAGATTGAAGTGGGGCCGGCTCTGATGGGCCGCGTGCTGAACGCGGGTGGTTCGCCGATCGATGGTGGGCGGCCGCTGGCGGTCGAGCGAACACTGCCGCTCGAGGGAGCCGTGCGTCCGCCGCTCGACCGCGTGCCGATCGAGGAGACTTTGGGCACGGGCATCCGCGCCATCGATGCGCTGCTAACGGTGGGGCGCGGGCAGAGAGTGGGAATCTTCGGCGGGTCGGGCGTGGGCAAGAGCACGCTGATCGGCATGATGACGCGCAACACCGAGGCGGAAGTGACGGTGGTGGGACTGGTGGGAGAGCGCGGGCGCGAGGTGGGCGAGTTCCTGCGCGATTCGCTGGGCGCGGAAGGACTGAAGCGCGCGGTGGTAGTGGTGTCGACCTCGGACGAATCTCCGCTGAAGAGGATGCGCGCGGCGTTGGCGGCAACCACGATCGCCGAGTTCTTTGCCGCCGAGGGCAGGCAGGTGCTGCTGGTGCTGGATTCGCTGACGCGGTTTGCCATGGCTGCACGCGAGATCGGATTGGCGGCGAGCGAGCCGCCCACGGCCAAGGGGTACACGCCCTCTGTATTTGCGCGGCTGGCGCGATTGGTAGAACGCGCGGGACGATTCCGCACAGGATCGATTACGGCGTTTTACACGGTGCTGATGGAGGGAGACGACCAGCAGGATCCGCTGGTGGATGCGGTGCGCTCGCTGCTCGACGGCCACGTGGTGCTCGAGCGCGCGCTCGCGGCGGAAGGATGGTATCCGCCCATCGCCGTGCTGGATTCGATCAGCCGGCTGATGCCCGCCGTGGCCGGAGAGGCGCATCGCGGGCAGGCGGCGCTGATTCGGAAATTGATGGCGGTGTATGCGCGCTCCGAGGACCTGGTGCGGATTGGCGCGTACAAGGCGGGCGCCGATGCGGAACTGGACCGGGCACTACGCGCGCGGGATGGGATTCGCGCATTCCTGACACAGGCGGCCCAGGAGCGGGTCGGCTTTGGCGACGCTTTGCGCCTGCTTGCGGCGCTGGCCGCGGAGGTGTGAGCCATGGCCGTGTCGCGCGCCATTCGGCGGCTCAGGCAGGTGCGGGAGTTGGAGGAGGAGCTGAGCCAGGCGGCGCTGGAGTCGGCGGTGGGCCAACTGCGGCGGATGGAGGCGGCACTTGAGCGCGTGCGGGAGCGGGAGCGCGCGGGGCGGCGGCAGGTGACGGCGAGCGCCGGGACGGGCGACCTGGTGGATCGGATCGCGGGCCTCGAGGAGACGCGCGCGGGCGGGCGTCACGCGGAAGTGCTGCGGCCGCGAATTGGGGAGATGGAAGTGGTTGTGGCGGCGCGTCGGGCGGAGTTTCTCGGGCGGCGGATGGAGCGGCGGCAGGTGGAAACGCTGATGCGCAGAACGGAGGCCGAGGATGCGGTGGAGGGCGGGAGGCGCGCGCAACGCGATCTCGACGACTGGTTTCTGAGCCGGGCGCAAGGCGGTGGCGATGAGAACGAGGAGTAGAAAGAGGAAGGGAATCGAGCTGTGGAACGCGAGCGCCTGCCAAGGAACTTGAGCAAAAACTTACAACGCGGAGGGCGCCTTTCCTGAAACGGGAGCATTGGTCCCAACTTTGACATTCTTCTAACCCGTTCCACTCCCCTTTGGCACGCTTTCTGCTGTTTAGCCCTGCATGATCCTGACCCCGGCAATCGAGACTGGCGCAGCGATGGATGCTGCGGGAAGCGCGAGTGCGGCGGCGGGGCCGGGCCCATGGGCGACTTTGGCGCCGGGCAAGGGAGAGCCTGAGGGCTGGCTGAGCGCGGCGAACGGAAGCGCGGATGCGTCGCAGCCATTGAGTGGGGAAAGCTTCAGCGCAAGTTGGCAATCGGTACTGCGGGCATGGGGCATGACGGGAGTCGTCGCGCAACGCGCAGGCAATACCGCGGCGACGGGCACGCGCGCGCCGTGTGAGCCCGGCGCGGAAGGCGCAACCCGCAGGTACGAAGGCGCGGCGGATTTGCGGGCGAAGATTTCGCAGTCGGGTACGGGCACGGCGTCGCGGTCAATGACGGCGACAGGCAAAGAAAACGGGTCAGGCGCAACGCTGCCGGCAACAGGCGAGATCGGGAAGTCCGCTGCGACGATGGCACATACTGCGAGCGGGCAGCAGCGGATTCGAGCTTACGCGGCTGAAGTGCTCACGAGCGAACAGAGCACGGATGCGCCCGCGGGAGCCGGAACCGTCATGGATCGTAAGAGCGCGTCTGAACTTGCCGTAGGTGCTGCCCGCGACAGGAAGAGCGAGAAAGCGGCCAGCGCACTCGGGGAAGCGAAAGCACCGCCGCAAGCCGGAACGGCCGGCGCGGCGGCGATCGTGCCGCCAGGCGATGGCATGGCTGCAGCGGCTGCTCCAGTGCAGGCAGAGAATCTGCCGGCGAGGACTGGAAGTGCCCCGGATTCAAAGATCGAAGATCGCGTTGTGACCGCCGATGCGGTTCGGGTGGATGCGGAGGCGACGGCAACAGCATTGGCTACTTCCACGTGGAATAAGTTTCCGGTGTACGGCGGCCCGGCGGCGCCTGGAACCGCGACGCAGATAGGTACGGGCTCGCGTTCCGTGGGCCACAATGCGGAGGCCGCGTCGCAGAGAGCGCCGCTGTCGAGCGAGGCGGACGCAGCGACAGTGACGCGATCCGAATCTGGCGAAAAGGCGGCGGAGCCGCCGAGCGCGCCAGGGCCTGTGGTTCGAGCTGGGGCCGGTCAATCGCGGAACGTTGAGGCGAGCGAACGGAGTGGGCAGGCAGCGAACGCCGCCGGGCGTGAATCGAAGACGCCGGCAACGGAGGCAGGAACCCACCGAAAGCTCGCGGCAAGCAATGCATCGATCGCAGAGCCGGCGGCAGCGAGCGCAGGCCGGCCGACCGTTGAGAGCAGCGATCCTTCTGCACAATTGGCAGCAGCGCGAGCAGCACATGAGGGCACACGGGTCGAGGCAAGTGCGGCAGCGCCGGTGATCGGGCCACACCTTGCGGCGTTGCAGGTGCCTGCCGCTTCCGATGCGGCGGCGTGGGTGCGCGACGCGGCGGGTGCGCACGGAACTCTGAGTGCAGCTGCGGCCAGCGGATCGGCGGGAACTCCGGCGACAGCGCGAGAGACCTTTGCCGCGCTCGATTCGGGATTGGACACGCGAACGGCGGTGGGGACGTCGAGCTGGGTTCATGCGGGAGGACAAAGGGCCGAGGCTGGGTTTGAGGATCCGGCGCTGGGCTGGGTGAGCGTGCGCGCGGACATGAGCGGAGGCAGCGTGCATGCGGCGGTAGTGCCGGGATCGGCCGACGCGGCGCAGGCGCTGAGCGGGCACATGGCGGGATTGAGCGCGTACCTTGCGGAGGAACATGCGCCGGTGGCGACGCTGACCATGGCGCATCCTGACGCGAGCACGATGGATGCGTCCGTGGGCCAGAATCCGCAGCAGGGAAGCGGCGGCGAGCAGAGTTCCGCGGCAGCGCCGCAAAACGAGTCCCAACCGAGCACGATTACCCCTGCGGCTGCGAGTGCGACAGCATCGCGGAGCGGATTCGAATCGAGGCCGGATGCGGCGACTGGACGCGGGGTGCATATCTCTGTGATGGCGTGAGAGAGACAGGGAATAGGGAGTAGGGAATAGAAAAAACAAGCGAACGAGAAGACAGGGAACAGGGACTAGCCAATAGGGAATAGAAGGACCGGAAAAGGTTGAAATTGCGATAAGGGGAGGGGCGATGGCAGCAGGAATCCTGAATCATGTGCTTGGGACGGAGCAGGCAATGGCGGAGAAGGTTGCGGTGCCGATGGCCGGCTCGACCAACGGCGCAAACGGCGCCAGCGGATCGACGGGAACCAACGGGACGAACGGCTCGGACAACGGCAGCGGCAGCACGGCGACGATCTCGGCCAACGATTTTCTCACGCTGCTGGTGACGGAGATGCAGAACCAGGATCCGACGTCGACCATGGATCCGAACGCGTACATCGACCAGCTCGTCCAGGTGAACAGCCTGGAGCAACTGATCAATATCAATCAGACGCTGAGCACGGCCCTGGGCGGAACGGCGACGCCAGGGAACGGCTCGACGAAGCAGGCTGCGGGCGCAGATGCCAGCGCGGCGGGCACGAGTCCGGCGAGCGCAAGTGGAACGGCTGGGGCGGCACACCGTGTCGGTGCGTTGCCCGCCAACCCGCCCGGAATCGCGGCCACGCAGAATGCGACTGGCGACAGCACCCAAGGCAATCTGAGTGCGCCGCGCTCGACGGCCGCGGCTGAGCGCGTGGCTCACGCGCTCGATGGACGCACGCACTGCCGGTACCGGGCGGTGCAATGGCGCTGCGATAAGGCGAGCTCAAACAGCGGCCGCAAAGGATGAGCAGAATCCAGGCCGGGCACAGAAGCCCGAATCATCGAACCGAACAGAAGAGGAGAGCGACCATGGCAAGTTTTTCCATTCCGCTGACCGGCCTCGAGGCCGATTCAACGGCGCTGAATACAATTGCGAACGATCTCTCCAACATGAACACAACGGCCTTCAAGTCGGAGTCGACGCAGTTCTCCGATCTGTTCTACCAGCAGATTGGTTCGACTGGCTCTGGAGATCCGATCCAGGTGGGCGCGGGCGTCAAGGTGGCCTCGAACGAGATTGCGTTCTCGCAGGGCTCTATCAACTCAACCGGCAACGCCACGGATGTGGCGCTGAACGGAAGCGGGTTCTTTGTGGTGAGCAACGGCGGGGGCGGTTATGAGTACACGCGGGCGGGAAACTTCTCGCTGGATTCGAGCGGTGCGCTGGTCACCTCGAACGGGCTGAACGTGATGGGCTATCCGGCGGTGAACGGCGTGGTGAACACCAATGCGCCACTCACGGCGATCCGTGTTCCGGTGGGGCAGGTACAGCAGCCGAGAGCCACCACTTCGCTGGGCATGACGGCGAACCTGGATGCGACGACGGGTGCGGGGACGCAGTTTCCGGCGGAAGTAACGGTCTACGATTCGCTGGGCGAACCGCACGTGGCCACCGTGAACTTTGAGCCGGGCGCGGCGCCGAACACATGGACTTACTCGGCGGAGTTGCCGGCAGCGGACTATGCGGGCGCGGCGCCGGCGGCGATCACCGGAACCATGACCTTTGACGCAAACGGCAATTTGACCACGATCACTCCCACAGGCGGAGCCGCAGAAACTGTGGGAACGGCGGCGGGCGACGTGCAGTCGATTGCGCTGGCGTTTAACGGGCTGGCCGATGCGTCGAATGATCTTGCCATCCAGTGGAACCTGCTGGACGCGAGCGGGAAACCGACAATCAGCCAGGTGGACACGGCCTCTGACGTGTCGGCAACTACGCAGGATGGTTACCCCAGCGGACAATACAAGGACTTCACCATCGGCTCCGATGGAACGGTGACGGCGAGTTACTCGAACGGGCAAAAACAGAACGTGGGTCAACTGGCGCTCGGGAATGTATCGAATCTGCAGGGGCTGGCGCTTTTGGGCGACGGCGATTATGCCACTACGCTGGCCAGTGGAACGGCCACGGTGGGAGCGTCGGGCGCGGGAGGGCTTGGTACCTTGCAGGATGATGCACTCGAGGCGTCGAACGTAAACATCTCGACGGAATTCTCGAACCTGATCATCGCGCAAAGGGCGTTCGAGGCCAATGCCAAGTCGGTGACAACGTTCGATACGGTCACGCAGGACACGATCAACATGGTGCATTGATATCGTGTATTGATATCGTGTATCGCTCCGTGGCAGTGCGACGGAGTTTGTGCAAACCCCACCCTGACGTCAGAAGCAAACATGCGGCGAGCGTGGGGAACCGGCGGGCGGTCTTCGGGCCGCCCTTCAGCCTTTGGGTGTGACTTCAACGAACAGGCCTTTGCCCTCGGCGAGCACGCGCCCTTCCTCGTTGAGAACTCTAGCTTCAGCCCAGTGTTTGCGACGCTCGTTGCGCACGACGCGGCCCTCGATGCGAAGAGGAACGCCGCTGGGGACGGGTCGGAGGTAGTCGACTTCGATTTTGCGCGTCATGGAGACGTGCCCTCCAGCGCGCACCGCTTTGCTCATCGCTTCGTCGAGCAGCGTAGCGATGACGCCGCCGTGCAGATAGCCGGGGTGTCCCGCGAAAGCGTCCGGCACCACCGGAAGGCTCACCACAGAGCCGTCGGGCGCGAGGAAGAATTCGAGATGCAGCCCTGTTGGGTTTGCCGGCCCGCAGCCAAAGCACTGGTTGCTGGCCGAGTGCGCGAAGGGCGTCAGGTGCTCGTTGGGCGCGGTCATGCGTGCCTCACGGAGGCGAACGCTCCGCTGAGCGCTGCTGAGTAGAGTTCGCGATCGACATTGCCGCCGGTGAGAATAATGCCCGCGCGTTTGCCGCCAAGTGCGCTTCGCTCCTGCAGTGCGCCGGCGAGAGCGGTGGCTCCGGCGCCTTCGGCTACGTTGTGCGTGTCTTCGTGATAGATAGCCATGGCTTCAGCGATTTCGCCGTCGGAAACTTCGACGATGCGGGCGACCTGGCTGAGGATGATTGCGAGCGCGTCGGGGTTGGGCCGGCGGCAGGCGAGGCCGTCGGCGATTTCGGATCGCGCCGGCGCCTCGACGATCTTGCGCTCCCTGAAGCTGATTGCGGTGGCGGGCGATGCGGCTGCAGTGACGCCGATGATTTCTGTAGTGAGGTTGAGCGCGTTGCGGGCGGCGGCCATGCCGCAGATGGACGAGCCCAGACCGATGGGAACATAGACGCGGTCGAGCATCGGCGCAGCTTCGAAGAGCTCCAGCGCATAGGTAGCGGTGCCCCACACTAGGCGTTCGTGAAACGATTCGACCATTGCGAGGCCGCGTTCGCCCGCCAGAATTCCGGCAAATTCAAGCGACTCCTGAAAGTCGTGGCCGTGCTCGACGAGTTCCGCGCCCTGCGCCTGCATGGCGCGATTCTTTTCCTTGCTGTTGCCGTGGGGAACGACGATAACGGCCTTGAGGCCGAGGAGGCTCGCCGCCATCGCAACGCCCTGGCCGAAGTTGCCGCGCGTGGCGGCGACCACGCCGGCGAGCGAGGGCTGCGTTTGCTTGAGCCACGTAGCGTAGACGAGCGCGCCCCGAATCTTGAATGCGCCGATGGGCGTGTGGTTCTCGTGCTTGATCCAGGCCTCGGCGCCGAGGCGCTGGTTGATGAGCGGCCAACTGTACTGGGGCGTGGGCGGCATGTACTGATAAACAAGTGCCTGCGCGGAGCGGATCTGGTCGAGCAAGGGAAGCGCCATAAGAAAAGGATAGCTGGCGGGCGGCCGGTTCTCGCAAAAAGCACAGGGCAGAGCGAAAGGCAGCTTGGGCGCTGTCCATGTGAGAGATACCATATTAGCGGAACCTTGTTCGCGCCATGTGGAAGCTTCTCATCGAGATCGCCTTGCTTTCACTTTCCTTGTGCTGTGGAGTGATCTATTTCTGGCTGACAATTCGCAATGCCTGGTCGGAAGCCGGCCTTTTGTCCAAGGATTTTTTCCGTTGCAGCGTACAGGGGAGAGTGGTGTGGATTGGGTCAATGGCGATCCTAGCGGCGATAGCCTTTTTGGCTGAGTTAATCTCCCCGTAATATGCCAATGTTGCATTTATCGAAGTACTGCACATGGACGGTTTTCTGCCTCGGAGCAGCATTCGGTGTGGCCGGCTGCCGGCCGGCGCCAAAATTAACGGATCAACAAGCGGAGGGCAAGCATCTCTACAACATTGGCTGCGCTCATTGCCATGAGCAGAACGACCTGCACCTGAAGAAGGTTCCGCCGAGCCTGCATGGACTGTTCAACCGGAGCACGCTGCCGGAGGGCGGGCCGGCGACGGACGCCGAAGTGGAACGAGTGCTGATGACGGGCAAGGGAACCATGCCGTCGTTTGCATATCAGATGAACAAAAAACAGATGGATGCGGTGGTGGCCTATTTGCACACCGGCCTGCGCGATCAACCAGGCAAATAGAGAGGAGAGACGACAATGAAGGTGGGAGTTCTGGGTTCGGGAGATGTGGCGAAGTCGCTCGCCGGCGGATTCATCAAGCACGGTCACCAGGCCATGCTGGGCACGCGCGATGCCGCGAAGCTGGCGGAGTGGAAGAAGGCGAATCCCAAAGCGCAGGTGGGCAGCGTCAGCGATGCGGCTGCGTTTGGCGAAGTGCTGGTGCTGGCGGTGAAGGGCGCGAGTGCGGCAGATGTGCTGAAGGCGGCGGGAGCGGCCAACGTGGACGGCAAGCTGGTGATGGACGCCTGCAATCCCATTGCGGATGCGCCGCCGGTGAACGGAGTGCTGAGGTTTTTCACGACGCTCGAGGAGTCGCTGATGGAGCGGCTGCAGAAGGCGTTCCCCAAAGTGCATTTTGTGAAAGTGTTCAATTCGGTAGGGGCCCGGCAGATGGTGAATCCCGAGTACAAGGCCGGGCGGCCGACGATGTTCATCTGCGGAAACGACGACGCGGCGAAGGCGACGACGGGGAAGATTCTCGATCAGTTTGGTTGGGAGACGGCCGATATGGGGAAGGTGGAGGCAGCGCGCGCCATTGAGCCGTTGTGCATGCTGTGGTGCATCCAGGGATTCACGAAGAACGAGTGGACGCACGCGTTCAAGATGCTGCACCAGTGAGAGAGCGGAGTTGGCGGGGTTAGCGGAGTTAGCGGGGCTAGCTTCCGTGCCCCTTCAAAACAATTTCGAAGGTGGGCATCCTGTCGCCAGCGAAAGGCCGGGTGGTGTCTGAAAAGTGTGTTGATCCTCATCCCCACTAGTTGCCGAAGAGGATCGGTTCGAGGACACGGCGACGGAGTTGCCATTCGAACATGGGTTCACCCTCTTCGCCGTCGATGCGAAATTTGCGGGAGCCCATTTCGGTAAATTCGGGGAGCACTCTTAACGTCTGTTCGGTCCCAGCGCTAACGATGATTTCGATACAATCGTCGACGGGTCTAAAAACTGTGCACTTCATCACGTTACTTCGTCTGGCAACGCTGAACATCCACTTGGGATCGCTTGAGAATTCAATTTGGTAGCGCGTTAGCAGTCCAGATTGTGTGTTGTATTGTTCAACGTCCTTTTTCACCGATTCCCTCAGCGCTTCAAACGCGGTCTTGAATTCGCATTTACCGCGTTCGATCACCCAATCAAGTTCCCTCGGAATCTCTTTCATCGTCTCCCTCCTAGAGTCCACCGTATGCATTTAATGTTCTGGCGGTGGGCCGATTTGCCTTATCCACAACCGCTATAAACTCGCGCCGGTCAAAGAATGTGAGTGCCCAAAGGGAACTCAATTCCTTTTCGTTTTCATCCTCATACTTCTTGAACCAGTATCGAAAAACGTCCGATCCGCGTCTATGGAATGTCCCTTTTTTCCACAGGTCATCGGGAAACGTATATCGAAGAACATCCGCAAATATCCTTGAGTCGTCAATCCCGCCCTCAACCCGATGGTGATGCGAAAGCCCACGAACGATCTTCTTGATAATCCTAATCACCCGTTCATCCCGTCCGGGATAGATCATGTATCGTTCCTGACCGTCTACGGTCACTGGAACGAACCGCTCAATTAGATCGCTCGCACGCCGAAACCCATCAACTTCGTCCAAACTCGGCACCATTTTTCTTTCCCACAGTTCATCGACTGGTTGGTTGCGTTCCCCCGCCAGCAATAGTACTCCGCGAAAATATGTTTCATCGTCTGACCACCCATCGTTGCAGGCACGACATTCGGGCACCGTTATGAGGTTAATGTCAGTCGCTCTCCGGGACTCTGGATAGAGGTTTTTGGGTACAACATGGCCGCGCTCCAGTGGAATGCCATCCGCTCCACAGTACGTACATCTTCCCCTTGGCTTGCGCATACAGCAGCGATTATCGTCTAAAAAGCTTCAACGCACGTTTAAGACACTACTAAAGGCCGGTCGGGGAAACAGCAACCACCGTATACTGAAAAGGCGATGGCAACCGACAAAACATTTTATCTGGAGACGTTCGGCTGCCAGATGAATGCCCATGACTCCGAGAAGGTGATTGGCACACTGCGCCAGCAGGGCTACCGGCAGGTGGAGTCGGAGGAAGATGCCGGGCTGATCCTCTATAACACCTGCTCGATCCGCGACAAGGCGGAGCAGAAGGTCTTTCACCGCCTGAACGATTACAAGAAGCTATACAAGGAGGGGAAACGGTTCGGCGTGCTGGGCTGCGTGGCGCAGCAGGAGGGCGAAAAGATCTTCGAGCGCGCGCCGTACGTGTCGCTGGTGTCGGGGTCGGCGAGCTACCGCATGCTGCCGGAGATGCTGGTGCGCCTGGAGGCGGGCGAGGGACGCATCACGGGGCTGGACGACCGGCAGACGGACGAGACGTTCGAGACGGAGTTCACCGCGCGGCAGAATCCGTATCGCGGGTACATCACGATCATCGAGGGATGCGACAAGTTCTGCTCGTACTGCGTGGTGCCGTACACGCGCGGCAAGGAGCGGAGCCGGACGTCGTCGTCGGTGCTCAATGAAGCGCGGCGGATCGCGGACCTGGGATACACCGAGATCCAACTGCTGGGCCAGAACGTGAACAGCTACCGTGATCCGGAAGGGAAGTGCTCGTTCGCGGAACTGCTGGCGGCACTGAGCCAGGTGCCCGGCATCCGGCGGGTGCGGTTCACGACCAGCCATCCTCGCGACTTTACGCGGGATATCGTGGAGGTGATCGACCGCGTGCCCACGCTGTGCGACCACGTTCATCTGCCGGTACAGTCGGGGTCCGCGAGAGTGCTCGAGCGGATGGCGAGGGAGTACACGCCGGAATGGTATCTCGAGCGAATTGAGTGGATTAAGGCGGCGAAGAGGCAGATTTCGCTGTCCACTGACATTATTGTGGGATTTCCCGGCGAGACGGAACGCGATTTTATTGAGACCATAAACTTGCTGGCTGCGGTCGAGTATGATTGCGTGTTCGCGTTCAAGTACTCGGCACGGCCGAATACGCCGGCATTGGGGATGGCGGATTCGGTTCCGGAAGAGGAGAAAGCAAAGCGGCTTCAAGCGTTGCTTGACCGGCAGCGAGAGATACAAAGGATTAATTACGCAAAGCAAGTCGGGGAAGTTATTGAGGTAATGATCGAAGGTGCGAATCCTGCTCGGGGGCAGATCGCGGGCCGCAGCTCACAAAATAAGCCGGTGAACATTGCCTGGGCGCAGCCCATCGCTCCGTCTCCGGGAAGCTATATGCAGGTGAGGATTACGGGGGCTTATCCTAACAGTCTGGTTGCCGAAGCGGTCTAAGAGCAGGGATATAGGGAGTAGGAAACGGCCCAGCAAGGGAGCCGGAAGCCAGGATCCACGGGAGTGAAAAAGCCAGGCGAGGGGAGTCCCGATCACGCAGTGGCGAACTGATCGCGGATCGCGGAAAGAGGGAAGGCATGGATATCGAGGTGCGGATTCGGGGCCTGATGATGGACCCTTCCACCAATATGCCGATCGTTGTGCTGAAGGATGTGGGGTCTGAAGCGGTGATGCCGATCTGGGTCGGGATCTTTGAGGCCAACGCGATTGCGCTGGAGATCGAGAAAATGACGGCCGCGCGGCCGATGACCCACGATCTGACGCGAAATCTCGTGCATCACTTGAATGGTGAGCTGGATCGCGTTGTTATTACGGAACTTAAGGACGATACATTCTACGCGGTTCTGTGGATGAAGCAGGAAGGCGAGACGATTGCCGTGGATGCGCGGCCTTCCGACGCAATTGCGCTGGCGCTGCGCGCCGACTGCCCGATTTATGTGGCGGAAAAGGTGATGGAGAGCGCCAAGCTGAATACAACCGGGCCGCCCGAGGGACCGACGGCGGAGCAGCTTCGCGGATGGCTCGAGGGCCTGAACGACGAGGATCTCGGCCGCTACAAAATGTAATCCAGCCAAAGCTTCCAGAATTGAGTTACAGCGGTGAGCAAAGCCGGTGCATGCGTGCGTGCGGCGGCGCGCAACTGCGCGACGGGGATGTGTTTCTGGCTCAGCTCGCAGGCATGGCCCACGTACCAGCGCTCCAGGCCCGCTTCGGTGACTTCGGGATGAAATTGGAGCGCGAGGGCGCAGTTTTCGATGGCGAATGCCTGATTTTCGTATAGATCGGTGCGCGCCAGGTGTCGCGCGCCAGCCGGCAGATCGAAGGTGTCTCCGTGCCAGTGGAGCAGGCGAAGGCCGCCGGCGGCCAGTGGCGCGAACCAGGCGGGAGAGGGCGCGGGTCCGGCAGGCTGGATGGGGAACCAGCCGATCTCCGGTCCGCGCGTGCCGGGCCCAAGGGTTCCGGAATAGACGCGCGCGCCGAGGGCAGCGGCCATGAGTTGTGCGCCGAGGCAAATGCCGAGGATCGGCTTGCGCGCGCGGAGGCGCTCGCGGATGGATTCGATTTCGGCGGTGAGGAAGGGATAGTCAGCCGAGTCGCAGACACCGATGGGCCCGCCCATGACGACGAGCAGATCGCAACTGGCGGCCTCCGGCAGCGGGAAGCGGGCATTCGCAACATCAACGGTGTCGATCGCGAAGCCGCGGCGCTCCAGCTCCGGCCGCAGGGAACCGAGATCCTCGAAGGGAACATGGGAGAAGACGACGGCCTGAAGGGGCTTTGCGGGCATAAATAGAGGGTATATGGGACGGTTGCTTGAGTGTAGTTGACAGAATATCTGTTATCAGACATTGCATCCATAAGGCTCAGTTCCTGATTTCAGCCAGAAGCTGCTCGACCTCGGCCTTTTCCTGGGCAGTCAGCGCCAGAAGCGGCGCCCTCGGCCGCCCTCCGTAATAGCCGTTGAAGTCGCACGCGTACTTGATTCCCGCGAGTCCGAGGCTGCTGACGATGCGTTTGCCTGCGCCGAGAATGTGCTGCTGCTTCTCTTCGGCGAGCGCGAGGTCGTGATCCTTCCAGGCGAGATAGATTTCCTGGCACGCCTGGGGAGCGAAGGTGGCGAAAGCGACGATAGCGCCCGAAGCCCCAGCCTGGAGTGCATCGAGGATGGAGCGATCGGAGCCGGTAAGAACCTGAAATCCGATTTCCCTTTCGCGCATTTTGACGGGAGCGGCAGGAGGCGGCACCGCGAGGGCCACACCGCCGGCCAGGTCACCGGCCCGGACGAAACTACCCGAGGTCTCCGCGTGGGGGACGAGCATCCGGGCGGTGACGGCTTCAAAGACCTGCGTGACCCGCACCGTCCGCCGAGGAGAGTCTTGCGTGGCGGCAATCGTGCCGCCGAGCCGTTTCATGTCTCCGCTCGAATCCTTGGTGCCGATGATATTGGGATGTTGTGCCAGTTCGGCGATGACCTCGACCGGAATCTCGCGCGGGACGAACTTGGGAATGTGATAGAGGATCACCGGGAGCGGCGATCGATCGGCGATGCTGCGGTAGTAAAGAAGGAGCGCCGCCGCCGACACCTGATTCGAGTAGTAGCTGGGAGGGCGGACGAGGACGGCGTCATACATGAGCCCGGCTGCGAACTCTGCTAACTCGAGCGTGGCGCGGACACTCTCGCGGCCCACGCCGGCGAGCAGAACCTTCTCGGGCGCGGTGGCCCCGGCGGCGACGCGGAGAACGTCGCGCGTCTCGGCGTCGTTGAGCGCCACGGCCTCGCCGGTTGAGCCCAGGACCGCCATTCCCGCGAGCAGGCTGCGCGAATAGCGCGCCATGTTGGCCTCGATCTTGCGAAAATAAATGCGCTCGTCGGGATAAAACGGCGTGGTGACCGGGGCAAAAATACCTTCCAGGAGCATTGGTTTATTGTAGGGCTTTTCGCGTGGCCGCGGCGCGGCCTTCCCTTTTCGCGCGCCAGCATTGGCCTCGCCCGCCATGGCGGTGTATGTTGGATTTCACACCACACGCGACCCGCGCCGGGACGGCGAGCCGAGGAGCCGGAACGATGGAGATCTTGTTGCTCCACACTGAGTTGAAGAACGCGAAGGCGCCTCCCGCGCTTGCGCAGCAGGCGGTGTCGTTCTTTCTGCACTCGCTGCTCGCGCTGGCCACGTGGATGGCGCTGATGCTTCTGGGCTACGCCGTAAATCCGGCCGGCGTACCGCAGTGGGCGATTTTGCTTCTCTCAACTGCCGTGCCGCTGGCGGTTGCATACATCGTCGCCAGAATTCACCGGAGCCAGATGGCGACGGCGGTGTGGTTGGTGGGGATTATCTGGCTGATGATCGTGGGCCTCTACATTCTGGACCTGCCGACCGGGCCCAGTCAGTGCTTCCAGTGCGGCGCGGCGGAGAAGCTTTCGCGGTCGTTCTTCAGCCTGCCCAGCCCGAGCGGGCTGATGGACGACGATGGCCCGTTTATTGGAACGTGGCCCGCCGCGGCGTTGGTGGGCTATTCCATCGGCGCGTGGCTGGTGATCAGAAAGCGGCCCAGCGAATAGCGCGCAGTTCCCTTCTGCAAGATTTAGAATTGCGGCGGCGCTGATGCGGATAGGTCTTTATGCAGCATCGCGCATCTGGCGCTTGCCTAACGCGCGCAGCCGCAAGTCTCCCTGGGGCCGAACCGCGCCCCCTGGTAATTCATTGCCTGACCGGCGCGAAGATCGCGGTCTCCAACACGACGGCGATCCCGCGCGGTGATCGGGCGGCAAAGCACCCGAGGTAGGTTACGGCTTCAGCGTGCGCAGATACGCAATCACACCATCAACGTTCTCGGCTGGGAGGCGATGCAGAAATCCGGCCTCATCCACCTCGACGGGAGGCATGGTTTTGGTGCCCACCGCGATGATGGTTCGCAGTTCAGCGTCCGATTTGGCCCGCACATCGGGCGAGTTGAGCCGGGGGATTTTGATGCCAAAGTATTCATCTGCTTTCGCATTCCCCTGCCCTTCATCGCCGTGGCATCGCGCGCAGGTGAGTTCGTAGGCGGTTTTGCCCGAGACGTGGCCGCTTAATCCAATCTCAGAGAACGACAGAAGGGCGCGTGTGTGGCCGTTCGGGATGGTGTACATCAGGATCCCGTCGCCGCGGGGAATCCATATTTCTGAAAGAATGTGTCCTCCCCCTGTGTTGTCAAAGACGAGCGTGCCTGCCTGCAAGAAGGGATTTGGGCCGCTCAGCCGGGTGATGACCATTCCCTGGACCTGATCGCCCGTCGTCTCCGATTGAATCGTGATCGAACGATCATCGATTACAAACATGTAGTTCCCTGGCGGGAGCTGCTTTGAGACGGCGGTGAATGGATAAGGGATGGTGATTCTTTCACGTGTTTGCCCCTGAGCCATGCAAGCCAGGCCGGCGGTGGCCAGGAGGATGGTGAGCAGTCTCACCGCTGTTGCTTTTCGTGCCATTACGTGCATCATTCTGAGTTCCTCGTACCTTTCTTCGGTGGATCGAACTTGGGTTTGGCAATCCGCCGATGCGGGTCGCCGGAATTGCCATCTACTCGCTGGAGAACCGCACCAGGAATCCATTGAAATGCCTCTGCAATCCGAGACCACGGGCCGAGACCGATGCCGGTCATTCAGGCCCGCCGAATCGCGGCTCCGGCAAGAACGGATCCCAACGAACACGGAGGTGAAAAGCAGCGACCTCCACTCGCTTTTGAAGCAGTGAAATTGGAGAAGGCCGGCTGCAGGTGCCTTAAGGCGGCATCTGCAGCGGCAGACGGCAACGAGACAAAAACCCACATCGACCGCTGAGGCCCGTCTGGCCCGAATCCGGCTCAGAGACACGGAGACTTCAGTTGTTTGCTAAGAACTCGGCAAGGGAAGGAAATGGGAACGCAGAGGGCGATAAGGAGAAGAACTCTGCCGTCCCAAGCTATTTTCCGTATATCACGTGGCAATGCGACCGTCAACGCATATCTTCGGCGACAAGATCTGCCATTCGTTTTCGAGTCGCTTCCCAGATGCTTCGGATCCCGCCGCGGCGAGTTGGGAATCAGCGCCCGTTGGCAGAGTGCAGAGCCTGCAGCGCGTAAACCGTGACCCGATGCTTCTGCATGGCGGCGATGCCCTCAGCGGCGGCCTGCGCGGCTGCCAGCGTGGTAATGGTGGGAACGCGCGCCAGCACCGCAGCCCTGCGGATGGCCTTCTCGTCGAAGAGAGCGTCCTGGCCGCGCGGAGTGTTGACGACAAGCTGAATGCGCTTTTCTTTGATGAGGTCGACCGCATTGGGCCGCCCCTCGTCGACTTTAAAAACGCGTTCCACGATGAGGCCTGCGCCTTCAAGCACGTTGGCGGTGCCCTCGGTGGCGACAATCTTGAATCCGAGATCGACGTAGCGGCGGGCCAGCGGGATGGCGGCCTGCTTGTCGTGGTCGGTGACGGTAAAGAAAACCGTGCCGCCCGTGGGCAAAAGCTGGCCCGCGGAAAGCTGCGCCTTGGCAAAGGCCTCGCCGAAGCCCGAGGCCACGCCCATCACTTCACCGGTCGACTTCATCTCGGGTCCGAGGACGGTGTCGACGCCGGCGAATTTTGACCACGGGAAGACAGGCGACTTGACGTAGTAGTGCGCGCCCGTGCCCAGATCCTTGCCGGATGCAAGCTGCTTAGGCAGCAGTTCGCAGAGCTTGCGGCCGGTCATCAGGCGCGCGGCGATCTTGGCCAGCGGTACGCCGGTGGCTTTCGAGACGTATGGCACGGTTCGCGAAGCGCGCGGATTCACTTCGATGACGTACACATTGTCGTTGCCCTGGTCGTCGCGCTGGATGGCGAACTGAATGTTTACCAGCCCGACGACTTTCAGCGCGAGAGCAAGCTTGCGCGTGTAGGCGCGCAGGATTTCGAGCGTGGTGTCGGCGATGCCGACGGCGGGCAGCACGCATGAAGAATCGCCGGAGTGGATCCCGGCCTCTTCGATGTGCTGCATGATGCCCGCGATCAAAACATCCTTCGAGTCGCAGAGCGCGTCTACGTCCACTTCAATGGCGTTCTCGAGGAAGTGATCGACCAGGACAGGGCGCTCCTGCGAGTACTCGACGGCTTGGCGCATATAGCGCGTCACGGCGTCGGCGTCATACGCAATCACCATCGCGCGGCCGCCAAGCACATAGCTGGGCCGCACGAGGACGGGATAGCCTGTCTGTTCGGCGACGGCGAGCGCCTGTTCGACGCTAGTGGCTGTACCTCCGCGCGGCTGAGGAATCTCAAGATCCTCGAGCAGCTTGCCGAAGCGCTTGCGGTCTTCGGCGAGGTCGATCGAGTCAGGAGACGTGCCGATGATGGGCACGCCGGCCGCAAGCAGGCGCTGCGCCAGATTGAGCGGAGTTTGCCCGCCGAATTGCACGATCATGCCGATCTTTGCGCCCGATTGCGCCTCGTGGTTGTAGATGGCGAGCACGTCTTCAAGAACCAGCGGCTCAAAGTAGAGGCGATCGCTGGTGTCGTAATCGGTTGAGACCGTCTCAGGGTTGCAGTTCACCATGATCGTCTCGTAGCCATCGTCTTTCAGCGCGAAAGCAGCGTGGCAGCAGCAGTAGTCGAACTCGATGCCCTGGCCGATGCGATTTGGACCAGAGCCGAGGATGATGATTTTCGGCGTCTTTGTCGGCGGCGCTTCGTCCTCTTCTTCGTACGTGGAGTAGAGGTACGGCGTCATGGATTCGAATTCGGCGGCGCAGGTATCGACGAGTTTGAAGACGGGGCGAATTCCCTGCCCTTCGCGCAGTTCCCTCACCTGCTTCACGCCGTCGTGCCCTTCGAGCTTCCACTCCGTCGCGATCCGCTCGTCGCTCAGGCCGAAACGCTTGAGCCGCCGTATGTCCTCCGCGCTTATGTCTTTTGGAGTCGTTTTTGCGATGGCCGACTGTGCCAGCGTGACTTCGCGGAGTTGATGCAGGAACCAGGGATCGATCTTGGTCAGGCGCGCGACCTCGCGCACGCTCATGCCGCGCTCGAAGGCGTAGCGGATATAGCCGAGGCGTTCCTGGCGCGGCGTAACCAGCATCTGCGTCAGGCGGCGCGGCTCCAGGATTTCGGCGCCGGTCTTCTTGCCGGTTTCGAGCGAGCGCCACGCCTTCATCAGCGACTCTTTGAAAGTCCGGCCGATGGCCATCACTTCGCCGACGGATTTCATTTGCGGCCCGAGCGTGTCATCGGCGCCGGGAAATTTCTCGAACTGCCACTTGGGGATTTTGACGACGACGTAGTCGATGGTCGGCTCGAAACACGCCGGCGTTTTGCGCGTGATGTCGTTGGGAATCTCGTCGAGCGTGTAGCCGACGGCGAGCTTGGCGGCGATCTTCGCAATCGGGAAACCGGTGGCCTTGGACGCAAGCGCCGAAGAACGCGAGACGCGTGGGTTCATCTCGATGATGGTCATGCGGCCGTCTTGCGGGTTGATCGCAAATTGAACATTCGACCCGCCGGTCTCGACGCCGATTTCCCTCATACAGGCGATGGCCGCATCGCGCATCTTCTGGTACTCGCGATCGGTTAGGGTTTGCGCCGGCGCCACGGTGATGGAGTCGCCGGTGTGCACGCCCATCGGATCGAAATTCTCGATAGAACAAATGATGATGACGTTGTCGGCCAGGTCGCGCATCACCTCGAGCTCGAACTCCTTCCAGCCGAGCACGCTTTCTTCCACGAGGCATTCGTGGACGGGCGACAGATCGAGGCCGCGCGCGAGGATTTCCATCAGCTCTTCGCGGTTGTAGGCGATGCCGCCGCCGGTGCCGCCCAGGGTGAAGCTGGGGCGGATAAGGATCGGGAATCCGATCCTGGCGGAGAAGTCGAGGCCGTCGCGCAGATTGTTGACAAGCGCGGAACGCGGAACCTCGAGGCCGATCGAGACCATCGCGTCCTTGAAGAGCAGGCGGTCTTCGGCTTTTTTAATGGCCTTGAGCTTGGCGCCGATGAGTTCGACGTTGTAGCGGTCGAGCACGCCGGTGTCGGCCAGATCGACGGCGAGGTTGAGAGCGGTTTGCCCACCGACGGTGGGCAGCAGCGCGAATTTTCCGGCGTTGGGCTGCGCACCCAGCATCTCCGCTTCAATGCGGATGATTTCTTCGACATACTCGTGCGTGAGCGGCTCGATGTAGGTGCGGTCGGCGAGCTCAGGGTCGGTCATGATGGTGGCCGGATTCGAGTTGACGAGCACCACCTCATAGCCCTCCTGCTTGAGGGCCTTACAGGCCTGCGTCCCCGAGTAGTCGAACTCCGCCGACTGCCCGATGACGATCGGACCGGAGCCGATCACCAGGATTTTCTGAATGTCATTTCTGCGTGGCATGGGTTCGACAAATTCCTAGTCGTGGTTAACTGTGTTTTCTCGTGCGGCTCGATCGAAGGCTTTTTTGTTTGGGAAAATTGGAGATGTGCAATCCTCGCAGGCACCTCCAGGCTTGATCATCACGTAAATTGGGCCTCGATGAAACGCACCTGCAAGATCCGATGCAACGATTACGTCTCTTGCCGCAATCGCGGAGCCGGGCACTCTTGCTCGGAGCAAGTATTTGCCGTTCGCACGAGGGAAATTGAACTGGCCCGTTGCATCCGTCTTCGTCTCGAACGAAGCGGAGTCGTTGCCTATAAGTTCGATTTCAACGCCCACTAGCGGCTTCCCTGTTTCGGTAAAAACGTAACCGTAGGCATGCGAGAGGTGAATCGGCTTCTGAACCACGATCTGCGCTTTGGCAGATTGGGTCACCAAACCGAACGCGGTGGCGAAAGAAAGTGCAACGCTCAAAAAACAGCGGAGCCAAATGCCCCGCTGCTTTGAAATTCCGAATCTCTCTCGCGGCACCGAAGTCATCCCTTCCACTCCTCCATCATCTGCCGAAAGTCGCGGAACAGATAGTGCGAATCGTGCGGGCCGGGCGCGGCTTCGGGGTGGTACTGCACGCTGAAGAGTGGCAGCGTTTTGTGGCGCAGGCCTTCGAGCGTCTGATCGTTCAGGTCCACGTGCGTCAGCTCGACCTCGTTCGCGTTGATGGAGTCGGGATCGACGGCGAAGTTGTGATTGTGCGCGGTGATTTCGACTTTGCCGGTCGCGTTGTTGCGCACCGGGTGATTGCCGCCGTGATGGCCGAACTTGAGCTTGTAGGTTCGTCCGCCGAGGGCCAGCCCGCAGAGCTGATGGCCCAAACAAATTCCAAAAACTGGCACGCGGCCCATCATCCCGCGGATGGCGCGCACGGCATAGTCGACAGGCTCTGGATCGCCGGGGCCGTTCGAGAGAAAGACGCCGTCGGGCTTGAGTGCGAGCACCTGTTCCGCGGTGGTTTCGGCCGGGACCACGGTCACGCGGCAACCGTCGCGCGCCAACATGCGCAGAATGTTCTGCTTGATGCCGAAATCATAAGCCACTACATTGAGTATTTTCTTCGGCGATTCCTCTTGATGAATGAAGCCTTCGGTCAGCAGAGGCTCCCCCATCTGGCTGCGCGGATCGGATGCGCCGAACTCGTAGCTCGTCTTCGTCGACACAACGCGGGCCAAATCGGTGCCCTCCATCTTGCGGATACCCTTCGCCCTCGCAACCAGCACGTCAGGGTTCAACTCGAGAGTCGAAATCACACCGCGCATCACGCCGCGGTCGCGCAGGTGGCGCACCAGCGCACGGGTGTCGATCTCGGCGAGAACCGGAACGGCATAGCGCTCCATGTACTCGTCAGTCACCTGCTCGGAGCGCCAGTTCGAGCTTATTTGGGAGAATTCGCGGACGATCAGTCCCTCGATGTAGGGCCGTGCGGCCTCATTGTCGGCGTTGTTCGTGCCGTAATTGCCAATTTGTGGGTTGGTGAGGACGACGATTTGGCCTGCGTACGAGGGATCGGTCGCAATTTCCTGGTAGCCGGTGAGAGATGTATTAAAAACGACCTCGCCCTGGCATTCGCCCGGGTGTCCGTGGCCGTGCCCGCGGAAGATGCGCCCGTCTTCGAGCGCCAGGATCGCCTGCATCGCCTCTCCGAGGAGTGGATTCAATCGATTTTAGCAGGTTTATCCGGATCGATTTTGTCCAGTTTTCCACTACGGGCCCGGGTCAGCAAACCCGCGGTCGTGGAGGCAACCCGCTCTACCGCCCCAAACGAAGAAGACCGGTCGTTCAGCCCCGGCGCTGCTCTTCAGTGCACCACGCCGGCATCGCGCGTCGGCCAGTAAACGAAGACCGCCTTCCCGTAAATCAGGGAACGGTCGACGGGGCCAAAGTCGCGGCTGTCGGAGGAAATGGAGCGGTGATCGCCCATGACGTAATACGCGTCGTCGGGGACAGTCATTTCGGCGGCGGAGCGGTTGTCGCGGAATTCCGGCGGGACGTAGGGCTCGTGGACCGCTTTGTTGTTGACGAAGACGCGGCCGTGGTCAATACGAAGCTTGTCGCCCGGCTCTGCGATCACGCGCTTGATGTAGCTCTTCTCCGGATCGCGCGGATAGCGAAAGACCACGACGTCGCCGCGCTCGATGGCGGTGAAGCGATAAACGAACTTGTTGATGAAGAGGCGGTCGCGGTCCTCGAGGCGAGGCAGCATGCTGGTGCCTTCAACGCGGACGGGCTGATAGAGGAACGTGATGATGAGGACTGAGGCGACGGTAGCGATGATCAGATCGCGGAACCAGAGAAAAACGCCTTCGGACTTGCGCGGAGCCTTTGGCGCGGGTTCGCCAGGCGTTGGCGATGCTGGGCGCTGCGCGTTGGGGCCTGGGTCTGAATCCTGATTGTGAGTGGAGCCGGTATCCATGAAGGTCTACATCTAAATATTACTCGCAACCAAGGGTTCCCGGCGGGCAAAGAATACGCGGGCGATGTTTAGTAATTGGTTTCGGCTGGTCGGCCGCGGGAACTAACTCGGGCGCGGTTCCTGGATCGCCCACGCCGCCCAGATTCGCCTCTTCGAGCGCCAGCGGGCGCTGAAAAACCATCTCCACCTGGGTGCCGCGGGGAATGTCGAGATCGGCGTTGCGCGTGAAGAGCGAAACAAGGCCCACGGTAGCAAGGCCGGCGCCAATGCCGGCGAGGCCGCCCTCGATGGGATGACCGGACGCAGCTCCCCCTATGGTTCCGACACCAGCGCCGGTGGGCAGAGCGATTTCTGCGGCTTGGCCGGCATTGCGGCCCTTATGACCGTTCTGCTCGATGGTTCCCTCATCGTTGTTCTTCACCGTCTGGTCTTTTGAGCCGGGCACGCTATCGACGACGCCGGGAATCTCAACCACAGATCCGTTGGGAAAGATGATGGAGGTGAAGTGCATGTCGAGCTGCGCCTTGGTCTTGAGCCCGCCGCGCTGGACGCGATCGACAATGCCCTGCACGTAGACGCCGGTGGGGATCATGACGCGGTTGCCAACCACCACCGGGAAGGTTGACGACAGGTAGACGCCGTCGCCGGGCTTGGCGGATTTCGTGTTGATGGCGCTGCGCAGTTCGAGCAGAACCTTGGTTCCGGCGGGCACGGTGTAGGTCTTTCGCTCGGGGGTGGTGTTGGCCAGGCCGACTGGTTCGGCATCGGGCTGAGCAGGCGCCGTGGGTTGCGCCGCGGGGCCGGCGGCAGGGGGCGCCGCGGGTTGTGCGGCTGTGGGCGCGGAAGTTCCCTGGTCCGTCGCCGGCGCCGGAGATTGAGCAACTGACAGGCCAAGGCTTGCGGCCATCAATCCCACCAAAGCTGCCGGATACACCCTCCGGAGCACAGACATGCTGCCTCCTTCAACCAATGGATAGACGAAAGTCCCGCAGACAAGGATAGCTCGACATGGGCTGCATGGGCATGAAAAGCGCAGGCGGGGCCGGTCAAGCGGCGAAAGACGTCCGGCAGGGGCTAAAGCCCGGGGGTTTTCTGGGCCGCGATCGGCACGACTGAAGTCGTGCCCTGATACAAGGCTCCGAGGGGAAGGTTCTTGCTGCGAGAAGCCCGGTTGCGGGTACTGATCTGACGAATGGACGGATAAGTTCCGGCTTGCGCGTGACTCGCCAAGAGCCGCACCATATTTGCTCGATTGGGCGTCGGGTGTTCGCCTGCATGTTAGAACGGGTCGGACAGGGTTCCTCAAGGGCTCGGTCCGCTGCCGGATGTGCAGTTGGGCGGCTCTTGACAGCAACGCCTCAGCCGAGGTTGTGGCGAGAAGGCGCATCATTGCGCGTGAATCTGCATGCAGACAGCCGTATAAAGCGAGGCTTGTGACCAGTCATTCGGCAGACCTCGCGGCCAGTGCGAAGATCGCATTCCGGTGAGACGTGATGTGTATCACAGATCGGCAGGCATTTCCGGTTTCACACTCGGAGGTTCTACTCAGGAGGATCTTTCTGTGAATAGTTTCCGCGCGTGTACCTTCGGCTCCGCCCTACTCCTTTTTCTCTTTTTGGCTGCTGCCGTCCAACCCGCCATTGCTCAGCAGGATCAAGCCACGCATATATTCCATCGGCTGATTCCAGCCGGGGATACCTGTTCCACCTGCCACAAGGCGATCTATGACCAATGGAAAGCCAGCCCGCATGCCGCCAACGGTGTCGAATGCACCGTGTGCCATGGCGAGACAACGGCAAAGGACTTCGCGGGCAAGCCGGGGTTAAGCACATGCGAGACCTGTCATGCCGATCAGGTTGCACAACTCAAGTCTGATCCATTCATGAAAGGCAGGACGTGTGTGAGCTGTCATCAAGCACACACTTTCGTGGAGCACAAGAAGGCGCCCCCGACAGGCCAGTAATAACAATTTCCAGGTGTCGCATTGTCGAAATGCTGGCCGGCGCATCCGCGCTCACCGCCGTGGAAACGTGTCAGCGCATACCAAGGGGATGTACGACCGGTTACCCTGAAAACTAGCAGATCGTGCGCCCGGAAAATCCCGCCAAACACGCGGATGTTCCGCAAACGCGTTTGCCGCTACTGCGAATCGGAAGCTGCCGGGGCTCCTCTTCCATTTGTCTGTTCTGTTTGGGCAAACGCGGAACGATGAAGTCGGGCAGTTCCAAAACCACATCTGGCGGTGGCGCGTTATCCTGCGAGAAAGAGATGGATTGGGCAGACAATTTGCCGACCGCGGACGCTGGACGCTTTGCCGCGGTGTTCGCGGTACTCGAACAAGCGATCCGCTCCCGGGCCTTCCCCGGCTGCGCGTTTGGCGTTATGGCCGGCGGCGCGGTGGTGTTGGACGGCGCGGCGGGGCGATTCACCTACGAAGCCGACGCGCCCGAGGTGACGCCGGAAACGGTGTTCGACGTCGCGAGCATCACCAAAGTGGCGGCTACGACGGCGGCAACGATGTTGCTTGTCGAACGCGGCGAACTGGATATTGAGACACCGCTCGGAGATCTGCTGCCGGGGTTTGTCGCCGGGCGCGCAGCAGATGATGCCGCGCGCAGAGTCACGCTGCACCATCTGCTCGCCCACAACTCGGGCCTGCCGGGGTACGCGGAGTTCTTTAAAACGGCGACGACGCCGGACGCGCTGATGGACGAGTGCCTGAGGCTGAAGCTCGAGGCCGAGCCGGGAGCGCGCGCCGAGTACTCCGACCCCGGATTCATTTTGCTGGGCAAGGCGCTTGAGGTGAAGATGGGCGAGGGGCTTGCGCCGGGGGTGAGCCGGGAGGTCTTCGAGCCGCTGGGGATGACGGCCACGAGATTCTGCCCGGCCCCGGAGCTGCGGAATTCAATACCCCCAACGGAAGAAGACACATGGTTCCGCATGCGCCTCATCCAGGGCGAGGTTCAGGACGAGAACGCGTCGGTGATGGGAGGCGTCTCAGGACACGCCGGGCTGTTCTCGAATGTGCCGGACCTGCTGCGATTTGCCAAGGCGATCATGGACTCGCACGCGTCCGGCGAAAAAAGGAAAACAGCGGAACTGTTCGACCGAGAGACGGTGAATCGATTTAGCGAGCAACAGCTCCCTCAAGGCAGTTCGCGTGCGCTGGGCTGGGACACGCCCTCTGGTGATTCCACGTCGGGGAGGCACTTTTCACCCCATTCGATTGGCCATCTTGGCTTTAGCGGCTGTTCGCTCTGGATCGATCTCGACAAAGCGGTGACAATTGTCCTGCTTACCAATCGCACCTGGCCCGATCGAAAGAATCGGGCAATCCGGCAGGTGTGGCCTGCCTTTCATGACGCCGTCCGCGAAGCGATCGGGAACTAGGGTTTTGCTGTTACGAAAGCGGATGCCGCCTTGGCGAAATTTGTGTAGGGGCTTGCGCAGGTTTATCGATACAATAAATGCTGGGGATAGACGCAATGTTACCAAGTACAACGTTGCAGGAAACGGCCGGCACCAGAATCAAGGATAACAATCACGACCAGGCCGCACTGCTACAGCAACTAACTACCGAGAGCCAGAACGAAGCTTCTCAAGGACTGGACACAAAGTCCGCACTTGAGATCGCCCGCATCATCAACCACGAAGATGCGAAGGTTGCCGGAGCGGTCAAGAGAGCCATCCAGGAAATCGCCGAAGTTGTCGACCAGGTGGCGCGCAGCCTGCGCGATGGCGGACGTTTGATTTACATCGGCGCCGGTTCCAGCGGGCGGATTGCGGCGCTGGATGCCTCCGAGTGCCCTCCCACCTATTCAACTGCTCCGGGACAAGTTCAATACATCATGGCAGGCGGGCCAAAGGCTCTTGCGTCGGCGGTCGAGGTGAATGAAGACTCCGAAGAGCTTGGCCAGCGCGATATCGCGCGCCGGCGGCCCACGCGCAAAGACGTGGTGGTCGGCGTGTCGGCCTCGGGGCGCACCCCGTACGTGGTGGCGGCGGTGGCCTATGCGCGAGCTCGCGGAGCGCACACCGCGGCGGTGACTTGCAATTACGGAACGCCTTTGGCTGATGCCGCGGACACGACGATCGTGGCCGACGTGGGAGCGGAGGTAGTTTCCGGATCCACGCGCATGAAGGCCGGCAGCGCGCAAAAAATGATCCTCAACATGATCACGACGGGCGCCATGACGCGCCTGGGCTATGTGTACGAAAACCTGATGGTGAACGTGCACATGCAGAACTCCAAGCTGGTGGAGCGCGGCATTCGCATCCTCATGTCGGCCTGTAACATTGACCGCGCAACGGCCGTGGAGACGATCAAGAGCGCCGGGCGCAGCGTGCCCGTGGCGCTGGTAATGCTGAAGGCCCGGGTCGACAAGCCGGAAGCGGTGCGAAGACTGGCCAAGTCCGACGGCAGTGTACGGCTGGCGATCGAAGACAACGTGATGGATCTGTAGCGGCACCACCGGAAATCTGACAGCTTAATCGTTCATTTGAAAAACTCGATGTCGGCAGGTCCACGCTCATGCCCCGACCAAACACACCTGCGATCTCGCCCTTCTTCATCGTCAGCAACGTCGACCAAACCATCGCCTTCTATTGCGGCAAACTTGGTTTTGAGACGAGATTCCAACAGCCCGATCAAGATCCTTTTTTCGCCATCATCGGCTGCGACGGAGCGCAACTCTTCGTCAAGTCCGACAAAGACGTGTTGCCTTTGCCGAACCCCAGGCGTCATCGCTCGATGCGGTGGGACGCTTTTGTGTATGCGCCAGACCCCGACGCGCTTGCCGCCGAATTTGCCGATCAAGGCGTAGTCTTCAGCGCACCGCTTAAGGACACGCACGACGGTCTGCGCGGCTTCGAGATTTGCGATCCTGACGGCTACGTCTTGTTTTTCGGGCGGCCACGATAAGCGGACGCGCGGCAGCAAGCGCAAGACTAAACAGGCGTGCCGGAGCACGCCTGTGTCGACTGTGCGCCGAATTGCGTTTTACGGCAGTACGCGCTGAATGTGCAGGAACAGAATCAGGTTCAGCACAAACCCGATCACCAGCACGCCGATTCCGAGCACCGCAACAACCTTCACCTTCGCGCTGAAGATCTTCAGATCCTCGAGAAGTTCCTGCTGCTCGAGCGTGTTGCGGTCGGTCGCTTCGCGAACCATTTCCAACTGATCTTCGACGCGCTTGAGCGAGGCGTTTTGCTCGATCACCTGCTCGCGCAGATTGCGATGCTGCGACTGAATCTCGGCCAGGCTGTCTTGGAGAGGCGCAAGGTCGACCTTGGGCGCAGGCGGAGGCGCTTGATGTCGCGGAGCAGCCAGGTTGGCGATGGCGGTGGCGATGTTGCCGTCGAGCAACGGCAAAAGGCGCTGCACAAACGGCATGAACGAGCGAAATATGTTGACGGCGCGCTGAATGCCGGAGTCTTCTCCCGTGGTCGATCCAGGCAGAGCGCGGCCGGGAGGAAGGGCGGGCGCGACGCGGCTGGAGCCTTCCGGCCCCTGAGAACCTGCAAGATGGCGAGCGGCGCCCATGGCCAATGGCGAACCCATGGCGCGTGCATGCACAGCAGCAGATCGGGGAGACAAGGGATCCCGATCAATCGATTCGACATTTTCGGCTTCATTGATCATGGGGGCGCCTTTGCCTTTGCCTTTGCATGAGGTTATTCCCATATATAGCTCATTTGGCGTTTATTGGAAACACACTTTCGTTAGTTACCGCTGCGGCGCCCGGATTACCGGCGCGGGGTATGCTCGTAGCGAGGAGAAAAGCGTGAAGGCACATCTAAGCCGCACACTGCGCAGCGTGCAGCGGAATATCCTGGCCGGCATCATAACCATCGGCCCCCTGTTTGTCACGTACCTGATCTTCAGCTTCCTTTTGGGCGAGCTGGCGCAAGCAGGATTACCTGGGGTTCGCCTGCTGGAGCAGCTTTTCCCTGAAGGCTGGTTCAAATCCCCGTGGATCCAGCCGGTGCTGGCGATTCTGCTCACGCTGATTGTGCTGTACGTGGTCGGGCGTGTGACTTCGCTGGTGGTGGGCCGGCAGGCCTTCGGGCTCTTTGAGTCGCTGCTGGAACGGCTCCCGTTTGTGGCCAAAGTGTACACGTCGGTGCGGCAACTGCTGGACTCGATGATGGCCAAGAAAGATGCCGGCCAGCGCGTGGTGCTGGTGGACTTCCCCATCGCGGGACAAAAGAGCATCGGATTCCTGACGCGGACCATGAGCGATGCCGGCAGCGGGCGCCCGCTGGCGGCGGTGTTGGTGCCCAACGCGATCAATCCCACGTCGGCCTTTCTGCAGATTCTTCCCCTCGAGCGCGTGATCGAAACCAACCTGACCATGGAGCAGGCGATGAGCATGGTGATGACGGGCGGCGCGGTGGGGCCGGAGACGATCCAGTACTCAAAAGCGGGAGACGAGAGCGGAGACGACAAAATCACGGCGCTGCGAGGACCGAGCATTTAGGGCGAGGGAACGACGTCGGCAGTGATTATTCAGGAGGCGGAGCAGTGGCAGCGGATGCGATGAACAAACGCCCACTCACGATCACGATCCTGAGCTGGCTCTATATCGCGGTGGGTGTGCTCAGCACAGCCGCGCACTATGCACAGTTCAGAACGCAGAAACCGGTGGTGAACGAATTTGTTTGGGTCACTGTGTTTGGAGTGGCGGCGATCTGCGCGGGAGTCTTCATGCTGCGCGCAAAGAATTGGGCGCGTTGGCTTGCGCTCGCATGGATCGCGGCGCACGTAGTCATCAGCGCGCTCCATCCGCACATGGATTTGGCCGTGCACAGCGCCATGCTGATTCTGTTCGCGTATGTTCTGTTCCGGCGAGACGCTCGCGTATTTTTCAACGCGGCGTGAACTGCGGCAGGTTTGGCGGCCAGACCCGACGCCGCTCTACACCGCGCCGCTCGTCTCTTCGTCGCCAACGATTTCTTCGTTCACCTGTTCGCTCTCGACTGTCACCTTGCGCAGATTGATGTGATCGAACTGGGCCCAGATCAGGCCAACCGGCGCAATGCCGAGGAACGTGATGCCGAGGAGCGTCGTTGCGCAGGCCATCGCCGTCTCGGGCGTCATTCCGAAGAGCGGCTTCAGCATGACTTCGAGAGCTGCAATCTGCGTGAACCATCCAATAACCGGCAACTGAATGATGCTGGCCACGCCGCCGCCGGCCATCAGCGCCAGGCACCTGGCAAACGCCGCGTGCCCTTCAGGGATGTAAGCTCCCGCGCCCTCGACATAAGCCATGGTGATCATGGCCCACATCACCAGCGAGAGAGACATCGTCACCGCGAAGTCCGCCGGCGTGCGCAGGGTGTCCAGTCCGGCGTGAAAGGTGCGGATCTTGTGGCCGGCCGAGTGCGCCAGTTTATGCGAGAGCGGAGAGAGCATCTTCTCGCAGAAGGCCGCCACTGCCTTTCCCGACATTCGCACGGCGACAAGAAAAAGCGCGCCTGCGAGCGTGACGACGAGGCCGCCCTTTCCGAACCGGTTGAAGATTTCCTGGTGTGGCAGTGTCCCCTGCGGCGAAAGCAGAATCGCAGTGCAGAAGAGGATGGCCATGGAGCCGCCGTCAAAAAGCCGCTCGACGATATAAACAGCGATCTGCGATGCAACAGGCAAGCCCGTCTTCTTTGCCACGAGGTAGGGGCGGACGAGGTCGGCGATGCGGCCGATGAGAGCGACAGCCGTGAAGCCCATAACCTGCGTGCCGAGCAGCGACAAGAGCGGCACGCGCTTCGTCGGCCGCAGCAGCCATGCCCATCGCACAGAACGAAAAACAAAGGCGAAGTAGATTAATCCCGCGGCGATGCAGACTTTGGTCCAGCGGGCCTTACGGAACTCATTGAGAAACATATGCCAATTGAATGGATGGAGGTGCTGCTCGTAGGCAAAAAGTGCGGCCAACGCCGCCAGCACAACCAATCCCAGAATCCATTGGCTCTTTTTCAAGCTTTCTCCGATCCCAAATAGTCCGCGGCTCTCTGTTGGTATGTTCTCACGCGAGCGCCGCGGCTCCGCGACGATGCGAAGAAGGCCGGTCTACGCCAAGTTAATAAGAAGGATAGACCGCGCGCAAACAGCGGCCCTGCTGGCGGGACTAGCGGGACGATGCCGGCTGCGCGGCGGGCGCGGCTGCAGCCGCGCCGCGGACCTGCGCCTCGCGCGCCAGAACGCGGCGATTGAATTCATGAATGACGCGCGCGATATAGGCACGCGTTTCACTGTATGGCGGAACGCCGTGATATTTGTCGACAGCTTCGGGGCCGGCGTTGTAAGCGGCCAGCGCGAGCGAGAGATTGTCGTGGTATTTGGTGAGCAGCGCATCCAGGTAGGCGGAACCGCCGCGAATATTCTGGTCGGGCTGAAAGCTGTCGTTCACGCCCAGGCCCGCGGCGGTTGAAGGCATAAGCTGCATCAGACCCTGCGCCCCGGCGCGGCTCACGGCGCGCGCGTTGCCGTCGCTCTCGGCCTTCACCACACTGGCCAGCAGGTCAACGTCGAGATTGTGCGCCGTTCCGGCGCGGCCCAGCATCTCGCGCAGGTCCGCGGCGGTCAGGGTGGCGGGTTTCTTCGGCGCCAGCGCAGTTTCAGGCGCGGCGGGCGCGAGCGGATCGGGGAGCGGATCGAACGTGGCAACCTCCGCGGGCTCGAACTCGATGTAGTTGTCTTCTCCAGCGCTCAAGTAGATGCGTATGCGTCCTTCCACTTGGCCGTGATGATCGCAGCGCAGCGTGAAGCCGTTCCTGAGCGTCACCTGCTCGGCGGCGCGACACAGCGGCGGCAGAGCGGCGGCGGCAAGCAATGCCGCAACAATGAAGAGCATGCCGCGCATCCTGCGCCGAGATTGGAGTCTGCTTCTCATGCCTGTACCGGTGTCAATTTCGTGAGCGCGGCCTCGAGAATCACTGCCACGCCGTCCTCGTCGTTTGAAGGCGCCTGCTTCCAGCCGCGGGTTTTGGCCAGCGTGCGCAATTCAGGCGCGGCGTTCGCCATCACAATTCCCTGCCCCGCCCACTCCAGCATACTGGCGTCGTTCCAGTTGTCGCCGATGGCCATGGTTTCTTTGCGATCGACGCCCAAGCGTGCCGCCAGGCGCTCGAGCGCCCATCCTTTGGAGATGCCGGGCGGCAGCAGATCGAGGATCGAAAGATCGCGCGCCGGATACTCGGTGCGGACGCACTCGCAAGCATCGCGCCACTCACTGGCCCTCAACGCTTTTTCGGCTTCCTTCATTTTGTCCATGCTCCCCGCCGCCATGCCCTGAATGGGATCATCGCCATCGCCGAGCGCGAGTTCAAGCGGCTTCACCACCTCGATGGATTTGCGATTCGCCTCGACCCACACTGCGAAGCGTCCATTCGCCTGCTCGAGATCTTCGAGGACCAGTTCGCCGCGCCCCGGACGATGGAAAGTGAACACCACCGCGCCGAACGGGCGAAGCACACCGCACAGGCCACGCGCGACGCGCGCATCCATATGGCAGCGATCGAGAGTCTCGCCACTGAGCGTCGACAGCACTGCACCATTTGACGCGATGAGTGGCGTATCCGCTCGCAGGCCCAGGCCCTCCAGCACTGGCGCGACGTAAGCGGGCCGGCGGCCGGTGGCTATGGCGACCGTGATCCCCGCCGCTTGCGCGGCCCGCAGCGCCTGCGCATTACGAGCGCTCACCTTGTGTGTAAGGGCCGGCAGCAGCGTGCCGTCCATGTCGATGGCGACCAGGCGAAGAGGAGGGTGCATAAATTCAGTGTACGGGAACCGGGTTTTGGGAGTCGGTCCCTGCTTCTAGCCAGTAATCCGCCCTCGCCACAATCTTTGCCCCGTAGTCCTCCTTCGTCCGCACGCGAATCGTGTGCAGTCCCGGCGTCGGGTTGCTCGGGCTGAACGTGATCAGATATCTGTTCCGCGCATCCCGCGCCGCCGTCATCACCCGCGCCTCAAACCGCTTGTCTCCCACATACGTCGTGTACTCGCCTCCGCTCATCTGGGCAATTTCCTTCGTCATGTTCTTCTTGAACGCCTGCACCAGCATCACCAGCGCGCTCACCATATTCATGGTCCGGTCGTCGCCGTTGTCCTTTACATCGTGTCCCAGCTCCGCCAGCGCCGGCGAAAACGCCACGCTAAGCACCAGCACATCCGACGCGCCGATCTTCCTGATTAGCTCCACAGTCTTCGTGTGTTTGCTCCCGTGGTCGCGCTCCTCGCTGATCAGCAGCAGCACGCGCCTGTACTCTTTCGGCTGCGTCTCCAGCAGCGTCACCCCGTAATTCACCGTGTCCAGAATCGCCGCTCCCCCGTCGCCCGGCTCCAGCTGCTTCAGCTCCGCATCCACCACGTCGCCCGAGTGCGTATAGTCCTGGATCAGGTGCGGCACCGAGTCGAACCCCACCAGCGCCACGCGGCTTCGCGGATCGGTCAAAAACAAATCCAGCAGCGGCCCCATCCGCGCCAGCTTGTCAAACTCCAGCACGCTCGCGCCGCCCAGCTCCACCGCCACCACCAGCGCCACCGGAGCCGTATCCAGTTCCGGCTGCACCTTGATCTTTTGCGGAACCCCGTTGTCTTCCAGCACAAAATCCGTCGGCTTCAACCCGTAAAGAATCCCTCCGCCCTTCTTCTCCACCAGCGTCGGCACCAGCACTTCCGTCGTCGTCACGCGCAAGCTGGGCGCTTCGCCCTGCGGCAACGGCATCGGCGCCGGCGGCTCAACCGGCGGCAGCTTCTGCGCCCACACCGCCGCGCCTGCCAGCAAACTTGCGCCAACCAATTTTCGAATTAGAGAAAGACGAACCCTCATGCGTTTTGGAGCTCTACAGTCTGAAATTTGTTGGAAGGAGACGGTGTCATCCTGAGCGAAGTCCGCCGCGGCGGACGGAGTCGAAGGATCTGCGGTTGTTCTTCACGGAGCTTCGACCCACCACACTAGCATAGACGAGCCTTATCCTTTTGACGTACCGCCCCGCTGATTCGCGGAACCGCTGACTCGCTGCCTTGTCGGCGTGCCCCATGTCACGGCCCGTCAGGAGACGCGCTGGCTTTTCCCGCTCAGACGGCCGTGCGCCCTGCGAGCCCAGCGCACATACCCCTCAACGGATACGATCCACGCCTCAAACGAAAGAAGCCCGGTATTCACCTTCATCCGGCTGCTCATGGCCGCGTACCTCTGCCGCAATTCCTTGGCGCGGGCGGCCAGCGCATCGCCAAGCTCATTCAAGAAGCGCAGCGTGGTCGACCGCGGCACATTCAGGTCCATGAAGGCGAAGCGCAGCATCAGCTCTGAAAGATTCCGCGATGCGTCTTCTCCGGCCGGCTGTTCCAGCCAGGCCACCAGCGCAGCCTTCCCCGAATCGGTGAGCCGGAACGTCTGACGGCCCCGGCTGTTCGCCTTGCGCCGCGGCGGATCCGCAACCCCGATCCGGCGGCGCGCCTCCAGCCGTCTCAGCGCCGGATAGACCGACCCGGGGCTGTCGCTGTAGTAGCGCAGATTCGTGGCAAAGGCCTTGCGCAGGTCGTAGCCTGACTGCGGCTGGCGGCTAAGCAGGCCCAGAATAGCGAATTCAAGAGTGGAAGCGGGCGTTTTCATAGCACGATTCGTACTATAGTACGATTCGTACTATAAAGTCAACCGGCCGCGGTTGCCCCAGCCTTTTCGTTCGCCGCGGCGAACGAAAGGGTGGACTCGCAGCCTTACTGACCCACCGGCTTGCTGACTTGTTAGCTTGCTGACTTGCTGGCCCTGCCGTCGAGCGCGCCCCGCAACGCCCAGAACGCCGGGGTGGGATTGAAATCGTCGTCAAACGGCAAAGGCCGCTCGCGCAGTCCAACGATGATCCGCGCCCAAAGCCTGCGTGTGCCGAACGGCATGAATAGGATTGCGAACTTCAGCCACGTCTGCGCATCCGTAATGCCCCATGTGATCACCTGCGGCACATTGGGTTCAGCCAGAACAAGATTCAAATAATCCCGGTAGACCCGCGCCACTGTCGCATCGCGTTCCGCAACTCCGCCCTTCATGCGCATCATGCTCACATCCAGTTCCGATATGTGAACCTCGAGCCCCATCTTCGCCGCTTCGCGAATAAAGCTCTGCAAGCCCGCTCCTGCCTCTCCCATCGCCGCAAACAGATGGCTCTGCACACCCACCGCATGAATTGGCGTGCCGCTCGCCTTCAATCGCTGCAGCAGCCCAAGCACATGATCCCGCTTCTTCGTGTCCCGCACGGAGTCCGTTTCGAATCCAAAATCGTTGTACGCAAGCTTGGCCCCGGGATCTGCCTCTGCTGCCGCCCGAAACGCCAGCTCAATGTACTCCGGCCCGATCAATTCGAGCCACGGCGACTTTCGCAGCCCATCCGCGCGCCCGTCCATCGGCTCGATGGCCTCGTTCACCACGTCCCACGTGTCGATCCGGCCTTTCAAATGCCCAACTACCGTATGAATATGGTTCACCAGCAGGTCGCGCGCATTCTCCTTGTTCGCGACTTTCCCGAACCATCCCGGCATCGCATAATGCCAAACCAGCACATGCCCCCGCACCTTTTTGCCGGTCAGTTCCGCAAACCGCATCAGCCGGTCCACGTTCGTAAAGTTGAATTTGTCCGGCGACGGCCGCAGCCACTTCCAGTAGGTCGTAAACTCGTCCACAAGCATTCCCGCCTGCGCCATCACAAGCTGCGTGTATCCGTCATCCGTGTGGCCCTTGGCCACTCCATCCACATCCAGCAGCAGCGGATTTACTGCCGCTCCATACACCAGCCCTCGCGCCGCCGCGTGCGCTTGGAGTGAGTTCATCCCCGTCACGTCTGCTCGAATCGCGTTCGCGTACTGCCTCTGGTGCTTCACGTGCAGCCATTCGCCGGCGCCTAAACCCAAAGCGACAGCGCTCGCGCCTGCAACGCGCCACGCAAATTGCCTTCGCGTCAAATGCGATGACAAGCCCTGCGATGTTGCGTCCGAATCCGCCATTTGTCTTTCATCAATAAGCCACTGCTGTCGGCTACTCCCTATTCTCTAATCCCTATTCCCTGTCTCTCTAATCCCTGGTCTCTAATCCTTAATCCCTGCTTTTCTCCCCGCCTCGCGCTCCAGTTGTCCCGTCCAGCGCAGAAATTTCAACAGCTCCCAGCGCTCTGTCCAGAAGAACCCCATCACGCTCTTCGCCGTGAGCGTCTCTGCGCGCTTGCCACTATACGTCTCCACCCTCCAGCGCAAAAACTCGCTCCGCCACGGAGCCAGCCTGTGCCCCCGCGTCGCATTCCACAAAAATCTGAGCGCCGCAAACATCCGCGATCCTTTCCCCTCCGAGAATAGCAACTCACCGCGCCGAGCCTGGGGGTCCAGACGCACCAGACCTCCCAAAGCCCGCTTCAGCGGGCGAAAGATCCTCCAGCGTCCATTGGACTGACCCCCAAAAGTGAGACAGGTTGTAAATTGACAGTTTGCAGGGAAAGGGGAGCTGCAAATGGGTCAGAGGTCGAAGTACCGGAAGTTTACCGAAGCCTACCGGGAGCTGGCGGTGCGCCG
>Ga0208034_1000062_pt1 | contig 118126 bp, 128 predicted proteins | sample June2015DPH_8_10_FD_184699 | JGI IMG/M metagenome (GOLD analysis project Ga0208034, IMG submission 184699) | Peatland microbial communities from SPRUCE experiment site at the Marcell Experimental Forest, Minnesota, USA - June2015DPH_8_100... | ecosystem: Environmental > Terrestrial > Soil >... | reverse complement strand
TCCAACTATGCGAAGTGGACAAAAGAACGATAAAGGCCCCTTTCTGGGTAAATAACCCCCAAAAGGCACGTGAAAACAATGTCTTAAACAGAAAGCTTATGTACCTTGACGCAAGAGCCTTTTTATTCACAGTTCACGTCCATTTTCCGAGGTAGGACTTTTATGAAAAAACAAGCAGCAATAATAGCGATATGTGCCGCACTTCTTATGTGTGTAGCCGCAGCAGGATGCACTAGTTCGACTTCGCCGTCACCGAATGCATCCGCTACTGCAAATTCATCTAAAGCAGCTACCGCATCAGCAGCCGCAACGCCCACGCCAACCGCGTTAGCAACCACAACTCTCACGCCAACCGCAACGCCCGCGCCAACCGTGCCAGCCACGCCAACCGTGCCAGCCACGCCAACCGCAACGCCTACGCCGGGTAGCGCTGGCCATGTGACGGTTTCCGCGCTGCCGGGTTGTCCTTACTGCGCATCAGACATTGCAAACTTACGGGCACAGGGATATGCAGTCACTGTTCTTTATCCGGGCGACCCCGGTTTTGTTAACAACGCGACAAGCTATCCAGTAATCCAATATGGCTAAGCCGTTTTCAGATGCGTAGACAGCACATTGGTAGGTCCTACAAGTACCGCTCCCGTGATTGCTGAAATAAATAGCCTGCTTGGTTCGGGTTAAAAGCAGTTAGGCATTATTAGCGTTAGGCGGCCCAGCGTTAGGCGGCCCGCCGCCGACGCACACCCTTTTTTGTTCCACTTTTTTTCTCTGTCGCCTTCTTGGTACCGTTGAACCACTCGCCGCGTCCCTCTTTCTTCAGGTAATCCTCAATCGCCGCGTGCAGGGCATCAGCCGCCAAGTTCGAGCAGTGCATCTTCACCGGAGGCAACCCTTCAAGGTTCTCAGCGACGTCGTTTCGCGTTATCTTCAGCGCCTCTTCAATCGTCTTCCCGATCGCCAGATCCGTTACCATGCTACTCGTCGCTATGGCCGCTCCGCAACCGAACGTCTTGAATTTGACGTCAGTGAGAATCCCGTCTTCCACCTTGATCTGTATCTGCATGAGGTCCCCGCACACCGGGTTCCCGACCACCCCCACACCACTCGGGTTCTCGATCTCCCCCATGTTGTGCGGGTTCATGAAATGAAGCATCACTTTATCGCTATACATGTAATTCCTCGCCTCGCGTGCGCCTGTCGCGCGCGAACACACTATCGGACGCGCTTAGCCTTTTTTTATTTATCGCTCGTGTGTTCTTGATCAGAACGTGTTGGGGGTGTTCGTCGCCCCCAGGCAGCTACGACGTCGGGAGAGTCTCGCGCAGGCTACTAAGGTCCTGAAGCTTTATCGGATTCGTGCAGTAGGGGCATAGGAAATCGCATTCCATCTTGCCATATGGGCAGATCACCTTAGAAAGCACGGCTAAGGGGTGTCCCTTACTCTTGATGTCGAATTCCTTGTTCCACCCAAAGGGTGCTCGCTTTACGGTGAACCCGTCGTTCTTCAGCGAAGCCTCGAGCGACAAGAGTATCTCCAATGCTGCTTGGGGGGAGCTTAAGCTGCTCGTCAGATGCGCAAACGGGAAAAGCATGACGCGAGTTTCTTTGAGCTTGCCCAGCACGTCGACGATGCTGTTCTTTGCCGCTTCAGCTACCCCGGTGGCGTTGAGCTCATCGAGCTTTTCCACGCTCGAGAAAACGACAAGACAGTCGCCCATACTATCTTCTTTCGATTCTATGTCTTCGGCTACTTTAGTTCGTTGCGTTGCCTTATAGCTGATTTTATCCGCGTGGATCAGAAGAAGTCGGATGGTGCATCCCCCCCGGTTTAGGTTACGTCGATCAAACGACACTTACAGTAAATCTCGTACATACACAAGCTGTTCGTACATAGTTCTGTTTGCCTCCGTAATAATCAGCGTGCACTTGTAGGCATATTTTGTCCTTTTGTGAACGTTCAATAGTCGTCGTACTGCACTAACCATGAGAGGAATTGTCCTTCATTGAGGACAGATAATAGAGAAAGGTGCGTCGTGCACGACGAACTTTGAGGTAGAAGCATGAGTGAACAGGTAGACCCCCTTTTTGAAGCGCTGTTCGCGCTCACCGATCTGCGCGTGCTACTCAGGGAGACGGCACCGCTGCATAAGTTTAGCGAGGAGCAGCGAGCCGAGGCGCGAGAATCGGTTGCTCGCGCAAAGGAAGCGCTGTCGAGGTTAGAAGGAGTTTTCGAGAATGAAGATCAATGACATACCTGTGCGTGAGGTGGAAGAGAGTTACGTTAACATTCATCCAATCCAAGCGGCAGGCCGCCTCACAGGAGAGGCGATGAAAGCCGTCATCGCCTACGGCGATGGCTACTCGACGTGCGACCAGTGCCGCAAGCCTTTTCGACTCGATAAGATCACGAAGCCGCCTATCGCTGAGTTCCACAGCGAGCTTGCGAAGTTCCTTAACATGGACGAAGCGCGCGTCACGCCAGGGGCACGTCGTGCCTTTCAGGCGGTCACCCTCTCACTCGCGGAGAAAGGAGATATCGTTCTCGTCTCCGCCCTCGCACACTATACCGAGTTCTTAGCGGTTGAAAACGCGCGGGCAGTGGTCAAAGAGGTTCCCCTAAACAAGGATAACGTCGTCACAGGCGACGCCGTCGCGCAGAAGATAGAGGACGTGACGCGCGAACAGGGCAAAATGCCTGTCCTCGTGATGCTCGACCACTTCGACTACTCGTTTGCAAACGAGCACGATATCGCGGGAGCCGCGAAAGCAGCCCACCAATACGACGTTCCTATCCTCTATAACGGCGCGTACACGGTTGGCATCAAGCCGGTCGATGGCAGAGCGCTCGGCGTCGATTTCGTCGTCGGCAGCGGGCACAAGTCGATGGCCTCTCCTGCGCCAAGTGGCGTGCTGGCAACGACGAGCGAGTACGCTGATCAAGTCCTCCGCACGACGCAGATGATCGGCGACGTTACAGGACGAAAATTTGGCATCAAAGAGGTTGAAATGCTCGGCTGCACCCTCATGGGCGCGAACATCCTCGCCATGATGGCCTCCTTCCCGGCCATCCAGAGCCGCATCAATGACTGGCAAGGGTACGTGGCGAAGTCGAACATCGTCATCGACGCGATCCTTGACATTAAGGGCAACAAATGCTTGAGTGAATACCCGCGCAAGCACACCTTGACGAAGGTGGATACCACGGGCAGTTTCGACAGGGTCGCCGAAACCCACAAGCGACGAGGCTTCTTCTTCAGCGACGAGCTGAAACAGAGGGGCATCGTTGGCGAGTTTGCGGGAGCGACGCGCACGTGGAAGCTCAACACGTATGGCTTAACGTGGGACCAGACATCGTACGTGGCAGATGTCTTTAAGGAGATAGCCGAGAAATATGACCTCCTGTAGCCATGACTGAAACCGACAGGTCGTCAAAGATCAGGCCGCGATGTGAGATCATTGTGCAGTACGTCCTTCCTGCGATACGAGCTGAGATGGCGGTGCGGATGAAGGAGGAAGGGATAAGTCAGGCACAGATCGCACGAATACTCGGCGTTACTCCAGCTGCCGTCAATCAGTACGTCAAGAGCAAACGGGGAACGGCAGGACAAGACACCGAGGTGCTCGAGGTGATCGACGATTACCTTGAAGAATACAAAGACGACCCGGGGGCCTTGTCGGTGCACCTCTGCGACGTGTGCAACAAGATCAAATCGCTGCTCGAAAAACGCGAGAATGAACCAGCGATTGATGAAGGCTGTTGCTCTTGACGCCGTTTTTTTCAATGATCGCAAGCAAACGGCCTGCTATGGTCGAAAAGTAACGCGGACAGGTTTCCGGGCGAGCTATTCAGCTAGCCGGTAGAGGCTCTGGCGTGCGTCCTTTACGTAAAAGAGTTGAGCAAATCAAGTTCCCATCTCGAGCATCTTGTCAAGTGCTTTCTTGGCGCCAATGCGGACGTCTTTTGCTACCGTGACACGAAATTGCTTCTGCTCGAGCGCGCGGACAGCGTCTTCGAGGTGCGTACGCTTCATGTTCGGGCACACCGTTTCGGCGAGTGCCGAGAATTCTTTTGTTGGTTCCTGCTTCCCGAGTCGGTGGAGCATGCCCACTTCGGTTCCAATGGCGATGTGGCGTGCGTTGGTTTTTGCAGCGTGACGCAGCATGCCGCCCGTCCCGTACACAAAGTTAGCTGCTGCGATAACCTCTGGCCGGCATTCGGGATGCACGATGATCTCGCAGTCGGGTACTTCCTCCCGCTTAATCAGTACGTCTCCTAAGGTAATCATTTGGTGGGTCGGGCAGAAGCCGTCCCAAGATACGATCTCCTTGTCAGTTTTCGTGGCGAGGTAGTCCCCGAGATTTCTGTCGGGAATAAACACGATTCGATCCGCATCAAGCGCGTTGACGATCTTCACGGCGTTTGCCGACGTACAGCACACGTCGCTTTCTGCCTTGACGGCGGCCGAAGTGTTCACGTAGCACACGACGGGCGCACCCGGGTAGCGCTTCTTGAGCTGTCGCACGTCGTTTCGGGTGATCATGTGCGACATCGGACACGTCGCCTCCTTCACGGGCAGCAGCACCTGCTTTTCCGGTGAGAGGATAGCTGCGTTTTCCGCCATAAAATCGACACCACAAAACACGATAACAGCGCACGTGATCTCAGACGCGATCTTTGCTAGCTCGAACGAATCCCCTACGTAGTCGGCGGCATCTTGAACCTCATCGCGCTGGTAGTTGTGTGCCAAAATGACGGCGTCATTTTTCTGTTTCAGGCGTTTTAGCCGGTCACTCATGGTTGTCGATTCATAGGCATGCACTTTTCATCGCCCTGGATGTGCGTGCATATTTCACACATTCGTTCGTTTAGATTAAGGTCTTTTCCATCTGCGACGTCTTCGGCGAGCGATTGGATGAGCGTTCTAGTGTCGTCGCTGACGGCGATCGTCGTCCCCCGTTTGCTCGTCACGTACTGGCTGACCGCGGGCTGTGTGATGCCGAGACGTTCTGAGATCCACATCTGGGAGAGGCCGAGCCGTGTGAGCTCCTTCGCGACTTCTGAGCGGATGGTAGGAAGGATCTGCCAGACTGCCGCCTCACAGGGGGACCGTTGTGTTTTCATGATTCGCACACAGGAGCCACATAATGTGACGTTCGTGTCCTATTTTTGTCCTCTCCGAAACCTTAATGGTCAGACGCTCGATATAACAGCTCCATATAAGTATTATAACAATTGTTATAAATCAATTGTCGTGTAAGAGGTATATGATGCAAAGACCTGGAACCATAGCAGTCCACGGAGGCCAATCGATCGATCCCACAACGAAAGCGAGGGCCGTTCCGATCTATCAAACGACTTCGTACGTATTCGACAGCACAGAACACGCTGCAAAACTTTTCGGGCTCCAAGAGATGGGAAATATCTACACGCGCATAATGAACCCGACGAATGACGTGCTCGAACAACGAGTAGCTTTGCTGGAAGGTGGCAAAGCCGGTCTTGCGCTTGCAAGCGGTCAAGCTGCGAATGCGTTCTCAATCCTCAACATCGCTAAGCCTGGAGATGAGATCGTGTCATCGTCGCAACTGTACGGAGGTACTTACACCTTGTTCTCATCGACGTTGGCAAGAATGGGCATCAAAGTTCATTTGGTAGACTCGACTGATCCGAATAATTACAACGAGTGCGCCAATGATAAGACGAAGGCCTTTTTCGGAGAAACGCTCGGCAATCCGACCTTGAATGTTCTTGACATCGAGCCCATCGCTCAGCTAGCGCACGACAACGGCGTTCCCCTCATCGTCGATGGCACTGCTAGCACACCCATCCTGTGCCGACCAATCGATTTCGGCGCGGATATCGTCGTCAATAGTCTCACTAAGTTCATGGGTGGGCATGGCACTTCCATCGGGGGGCTCATCGTTGATGCGGGAAACTTCGACTGGACGAACGGGAAATTCCCTGATTTCACCGCGCCTGACCCTACCTATAACGGGCTCGTGTACGCCGACGCGTTCGGAGAACTCGCTTACATACTAAAGGCGCGGGTGCATCTGCTACGCGACTTAGGTCCCGCTTTGAGCCCCTTTAATGCTTTCCTGACCCTCCAGGGACTTGAATCGCTCCACGTGAGGATGGAACGCCACTCTGCCAATGCGCTTGCCGTCGCTCGATTCTTGAATGAGCACGAACGTGTTTCGTGGGTGCGTTACCCTGGTTTAGAGAACGATCGTTCTCATCGACTAGCGCAGAAGTACTTGCCAAACGGGGCGAGCGCGCTTATCGGCTTCGGCGTCAAGGGCGGGTACGACGCTGCCGTGAAGTTCATTGAGAGCCTCAAGCTCTTCAGTCACCTCGCCAATATCGGCGATGCGAAATCGTTGGTGGTGCACCCTGCGAGCACCACGCATCAACAAATGAACCCCGAAGAACGCGTCGCAGCAGGCCTCAGCGACGATTTCATCAGGCTTTCTGTGGGGATCGAAGACGTCACTGACATCATTGAGGATATTGACCAAGCACTCGCATGTACGTCGTAGACGCCATCCCGCGAACCCAACACTACACGTTTGATGCACTTAAGCTAGATTGCGGAAGGACGCTGTTGCCGGTGACGGTCGCGTATGAAACATACGGCCAGCTGAACGCTGCCAAAGATAACGCAATATTGCTCCTGCACGCCTTATCTGGCACCGCTCACGCCGGCTCTGTAAACGATAAGGGCGAGCAAGGCTGGTGGTATGACTTTATTGGACCAGGAAAGGCACTCGACACAGAGCGCTACTTCATCATCTGTTCCAATGTCCTCGGAGGGTGCAGCGGGTCAACGGGGCCGGGAAGCACCGATCCCGCGACAGGGCGCCCGTATGGGCTTGGCTTTCCGGTCATCACGGTCGGCGACATGGTCCGCGCGCAAAAGTGTTTGATCGATGGCTTGGGAATTGAAACCCTCTTGGCTGTTGTCGGTGGATCCATTGGGGGGATGCAGGCGCTGCAGTGGGCCGTTGATTATCCTGATATCGTGCGATCCGCCGTGGTACTCGCCGCGGCCAATCGACTCTCCGCGCAAGGAATAGCGTTTAACGAGGTAGGCCGGCAAGCGATCATGGCAGACCCGTGCTGGCAGAACGGCGACTATTACGACGGCACGCCGCCCCGCGCAGGCCTTGCGCTCGCCCGGATGATAGGACACATCACGTACCTCAGTGAGGAGTCGATGCACGAAAAGTTCGGGCGGGCGCTTAAGGGAGTAAATGGGTATCGCTATGGCTTCTTTGAGGATTTCGAGGTCGAGAGTTACCTGCACTACAAGGGCAACCGATTCGTTGAGCGTTTTGACGCCAACTCGTATCTTTACATAACGAAAGCCATGGACTACTTCGATCTGTCTGATCTGACGTCGATCAAGTCAAAGATGTTTATCATTTCGTTTTCATCAGACTGGCTATTTCCCTCTGCGCGATTGAAGGCGCTCGTGAGATCATTGCGCAGGAAACGCAAAGACGTCACCTACTGTGAGGTCCAGTCCTCACGCGGGCACGATGCGTTCCTGCTTGAAGTGGCCCCACTTACCGACCTCATTTCAGGTTTCTTAGAAAACGCCGGGCGTTGATGATGCGACGATTTGACCAAGACATCATCGTTAGTCTTATCCCTGAAGGTTCACGCGTACTTGACCTCGGTTGCGGCAACGGCGACTTGCTGATCAAGCTTAAAGAACACGGAGTCTCAGATAGTCGCGGCGTGGAAATTGACGACCGATGCATTGCTGTTTGCGTGCGTAAAGGGCTGACGGTTTTCCAAGGCGATATAGACGAAGGGCTTGAAGATTACGACGACGCTTCCTTCGATTACATCGTGCTAAACCAGACCCTTCAAGTCGTGCACAAGCCGACGCTTGTTATCGAGGAAATGCTTCGTGTCGGAAATAGGGCGATTGTGAGCTTCCCGAATTTCGGCTACTTTAGGATACGGTGGTACATGCTAACTAGAGGGCAAATGCCGAAAGTCGAATTCTTGCCCCGCGATTGGTATGACACGCCCAACATCCACCTATCGACCATCAGTGATTTCGAGGTGTTTTGCCGGACGCGAAATATCGCTATAGAACAGCTCATAGGCTTAAGAAGCTGCGCGACCGGCAAGACCGTGAAACGTTTTCAAAATCTGCTGTCTCAAGTCGGCATATTTGTGATAACGTCAGAGCGCGATATTTCAACCTAAGGCCTATACCACTGGCATAAGCGTTTTTCCCTTGGCGTGTGGCTTAGCCCCCTTGACGCGTGCCAAGATCAGGTCAATCGAGAGAAAAGTGCGCACCTGCTGATGCGCGAGGGTCATACTGGGCCGCAGGGGTATGAGATAGTCATGCTCGGTGCTTCGATAGGTAGACAAAACTGCCGAGTGCGATGACGAACAGCGTTACGGTAATCCCAAGATACAATGGGATGTTGCCACCCTCAACAAAGCCGTCGGGCTGATCGCTGGAGGAGTTAATCGAACCGCGTTCGATGTCAATCATGTCGACGTGACTGGCCATCCAAAGAGAGAGCGCCAGCGCGCCGATAAACACTGCAGCGAGTAATGTATTGTCACTTCATGTCGCACTGCAGGCGGTCGGCACAGCAACTCATGGCGCGTCCCCCAATAGCCTACGGACGTAGCCACAGCACGTCGGACCTTATTCAAATACTTCGCGTTAATCCGCTGCGACTGCCTCTCGGCCGAGCAGAGGCCTTAGACCCTAGATCAGCCTCTCTGGATGTGAATACGCCGCGAACTGACGCCCGGTAGCAAAACATATGAGCGTCACCCCAGCTTGAACTGCTGCCTCGACACCAGTGCTAATAGGTGCTGCTTTCGAAACGATCAGTGGTATACCTGCCCGAGCCGCTTTCAATACCATTCCTCCGGGTTGCCTGCCGGATGACAGCAGGAACGTGTGGGAGAAGTTGTTGCCTGCGTATATGCCGATGACCTTATCAACAGCGCTGTGTCTTCCAACGTCGACCGCTTGCGCTAGTAGCTTGCCTGTTGCATCAAATAGCGCGGCTACGTGGACTCCGTGTGTCTGTCTGCGCGCTTGAGTGTCGAGGTGCATCAAGCTCTTCTTGAGGACCACCTTTTCAAATGTTGCATCAGAATCAACGCGCACGTCTTCGTTTGTCCACCATTTCATCCCGATGCAGCCCGAAGACCGCACTTCCTGCCAGAGCTCGACCTGATCAAACGACGAGACAACCATGTAGGCCTCGTTCTTATCATCATCGACGCTAATGCTTTGAATCTCTTCAAAACTTGAGACGACTCCCTCAGAGATCAAGTATCCAATGCAAAGTTCTTTCAGCTTCTCTGGCGACGCTATGAGCGTCGCGATCCTGACGTCGTTAACAAACAGTGTGAGGCTATCCTCAACAGCTACGTCATCGTAATCCGGATGCTGACCGCCGTCATAGTCCATGATTACTCTGGGGAACCGTTTGCTGTAGCTCATAGCCGCCCTAATTATGTAGATACGATACTTAAAGGCAACCGGTGATCGGCGGGGTGCCGATTGGCGTTCGTGATGCGTTTAAAGTGCGCACAAAGCCGGCTTTGTTGTTTGGCCAGTTGAAGCGGAACTGAACAGCGGAAGGCAAGGCGATCGTTGTGAACGCCGGTCGAAGCGAGCCCCTGCAGCGGGTGATGTTGCCCACCTATGGATGGTCGGAGGGCATTAGGGTGAAGACCGTGATCTCCGGCGGGCAATTGATCCTCAGACGGATTATGCTCGTCCCTATTCCGCGGTTCGTGTAGTGTGTCATGTCGCCGACGCGATATCGTCCAAGGGGGTACTTTCGCGAGTACAGACCGCGAATTGGAGGCCCTATTCCCGGCACTATCCACTGCCCTCCATGCGAGTGCCCTGAAATCTGTAAGCTAAATCGCCCTGTGCTCGCGCTTACATCCGCGAAATCGGGCTCGTGGGCCAGCAGGATTGCGGGTCCCGTGGGCGGGAGCTTTTTCAGCACCTTGTCCAACCGATGTTTACGTGACGCTACGCTATCAACGCCAGCGACGTGCAACGTCGCTTGTTCCTTGTTTACCGTCACTACGTCGTTGCTTAGGTCGATAACGTTGCTTTCCCACAATACGTCGCGAACGGCTGTCGCTCCGACCCAGTGATCGTGATTGCCGAGCACCGCAACACTGCAGTCTTTCGGCCTCAGTTTGTTCAACGAGACGACCATCTGCTGAGACAGTCCGTCAACCTCGTACGAGAAGAGATCGCCTACAATTGCTACTAAGTCAGGATGTTGCTGGTTAATGAGGTTGATCACCTCGTCAAAACGCTGCGCGTTGAGCCATTCATCCAAATGAATGTCTGCGATACTTGCAATCCGGTATCCGTGAAACGCAGGATCGAGGTCGGAAATAGTCACGTCAATGTGGCCGATCTCAAAAGCGCTCGGCTCAAATCCGCCCCGGTGCATCTTTTTTAGCAAGCGAATTATCGCGCGTTGTCGCTTGTTACGCCGGCGCAGCACTTCTAAATCATGTGACTTTTTCATTAGCCGATTCCTTGAGCTCAACAACACATAGTTCGCCGTTATCTGGTCGACTGCCATATGATGGGAAACAAGTCCCGCTGCGCGCCGCTCAAGCGCAGGGGCCAAATTGCTTCAACTGAACGAGTACTCTCAGTAGCGAGATACTTAAGCATTTGGCGATTTTTTAGCGCGGCGTCTCCGGCGCCATTGCTTGCTCAGATTCTATTTCAATCAGCTTTCAGCATGCAAGTTGGAGCAGCGTGAATCGACGGAAAAGAGCGAGTGCAAGCAAACTTTGTCGCGATAACACGTATTATTATGTGCGAGCTGCAATAGTGAAGTGTCGAGAATGCCAGCCTGGCGGAATGGCTACGCAGCCGCCTGCAGAGCGGCTTATCCCGGTTCAATTCCGGGGACTGGCTCTCATTTTTTGTCCCTTCTGATAACCTAGTTCGCATGTACGCAGGTCAATATTATCATCCGACCCTGACACTTCATTTTTCTTGTCTTTCGGTAACATCGGGTGAGTGCCGGCTAGCTCGCATGTGGTCCCTTTCTGATGATGCACAAAGACTCGAGAGTAGTCGCTAGCTGTGCACGCACGGGCAGGCTTTTTCGAAAGGAGCGGTAATCGATTGAGTCGCTTGGTGAACAACGCAGAAGTTAAAAAAAGGGGTACTGCTCGTTTTGACCCTTGCTCGCTTTGAGAAATCGTACTCGAGCGTCAGCATTTATTAATACCGTGTTCGTGCAAGTCTCAGCGGCAAACGATGGATGTTCCTTCTTTCATCGCAGTGCACTAACCCTTTGTTATGCGTCTCATAGTGACATCTGTAAATAGGAGCCAGTTTATCAAGCAGAATTTGCCTTTAGGATTAGCCGCGAAGAGGCGATCGCGATTGTGTGCATAGCCTTTTTCTTTCACACTAGCTGAGTGGCGACCGAGTTCGCGATTTAGGACAACCACTGATCCATAAAATCAGTAATCAAACAACTCACTAGTGCACAACTGTTTTATCATATCGAACAGAGCGTCCATCGAAGTATTCGTCTTTAAGGGCACATCTTCGTCAAAATGTATGTTTTCCTCAAGCGCCTTGGACCACTGGGCAGCGGTCGAACACATTCCTATGTTTATTGCGTGGTCGATTATAGAAGGGATCATTCCGACCGTGTTTTTTGTGTGAGTCACTATTGAGCTGTCTCTCGCGATTTTGTTTCGTTCAAATCGTGTCTTCAGATCATTTTGCACGTTGACGATAAACGCTATCTGCTCTTTAAAACCAGCAGCTTTCCTGGTTGCGATCGCACGCTTTAAGTTGTCTAATGCTGATACTGCCCCGTCGATGTCCGCGAGAATAAGATCCAATTCGCTGCCGATGATTGCCGCGTCGCACGTTACGTCATTCCTCATAAGCTCATATTCTGATCTTACCCTTAGCAGCTCTAGAATCGCATCCAACTGTCCAACGCCTCCGTATATATCTCTCGGTCTCCAAATCGAAACGACGGGAAACTGCATGCCGAACTCTTCGGCTATCCTGCTCGTTCGGCTAAGGTATTCGGCGCCGCCTTTGCCCCCAACATACAATGTAATACCGATGCCACTGAAAGCGATAAGCATAGACTCTGCCCTCAGCGATACGTTTGGCAACATCTGCTCCAGCGCTGGACGTATGCCCCCTTTGAACTCCACGGTTGTATTGCACGCACGGCACGTCGCAACGAGCTTGTGATCAGGTGATCGTGCCACGTCGACGTCAGCTTTACCATTGCAAGGGCAATGATACCAAATAGGGGTAGAGGTCTTCGTAACTGGATTTTTCTGCGATTTGACCATCAATTTTGCGTACTGATCGAAGTGTTCCAACATGAAAGCGATTTCGTCCCTGAACACCTGTTGGCATTGTGAAAACCGAGCGAAAGCCGTTTCATACGCACATTCCTGAATGAGGTACGCGAAGAAAAAGGCATTAAAATCAGCCGCATTGGTGCTTCTTTCGTTGGCTCGATCGATCACATCAAACACATCGTGGGTATCGAGATCAACATCCAGGGCCTGCAGTCCCAACTGCTTAGAGTGCTTCATGATTGAATCTCTTGATTCGATCGCCCAGCGTTGAATCTCGCTTTTTATCTTCTCTACTTCGTTATTGTCGGGCTTTGGAACGGCGCGCATAATCTTATTGTTGTAAGTTTGAGCGACCGATAAATGCAAGCTGAGCGTACCGTTTCGACTTCTTACACTCGGGAGCTGTGCCTCTCGGAACCACCGTTCGTCAGCGAAGTCTTGGTCCGCAAAACAAAAGAGCTCGGCGACGGGACAGTCGAGCTCGTTTCGCAATTTCTCGGCCACCGCGTGAACGAGCACTGCCTTTCGCACGACGCCGCTGTACGGGAAGAGATTTGGTTGGTGGGCCGACATCAATACAATTCCTTCGTAGTCCACGCTAAGCGGGATGTTGGCATCGTTGTGAAACGCTGCGACGTGTTCGCCAAACGCCTTGCGCCTGTCCAGCATCTTGCCGTCCGGGTAAATGGCGTGACCCGCAACAACTCTTGTCAGCTCCTGCAGGTTCCTACATTGATCTCCTTTCATGAGTAACTCTGAAATGCGACTTGAAACGTGCAAAACCTCACGCCTTTGCTCGGTGGGATTAACGCGCACAACAATATGATAGTTTCTTTCGCGGCAAAAACTGGCGTAACAAGTGTGCCGACAAGCGTAAGCTACCGAGCGCGACTCCCCGCTTGCTCTGGTAAGCTTCACTCGTAAAGCAAATGAATGTAGCACAGAAGGCGTAGCCGGGGCCCCGAGCTTGAGGTTGGGCTAGTACGAAATGGCTTTGAAAAGAATGGGGGCTATGAGGCGCAGTAGCGCTCATACGCGCCGTACTTTGGCCGCCAAAAAGGGATACTAAGCACTAGGATTGAAACTAAATTCACCAAAAAATAACGCAAAAACCAGGCGAACTACACATGAACGAACTGGAAAACAAATTGCTTACATACTTGTACATTATCGTGACCAAACTACTTCGCGAGGCGATAGAGGCTTTGCCGTGCATCTTCTATGTGAAAGATGCGCGCTACAAACCCACCCTCCTTGAGTCGCTTAACTGCGTATCTCACCGTTCTATATGGCAAATATGTCTCCTTTTCAATATCGCTCAAAGTCATTGTTCCGTTGTTCTCAAGCGTCTTAAAGACCAATTTCACACTCGGAGGGTACTCTCTAAGCCTCTCTGTGAAGGGCTCATTGTTCGAAATTGCTTCTGCAATCACACGGTTCATGGTATTCACCAAATAAATTAACGGCGTTAACAATATAAATATGTTTCCAGATCTGGGGCTTTGTAAAAGAAGTAGCGAAACGAGCCGACTTTTTTAACAGAGTGCTGACTTTTTTAACAGACTGCTGGTCGATGAGCTAAACTATGCTAACGAAAATCTTTAATCGGATAAAAACTAAGTTAATTTCCGCTATGAGTGAAGCGGTTTTAAGAACTACTCCACTGGGACATCGAATTCGCACCGACGAAAACGGGAAACAGGTAGTTGAGATTCCTATCCGTGAATACAACGAAATGCTTGAGCGAATAGAAGACGCTTGCGATATTGCTATCATTGACGAGCGGCTTAATGACCCAACAGTTCCGTGGGAGGAAATGAAAAAGCGGCTAAAGGCAAATGGGCGCTTATAATCTTGTTATCCTAACGACTGCTGAGCACGACTTTAATAACATTGACAACCCGTACAAGCCTCGAATCGAACGGGCGATAGATAACCTAGGCGAATTGCCTTTTCCTAGGGGTAGTCGCCCTATAAAAGAAAGACGCGGCTTTTTTCGCATACGCGTAGGTAAATATCGCATCATATACTCTTTTAAGAATCTTACTCAGACAGTCAATATCAGGCACGTTCGTCTCCGCGATAAGCATACTTACGAGGGGTTAAAGTAAAAAGAATAGAGGTTAGGCCAAAAAGAACTTCGGCTCAATCCCCAACTCAAACATCTCCTGAATCACAACGCAGATGTTGTGGCACAGCACTTTTAGCAGTACTTCGTTAACCTGAGCAACCTCAGTCTTGCTCCTCACAGAATCCCCAAACTTGCTCTTTATCATGTGAAACGTAGTCTCAGCATTGCTCCGCTTGTGGTAGTGCTCTAGAAATTCTTCATTCTTGAACTCGAAATAGTGGTACATCTTCTTCCACGTTGGAGCGTTCTTAGCTTTTCCAGTTGTTCCCTTCTTAAACGGAATGTAAGGAACAGCGCCTAACTCATTTATCAGTTCTAAGCTCGCCCTTGACGAATACGCCTTGTCTCCCGACACTTCTTTCACGGTAAAGTTCTGAGCTGGCTTCATAAGAAGCTCAGGCAGAAACTTGGTGTCGTGCTCATTGGTCATTGTCAGTTCAACTGCCGTTACGACGTTCGTTTTAACCCCACAAACAAGATGTGCCTTCACCCACGCTCTTGTATCAACTTCTTTGCCGTATTTATGGTCAAACCACTTAACAAAACGCGACGTGCCAAACCCAGAGCTGTCTATCGTAAAGTCACTCTCTACAGTCGTCAGCGGAAGGCTTGTCAGCTTTATCAGCTCTTTAATGACAGGCGTCACGTCAGGGTTTTCCATATAGTGGGCAACCGAGACGTAGGTAGGCACTTTCTCAATGCAACCGCGTTCTTTTGCTATCTCCGCGTCTGCTAGGAACCGTCGCAATGAGAAGGTAGAGAACACCTTGAGCGCCGACAGAAACACCATGTCGGATAGGGGCAACTTTGGCCGCCTAAACGTGTATTCTGGCTGTGGCACACGGGTGCAAACATCTTCTAGGAGCTGCATAAACAGCTCCTTTTGGTGTATCTGAGCGTGGTCATAGGCTTGCCAATCCTGCGTGTAGCTGACTTTTTTCGTAACCGTCTCGATGCCCCCCCACTTTTTCAACAGAACGTGCGCGGGCGACACGCTTGAGGTAGAAAAAACTAACAGGTAAGTTTAAGCGCTTTGCAAGAGATTGTTCAAGATATTATGGACAAGGCTACAGTATTTGCATTGAATGAGTATATGCTCAAGATTGGAGCAGCCATCCAATGTTCAAGACGCGTTTCAGATTTTATGAGGCAGTACGAGAATCTTTATAGCGACGAAATTGGTGATATCTTCATTACAAACTACATTAAAGATAATAAAATTCATTTTGAGAACTTGTGGTTCTTTTCAGAAAAGCGCTGGTGGGAGATGCGGGACTTCCTTGCCGAAGACCAGATAACTCTGGTCAACCTGAAAAACCGAGTCCAATCTTGGACCGTGCAAAAAAAGGACTACGATTTTAAAGATTTTGAGGGTGACTACTACAACAACACTGCCGCATCCGTGTCATCAACACTCTCTCTGTCTGTAATACTGACAAACGAGCAGACTTTAAGATTTAAGGCTGCAGGAAAGAACTGTGACTTCCTTTATGAAATCCTAAGGGAACACATAACTAAGAACGAAAGGCTAGATTGATTAAGGAGTTAAAAGCTGAATTCAATCCCCAGCTCAAACATTTCCTTAATAACAACACAAATATTGTACCACCACACCTTCAACAATACCGCATTAACCTAAGCCACGTCCGCCTTACTGCGCACCGAATCCTCAAACTTGCCTTTTGTCGTGTGGAATGTGGTTTCGGCACTACTTGGCTTGTCTGTCTTTCAGGAACTCTGAGCTTCGACATTTAAAGTAGGGTATATTTGTTCTACATTGAGCGCCCTTCGATTCGCCTGTATCCACGTCCGAAAGGGAACGTCAGGCACGGTCCCCCCAAGACAAAAAAAATGCATTTTTCGAGAGACTCGTTGTTTCTTTCTCATTGCGCTAGGGCAACGCACTCAGATGCACTCTGTTTTATTGGCGCATGAAAAAAAAGAAAAGGCGGGTATTCACCCCGCCTGCGATGCCGTGCACTAAACAGCGCCGGGACCACGCTCGCCTGTTCTAATGCGAATCACGTCGTCTACCGAGGAGATGAATATCTTGCCATCTCCTATGTTGCCTGTTTTCGCAATTTCCAAGATCGTGTTGACAATGCGCTCCGCGTCTTCTGTCTTGACGACCATATCAATCTGCGTCTTAGGCAAGAGATCGAGGCAGTACTCGCTGCCTCGATAGACCTCAATAATGCCCTTCTGCCTGCCCTGGCCTTTGACGTCCGTAACCGTCATTCCAGGGCCGAGCTCTCGCATCGCGTGCTTTACTGCGTCGAGTTTTTCTCGTCTTATGATCGCCGTGATTCTTTTCATACGTTCACCTCTAAGCCGTTTCTTAAACTCCCCGCCCACGCGGACGTGGTGCGGGCACATACGTTCTGCCCGGGGTAAAGCGGGCTACTTCTTTTTCGAAGTTGCCTGCGCAGCTCAGAGCCCGTAGCCGCCATCGTACCCTCCTACTCCCATTTCTGGGACGTCGAGGCCGTCTACTTCGGTCTGCGATCCGACCCTCATTCCGACAACTTTGTCTATGAACGTGAACAGCACAAAGCTTATCGCCGCTGCATAAACGCCGCATGTCGCTACTCCGATGCATTGTGCACCGAACTGACTGGGATTTCCGTAGAGAAGACCGGTTACCGCGCCGGACACGCCGTTCCAGCCCGCGCCGTACGTGCCATCGGCGAAGAGTCCTAGACTGAGACATCCCCACGCACCGCACACGCCGTGCACGGCCACAGCTCCGACCGGGTCGTCAACTCTTAGCCTTTTGTCAACGAAGAGCGCGGCTTCGACCACGAGAATGCCAGCGACCAATCCAATGAGGACAGCGCACTGTGAGTTAACGAACGCACAAGGGCCGGTTATCGCAACGAGTCCGGCAAGTAACCCGTTGCACATAAAGCTGACATCAGGTTTGTTGCTGCGGACGCGCCACATCCAGAGCGTTGCCGCGGCCATGCCTGCAACCGACGCAAGCATCGTGTTGACGGCGACGACGCTGATGCGAAGATCGGTTCCTGCGAGCGTGGAGCCCGGATTAAACCCGAACCATCCGAAAGCGAGAATGAGCGTTCCGAGCACGGCCATAGGGATGCTGTGCGGTGGAATGGCGTGAACCTTCCCTTTGACGTACTTGCCAATACGAGGGCCGAGCATCCAAGCGCCGACAAAGCCTATTGTGCCACCTACCATGTGAACGACGGTCGAACCCGCAAAGTCGACGTACCCGTTGCCTAAACCAAAGTTCGTGCCGAGTTGCGAAAGCCATCCACCGCCCCAAACCCAGTTGCCAAAGAGCGGGTAAATGATCGTCCCGATGAAAAGACCGTAGATGCAAAATGCCACGAATTTCCATCGTTCGGCCATAGCCCCGGTCGGAATCGTGGCAGCGGTATCCATGAAGACGACTTCGAAGAGGAACAGCACAAACACGCCGACGTCATAAGCACCGGTCAGAGCAAAACCGTGAGTACCGAATAGGCCGAACGGATGTCCCAGTATACTGACGGTCATCTCGCTGTTAAGTCCGGTAAACCCGCCCAAGGTGGGAAGCGCCGCCAATCCGCCGAACATGAGGGCGAATCCGCAGACATACCAACCGAGCACGCCAAGCCCGTAGATCAATATGTTCATGCCCATCGTATGAGCGACGTTCTTTGAGCGCGTGAAGCCAGTTTCAACGAGTGCAAACCCCGCCTGCATAAAGAAAACGAGGAAGCCTGCCATCAGCGTCCATACGAAGTTGATGGCTGTCGAATTATGGCCGACAGCACTGGCGAGCTCAGATAACGTTGGCTGGCCAGTCACGTTTGCCGTAACGCTGCTCGCGCCAATGCTGCTGCCCGTTGCGTCGGGTTGACTTCTGTCAGACAACGCCTGTGTAGCAGCAATTGGCGTTGAGGCGTTCAGTGCTGAGTTTGTAGGCTGTTGGGCATTTCCTGTGATGTACCCCGATTTTGCCATCATCAAACTCACGAACACGAGTATCAAAAGGCAATTTATTATCAATTTTTTACTTGGTTTCCATGTCATCTTGAAACCTCACGTTGCGGTGAATGTGGGCCGGTTTTCGGCCTGTTTGGCGTAGGCGAATAGGGAGCGCACGTGGAGGATCGAGGCGCCCACGTCCTACGCAGTTCTGTTTTTGCGTTTGTTGATAGGAAGATATATTTATAGGAAGTAGGTTTCTTACTTCCTACTAACGCAAATGCGTAATGCAATTATCATATTTAAAATTTTCGCGAAACAAGCAAAACAACATCAAACAATATTGTAGATCAATCGCGACGTAACGAAACTACCATCACGTGTTCATGCTAATCAACCTATTTTAGTGACAGATGCAGAAATAGTAACTTAGCGATTACTACTTATTGTTCCGCTTCAAAGTGTTCGACACTAATCTAAGGCGGAGGAAGCCAATTGTTGAAGCTTGGCGAAATCGATATGTGCGGGAAGATTGTTGTCGCCCTGAATCTCCTGGAGGAATGCAAAGAGTTTGCAGCCTTGGTTCCGGAGGTCAGGACCAACCTCGTTTACGCTCGGCCCAATTCTAGAAGCAGAGATGATGTTTTGGGAATAGACGGACGCATAACCGTTGTGAACGGCTTACCTCACGCTGCTGGTAAGCCTAGATTCGGCGCGTCAAGCCACATGGCCCGACTGATGGTAGAGCTGGGCAAAGCCGATTCGGGGTTTAGGGCAGGTGTGAACTTCGCAAACAATCCGTCTCTGACGCAATGGCTCAAAGGGTATTGCAAAGCAAAAGGATGGGTTTTCAGCGTTATCGACCGCAGTAAAGAACCCGAAGAAATCAAGGAGGCTGAAGGCGCATCGATGCCCTGGAAGGTTCAGCAAGCGATAGATGCTGCCGGTGGCCGGGTCCCCAAAATCTTCTACGAAACGGGTGCTATCGGTAAAGAGCCTGTGTCGGTGCTTGTCGGGCGGGATCCCATAGAAGTGGCAGAGCAGATCTGTGAAATTGCGAGACGCTACGATGAGCGATAAGATCGGAAAGATAGACCTAGACACCTTCACGTCCTTTCTGCTCCCGCGGCTCGGTAAAGAAGATGAATCGGTAATCGTGCCGCCAACAACGGGCATCGATGCCGGAGTTATCGACATCGGCAACGACAGGGTGCTTATAATAGCGGAGGACCCGATCTTCGCTATCCCGCACCAACCACTGGAGATGTTTGGCTGGTATACCGTCCATATAGGCGCGAGCGACGTGGCGGTCATGGGCGTCAAGCCCAGATACATGACCTATTCACTGTTGATGCCTCCCGAGACGAACGAAGAGGACTTCCACACCATTGTGGATGCCATCCACAAGGCTGCCGTGGAGCTTGAGATAGCGATCGTCGGCGGGCATACGGGGTACTACCCAGGGTTTGCATCACCCACCATAGGCGGAGTCACCGTCTTTGCCCTGGCAGACAAGCACAGTTACGTTACGCCAGCCGGCGCGAAGGCGGGCGATGATGTGATTCTGACCAAGGGGCCGGCAATAGAGACAGCGGGAATCCTCTCGGTGATAAGGGAAAAGGAGCTTTTAGAGAATTATCCGTCGCATCTGGTCGAGAAAGCTAAGGCCCTCTGTCTGCAAATGACCGTAGTAAAAGACGCCTTGTTAGCTATGGAATCCGGAGGCGTAACTGCCATGCACGACGCGACCGAGGGCGGCGTGATCGGCGGGCTCTTCGAGATGGCAAGCGCTAGCGGAGCGGGGATGGAGATACGTGAGGAGGCGTTTGTCTATCCAGAGGAGGTAAGGATGGTCTGCGAGGCATTTGGTATCGATCCCTTGGCAGCGATCGCCGAGGGCTCACTGCTGATCGCCGCGAGGCGGAAGGATTCGAAGAATATAGTAAACGCGCTTCGCGCTGGAGGCATAGCGGCCTCCGTTATAGGAAAGGTAACGAGCGACCCAGAAACGAGAACAATTCACCGGCGCGACGGGACAATCGCCCCTCTGGCGATCCCAAGCCAGGACCCCTTTTGGCCATTGTTTTTTGACTCACTGTGAGCCGAGCGCGCGCCGCAACGGTGGCCGATGACAATGCTGCCGAGCTTAGAATCGCCTGCCGGTTGAAACGCGGCACGCCCACTCTCGCACTAATATACGAGGAGCAGCCCATACGAGTTTAAATCGGTGTGGGTTATCTTCCCGTAAGCATTGTTCTCGCACGGAATTACCTCGATCGGCAAGTTGAGCTTCCGCACCGTTGCAAATACGTCGACCCCGACGGCCTCCATAGAAGTTCGCACCTTCTCCGCGTGCCTGCAGTTCCTTTTTAGCGAGAGATCTACGACTCCTTCTGATTGCTCAGCCACGCACTCCTCGCAGTAAATACACGGGTACGCTGCAAATGCCAGAGATTTGTAATAACCTCGGTAGAACGCGTGCTGCTCGAGCTCATACACTGTATCTCCTATCCAGCGGATGAGCCTTTCAAGAAACGGATGCCAGTCTTCAGGTATGCTCTTGGGGTCGACATCTTCCATTCCTGGTATTCCCTTGAAGTGCACGATGTACGCTTTTGAATACTCTTTGAGAAGGTCTCTCGTCTCCGAAGGGCCTGGGACATATGGGGGACAGCCGAGGTGCTTTGCGAAGCCCTTGCAACCAAACTTACAGCGCCATCTTACCCATTCGCTCACCACAATTTCACGCGGGTCAATCTCATAAATTTGGGCGTTGTTGTCCTTAGCTAACGCCTTAAGCTCATTTTCTAACGTTTTATCGTCCATATGCATCCCGTTAAAGCTTGTAAAAGAAATTTCGCGATTGTAAGGCCTCACGGTCATACTTTTGATAGTATGCGTGCTGCCCTTCATTATTTTTTGCTATCTCCTTACTGTTTCTGTTGCTATGATTCTATGCCGTGGGTGCGGTTTCTGCCGCGATTACGATAAGCTTGCTCAGACAGGTACAGCGTCCAAAAAAAACTGGCCGCGACGCAAAGCTCATCTGCCCTTAAAAAGATCCTCTATTCTTTGTTCGCCGCCCACGATTTCCAGTTTCCGAAGGGCGCGCGCCAGTGTATCCGTGCCGGCGATGTCTGCAGCGTATTGATCAGCCGAACGCTCGTCGCTAAACGGGACAAATGTCAGAGAGCTTAGTGCCGCGATGGACGACACGAGCTTGCTCGGGCTGTGCTTGACATGGTATGCTTCGTGAGCTACGACGGCCGTTACCTCATCTTTATCGAGCCGTTCCAGGAGCCCGACGGACAGATAGGCAGCGCGCCGATGTGCAAATGCGCGTATCCTTTGCGTGTCGATCACCCGTATGGGTATGCCAAACTGCGCCTCGAGCGTTGCGACGTAGGACGAAAGGCCTGCGTGCTTCGTCTGGCCTTTGCGCGTGAGGCAGTATCGAACGAGGCTGAGCGTGAGCAGCCCGAATGAGACAACCCCGAGGTACGCCCAAATCCACTGAAACATAGGACACCTCATCGAAGCGATTCCCACGACAATTGCTGATGCCGTGGCTGCTTGTCCGGCGATTAGGAGCTCAAACCTCTTCCAAACAAGAAAAACAGAGAAAAAGCCGCCTGCGGTAACTAAGATCGCTAAAAAAGGTAGCAACGAGCCGGCTTGTGTCAGGCACCCGAGAACGCATTGCAGCCAATCGATACGCCTACCTCCTGGATCTGCCAATGCTGCTGACGACTGCGGTGCCGAACGTGTCTACAAGACAGTCAACCACCTGTTCGGATATCTTCGTCCCGAGCTCCTGTTGGGTACAGCTCGGGGCGTAGAGGTACCGCACCCGTGAATCGCTCGCATCTATCGTTCGATTTACGAAGCCGCTTTTTACGAGCCGATCTAAAGTTCCTGCGATGCAGGCCAGCGAGAGATCGCCGCAGTGCTTCTGTATTTGCCCGGACGTCAGTTGCTCCTTCTCCCAAAGCAGCCCAAGTATTCTCACCTCATTTGGACTGAAAAACTTCTTCAAGCCCTCGTTCCGCAGACTGATGCGTTCAAGCTTCACCATCGTTTACGTATAATGTAAATACATCTACATCAAGGTTTCTCGCGAACCGACAATGTTTGCACCTAACGTAAACTATATGAGGAGACACCACCTCGAAGTTTACAGTCGGTGTAAAGCATGTTCGTTCAACTCCTGAGGAAGTCAATTCTAAGGCGCAAGTCGCGGTTCGCGATGGGCGTCGCGTCAGTTCTCATCGGAGCTGCAGTCGTGACCGCCCTGTTTACGGTTTCACTTGGCGTCGGCGATCAGGTCGGGCAGGAATTTGCAAAATACGGGGCGAACTTAATGTTGCAGCCGCAGTCAAACACGATACAGATCGGACTTCCGGGTGTCAGTATAGGCTCCGTCACCGAGCAGAAATACATGAACGAAAGCGATTTATGGATGATAAAAACCATCGAGCACAGGGCCAATGTGCTCGGTTTCGCGCCATTCCTCTACCAGGTGGTCACAGTCGGTGACGGGCCCAATGCGCAGCAGGCCATCCTGGCGGGTACGTACTTCAACAAGACAATTCAAATCCCTCAGCCGGCATCGCCTCAGGATCATTCAGAATTCAGCACGGGCATCGCCGACATCAGCTCGTGGTGGAAGGTCACCGGGAACTGGATAACAGACCAAAATGACACGACGAGCGCTATGGTCGGCTCCAATGTCGCTCAGAAGCTTAATCTCACTGTCGGCGACTCGTTCAGAGTCAGCTATGCAGGGGCGCAAAACGGTACTGCTGCAACGAATGCGAAAGAGTTGAAGGTAGCAGGCGTTGTGGAAAGTGGCGGCCCCGAGGATAACCAGATTTTCGTCAATCTGCCGGTGGCTCAAGATTTGAGCTCGAGGCCTGGGAAAGTGGACGCCGTGCAGGTTTCCGCGCTGTGTGTCCGCTGCCCTGTTGCAGACATGGCATCGGAAATCCAAGGCAAGATCCCCGGTGTTCAGGGAACCACTATCACGCAGCTTACCAACGCGGAGATGAGCACACTCGACAAGTACCAGAGCATGATGGTGCTCGTAACGGCAGTGGCGCTGCTCGCTTCGACGATGGGAATCTTCACAACGATGACGGCCAATGTCGCGGAGCGCCGGCGAGAGATAGGACTTATGAAGAGCATCGGTGCCGAAAACCGGACTATAGCAGCGCTTTTCCTCGCCGAAGCTACCTTAACTGGCCTTATAGGCGGTATTGCAGGCTTCGGGGTAGGGATCGTCCTTGCGCAGTTTATCGGGCTAAGCGTATTTTCGACGACTATTCCGCTGAGGTGGGAGGTGCTGGCCGTGGCCATACCAGTTGCGATCGGCGTCTCCCTGCTCGCCAGTGCTCTGCCGGTAAGACGCGCGACGGCGGTTGAGCCCGCGATAGTGCTGCGAGGTGAATGATCGAATGGACCACGCACTGATCAGTCTGGAGAAGGTCACAAAGGTGTATGGCGGGGGGACGAGAGCCCTCAACGAAGTAACCCTCTCTTTCGAGAAGGACGAGTGGACCACGATCATGGGGCCTTCAGGATCGGGAAAGACCACGCTTCTAAACATCATCGGGTGCTTGGACCTGCCAACAAGCGGAATGGTGTACATCGCTGGAAAAGAGGTCTCAGGGGCTGGTCAGGCGGCGCTGACGCGGTTGAGACGGGAGAACATTGGGCTCATCTTCCAGCAGTATCATCTCGTTCCTTATCTCACGGCGCTTGAAAACGTCATGCTGGCGCAGTATTACCATGGCAGCCCTGATGAAACGAAAGCAGTGGCTGCCCTTAAAAACGTCGGCTTGGAGCACCGGTTCGACTACCCGCCAGCGCACCTGTCTGGCGGTGAACAGCAGCGGGTGTGTATCGCAAGAGCCCTCGTCAACGAACCAGCTATCCTTCTTGCCGATGAGCCGACCGGGAACCTCGATCAAACGAACGGGAATATGGTGTTGCAATTGATTCAACGATTACACGAAGAAGGCCGCGCGATCGTTCTCGTCACCCATAATCCGGACATAAGCGAGCTTGGGGATCGGACGATCCGGATTGTTGACGGGAGCGTCGATCAGGATTTTAAGTCTGGAGGAGACAGAAATGGTGAATGATCAAGAAAAGAAGGGAACGAATACAAAGTTGCTCGCAGCGATAGCCGTCGCCGCAGTTTTAGTTGCAGGCGGAGGATTCGTTGTGTTATCTGGCGCCGGAGGTTTGCTAAACGGCATTGGGAACACTGGTAATGGCAACTCGCAAGCTACTGACCTCTTGCCGGCTCAAGGTGTGGTCAAAATCCCGCTGTCCAACATCACCACAACCCTTTCCTTCTATACCTACGAATCAAACGGAACGGCAATCAAGTTCTTTGCAGTAAAGGGCACCGATGGCAACGTCCACGTGGCTTTTGACACATGCGATGTCTGCGGTCCAAAAGGGTACAAGCAATCTGGCAGCGACGTGGTGTGCAACAACTGCGGCAAGCAGTTTGCGATCAATACTATCGGAACGGCTAATGTGAGTGGTGGCTGCTCGCCAAGCCATCTGCCAATGAGCGTCAACAGCAACTCTGTTGTCATCAAGACGTCAGACCTGGTGACTAAGGAATCAGCATTCAAGACGTGAAACAGTAACGACTGAAACGACAACTGAACGGAAGAGAAACGAAAACTGAACGAAAGAGACGCGACAACTGAACAGATGGGAATGGGGTCTGTCGAGGAGACTCGTTCGCGCGAGCTTTCCCGCATATCCCCTCCAGCTGTTCAGCTGGAATGCGTTGGACGTCAGGTATTTTTCGGCATCCGTGCTCGGCGCTACTAAACTTGCAGTTATACACATTTTTAGATGCGCGGATGACATGTCCATCATACTGGGCACTAAGGGGCCAGCTGGTCATTATCGAGACGTGCTTCTGTTTCTAGGTCCGCGATGGTCGCAGTCGAAAAATTCTCGCGCCGCCTCACGCTGACGTGCCCAGCTGTCATAACCCTTGGACGGGGCAGGAACCACACCGAGGGTTACCGGGTGCGCAAGAAAGAGGTGGGACTAAAGGAACGAGCCGGGTTTTTGAGAGCGGTCAAAGCCTTTTTTCTTCTCTCTGTCTTGCTCTATTCCTTTGAAGCTGTCCATACGTTCCGTTCAAATGAGCAAACACCCGTCAACGCGCAAGCGACTATTGGAACTCGTGCTGTCAGAGCCGTCGCCATCTTGATGATTGTGGCCTCCCATCTCAGCTACTATTTCCACTCAAACCTCTTCGGGTGGAACAACGTCTTGGGCACGTATCTCGTGCTGATCGGTTTAGGAACCTTTTTCTTCTTGTCTGGTTTTGTCCTCGGTTACAACAACAGGAAGTTTAATGCTTGGAGCGACGTTGCGAGTTTCTTCAAAAAGAGGCTGCTTCGCATCTATCCGCTCTATTTGGTTGCTTTGGCCCTCGCTGTTGGCGCATTTATACCACTCCCCTCGCAATCGCATTTTTCACTTTCCTCTTTGCAGGTCCTCATCTATGCACTGGGACTACAGGGCCTCCTGGCTCCTCGCTACGTGCCAGACTTCTACATGTTTTGGTTCGTCGGCGTCATATTGCTCAGCTACTTGATTTATCCGCTCATGATGCGCTACGGATCAAACAACAAGGTCAGGTTGCTTTTAATATCAGCGGCAATATTTGCATTATTTCTGGCGATCAGGCTCAGTTTTGGTATTGTTGATACGCGATTCTTCTTGTAATATTTTGTCTTCGTGAGCGGGATTGCAGCGAGCATATTTCATGCCAAGCTGCTGCTGGATAAGCGGAGAACTTTTGTCGGAGCTGCTCTACTATTGACTGCCCTAGTGACTGTGCACGTCGCGATATATAGTCATCAACTTCCCAGTGATCCGAGCTATGTATTCAACGCCGGGCAGTTTGGCCCTTACGCTGACATCAGCTTGTTTCTGGTATTGAACGCAATGGTGTTGTTGTTCGTGCCGTTGCTCTACTATTTCGCCAGTTACCTGATTTCTTTGACCAAGCTTGTCCCAACGCTTTTGTTCATTTCGTATGCTTCATATGCTATCTTTCTATTCAACCCTCTGATCTTGGCGGGCTTGAACACCATCTTCACCGGTATATACTTGCCTGTGGGGTTTCCGCGGGATATGCTGCTTACGATCATCGGCGTATCAGCGTCGTGTTTGATCGGGTGCGCTTTCCAACGAGCGGCAGATAGAACCCTCCAAAAACTGGCGCATTGAAGTAACGTTTTCAATGTCGCGGCTCAAGGCCGGCGCGGCGACATCGTTCTCTGCTTTTTTCTGTCGCTTATGTTTGCTCGGATCTCAAAGAGACGAAGCAAACTATGGTAGAATCGCCTTTTACCCGTTTTTTGTTGCTTTGTTGTACACGGCAAGTCGGTGTGCGCCCCTTCCGTAGTTGCCTGCGTAGGCGAAAAAGTACTCGTTTATCGCTTCGACTGCGGGCTTTGGTGTCTGGCTAGTGGCAGCGTTATCAAGGTAAATGACGTGTTCAAGAATGGGAAAATCCTTCCGTATCGCGTTAACGTCGTACATCAGGCGTCAATAGTAGATGACTTGAATAGCGTTTTCGGTAAAGGAATGTTGCACTTTCTATAGTCTTAAGTCAGGGCAGTCATCCTTAGGCGAGCGGCCTTTGACCATACGTTGTTTCTTAGCGACATAATTGCTTGTCTTGCGACAAAACTGGGCGCTAAAATCAGGCCTTCTGCGTAAAAACACAGCTAGGCTGCTTCTCCTACCAGTGGGACGCGGGACACGGAGCGAATGACGACCCTGAAACGTTCACCGCTTGGATTGGCCAAATTACCGGTCATACAACGTAACAAGTTGTGAGCAAGCCCTATCAGAAATCAATTTGGGCATTTTTTGTTGCAAAAGGTATCTTCTAATACGTTAAAGCGCCATTAAGTTACTGGAGATCGATGATCATGGCGGATCAACTACCCGCAAAAAAACTCGATACGGTTGGATTGTACTGTCCCGTGCCGCTGTTTAAAACACGGGAAGGCATCGACAGCATCAAGGTTGGTGAAGTGCTTGAGGTGCTTGCAGACGATCCAGCGGCGGAGGAGGATATCACGCGGTTTGTGAAGCGGACCGGTCACGAACTGGTGAAATTCGAGAACAATGAAGGAGTTTTGCGTTTCTTAATCAGGAAAAAAAAGTAGAGGTGAGATGATTATGACAAATGAAAAGATGTTGCTATACGTGCAGACAAGCGACAATCCAGAGCGCCAGTATTCCCCACTTGTGCTTGCCCAAACGGCGAAGGCAATGGAATTGGAACCTGTGATTTACTATCTAGGACAAGGATTGCGCATTTTACTACCAGGAGCGGCTGAAAAAATAAAGTTAGGGTCATTCCCAAGTGTAAAAGAGATGCTCGATCAGACACTGCAAATGGGCATTACAGTGTACGTATGTGAGGCATCGAAGCAGATGCTTGGCTGGGACAAGGTCGAGCTCATCGAGGGTGTAAAAATCGTGGGTGCGGGAACATTAAATGATTTGGTTCTCGAAGCAAAAGGCACCCTGTGGTTTTAAAGTGTACTAATTTTTTTTCTTTATTTTCCAAAGCGGTGATTTATCGTAGGAAAAGAATAAAATGCACTAGTGTACTATTTTTTTTCTAGGAGGTGATTTCGTAGCAAAAGAAATCGTGTACCTCGACTATCAATCTGCTAAGCCGGTTGATCCTGAAGTCATTGCTGCAATGACTCCATATATGGTCGAAAAGTTTGGAAATGCGTCGTCGTTGCACGAGGTGGGTGATTGGTCTACTGAAGCTCTTGATTCGTCACGTAGGACGATCGCACATTTTGTGAATGCTCGCGAACCAGAGGAAATCATCTTCACGTCTGGTGCGACTGAAGCGAACAACCTTGCGATTATCGGGTATGCGTTGCGGAACAAGCAGAAGGGTAAACATGTGATTATTAGCGAGGTTGAACACATTTCAATACTCAACATCGCCAAATATCTCAGAAAGAATGGTTTCGAGGTATCGACTGTCCCCGTTGATTACACGGGCACCGTGCGGCTCGACAAACTCGAAGAGCGTATTAGACCCGATACGATCTTAATCTCAATCCAGCACGGCAATAACGAGATAGGAACGATTCAGCCAGTTATGTCGATTGGAAACATCGCCCGTGAAAACAATCTCGTGTTCCATGTCGATGCAGTCGCTTCAGAAGGTCAGATACCAATCGATGTGCAGCGGGACTTCATAGATATGCTCACCTTATCGTCAAATGACATTTACGGCCCACGGGGTGTTGGTGCCCTCTACGTACGGAAAGGATTTCTTCTCAATCCGCTGATCATCGGTGGGGGTCAAGAGCGCGGCTTACGTTCAGGAACTGAGGATGTGGCTGCCATCGTCGGTTTCGCGAAGGCAGCAGAACTGGCTTTACAGTATATGCCCGAGGAAAGCAAACGGTTGCGGCAGCTGAGAGATAAAGCCATCAAAACGGTATTAGAAACCGTACCACGATCGTATCTCAATGGACATCCGACAAACCGACTTCCGAACAACGCCCATTTCCGGTTCGATTTTATCGAAGGAGAATCGATATTACTCTCTTTTAAAGAACGGGGCATCGCCGTTTCAACGGGGTCCGCGTGTTCGTCACAGACACTCGAGCCGAGTCACACCTTGATGTCACTGGGATTGTTGCACGAGGAGGCACACGGGTCGTTGGAAATCACGATGGGACGATTCACGAGAGAAGCAGACGTCGACACATTCCTTGAAGCGCTGCCGGGTGTCGTGAAACGACTCCGTGACATGTCGCCACTTACAAAGACAGAGGTAGGTATGTAATGCCAAAGAGCACACAATATACACTGAAGGTGTTGGATCACTTCAAGAATCCGCGGAATGTCGGTACCCTCGAAGGCAAGGGTGTTGCCGTGGGACGGGTCGGAAATCCTGTATGCGGGGATTTGATGGACATCTACATCAAAGTCGACGATGACGGCAAGATCGAGGATATCAAGTTTAAGACGTTCGGGTGTGGTTCGGCAGTCGCAACGAGCAGTATGATTACCGAAATTGCAAAGGGAAAGACCCTCGATGAAGCAATGAAGATAACCCGACAAAATGTGGCCGACGAGCTCGAAGGGTTGCCCCCTATCAAGATGCACTGCTCCAACCTAGCCGCAGATGCGCTCCACGAGGCGATCAAAAACTTCCGGGAAGGGAAAAAAGGACCTGTAGAGCTCGGTGAAACACGCTTCGCCTGCCCTGCCGGTGAGGTGAAGAACGTCACAGGCCTTGCGGAATTCGTGGGAAAAGGTGTATTCACTGGTTATGAGCATCCTGAGCAGTTTCGTGACAAGCGCGTGCTGGTCGTGGAATTCGATCAAAACAGCGTTGAATTTGCGCTCGAATTAACGAAGGTAACAGGTCGGGTGATTTTACTGTCACCCTTGGAACAACTCGCGGTGAATGATGAATTAAAGACTCAGGTAAAACGATCCGATATTAAACATTTGAAACAGGCAGAACTTGTGGAAGTATCCGGGGGTTCAGAGGTGGAAAAGGTGCGAATCCACGACCTTGATGAGGATGAAGAATATGACTTGGTTGTGGATGCCGTTGTGGTGCCTTCGTGAATTATCGTTGAATAAAGGTGATTTATTCCTCTTTTTTAACGGCTCTTTGGAACTTCGCGCAGTCTACAGGTGATACGTCGGGCTTTGAGATAGTTAAGAAGAAATCTCGTAGATTCTCTGTTCCTTTTTTCGATTTCCTTTGATTTCTAGCCAATTTTAGCCCGCATGTGGATTAATTCGATATATGGGGCACCATTATCCGCCCACATTCTGGTGGGGTGGGACCAGCATACAACAGAGGGCAATTGTCGAACAGACAGATCCCTCTATCTTCTTGCAAAAAGAGAAATGCCACGAAGGATTTGACGGGTGACGTGTTAATTGTTCCGCTCGAACGTAAAATCGCCACCGAGATAATCGATCTTCACGCTGCTGCCTTCCTCGAACTCCCGCTTAAGAAGCTCGACGGCCAACGGGTTCTGGATCCGCTGCTGGATCACCCGCTTCAAAGGCCGGGCGCCATAGGTCGGATCGTAACCTTCCGACGCGATTTCGTCTAAGGCCGTCTCGGTCACGTCCAATTGAATCTCCTTCTCGGTTAGCTGCTTCCGCAACCGCGCGACCTGAAGTTCGACGATCTTGCGAATCTGCTCCTTTTGTAAGGGGTGGAAAATCATGATCTCGTCGACCCGGTTGAGGAACTCGGGCAGAAGACGGGTTTGCAGCGTCTCCATGACGGCGTCGCGCATCTCCTCCTCGGTGCCGCCCTCCTTGGCGATCTCCTGGATCACCTGGCTGCCGATGTTGCTGGTCATCGCGATGATCGTGTTGGTGAAGTCCACCGTGTGGCCCTGATTATCGCTCAACCGCCCATCGTCCAACACCTGCAACAGGACGTTAAAAACGTCGCGATGGGCCTTTTCGATTTCGTCGAGAAGGATGACGGAATAGGGCCGCCGACGAATCGCCTCGGTCAACGCGCCGCCTTCCTCGTAGCCGACATAGCCTGGCGGGGCGCCGATCAATCTACTCACGGTGTGCCGCTCCATGAACTCGCTCATGTCCAAGCGGATCATCGCGTCTTCGCTGTCGAACATCACCTCGGCCAGCGCCTTGCACAACTCGGTCTTTCCGACGCCGGTCGGTCCTAGGAAAATAAACGAGCCAATCGGCCGGTTCGGGTCCTGTAAGCCTGACCGGTTCCGCCGCACGGCGTTGGACACGGCCTCGACCGCTTCGTCCTGACCGACGAGCCGCTGGTGGATGCGATCTTCGAGCACTAAGAGCTTCGCCCGCTCGGTCTCCATCATCCGCGAGACGGGAATGCCTGTCCAAGCACTGACGACCTCGGCAATTTCCTCTGGGCCGACCTCTTTGCGCAAGAGCCGGCGTGTGCCGTAGGTTGGCTTCTTGTCGGCGTCCGATTCGAGCGTGTCCAACTGGCCGGCCAGATTTTTCTGCTGGAGGTCCAACTCGTAAAGCTTCTGGTAATCGGCCTCTGAAACGATGCTGCCCGCGGATTGCTTCTCCTTAATCGATGCAGCTAACTGATTGTATTGCAACTGGGCGTCAATCAAGTTTTTACGGATATCCTGCACGTTGCCCAGCCCGCTCTTTTCAAGCTCCCACTGTTTGCGCAGGTCAGCAAGCTTTTTGCGCAGCTCGGTCATCTCCTCCTGGATTTCCTTGCGACGTTGCTGCGTGTGCTCCTCGGTCTCGTCGGCCAGTTGGCGGTCGGCCAGCTCAAGCTGCACCAGTCGCCGCTGCACCACGTCGATCTCACTGGGCACGCTTTCCAGTTCCATCGCCAGCCGGCTGGTGGCCTCGTCCATAAGGTCGATGGCTTTGTCGGGCAGAAACCGATCGGCGATATAGCGGTACGAAAGGTTGGCCGCTGCCACGAGGGCGGAATCTTTAATCCGCACACCCTTGTGATGGGCCTCGTAACGAGGTTTTAGACCTCGCAAAATGGCGATTGTGTCCTCGACCGACGGTTCGCCGACCATGACCGGCTGGAATCGCCGCTCCAATGCGGCGTCCTTTTCAATGTACTTGCGATACTCATCCAGCGTCGTGGCGCCGATGCATCGCAGCTCGCCCCGGGCCAGGGCAGGTTTCAACAGGTTCGCGGCGTCGCTGCCACCTTCGGCCCGACCGGCGCCGACCACGGTGTGCAACTCATCGATAAACAGAATCACGTTGCCGGCGTCGTTCACTTCGCGCAACACGGCCTTGAGTCGCTCCTCAAACTCGCCACGGAACTTTGTGCCGGCCACGAGCGTGCCCATGTCGAGGGCGATCAGCCTCCGATTTTTCAAACTCTCGGGCACGTCAGCCTCGGCGATTCGCAGGGCAAGTCCCTCAGCGATGGCCGTCTTGCCCACGCCCGGCTCGCCGATCAAGACGGGATTGTTTTTCGTCCGGCGCGAGAGGACTTGCATGACCCGGCGGATTTCCTGGTCCCGACCGATCACCGGATCGAGTTTTCCCTGCCGGGCGCGATCCACGAGATCGATGCCATAGCGTTGCAACGCTTGGAACTTGTCTTCCGGCGTCTGGTCGGTCACACGCGCACTGCCGCGGACCGCCTGCAACACCTTTAACAGGTCCTTCTCAGTAACGGCATTGAGTTTCAAAATATCTTTTGCTTTGGAATCTACCCTCGTCAATGCCAGCAAAAGATGTTCGGTCGAGACGAACTCATCTTTCATCGCATCGGCCTCGCGTTGGGCCGCTTCGAGCACCTGATTCAGCTCCTGGCTCCCTAGTGGCGGCGCTCCGCCGCAGACCTGGACGAAATGTTTTAGGTCCGCCTGTATGATTGAATCGAGTTGTTGCCGGTTCACTCCAATCCGCTCGAGGATCGGCCCGACGATTCCATCGTTCTCTGTCAACAGTGCGGCCAACAGATGTAGCGGATCGATCTGCGCATTGCCTCGATCGGTCGCGAGTTCTTGCGCCCTCACCACAGCCTCTTGTGCCTTGAGCGTTAATTTGTCGAATCGAAATGCCATAGTTCTGTCCCCCTCTCTACATATCTACTCTGCACCACACCCTTATTTTAATCTTGCAATAAAAGAGCTACGAAGCACACGGAGGGATTGAGGAATACCATGTTCCTCCTCCTCCGAACGCTTCGTGGCTCCGTGGTTACCCTTTTTCCGACCGGACGGATGTTAGCTCTTCACCTCGAACTCCGCGTCGATCGTTTCATCATCGCCGCCAGACGGTGGCGTCGCAGGCCCGGGCCGTGAACCGGGGGCCACGCCGCCCTCGCCGCGAGCTGATTTTCGTACCTGAACGATACTAGAAACAACGCCCATTTTGTTACTCATATCGTCAACAGAAAAAATCGATCATGTAATGGGCTCGGCCGGATTCGAACCGGCGACCTCCGCCATGTGAAGGCGAGTTATTTAGCAGGCCCCCATAGATGCTTAGAAGTAATTAAGAGGCAATCAGCGAACATATTCTCGAGATAATCATGACTAGTGTGAGCAAAGGGGAGCTTGTCATACAGCGACTCGAGTCGCTATTCGGCAACATTACGTTCGACGACGATTACTGGCGGGAACGAAACGAGCCGTTTTGGCTGATCGCAGACACGATATTGTCTCAGAACACCTCTTCCCAGAATTCGAGGGCGGCCTTTTGGAGTCTTTTTTCAAGGTATCAAACCATTGAGGCCGTCTCTGTAGCAGACGTGCACGGCATAGAGTTCGCAATCAAGCAGGCGGGGTTGTACGAGGCTAAGGCGAGAAGCATACGCGCGGTGGCACGTGAAATACTCGAAAAGTACGAAGGCGATACCTGGTCTTTCATCGGCGGCAGCTATCAATCTGCGAGAGAACGGCTCCAGAAAGTCTCCGGCATTGGGCCAAAGACAGCAGATGTAGTCCTTCTTTTTGCTCGCGATTTTGAAATCATCCCCGTCGACACGCACGTTTTTAGAGTGTCGCGACGTATAGGGCTGGCTCCGCAAAAAGGAGGCTATGGTGCAGTTAAGATGGCTTTAGAAGACGAAATACCGCCTGTAAAACGAAAGTTCGCCCATATAGCGCTAATTAGATTAGGTAGAGAAATATGCGTCGCGCGGGGGCCGCAGCACTGGAAGTGCCCGCTTACGGATTTGTGTGACTACTACCAAGCGACGTCTTGTGGCACCAATAACACTTCTTGACGCGTTACAGAAATCGGACGGTTTCAAGATTCATAGGGCTTCTGGTTTCAATCTTGAATTTCTTGTATATGGTGCTCGCCAAATCTATGCACTTGTTTTCCTCGCCGTGGCTTGTTACGATCTTTTCCGGCCGAGGGTTTAGCCGCTTAACGTATTCAATTAGTTGTTGTCGGTCTGAGTGCCCAGAGAATCCATCAACCGTCTCGATATTCATGTTCATTTGCATGGTGGTAGTCTTGCCGTTGTTTGACATAGGTAGCTCTTTCCACCCTTTCTGTATGCGCCGCCCGAGCGTCCCTTCTCCTTGATACCCTACAAAGACTAAGGTATTGTTCTCCTGTGGTCCAAGCGCTTTCAGATACTCCATTACGGGGCCACTGTTGAGCATGCCTGAGGTGGAAAGAATTACACACGGCTCTCCGCGCACAATGTCGTCGCGCATGTTTTGCTCTACTTGCACGAAACTGTCTGAGAGAAATGGATTCATGCCCTCGTGAAATATCATGTTTCTCAAGTCATTGTTTAGGTACTCGGGATACGTCGTATGAATAGCGGTCGCCTCCCAGATCATGCCGTCGAGGTACACCGGTATTTCGTCAATTATCTTCTTGCGAATCCCTTCCTCGAGAACGATCATGACCTCTTGGCTTCGTCCCACTGCGAATGCCGGTATGAGTACTTTGCCGCCCTTTGACAGCGTTTGGCGTATGATAGAGTACAGCTTGTTTTCAGCCTCTCGTCTCGACGGCGTTTGGTCGTGCGGTCCTCCGTAGGTCGCCTCCATTATCAACGCCTCGAGCCTTGGAAAGCTATTAACTGCTGCGTCAAACAACCTAGTTTGTTCGTACTTGAAGTCTCCAGTGAAAGCGACGTTGTAGAGCCCCTCACCCACGTGAAAATGAGCTATCGACGACCCTAGGATGTGTCCCGCATTGTGGAACGTCAGTCGTACGTCGGGGGCTATATCGGTGACTCCGCCATAGTTCAATGCAATCGAGTGTTTTATGACTTCGCGTATCTTAGCTGAATCGTAGGGGATCCTATGGCCTTCGCGGGCAGCCACGTCAATGTAGTCGAGTTGTAGAAGCGACATGAGGTCACGCGTTGGCGGCGTGCAATATATCGGACCTTCATATCCGTACTTGAACAGGAGCGGAACCAGGCCCGCGTGATCGAGGTGTGCGTGCGTGACTACAACTGCGTCAATCTGGTCGAGGGGGCTCACTTCAGGCGCGTAAAGATAGGGCGTTGCATTATCTTCCGATCCTACGTTAACACCGCAGTCGACTAGTATCCTCGATTCAGGCGTCGAGAGCACAAAAGAGGTTCTACCGACTTCACGACATCCGCCAAGAGTAGTCGCCCGTAACCATTGGTCTTTCGAGGTGATCTCCCTGTGAATCTTTCGGCCCATCGCTTTAAGAAGCTCTTTGCGCTCGTCGCTGAAAGAGCGTAAGTACTGGCGTATCTCCTTTACAGTAACCGATTCGATTGGAGGGGTTCGCACCACTCGTGGCGTCCACCCTATCTGCTTTGTAATCTCTCGGAGTGTGGCGCCGTGCCTTCCGATTACAAGTCCCGGTTTTTTCGCCTCAATAACGATCTCACCGGTGTCTAAGTCAAAATAGTGGTTTGTAATACCAGCCTCTTCGGGCACGATATCGCTTATTTCTTCTATTGACTTCTCGGGGTCTGCCAGAACGCGGGGATCTGGCCTTACTACTATGCGCTTACGCAGTTCTCGGGCGAGTTTTTTAACTATCTCTCCGTTGTCTGCGAACGCCCTAGGATCGTCAGTGTAGATCACGACTTCGGGCCCTGCAAACTCAAGTTCGGTAATCTTGATGTTAGAAGGCAATCGTTCTCTGACACGCTGTGTCAACTCAGTAAGTGCTTCTTCAACTGGCATTGTGTGACTTCCAGAAAAACAAAAAAAATACGAAAAATAGAAGATGGCAAGAAACAGATTGTTAGGTTGCTAGAGCGGCTTTTCTTTTGTCTATCTCATCCTTGTTTACTTCGATGTATCCTTTTGCAGTGATCTGCACGATCCGCATGTCGTTGCCAGACGCCGAATCCCTCTTCATTGCGGACGAAAGCGCTCTGATAGCGAGCTCTACACCCTCGTCGACGGAGATTTTTTCGCTGTATCGATCTTCCATGACGCCAAATGCTATTGGAGATCCCGATCCCTGCGCAGTAGCCAAGCGCTCTTCAATTTGACCTCCTACGGCGTCCAAAGAATACAGCGACGAGGCGTTCTTATCGAAGCCGCCTATCATAAGCTGCACAAAATACGGGTAGTAACGGTTGCCGTTCAGAATGTTTGACAACAAAGTTGCTATTGCTCCGACGGTCATCGGTTTGCCCTGTCTCATCTTGTATAATTTAGCCTCTACAGTTATGGTACGCACAAGGCTCTGCGCATCGCCTACGCCTCCAGCGATCGTCATCCCGACGAGATTATCAATCTGATAAATCTTCTTGCCTTCTTTGCTGGATATGAAGTTGCCCATAGTCACGCGGCTTTCCGATGCGAGTACAACACCGTCCTTGCAGACTATACCTATCGTAGTCGTGCCTTTATAGTGATCGACATTAGTCATTTTACGTCCTCAGCAAATAGTAAACAAAAACCAGTAAACACTCTCTAGTTCTTTACGTTTCTATTTAAACCTATCTATATGCTGATAATCGGCAAAGAATCGCAAAATTGCACTGAATCCAAATTGCACGCTCGATTGGTGCTATTCAAAATCAACTTTTACAATTATAATTATGTTCTCAGACTTTTTCAACTTTTCGACAAACCGGCGATCGAGATCCGCTGCTGCCTTGTCTGCACCGATCATAAGCGTGCGCCCTGAGGTGAACCCACTCTTCCTGACAACCATGTCGTTCGCATCGGATTGTGCTAAATGAGCGCTTCCGAAACCCGTGATAACTTCGCTCGCGTGTCCTGCGTGTATCTCAAACCTGACTTTCGCTGCGTTGGTCTTCAAGGCAGCTTTGACTTCGCTGGTCAGATCGCTTAAAGCTTTGTCGGCTAAAACTCCGACAATGCAATCTGCCCTTTTTGAGATATGTGCGTCTTTGGTGATTTGAAGGGTCGTTTTGTGCCTGGCTGTGATATTGCAATGGCCCTTGGCTCGGATGGTGTCGCTTATCATCCTATATTTATACTCCTCTGTGCAAGTATTGGTTGATGGCGATGAGTCAAGAGATCAACCTTGAATGCTACTCGTGCTCGCCAGATAAAAAAGTGCTGCACGAAGTCCTGCACAGCGGTAAGAAACTCGTGGTTCGCTGTACGCTGTGCCAGGCAACGCATCAAGCTGAACCAGCGGATCGCACCTCGATGGTGAGGCTCAAGGTCGTCGTGAGCGACTACGATCAATCATACGTGCGATGGTTTGAGGTGGGAGTGGATGAGCGATTGCGGGTGCGAGACGAGATGATCGTGGAAAATGGGTCAATTGACGCCGTGCGGATCACTGCCATTGAACTTAGCGACGGAGTGCGAGCGACTGAAGCTGTAGCTGAGACGATTAGAGCGGTTTGGGCGCAAAAGATCGATAAGGTAGTCGTTAAGATAGCAGTTCACACAGGCGGTATCACAAGATCGCATAAAGTGCCGTTTGACGGCGAAAAGGAATTCGTCGTTGGGCACGAAGAACAACTCGGAAAAATTGTGCGGGTTAAGGTCAGGGGGGGCCCTGTTCTTGACCGCGCGGGACAAAGCGCAAAGGCGAAAGACGTTGGGAGGGTCTATGTCAAAGGGTCGAGGGGAAATGAGCGATACAGGTCAGCCCACCCCAGAGCTCGCAAGTCGGAGTTTAGGCGGTAAGCAAACAGGGTCCTTGGAGCCGGAACGAATATCGCTGCTGCAGAGCTTAAAGCGCCGAGGTATAAGTGAGCGAGTAGTAAGCGCAATGAGCAAGGTCAAGCGCGAAGATTATGTTCCTCACAACTCGCACGATTATGCATACCGCGATGAGCCGCTGCCAATTGGAAACGGGCAGACGATTTCTGCTCCCCATATGGTTGCTATAATGTGTGACCTCCTAAGCGTTGAGCCGTCGTCGAATGTACTTGAGGTAGGAACCGGTTCGGGTTATCACGCTGCTGTGCTAGCGCAGCTTGTGGGGGACGGAATTGTTTACACGATCGAAAGATTTGAGCAGTTAGCGCTAGAAGCTAGGAAGCGTGTGCCTTCGAATGTGGTCGTTAACACTGGCGACGGGTCTTTGGGGTTCGCGGAAAAAGCTCCGTTCGACAGGATTCTTGTGACTTGTTCGGCTCCTGACATTCCGCCCCCGTTGCTTGCACAGTTGAAAGCTGGAGGTCGGATGGTAATACCGTTGGGAAGAGAGCTTCAAGAATTATACTTAGTTTGCAAAAACCACGAGATAACTAAGGAAGCGCACGGTGGCGTTGCTTTCGTCTTGCTTGTCGGCGAATATGGGTTTGGTGAAGCGCGTGACAGTGGCCGAGCGAATCGTTTCCGTTTCTAAGCGCACGGGCTACCTTCACAGCCACTGGGCGAGTGACCTCTGATCTGCACCCTGTTGAGCGGTAGCGATCCTCTTTAACGTGTTTTCAACCCTATCTCGCGAAAAACCGTGCTCGTCGCAAAGGAAACTGAAAAGCTCTTGCTCTTTTGGCGGGGTCCACGCTAAACTATACTCGTCAGTAACGTCAGGCTCGAGGAAGAATTGTTTAATAGGACCATAGTCAATGCTCGCTCCGAGATTATCCAGCGCTTCTGCAATGCCAACGCTTTTAATCATTCTGAGGGCTTTTTTTGGTCCGATCCCTTTTACGCCTTTGTTGTAATCGGTGCCGACAAGGATGCCGACCTCAATGAGCTGCTCCCGAGTAAGTTCCAAAGAGGAGAGAATGAAGTCGAGCTCGAATAATTCAGGACTGATACTCACGTAAACATTCTTTCCCGGCAGTTTGCGCCGTCCGGTTATGGTGAGGTTTCTGACTAGCCGAGGTGTGCCAAAGAGCAGCGCGTCCGCGTCTTGAGATCCGGTGTACGAGACGTCTCCTTTGATTGTCATATACGCGGCTTGTGCTTCTCCTTCGCTCGGAGCAAGAACTACCGGGATTCCTAGGTAACGTAGCAAGGCAATAGAGCTCTCAAGCACTTGGTTATCAATTCGAGCCGACGCTTGAGCGTATTTAAAAGCGTCAGCTCTTCCCTCTGCTCGAGCCTGTACCCATTCTTGCGTCGCGCGCTCGCGCGTTTCCCTGCGCCTGATCACGGTATCCTTTTTCATTTCTGGCGGTTTGCCGTCAAAAACGTAGACTGGGCGGACTCCGGCTTCTATGATGTTGGCGGTTCGATAAAACAGCCCCGAGAGGTGAGAGGTAACGCCCCCAGTACTATCCATCAAGGGCGTCCCGTCCCTCTGCCGAATGATGCTTAAAAACTGGTATATCGCATTGTACGCGTCAATGGCGACAGTGTCGATATGTTCAAGGTCTATCTTGGTCCGCGGAAGAAGATCTCCGAAGGGAACCCCCATGCTATCAACTCAGTGCATTTTTATTGCTATGCGAACTGCCACATTAAACCTACGTAAGGATAAACTTTGCCGAACCCGACTAATGAAAGATAACGCCTCACATTAAGCAGCAGTCGTCTCTATCCGCCGTTTATTAGTTTCCTCCTCGCGCTTCACGGATCCTTCTATCGCGTCCTCAAGTTCCAAAACCAAGAGGGCGCCTTGTGCGCGCAACTCTATATATCAGAAGCACATACGGCCACGGTAGAAGTGGGGCCACATTTTGCTGATTTTGGGGAACAAGTTTTTAGCAGTCGGTGCTCGGGAGGGCTCTTTTCGTGAATGAGATACTGAAGCGCATTTCGCCGTTTGCCATGGTGCTCTTCATCATCGCAATCCAGGTTATCGCGCTTCTATTGGCTAACCCGTTTCAAGCATCGGACATCAAAGCGTTCAACAATCCACAATCCGTGTTCAATCCGCTCTATTATCTTGTGCTTATTTTGGTGTTCACAGGATTTTTGCTCCTCATCATCAGGCTCGGCAAACGGTGGGTGCTACAAGTTATCATTGGCCTCGTAATCATCTCAACACTCTACTTCGTTTATTCGTCAGTCCTACTTAATCTTGACAGTGGGTGGCTCATCGCGATCGCGGCAACGGCCGTGACCGCTTTTTTCCTATTCTATTATCCAGAATGGTACGTGATCGATCTCGTTGGGATCCTGATCGGTGCTGGCGCGGCTGCAATATTTGGAATCTCTTTCGCGGTCCTGCCTGCGCTGGTACTTCTAATAGCACTCGCCATCTACGACTTTATCTCCGTATACGAGACTAAACATATGGTTAGCCTCGCCGAGGGTGTCGTCGATTTAAACCTGCCGGTCTTGTTTGTTCTCCCCCGTAATAAGGGGTATTCTCACGTGAAATGGTCACAGGAAGCTTCTGAAGCGACCGGCGAAGAAAAACTAGAGAAGCGCGAAGCGTTTTTTATGGGGCTGGGCGATGCAGTAATCCCGACCGTTTTGGTAATATCTGCAAATACGTTCTTGAGTGCCCCAATGTTTGGGCTCATTAATGTTCCTGCCTTAGGCGCGGCTATTGGCACACTCGTGGGGTATGTGGGACTGATGTTGCTTGTCCTTAAGGGAAAGCCGCAAGCGGGCTTGCCGTTCTTAAACTCAGGCGCAATCGCTGGATTGCTGGTAGCAAGCTATCTTGTGGGAGTCAAGCCATTCTAGCGTCACGCAGTTTCGTCGACCTGCTTTGTCAAGGGGGCGTGGTGTGCGCTACTCGCTAGATCAATTGAAGCTTTAAGCACCGCCGCAATTCCTTCGCCAGATATTGTTGAGACCCCGAAAGCTTCGTTCACTGGTTCTGTCGGCTCGAGGTCCATCTTATTTGCTACGACTATGACGGGAAGGCCGACTAGAGATTTCAGCTCGCGCAGAAGGTTTAGTTGGTCAGACACTTCATATCCAGAGGTGCCCGAAGGATCAACAATGAACAATACCGCGTCCCCGAGGTTTTTTAGAGCTGAAATCGCCTGAAGTTCTATGGCGTTTCTTTTTGAAACGGGGCGGTCGAGCAGTCCGGGCAAATCGACAATCTGATAACGTCGATCGCAGTACTGTATGTGTCCGACGATGATGCCCTTCGTGGTAAATGGGTAACGTGCGATCTCGGGTTTGGCGCTAGTCACAAAAGCGACGAAACTCGACTTACCAACATTTGGATATCCCGCGACTAGTATAGTTGGCGCATCTTCCAGTGCGGGAAGCGCGTTAATCGTGTTTCGGGCGCGATTCAAAAAATCGAGATCTGGCGCTATCTCTCTCATGATAGAAGCGGTTCGCCCAAACGTCTGTTTCCTAACCGCTTTTGCGTCTGACACGCGAGCCATTTTCCCGATTGCGGCCCTAGAGAGTTGATGGATTTTTGTCGATGCCCAGGTGACTGAAGCCAGTGATATTCTAAGTTGATCCAGTCCAACGACGATGTCGATTGTCTCGGCGTAGAACGCGCTGATCTCGTTGAAGTTCGGAAATCGTCTCACGACTGCTCTAAGATTGTCCGCAAGGATATTTGACGCTGTCAAAATCATCGTCTTTTCTGCCGTTCGCCCTGGCGATTTTCCTGCTCTTGCTCTGACACTCTTTCTGAATGCTTTTCCCAGTAGCTCGTCTGCAGTGGGGACAGTCGGAATATTGAACATTTCTTACTCCTAGACATCGCGAGCTAATAAACCTTATATCTCATAATTAATCATACTAATTGCAGATATGGAACTCACGTCCGTGCAAAAAGAGATATTGAGCACTCTTATCAGCTTATATCGTCGCAAGCCGCGCTCAATTAGAGGAGAAGAGATAGCCGAGATTCTTGGCCGAAATCCAGGCACAATACGAAATCAAATGCAATCGCTCAAAGCCCTTCAGCTTGTTGAAGGTGTTCCAGGGCCTAAAGGCGGATACAAGGCCACGAGCGCCGCATACCGGGAATTGGAACTGGACACGATGGCGGAAGAAGCTCACGTTGTTTTGATTAAAAATGGCGTCGAAGTAAGCGATGTCCTCATTGAGGAAATCGACTTTATGACAGTTGCACATCCAGACGTATGCAGCGCAGCGATCAAGGTAATTGGAAACATGCGCGAGTTCGCCATTGGCGACACTCTTAAGCTCGGTCCGACTTCCGTGAATCACCTGACCATAAAAGGCACGGTTTGCGGCAGAAACGACGCGGAGAACAAACTCATCGTTTTGGTCTCTGAGATGATATCTCTCCCGAAAGCGCCGGTGAGTGAGTATGCTTCGAATGTTTTAGTCACGATCGATGTCGACGCGCCGCTTCAGGAAGTTGCCAGGACCCTAATCGACCACAATATTCAAGGGGCTCCGGTAAAGCAGGGCGAAAAACTGGTAGGAGTGGTCACGCTAAAGGATCTGGGGAAAGCCGTTGCATTCGGAAACCGCGGCTCCGCAGGAGATATCATGAGCCGAAACTTACTGTCGGTGGAAGATAATAGGCCCGTTTATGAGGCCATACGTCTCCTCCAGAAACATCACGTCGGCAGACTGCTGGTAACGAACAACGGCTCGCCGACGGGAGTCATCACGCGAGCCGACGTGCTGCGCGAGATCTTCGACTCTGTGATGCTTACGTGAAGCTCACACATTTCGCGAGCCGCTTCGTTTCGTAATTTCGATGAGAGGGTGACTGCCGCTCTCCAGGATCTGGATATCTGCCAGCGATTTTAGTCCAACGTTCTCGGCCGTTCGCTCCATCCCCAAAAAAACATCTCGATCTATCGTAATGACGTAAGCGTCGACCTCTTTCAGCTTTAAGCGCTTAGCTGCTACTGCCCTGTGATGGCCATCTACCAGCAAGATCTTGTTGCGCTTCTGGATAACGATTAATGGTTCAGCTAGACCTTTCTCAAGCTCATATTTTCTGCCTTCAAGCTCATCCGCATATATCTTTGACTGCGTTGGGACTAGGTCGACAATCCTCACTCGGCCAAAGTGCTCTTCGACTTGGACTTTGTGAATCGTTCGTAGTGTGCGCATAAGCATCCACACCTTGTCAGGTGTGGCCCGTTCAATCTGCGACCTAATGACATCCGTGTTTGATATTATGCCAATTACATTGCTCTCATCATCAATTACGGGCAGTTTCTTGCTGTCTGATCTAAACAACACCCGCGCGGCATCAAACAAATCCATGTCACGACGGGCAACGACTAAATCTACTGACATGATATCGGAAACTTTGACCGAAGGATCACAAAGCAAGATGTCGAGTGATGAGACGTAGCCAAGTATCTTGTGGTCTTTAACCACCGGAAACCCGTCGTGTTTTGTCTTTTTTATAAGACTTATTACGTCTTTGACCGTGTCCGAGACTGAAACGGTTACCACCTCGCGCGTCATGTAGTCTTCGACTTTGAGAGAACTCATTTTCCACTCATTACTGCGGTGTACAAGTAAATGAACCTAACTGCAGACCGGTAACGGGCATCGCAGCTTCTGCGACAGTCATTAGATAACGTTAATAATCTTACGAAGCCCTTTCATCATTATGCCAGCAGGCGCGATCGTTTACGATCCTGCATACAGAGACCACGAAACGGGGGATCATATCGAATCCAAAAGCCGAATAGAAGCAATTATGGAACGTATACGAGAAGATGTAAGGGCGAGACGTGTTCAGATACTTAAACCGTTTAGAGCGGCTCTCGACCAAGTAGGAGCCAATCATGACGTCCAATATATCGCGAGCGTGCGCCGACTTGCTGAAGCAGGGGGCGGGTGGCTCGACTTGGATACGTATTGTTCCCCGAAAAGCTATGACGTATCGCTCCTGGCCGTCGGAGGGGTCATTTGTGCTGTTGATGCCGTTATGGCGGACGTGCACAACGTGATGGCGATTGTCAGGCCTCCTGGCCATCACGCAGTCTGGAACAAGGCAATGGGGTTTTGCATCTTTAATAATGTTGCTTGCGCGGCGAAGTACGCCATCTCAAGTAAAGATATCGAACGCGTCCTAATCGTCGATTGGGATGTGCATCACGGCAACGGAACGCAAGCATCCTTCTATGGCGATTCGCGCGTGTTGTATATGTCAACGCACCAACGACCTTTTTATCCAGGAACTGGCGATTTTGAGGAAGTAGGATCGGGAGAAGGCGAGGGGTTCACCGTGAATCTGCCACTTCCGCCAGGGGTGAATGATGATGGCTTCTTCTACGCGTATGACCGCCTCTTCATTCCAATTGCACAACAGTTCGACCCTGAACTCACGTTCGTGTCGGCTGGACAGGATATACACTACGCAGACCCAATCGGCGGCATGCTTGCCACCTCGAATGCATTTAGGGGATTAACTGAACGGGTGAAATCTGTGACCCCGCAGGGACAGGTCATCGCCTGCTTGGAAGGAGGATATGATCTCCAAGCCCTAGCTGATTCTACGCTCACGATATGCGGATCGTTATTCGATTTTCCGACTCAAGTGGACGAAGACCACGTCAACAGCGGCATATCGAAGCACGTCAGCGATCGGGTTGAAAGGGCGATCAAGGTGCAATCAAAGTACTGGGAAGTGTGATTCTAGTCGCAATTGCTGAGCGTCTTGTCAAAGTAACGCGCTAGAAAAAGTCGCATGCTGTCGCTATATAAAAGCTCTTCGTCTTTGAGGATCTGAAACTCCTTTTCCATTGCGCTTAAGATTGCTTTGCTCGAACGCACGTTCTTGAACTCGGCTTCAACGTATTCGGGTAGTGTGAGATACTTGCGTCGAAGCTCAACGACGTAGCGGCCATCGCCTATATATGGTCCTGACAGCACGACAGGGTTGTTGACGTATTTCTTCTTGAACTGGTTGGCGTGCCGCTTTGAGTCGACAGGCGGGCCCTCGTGTCTTTTCACTGCAGGGAGTTGCGAAACTAGCATTTCAAAGAGCAAAACAGCCTCCCCTTGATCATAATAAATGTCGCCTCGCAGCGCCGAAAAGTCGTGCCGCTGCAGCGCGATTAGCATTCCCTTGTGAGCTCGCTCGAGCTGCGGATAAGCGATATCGTCAACGAGATCTGGCAAGTCAAACTTCACGCCAAATACGGTCGTTTTTCGTTTCTTGACAATGGCGCGGAAGGCGCTAACGTCGAGTGGCGGGATCGGCTGGGGAAAAAAACACTCAATACACGGGCTTTCTAGGAAGCTCCTTGCAGAGTCAAGGAAAATAGAAAAACTATCCAGCGAGACCGCAGCGGCTACGTTTCGATTTGTGTCTACTGGGTCGATGACCACCAATGGGCTGGTGAAACTGTTGCGAGCGTGTGCGCTAGTCAAGCTGATGCATGTCCCCACTTTCCAATCCTGAATGCTTTCCAACACGTTTACAAAGGAGCCAAATTTGATGACGAGGAGCTCACAGAGGTATCCAGAGAATCCTTTGGTTCGTAACTCTGCGCCGTATATGCCCGCTCCCTTTAAGAACTGTTTTAGCAACCTGACCTCATCATGTCTCGCGTCGAGGTGCTCGGCCACGAATTGCTGATGAAATGGGGTCCTATCGACCGCTGACAATATTTGGTGCGTATTTTTGATTCGGTAATGTGGGACTACATCAATAGCGAAGCCGCCGAAACGAGCTTTTACATAAGGATGCTCGGCAAAGCCTATGGTATAGCCTTCGATCCCAATTTCTTTTCCTATTTCCAATCCGTAGCGTTCCAGGTCTTCGCGCGAAGTGCTGGTGTCAAATCCGATGAATATGTCGATATCTTGATTGCCATCTTGATCGCCCGAAATCCAGGTATCTCGTGCAGCAGAGCCAATTACTTCTACAGTCGCTCTCAGATTTCTGCTTGCGAGCGCGCTTTGTGCTGCTGCAATCACCTGCTGGGTAACTGCGTGCAGACGCTCACGTTCGCCTCGTGAGGGCCGTATTCTTTCTAGCACGTCTATTTGCACTCGCGTTAGCTCGTTTTTCATAGTTTGAACTCCTCGAGCGTATCATATACGGGGCCGTTAGGAGTCAAGGTGCTTTGTTTTAGTAGAAAAGAGGAAACGTTGAGCCGACCAACGAAGAGCGATGAGAGTGGGGCCATAAGGTTAGCCAAGTCCTTCATTTCTGAAGGAATAGCCCGTTTGACTCTACCGAGGGTGATGTGCGGATCGAATTCTTTCTCCGATGCGTATGCTCCTCTCAGTGATTCAACGATAAGCTTGTGTAATCTTTTTAGATCTGCAGAATCGCTCAGCCCAACATGTATTACTCTCATTCTTCTTGTGTTCGGAAAGGCGCCGATACCGTTGAGCGTTACACAAAACGGGTGAAACGAAACCGACCTCAATGCGTCGCGGATAGCTAAGAGTTCGGGAGGCGCGATATTTCCGAGGAAGCTTAAAGTTACATGCATCGCGAATGGGTCGACTACTTTCACTGATGAGAACTCGCGCATCTTTAGGCTCTCGCGTTGAATAGTGAGAAGTCTTTGTCGCGTCTCGTTATCGGGGTCAATCGCAATAAATACTCTAACGCTCTGCATGCACATCATAAGTGATTTAATCTTTGACTTTTATAATAATTCACTCAAGAGAGAAAAAATGAACGCTTCGCCTATTAAGAACCCCACGACCGCCGCTAAGTTCATCGTGCTAAAGCCCGCTGGCTATCCAATGAAGAGCGAATTTGAATATCCAGAGGTAAGTGAACCCAGAGTATTCGATCATTACGCTAAAGAGCAATGGTTTGGCGCTTCGGTAAAGAAGGGCGACTTCTTGTTTGATCGTCGGATGTATCCGGATTTTGCGTTTGAAATCATCAACGTCGAACCTAAGCACGCGACGATCGGAAAATCAACCGTCGTTGTCGTAGAAGAGACAGAGAACAGCATCCCCCAGGTGGCTGCAGGCATCTTGTTTGACGACATCGTGGGACAGCCCGGGGCAAAAAAGAAATGCAAGCTGATTGAAAAGTACTTGAAAGACCCGGAAAGCTTCGGCAGGTGGGCCCCTAAGAACATTTTGTTCTTTGGGCCGTCTGGAACTGGAAAAACAATGATGGCGAAGGCGTTATCTGGTCTAACAGATGCGCCGATGCTTACCGTTAAATCGACTCAGCTGATAGGCGAGCACGTAGGTGAGGGAGCCGCGAGGATACATCTCCTTTATGCGCGAGCAAAAGATCTCGCACCATGTATCTTGTTTTTCGACGAGCTTGATGCAATAGCGCTGGACCGAAGCTACCAAGAACTCCGTGGCGACGTCCTAGAAATAGTGAATGCCCTTCTGACAGAGATGGACGGAATTGAGGATAGGTCAGGGATCTGCACCATAGGAGCTACTAACCGGTACAGTGCGCTTGACTCTTCTGTGAGAAGTAGATTTGAAGAAGAGATTCAGTTCACTCTCCCTAATATAGATGAGCGACTGCAGATTCTCGTAAACTCCGCTAAGACGTTCCCAATTAGACTGCACGCAACGGTTGATCTTGCAAAAATAGCAAGCAAGACACAGGGCTTTTCAGGCAGGGATCTAGTCGAGAAGGTTCTAAAGATTGCGCTGCACCAAGCGATAATTGATGAAACTGTAGTAGGGCCGAACCATTTCGATTATGCTCTAAGTAAGATTCGAGTAGAATCTCCTCCAAGCATACTATTTGGCTGACATTGAGCAAAGTACATTACGTATATTTTGGTTGAAGTTGGTGTTCTGTGCAACTGAACCTGGATAATTTCGATAAGTCCATAGTAGTGCCGTTCTCGACTATTGATTGGCCTGGAAAAGCCTCAATGGTAGTATTTCTTTGTGGCTGCAACTTCAAATGTTGTTACTGCCAAAACTACAAGATCTGGGGCGCCGTGCTGCCAATTAATGTAGACGGGTTGCTACGTGAAATTCAGCGAAATAAAGATTATATAAGCGCACTAGTTTTTTCTGGCGGCGAACCGACGCTGCATCCGAACTTACTTCAGTTGTTAGCTGAAGGGGCAAAAAAAGAAGGTCTTTTAATAGGAATCGAGACAAATGGTGCATTTCCCGAGGTCTTGGATGCGCTGATCGACGCTCAGTTGCTCGACGGGCTCTTTATCGATCTCAAGGCGCCTCTCTCCGATCCAGAGAAATACGCACGAATCATCGGTATAGGACAGGCGAGTGCATATGTCGAGAAGATAAAGCGGTCAATTGGCATAGGCTGTGCAGCCTTAGCTGCACACAAAATTCTGGATTTTGAAGTGAGAACTACGCTTTTCAAAGGGTTGCTTAGCCAAAATGAAATCACTGAAATGGTCAACCAGTTTGGGGTCCGTTACGCACTTCAGCAGGGCAGAGCTGAAATGTGCTTTCGAAGAGATCTGACCACCTTGACGCGCGACGAGATCGTTGAACTAGCAACTCAATGTCGGCGTCCGCTTCGAATTCGAACGCGTGAGAAAGGCGACGAGGACTTATGTTGAGCTACCGCGGCTCCTCGAGGGGGCGATTTGTTAATCATCGGGTTTGTAGGATTTCCTGGGTCGGGTAAATCCGAAGCAACAGCTGTAGCGCAGGCCCAAGGGTTTATCGTGGTCGCTATGGGTGATGCGGTACGATCTTATATGCGCGAGCGGGGAATCGAGTTAAGTGAACAAAATGTCGGCGCAATTGCAAACGAACTGCGTGCTCGATATGGCATGGACGCAATCGCCCAAATGTGCATTCCGGCAGTCCGCGCGCTCCCATCACAGAAGGTCGTGATAGATGGTCTTAGAGGAGTCGCAGAGGTGGATGCTTACAGAAAAGAATTCAACACGAATTTTAAACTCATCGCCGTAGCTGCGAGCCCAGAAGTTAGATTTGAACGGGTTAAGAGCAGAAGCCGCCCCGATGACCCCCTCGATTTTCAAGGCTTTGAAGAAAAAGATCAACGCGAGTTAGCTTGGGGCCTCGAAGAAGCACTAAGCGCGGCTGACTGTCGTGTATCAAATGAGGGGGGCCTTGAACAGTTTAAGTCTGCTGTGTCTGACGTGATTGAACGACTCTCGTCGCTTATCCCAGCGTCTGGTATCGAGATAAGCGTGCAAACGCTAATCCACGAAACAGAGGCCAAGGATAAAGTCGAATACGCCATCCGGAACATATTTCCAGACGCAGCATTGGAGTGCTCCAACAACTTGATAAGGGGAACCAGTCACACGCTGGAGACATTTGCCAGCCTTCTGCGAGTCCAGCGAATTCGATCCGCGGCAAACGTGGAGCTTATGAAACGCGTGTCATCCAACTCTTTTGAGTTCACGTTAAACAAGCAAGCGGCGCTGGTTGGAAAGGTAAACTTTTCGCAGGATCCGCTTGGCCCGATCTTCGTCCGCGTCGTAGCGCCTTCGCCTGACAAGGTGATAGAAGCGATCACAGACGAGCGCAATAAATGAAGATCTATTTTTCGTCCGCCCAAGTCGATCTTGAGCAGCTCGAAGATCTTAAGGATCTCGGCTCCAAGGCTGGGAAGTAATCGCGGAGGGGCCGCAGAAGTTGGATGACGACACGATCTCTCTGATTGATTATCTCAGATTCTCGTATGACCTTGAGATTAGCGTTCATGCTCCATTTTCTGACTTGAACATAGCGAGCCTTAATGAGCCTATTTGGGCTGAAACTCTTAGGCAGATCAAGGCGGCGATAGAGGCGGTGGCAAACTATGCACGCGTTTTTGTGATCCACCCCGGTTATGTATCGCCCCTCGCGGCGTTCTGCCAGGATAAGGCATCGCAGGAATAATGAGGCGCTGTCCCAGCTCACGCGGTGTGCGAGAGAGTATGACGTCACTGCGACCGTCGAAAACATGGTCAATGTGGAATCTCTGCTCGGTCGGTTTCCCGGTGAAATCGCAGATATGCGTGTCGATAGCCTGGGCTTCACCTTTGACGTTGGCCACGCAAACACGGCTGACGCAATAGACTCCTTCTTGCGAATGCCTGTGGACCACGTTCATCTGCACGACAATAACGGCAAAACCGATCAGCACTTAGTCCTCGGTTTAGGGAACATCGACTGGAGCCGCGTAATGCGCGGACTAAGGCTTTACAAGGGTGTTTTCGTTTTGGAATTGAGGACACTCGACGAAGGTGTTCGAAGCTTGAAGTATTTGCAGCGCATTACCGCTTGAGGTGTTCGCCAATTGCATCGAATCGTCTCTCAGTCGAGCTGATCTCTGTACGGCACCTCTATCTCAAACAGATCCTCTGCAACATATGTGTTGCGGAAGATGAGTCGCGCCTCTGCCAACAAAGGCGCCGCATTTGAGTACCGAGAGCTTATGTGAGTTAGAATTAGCTTAACCACGTCCGCTTTGCGCGCTATTTGAGCTGCTTCGGATGCCGTCGAATGGCCGACGGCATTTGCGTATGCGTCTAGGTCTCCAGCTAGCGTTGCTTCGTGAATAAGTAAGTCGGCGTTTTCCGCAGCTTGCACAACCGTATCAGAAGGACGCGTATCTCCTGTGTAGACGATTTTCCTGCCTGGACGCTTCGGTCCGATCACGTGTTCTGGCGTTACGAGATGATCTCCGATAAGCACTGATTCGCCGTTTTGGAGGGTTTTATACAGTGGTCCAGGCTTCAATCCAAGCTCTTCTGCTTTTCTTCTGTCAAACTTACCAGGCCGTTCGTGCTCCTCAAAAACATAACCGCATGCGCCTATCCCGTGATCAACAGCGAAGACGCGCATAGAGAATGAGCCTAGTTCTATCATATCTCCTGGCGCGACTTCCACGAAATCTACCTGAAACTGGGGATTAATAAGTGCAAGCAAGTATGGAATACCCCCCCACCGAGGCCCATATACGTTTAGCTTGTCGCTCCGGTTCAGAAAGGACATAGTGTGAATCAATCCTGGCAAACCAAGGAAATGGTCAGCGTGCCAGTGACTTATAAATATGGAGGATAGGTGGATTCCGGTGCGGCAACGCATCATCTGGCGTTGCGTTCCTTCGCCACAGTCAAAGAGGATGGTTTCGCCATCTCGCTTTATCAGGATGGAAGGAAGATTTCTAGCGACCGTTGGCATTGAGCCGCTTGTACCGAGAAAGAGTACCTTCAGCATAGTGCGGTGGTTAACAGCTATTCTGTAATCCAGGATTCGCTCTAGTCAAAGAAATTTGTGTCTTTGTAAATCGGTCGACGTGATGAAGTGAGCTTTTTTGTGGTCACATTCGCTACGACGTTACTTTTCTAACATATCTTCTTACCAAAGGTTCGGGCACGGTTACGTTTCCTTGCATTCCGTTAATAGCAATCCACGTATTGATTGCCGTACAGACCTGCAGTGCTTGGCTCTTGTTTTTGACGTTTGCAATGATTATCCTCGCGATGCTTGTCAGATTTGTAAGGGTCAGGTCGTGCATTACTTCTATCATCCGCAACTGCGATGCGACCTGGTCCGGTAAATCATCTCCGGAATCACTCTCTTTTACGTTTGGTGACATTGCTTGGCTCCGAGTTCAACAATAAAATGCAGGCAATACTTTAAGCTTTCCGAAGGAAGGCTTCGATGTTAAAAATAGCTGGGGCGTCTGACACTCTCCTCTGCGGCTCCACCTGTGGAGGACAAGCAGTTTATATCGAAACGCTGACTTTTCACCATGGATTCGACACAACCTGAGGCACAGCTAACCCCTGAAGAGTGGAAGAAAAAAATGGAAAGAAAGAGAAAAAGACAAACAGAAATCCTGCCAAAGGAGTCAGAAATCTACGAAATGGACAGTAAATAACGATCGAAACTCTAGGGCTCAGAAGTTCTTACTCGTAATTCGGCTCAAGAATAATGTATCGCGCGGTTCGTCAGATACTTCATAGGCACCTTCTTTTCGTTTGAATAAAAGCTCGTGTAACTCGCGTCGAATTGCCTGTTCCGTAATCAATTCAGCTTGTGTCTCAGTAGCATTTAGGTCTAAAGGGTAAATCAGAGAGCCGATTCAGCGTTCGTCCTGTGTTTCGTGTCTGCGCTGTTTCGCTGTTGGTAGATTTCAGTGCCTATCTGCCGAGCTGCAGTGTGAGGGGGTGCGCTCGTAAAGATCAAATATTACGATTTGATTGAGATTCATTCCTTCCTTCAAAGTCTTGCGTGCACTTTTATTGGGTATTTCATAAAAACCAAGGGGAGGTCGAGAGGACTCGCGCAGCTTCGAACGACTTTTTGTACTTAGCCTCCGATTCGGAAAGAGCACTTTTTTAGCACATGACGCACTAGAGATTAATGGTGTGAGAGAGCTCGACTACGTCCATGAGGTCGGCAAGAACCCCTTGTTGGCTTACACCATGCTGCATACTATTGACAAGTTCCAGCATACCCCGTGTGTTCCTCCACAGATATTAGCGAAGTTGGAAGGCGCAGCGCCAAAACGCGAGGAGGGGCATCACACACTGACGCCATCACGATTTTACAGGATTCTGTTTCAAATTCACAAAGATTGCGAAAAAAGAAGACTTGAACTGCAGCTCCCTTATTATTGGTACAAAACCGGGCCGGTCGTATATGGGCGCGGCGCCCCTCGAATCTTTAATGTGACGCGCGTAAGAAAAACCCAGCAAGTTATAGCTTCATTTGACGAATGGAAGGATACGATATTGATATTCGACGGTTACGAGTCGTCATTCAGCGACTCCATTTTGCTTACTTTAAACGTTGATACCCTGGCACGATACACGAAACTTGACGTTATTTATGAATACTCGCCGAGCCAAATGCACAAGGCCCTAGTCACGATACTTAATCAACTGCAGAACCTGGCACGAAAGGAGGCCCCAGATGAAAGAGACCTAGAGAGTCTCTTTAAGCTGCTGGCTCGTGTCGTCGGTGAGGACTTTGAAGATAGGTACAACGAATTATATTCTTCCTTTGAGCATGCAATCGATATGATTCAAACAGAATTGGCGTCCAGGCCTAACATAGGATACGTTCGTCGTATCGTTGAAGATGCGTGGAACGTTTTTACATTAGGTCTAAGAGCCAAAGAGAACGCAAACATAGATCAGAAACAGGTAAAAAAATGGAAAAATAAGTACAGGCAAGCGCTGTCAGCTTTTGAACTGCAACTTTCTAGTGCCTGATAAGCCTCGCGCACATCCTCTTTTTTTGCCAGAGTAGATTCATTTAGTGCAGCTACGCCACGAAAGTGCAGCAGATTCCGAGTTACATCGTAAGCGGCCACTTTCTTGGGATTTGGATGAGACGATGTTCGGAAGCCCACAGTTTTTGGGAGGCCAAAGAACGTGCTGAAAGCGCTTTTCAGGCATTCTGGCAGGCCCTCTGGTTCTAACGGGTGCAAAATTGGCGCATTTTTTTTATACTTGAAAAATGTCAGTTTACTTGGTGTACGCATGAACAGTAAAGAAGAAAAGAAAGAGGACTACTACAAAAGCAAAGAAGTTAAGGGCAAGACGGAAAAGAAGGAGGAGGACTATAAAGGCGAAGAAGTGAAAGGCGGAAAATAACCTTGGAGTTGTTAGAATATATTCCCGTCGCTTGACTTTTTAGTTTCATTCAAACGTCAAGAAACGAGGCCTGGCTGGTTGGTAGTTGACTGGATCAAAAAACTCCAGTTCACTGGGCTCTATTGGGACGCAGACTCTTGATATCATCCCGTGCAGAGTATAGGGAAGTCGTATTAGTTTGATGTTCCCGGTAGTGACCCATTCGTCAATTGGGAACCTTTGTGCATACGCGTTTGCTAATGAATTTCGTTCTGCACGCGTTAAGTATGTAGTGTCACGGTCTAACACGTGGATGTGAAAGCCGCGCCCCGAATAGACAATGCGCAGTTTGGAATACGTTTGTTTGAGCTCGCGATACATCAAAATTGTTTGCTTTCTCAAGATCCTGAACTCTATCAAACATAGCATGCGGCCCTGATGCGCCTTCATCTTCTGATCTAGGTCGCCGTGGACTGGACAATATACGTTTTCGGGGTCCAAATCAAAAACAAGTTCTTGTCCGACGTAATGCTTGCAAGCAAGACACTTGTCGGCCTTGTAGCACTCTGCGCAGCCTCTGCATATGTCTAGATCTTCATAGTGATTCGTGTCATAGTAGACCCCTTCGGGAAGATATTTCAAGAGGTATTCTCGCATACCTCGAAGGTTGCAGTAATCATCAATCACGACCACGTCGTTTTTAATGTCCTCAAATTGTTTGAGGTAGAGTCGCGTGTACTTGCCAACCAAGAATGAGATTACTGTGTTTTTTCGGAAAGGCTGCCAATGACGTAGTGCCTTCGCATTGAACTCGTTGCAATAAAATTGGGCTCTTTCGACCAGTGAGGAGTATCGCATGCCTCTTGGCATTTTGTACTTGTGCTTCTTCACTGGTTAGCGCCGCCTAACACAATGTATTCCCACTGCCGCCGCTAGGCCTTAGCGGGCCATCAGAAAAGCAGTTGCGCAGCGCCTCTGCGACTTTGCAAATAGGGTGTTCGGTGCTCTTACTGGAGTTTGAGAGGCCCCCCCTCTTTGAGCGATTTCATTATAATATCTATCTGAATTATCTCAAGCGGGAGATTTGCTATCTGGGTGTTGATCACCCTTTTGAGCTGGGAGTAGTCGTGAGCCGCAACAGTGAACCGCAAATTATGGTCGCCGCTGACGTGGTCTATTTGAAAAATATTCTCGAATTCTGCTAGTTTTTTCGACAAAGAGTCGAGCTCTTCCAAACGGGCCTTTGCAAAGAGGCGGGCACAACAATGCAATCCTACTTTTCCTCGGTCAACAATTGCCGAATATCCCTTTATTACGCCTTCGTCTTCCATTATAGATATCCTGTCGCGTACTGTTGATTCTGACCTGTTTATCGCTTTGGCGATGTCTTTGTATGTCATCCTCCCATCTTGCTGCAAGAGATACAGTATTTTTTTATTCATTTCGTCTATGCGCATTAAGGACACCTCTGCGAAGAACAAAGTGAACTCTCAAAGATTTCGATAAATACCTATGTAGTGAAATTTTTTTGTTACGCCATCCTAAGTCAAAAACATGCGCACAATAGAAAATTGCTGGGCCGAGATGCGCGTGCCGCACATCGCTTTGCCGTGTGTGTCAAGTGAGAAACTTAGGTGGCATTCATCAGGAGAATTTGAAGGAGAATAACGCCAAAAAACGTATGTAGTGACAGAGCTTAATATGGCAAACATGTCTGCGTTGAGCGCTTCGAAACCAGAGGCCATTCACGACGAATTGGTTAAGAAAGCTGGCAAGACCATATTTAAGAAATACAAAGTTGTCATGAATATAGCGGGTAAAAACGTTGCTAGCATCGATGAAGTATACCCAGACCTCCTCGCCTACGACGTTTATAGCGTCAAACCATTTCTAGCAAGCGATACACCCACACTAATTTCGGAAGTAGAGGTCGGGGTAGAGATAACGGACGAGCTCATTGCGAAATGGCTTCAGCTGAAGAGCTTGGACGTTGACCGAATCGTTTTGATCTTGCCGGAAAAAACGAGACACAAAACAGAAGATGCTCTAAAGAAACTTGGCCCAAAATTCGAACTTCACTTCTTTGATAAGGATTTACGTATTAGTTAGTGATGGGTGGAACCGATTCGAAGGCGCTCTCGTCGGGGCCTACTTTGGGCTCAATTCTTTCGCATTTGGTTGTCTTTCATTGAGATTGCTATAAATACGTGAGCGCAGTATTTCATCGTATGGGGTTGCATAAAGCATCATGTTGATGGGTAAAGTGCGCTATCGCTGTGACAAAGGTTCTACAACGATAGTAATACCTACAAAATGCATAGAAACGTTTTGCATAGGGCGCGCATTTCCACTAAACAAATCATCAGGGAGCGTTTCTACCAATATCAAAGAAGAAACGATAAAGCTGGTCGAAACTACAGGAGCAGAACAAGCAACGCGTGGAGGCGTTGTCGGAACTTATACGAGGGATGAAGACAACATAGAAGTCTTTTTGCCCATTCGTGTGTGCGAGTCGGTTTTTAAGACAAAACGTTACGAGGGAGAACTAAGAATCGAGGTCGTCGACGACGCGGTTCTCGTTAGCCAGATATGAGCGTCAACTAGTGAACTCGTACGCATATACTTGGGTTCTAGCTACTTCTGCTAACGAAATTGAAAAATTGCGCGGTATATTGATTTGAAATAGCGTCGTCTTTTTTGGAGTCAGCTCTCCTTGCGGCTTGCCTACAAAAACGCCTAGAACATTCCCGTCTTTATTATAAAGTGCGACCGCTACAACCGAGGAGTTGACGTTCTCGGTCCCCCCGTTGTAAACTTCTCCGCTGAGGCCGCTAATTGTCCGGTTGAGGACATAGGTTTTGTAGTCTGCGATCGCCAGCAGATACGGGTTTTCGTTTGAGAGTTTATAGTCGGGTGGCAGTATCCTGTAGCGTAAATTGTACTTTTTCGCTGCCTGCGTGCTAGTTTGAGTTTTTGAATTATTGGAGGTGATATTTCGCGTAGCCGTCGCTGCTTTCAAGTTTGTTGATGTAACTTGTGTTTGATTGAGGGGGGTGGAGCTAGCACCGCTGGATACCACTGGCAACATTTTGATCATAAACGGTGCCGTCTCCCCGGGGAGAATGGTTGAATTGACTCCTGTTTCCGGACCTGCGTAGCCTTGCTCGTACGTCGTGTTGTTTGCGTATCCCTCAGCTTGAAGGTTTATGTCCACGACGTTCACTGTTCCGATGTTTTTGATGATACCTGTGAGATACGGCGTGCCGTTGTAAGTGTAATAATAGGTATGCGTGACGTTGACCGGATTGATTGTAGGCGCGCTCCCGTTGTTTGGCTGTTCAGTCACACAACCAGCTACGCTCGCGGTCAGGGTTAATGCAACGAGCACTAGCAATGCGCAAGCGCGCATCCGTATCCGGGGCGCTATTGTTATCTTGTTCATCTTCATCGGATAGAGCCGGCTAGTCTACGATCTTGCTGATGGACAATTCTAAAATATCTTCCGCTCCGTGCTGCTTCAGCTTGGGAATCAGCTCATTGATTTGTTCTTTGGATACTACTGATTCAACCGCGTAGTAGTCTGCATTATACAACTTCGCGACGCTGGGGGCTTTCATTGTAGGTAAGATTGCTATAATCTCTTCAAGCTTTTTTTCAGGCACATTCATTTTGACTAGAGCCCTGTTTTGGGCGTCTATGGCGCCCAATATGAGCGTTTTTATGCCGTCTATTGAGCGTCGCTTCGCTACGTAGCTACCCTCGTTGGCAATAAGCACGGTCGATGACTCAAGAATGACGTCGATCTCCTTGAGGCCGCCTCTTTTGAGGGTCTCCCCGGTTTCGGTTAGCTCGACTATGCCGTCCATGATATCTGGGACCTTAGCTTCGGTGGCGCCGTATGACAAGAATATGTCAACGGAGATCCCCATCTGCTCAAAATACTGCTTTGCAAGATTTGGATATTCTGTCGAAATCCTGCTGCTTGGCTTCAAATCAAGAGGCGATCTTATGGCTGATTGTTCATGGACTGCGAGTACTATTTTGACCTTTTCCGATCCGGTCTTGCTGTAGCGCAGTTCCGCGATGATTCGGACCTCACTTTCGGTCTCGCGCACCCAGTCAAGTCCCGTTATGCCAAGGTCGAAGTACCCGGCTGCAACGTATTGGGGGATTTCTTGAGGTCTCAGTACTTTTACAGTACTGATTCTGAAATCTTTGATTGTTGGGCTGTAATCCCTCGGACTCTTTCGAATGACTTCTAAATCTGCTAGCTTCAAGAACTTGATTGTTTGCTCCTCCAAGCTGCCCTTAGGTATTACAAACCTGATTTTATCGCTCATTTGAACTAAATATGAATCGTTGGTATTTAATAACCATCGGATAGGTTTTGCGACTGATGCTGGCGTGGGTTAGTTTTAAAGCTTCGAACGTACCAGAAACTTTGAGGATTCGGCCGTTTTTGTGCTTCGAGTAACGGCTTGCTTTTCCGATAGTTCTACGAGATGGCGACCCTGCGTCGTTGTGCTGTTTGCTCGCACCCAAATGCTTGGTGCTGCATACTGTCGAGAACATATGGTATTTAAACGCAGAACGTGGTGGTAGGTACAGAAACGTGCCTGGCTAGAGTATGGCGTTGCTCAGACGTGAGAAGGCAAAAGAAAAATCAGCCGCCAAATACCACATTTCGGATAACGACTATTACTATCTAGCTTCGTGCTTCTGTCAGAATATAATGGCATTTGTTTTTTTGGCGACCAGATTTAACGAGGACAAATCCGCGTACTTCGAGGACTTTTTCATAGATTTTCTCGACAGAGGCGGCATAAGTTATTCGATCGTTGAAATCGATGAAGCGAACAAACGGCTGTGCATCATCAAGCCGTGGGAAAAGAGAAATCACATTAGAAAATAGAAGCGCCGAGGAAGGGATTTGAACCCCTGCGAGGCGAAAGCCTCACCAGCTCTCATTGAACCTAAGAGGAACGCTCAAGGCTGGCGCCGTAGTCCACTTGGCTACCTCGGCCATCTACTCGTCCGGTACAATTGCTTCGGCTCGCACATTTTTCAAGCAAAATCATCTTGAATGGGCGAGACCATCACCCTTCCAGTACTATTTCGATGTTGATATCTTTCGGGACTTGTATTCTCATGAGTTGCCGAAGCGCGCGCTCATCAGCATCAAGATCGATAAGTCGTTTGTGGACGCGCATTTCCCAGTGCTCCCATGTGGCCGTCCCTTCGCCGTCGGGGCTTTTTCGCGTCGGTACTTTGAGCCTTTTCGTGGGAAGAGGGACTGGCCCGGACAGGTTGACTCCCGTCCTGTCGGCTATGCTCTTAACTTGTTCACAAACGTGATCAAGCATTTCCGGGCTCGTTCCTGAAAGCCTTATTCTTGCTTTTTGCATTCAATCACGTGACGTTACCGAGGGATTATGTCAATGCACATGCCCGCTGCGATGGTTTGTCCCATGTCCCGAATGGCAAAGCGGCCCAATTGCGGTATCTCTTTTACCTTCTCTATCACCAATGGCTTTGTCGGCCGGACTTGTATGATGGCTGCATCGCCTGTTTTGATGAAGTCTGGGTTGGACTGTTTTACTTGACCAGTTCTAGGATCAAGCTTTGCCTTGATTTCCGTAAAGGTGCATGCCACCTGCGCAGTGTGCGCATGGAACACGGGCGTGTAGCCCGCAGTTATCGCACTTGGATGCTGCAAAACGACGATCTGGGCCGTAAATTCCTTCGCGACACTTGGTGGCGTGTCTTGATGACCGGTGACATCACCGCGCTTAATATCCTTCTTAGCAACTCCCCGGACGTTGAAACCTACGTTATCTCCTGGAGTGGCCTCTGGGATCTCTTCGTGATGCATTTCTATTGATTTAATTTCCCCTCGGACATTTGCGGGCTCGAATATTACCTTGTCTCCCCGCTTCATTGTGCCCGTTTCGACTCTGCCAACGGGCACCGTCCCGATACCTGAGATCGTGTATACGTCCTGTATGGGTAATCTGAGAGGTAATTTGACCGGTTTTTCAGGAACTTTGAACTTGTTGATCTCCTGTAACAGCGTCTCACCGCCGTACCACGGCATGTTGTCACTGAGTTTGGTTACGTTATCGCCTTTAAACGCCGAAACTGGGACATACTGAACGTCTTCTTCCTTGTACCCAACTGTTTTCAGTAGCTTTCCTACTTCGTCTTTGACTTCATTGAACCGCTTCTCGCTAAAATCTGAAGCATCCATTTTGTTGATCGCTATGATCAGCTGATTGATTCCGAGTGTGCGTGCAAGGAAGACGTGCTCTTTCGTTTGAGCCATTACACCATCAGGCGCTGCAACCACTAATATTGCAGCATCAGCCTGCGATGCTCCGGTGATCATATTCTTTACGAAGTCACGGTGACCGGGACAGTCGACGATAGTGAAGTAGTAGTTTTCGGTATCGAATCGCTGGTGTGCTATGTCGATTGTGACGCCGCGTTCGCGTTCTTCCTTGAGCGAGTCCATTACCCAGGCAAACTCAAAGGATCCTTTGCCCTTTGCCTCTGCCTCTTTCTTGTATGACTCAATTATGTGCGCACCTACATTGCCAGTCTCGAACAGCAGCCTTCCAACTAATGTGCTCTTGCCGTGGTCAACGTGACCTATCATTGCTAAGTTTAAATGGGGCTTTGCAGCCATTTTTGTTCTTTCCTCCTTTCAGCCTATGAAGTCGTGTGGTTTTGGCAGCTCAGCTTTTAGGCCTTTTCTCTGCCTTATCTCTTTTACTATCTCTAGTTGTAAGCTTTGTGTCAACACCTCAAATCCGAGGAACTCCGTGCTCCATACAGCGCGGCCTTCTGTCGCTGATCGCAAATCTCCAGCAAAACCAAACATTTCGGCGACTGGGGTTTTACCAACCACAACTACCGTGTCGCCTTCGGAATCGAGATCCAATATTTGACCGCGCCTTGCTTGTATTTGTTGCGTCGCACTTCCCATCAGGCTTTGGGGGACGCTGATAAAAACCTTCTGCATCGGTTCAAGTACTACGTCCTTGGCCATCAGGATGGCCGCGAATATCGCCGATCTAACGGCAGGTATGACTTGCGCAGGACCTCGATGGACTGCGTCTTCGTGCAAGGTGACATCGACCAGTTTCACTTTTATGCCCTCACAGGGTTCTCGTGTTAATGGCCCGGTCTTCATTGCTTCCTCGAATCCCTCTATAATCAGTTCCATCGTTTCGCGCAGATATTGGATGCCTTTGGTCAGGTCTAAGAGAAGGTTTGATACGAAGACATCGGCGACGTTTCGCGCTTCATCTTTTTCGAGGCCCGCTTCTATTAAGATCGCTCGCCGTTCAGTTTCTGGGGCATTCATGTTGACGGCGCCCTCCTTTAGTAAAGCAATTACATCGCGCGGTAACGCTTCCACTTCGAAGTAGAACCGGTTATGGCGGTTCGGAGACTTGCCTTCGACGGGTCCCGCGCGGCCTTGAACTGTCTCCCTATATACCACAATCGGTTCTGACGTGGTGATTTGTACGTTTTTATCTCTCTCGATTTTGTGGGCAATTATCTCGAGGTGCAGTTCGCCCATGCCAGATATCAAGTGTTCTCCAGTCTCTTCATTGATCGTCACCCGCAGCGTCGGATCCTCCTTAGAGACTTGTCGTAGCACTTCAACGAGCTTGGGCAAGTCTCTCATGTTCTTCGCTTCGATAGCAACCGTAACTACCGGCTCGCTTGCGTGCTTAATGCTTTCAAAAGGAGCAACGCCTTTTAGAGAAGAAACGGTCGAGCCCACTATCGCGTCTCGCAGTCCGGTGACGGCCGCGATGTTACCGGCTGGAATTCGCTCAACTTCGATCCGCTCTGCGCCCATAAATATGCCTACCTGTTGAATTCGATTTTTGTTTGGCATGCCCGAAACTGCAAGCTCTTGTCCGCGCTCGAGCGATCCCGAAAAAAGTCGCCCTGTCGCGACTTCGCCTGCGTGAGGGTCGATAGATATGTCGGTAACCATGAACTGTACTGGACCGTGTTGGTCGCAACTCAACATCGCTTTGCCCTCATCCGAGTTCTTGTCTCCGTGCCATATGACAGGGACGCGTTGCTTTTGCGCTTGCAGCGGATTTGGGAGGTGCGTGATGACCATATTTAACACTATTTCATGAAGCGGGCTGCGGTCTGCAAGATCTTTTTGCTTGTCATTTGCACAATATTCATATACATCTTTGAATGTGATCTTCGTTTTTTCCATTTGAGGTACGCTTAAGGCCCAGTTGTACAGTGCGGATCCGAACGCAACAGAACCATCATCGACCTTAACTTTCCAGCCCTCATTGAACTTTTCCTCGCTCATCCCCTTGATCAGCTTGTTCACATGATTGATCAGATTGACGAACTTGCCCATCATAGCCTGCGGATCCAATTTGAGCTCGTTGACAAGTCTGTCGACTTTGTTAATGAAGAGAATTGGTTTGACGTTTTCCTTTAGCGCTTGGCGCAAAACTGTTTCTGTTTGGGGCATCGTGCCTTCAACGGCATCGACTACGACGACTGCTCCGTCAACCGCTCGCATGGCCCGCGTGACGTCTCCCCCGAAGTCTACGTGCCCAGGCGTATCGATGAGGTTGATTAAGTACTCGTTCCCAAGAAACTCGTGAACCATCGATACGTTCGCTGCGTTGATTGTGATACCTCTCGCTTGTTCTTCTTCGTCAAAGTCCATGAATAGTTGTGTGCCAGCGAGCTCCTTTGAAATCATGCCTGCCCCGGCGAGCAGATTGTCAGAAAGCGTAGTCTTGCCGTGATCTATGTGCGCTACAATCCCTATGTTGCGTATATTTTCGGGGCGGTCCATGAGCGTTGTGACGCGCTCAACCATTTTTTGTCTGCTTACCATGTGCTTCGCCGAAAATACTACACTACCGTGCTGCCTTAGCCACTCGTTCTTTCTCTTCTTTCTTGCTTATCGAGAAGCTTCGTACGTCATTCTTTGCTGCAGCTATAATCTCTGATGCGAGACAATCATCAAAGGTGCGTTTACTTTTAAATGCAGTCTTTTTAGCGCCTTGCGCGATGAACATAAGCGCTAAATCGACCCGCCGCTGTGACGCAGTGTCGACAGCTTTTGGGACCGATATGCCGCCGTATCTCAATCGTACTGTCTCTTCCCGAGGTCCGGCATTTTCGACGGCTTGAATGAGCAACTGCACCGGGTTCTCCTTTGTACGCGTGTTTATTGTTTCGAATGACTTTTTTACAGTGTCATAGGCCTTGATTTTCTTTCCCGTGTTGCCTGCTCCGCGCATGAGTTTGTTGGTTAGCCGCTCGACGATAGATAAGTTTGACTTGTTGAATTGCTGGCGCGCGTGTTTTCCGCCGGTGTGAATTGCTGGTGATTCAAAGTGAACGTAGCGCTTTACACCTGGGTCTTCAACGTGAATGTCGGCAATCTCCCACTTGCCGAAGGGTAAGCTATTGTTATCTGTTGGCATGTCCCTACCTTACTGGTTTTTCTTTTCTGCCGCGGACCATTTCTTCAAGAGAAACGTTGTTCACCTTTATGACCTTAAACCGCACGCCTGGGATATCTCCCATTGAGCCACCCATTCTGCCGCCAATCCCTTCCACGGTTACCTCGTCGTGCTCGTCGATGAAGTTTGTCGCTGCTACCCCGGGGCAGAAGGCGGTTACTTGTCGTCCGTTTTTGATCAGTTGGATTCTGACGCACTTGCGTATAGCTGAGTTTGGCTGCTTTGCTTCCACTCCGACTTTTTCAAGCACGATTCCTCGTGCTTGCGGTGCGCCTTCTAACGGGTTCGCTTTTTCGTCCAGATGGAGTACGCGACGGCTGAAGTTTTTGTCACTCCATCGAAGCGCTTTGTGGTCTTTTTTCAGTTTGCGTGCCGAATAGATGCCCTTTCCCATGATGACTCCTCGTTTGAAGGAACTACTGAATAATCACATCTGCTAGGCCGTGGTGCCTTTGCGCAAGCAATTTTGCTCTTTGAATGTTTCTCCCGTTTTTTCCAATCGCTATTCCACGATCCTTGGACATGACTTCAACGTAGGCAAGTTTCCTGTTCTCTTTTACAACGACTTGTACTTTCTTAACGAAAACGGGTTGAAGTGCATTGGCAACGAACTCGTCGACTTCATCGGAGTACTCGACTATTTCGACGTGTTTCCCTACCGATCTTTTCACTCTGTTTATATTGTTGCCATTCTTGCCGATCGCGAGGCCCATATCCCCTTTCTTGACGACGAATATCACGCGATCGTTCTCGTCATCGACATAGCAATCACGGGCGATTGCTTGGGTTAAACTCTCAAACAAGGCTATGTAGCGTATCCCTTCTGTTGTGAGCTTAACTTCTGTCATTATTTATCTCCTTTTCCCTTAGAGACATAATGTCTGAAGATCCTGGATCCACGATCGAAAGGGCGGATATCGTGAACGGCTTTCCACAAACTGATCCTAATTCTACGCTGTTGACCTCGAGACTTGCATTAGGCACAGCGCTTGATAATATTATATCGCGAAACCTTTGCGGACAGTTAGAGGCCAGGATAACCAACTGCGCGTCGCCTTTCTGGATTGATTTAAGCGTGTTCTTTGCGCCTACCGCGACTGTTCCGTCTCTTATTGCCGTTCTTAAGGATTTAGCGATATCTAGCTCCATTTTTGCCTCAGAATTTATGCTTTGCTCGTTTTTGCGATTAGCTTAACGTCGCCAGTTCCGAGTAGAATATGCTGGCCCACAATCACGTTCTCGGTGACCCCAGCAAGCTCGTCTGTCTCGCCGCGGACGGCGGCATCGAGCAAGTGATTCACGGTGACTTCAAAAGCAGCTCGCGACAGCACACTCGTTTTTTCTCCTGCAATACCGTGCCGCCCAATTTGTTTCACTTCGCCATCAACCGTCATCATATCTGCCACAAGCATTATATGCCTAACATCTACTGTCAGCCCTTGCTCACGCAACGTGCTCATTGCCTCTTCGATGATGGAGTTCCGGGCTGCTTCGATACCCAAAACCTCATGCATCTCGTTAATGTTATTTGTCCTCGTTCGGCTCGCGTCAATGTGCGCCAGCGTTATCACCTTTTTTAAAGACGAACCTTCTGTATAGAGAACGTACTCCTCGCCTTCTTTTCGTACGACGACCCGTTTAATATCCTCGATGCCTTTAATGACCATTGTCCTAACTTTTTCTACGATTTGAAGCAGTGCTCTGTAGCGCTTGACTGAAGGGCTCAATACGACGTTAGATCCATCAACGCGAACATCGACATCCTGAAGCGCCTGAAGTTTAGTCACAACGGCGTCCAAATCGACACCGCGCTGTTGCATAACCCGGTCGTCAAATTCTACATAGATCTGCATCTCATCAGTATCAGTAAGGATATCTGCAATGTCGCTTACCCGCGTCGCTTCAATCTCCCAGCCAAATTGCAAGGCTTTGTCTCGGTCATTCGCGCTCTCGGCTTCGAGATATATCGTCATCATCGGTGTATCAGGTACTTTCCGAGCGTCGACAATTTCTATGAGCCTTGGAAGTCCAAGCGTAACATTTATGTCAGCTACCCCTGCGTAGTGAAACGTCCTCATTGTCATTTGCGTTCCGGGTTCTCCGATTGACTGGGCTGCGATCGTTCCGACGGCCTCACACGGTTCCACTTTTGATCTTGCGTACTCGTCTTGAGTCGCTTGAAGTATCTCAGTGATGTCGTTTTCGGACAGCTGCAAGCTATTTAACTCTGCAAATAGATCGTTTCTTACGTTCAAAGGCAATTTGAGCCCACTTATTGCTTCTTGAAGATCCATCGAATCACCCGCTCCCGTGTTTTTCAATGACGTCCTGTACGATTTTCTGTACGTTGACGGATTTCCCATAGTTACTCTTAGTGGGGTCAATGCCGTCTTCCCCGTAAACGAACTGAACCACTTTCTCTCCAGATCGCACTGTCCCGTCATATTCCACTTCTAGGTCTTGGAGCGCGTTTATGAGCCGTCTTTGGAGGTATCCAGACTGAGACGTCCTAACTGCCGTGTCGACAAGTCCCTCCCTCCCTCCAATAGCGTGAAAGAAGAATTCTGTCGGCGTCAGGCCCTTCTTGTAACTCGACCTGACGAAGCCGCGCGCATCAGCACCAAGGTCGCCTTTTCGAAAATGAGGCAGCGTTCTATCATAGTATCCTCGTTTGATCCGCTCACCTCTCACTGACTGTTGGCCTACGCTGCCGGCCATCTGCGTGAGGTTCAACATTGACCCGCGCGCTCCGGAAACAGCCATCACGACAGCCGAATTGTCAAGTGCTAGCTCGCCTGCAAATCCGAGGTTCTTCCCCGCAATTTCTCCTGCCTTATCTCTTGCGCGACCGAGTTCTTGCATTATTTTCATCTCTAGAGTTTCGTTAAGCGTCCGACCAGGCATAGATTCAAGCTCTCCGAATTCATAAGCATTTATTAGTGCCGAGACGCGCTCTTCCGCTTTTTCCATGATTTCTTCTATTTCCAATTGTGCCTGCTGAGAAACATCTTCGTCATCAATTCCGAAGCTGAACCCGAACGCCATGATGCTTCTTATCGCAAGTTTAGTAGCGTTATCCAGAAATCGCGACGCCTCTGTGAAACCAGTATCATGGTATTCCCTGATTATGCCATCCAGTATTGCGCCGCTAAAGGCCCCAATTGATTTTTCATCAATTATGCCACAAATCAAGTTGCCTGCTTCAATCTTTACGTATGCGTCTATTTCACAGTCAGTTTTGAGGCATACTGCGTGCATGACGCATTTCTTGGCCTTGAGTGTCAGATTTAGCTGCTCTGGGAGTACTTGACTGAACACCTGCTTACCGCTGTAATAGGCTACGTCTTCTTCTACAATTGCAGGTGTGGGGAGCGGTTTTTCAACAGTGCACTTCCTGAGAAGCTCGTAGACCTCGCTTTTCGTAAATTTGGTACCTTTTTGGGTAAGCAAAAAGAGCCCGGAAATGTGGTCGTGTATCCCGCCAATAATCGGGCCGCCGAACCTTGGGGAGAGGATGTTCTCCTCTACTTGCATAAGGATGCGTGCTTCGGCGCGCGCTTCTTCGGTTTGCGGCACGTGCAGGTTCATTTCGTCACCGTCGAAATCGGCGTTGTACGGTGGGCATACGGCTGGGTTTAGTCGAAAAGTTTTGAAAGGCATCACTTTGACTCTATGAGCCATGATGCTCATTCGGTGGAGTGATGGCTGTCTGTTGAAAAGGACAATATCCCCGTCCTTCAGCTGTCTTTCGACGATCCACCCGTTTTCAACTGTCTCAGCGATCTCGTCTCCGTTCTTGTCTGTAACCTTCACGCGTTTCCCGTCAGGTCGTTTTACGTAGTTCGCCCCCGGGTGGTTAAGCGGGCCGCGCTTAATATACTCCTGCAAGTCGTCAATATTCCGCGGCGTCACAATAATAGGCACGGTCATCTCGTGGGCGATAGTTTCAGGAACGCCCACTTCATTCACACTGAGGTTGGGGTCGGGGGAAATGACAGTTCGTGCCGAGAAGTTCACTCTTTTACCTGAGAGGCTCCCTCTGAATCGCCCGTCTTTGCCTTTAAGTCGTTGCGAGAGCGTTTTCAAAGGCCTCCCGCTGCGATGTCTTGCGGGGGGCACCCCTGACACTTCGTTATCAAGGAATGTAGTGACGTGATATTGCAAGAGTTCCCACAGGTCTTCGATAATGAGTTGTGGTGCGCCTGCCTCGCGATTCTCTTGAAATCGCTGGTTTATTCTGATGATATCTACGAGCTTGTGCGTCAGGTCATCTTCGGATCTTTGTCCGTTTTCAAGTGTGATAGAAGGTCGCGTCGTTACAGGCGGCACAGGCAAGACTGTTAGTATCATCCATTCCGGACGTACGTTACTTGCGTCGAGACCGAGCAGTTCAGTGTCGCTATCCGGTATCCGTTCAAATCTATCGCGGATGTCTGCCGGCATCAGTTTGTGACTATCTTCAACGTAGCGAGTCGGCTTTTCGTACTTTATCTCCTTCTGCTGTTCAGCACAGTAGGGGCACGTGGTTGCTTTTCGCGCTTCTTTGATAACGTTTTTAACAGTCTCTTCAGTGGAATAATTCTTGTCCTTCAGTTCGTGCATTTTGAGAAGAAATTCGTGCTGCTGCATCTCGTCGAGCAACAGGTGTCCGCAGCGGCGACACGTGGCTCTAAGTGTTTTACGTATAAGCTTTGCAAATCCAACGTGGACTACGGGGGCGGCAAGTTCGATGTGGCCGAAGTGGCCAGGGCATTCGCCCGCACGCTGACCACATGTCTTGCATCGAAGGCCTGGGTCTATGACTCCTAGCCGAGGATCCATAAGGCCCATTTCAATGGGGAAACCGTCATCATCATAAGTGTCGGCAGTAATAACTTTCGTTACACTCATCTTCCGATATTCTTTTGGTGACAGTAATCCAAATTTGATTTTTCCGATTCGTTTAGGGCTACTCATGTGATCCTCCCGATTAGACCGCGTCTTCCAGTTCAATGCGTGGGGCAATACCAAGTGCCTTCATCTCATCCAGCAGCAATTTGAAAGCGTAGCTCATTTCAACTTTGTAGATATCGGTATCTGCTCCGCAACTGGGGCAATAGACCACGTTACGACGTTTATCAAAGGTGGCTATCATCCCGCACGCAGTACATACGTACTCTTCAACTTTGTCCGATTCGTCGACGAGTCGCTCTTTCAACGCCAAAGCTGCGCCGTGGCCTATCATCACATCTCGCTCCATCTCGCCGAACCGTAATCCGCCTTCGCGCGCTCGACCTTCGGTAGGTTGATGCGTTAGCACTTGCACGGGTCCACGGGATCGCGCGTGCAGTTTTTCTGACACCATGTGGTGCAGCTTTTGGTAAAGGATCAGGCCGATAAACATGTCAGCGGCCAGCTTTTCGCCCGTGATTCCGTCGTACAGTACCTCCTTCCCCGTATGCGAGAAGCCGTTTCTTTTCAACGCCGCCCTCAAAGTGACTTCAGGTTCGCCAGAAAACGCAGTCCCATTTATCCGCCTTCCTTCTAGACTCCCGACCTTTCCGCCTATCATTTCCAAAACGTGGCCCACGGTCATTCGCGATGGGATCGCGTGAGGATTGATGATCAGATCAGGAACGATCCCGTCTTCGGTAAATGGCATGTCCTCTTGCGGTACGATGAGCCCTATTACACCCTTCTGTCCGTGTCTCGAAGCGAACTTGTCTCCTAGTTCTGGTACTCTTTGATCCCTGGTTCTAACTTTGACTAATCTGGATCCGTTCTCGCCTTCCGTAATGATGACTGCGTCTACAACGCCACTTTCGTTCGAACGCATCGTGACAGAGGTTTCACGTCTTTTTTGGGTGCTAATGCCACCAAGCTCGGTCGGCTCTTCGAGAAATCTTGGCGGGCTCGTCTTTCCTACCAGTACATCATTGGGTTGCACTTCGGCTTCTGGATTGACGAAACCGTCTTCGTCTAGGTTTGCATAAACTTCCGGGCCGCGAGCGCCGCGAACTTCCGCGTCAGGTATCTCAAATTTATCTTCTTGCCCCCCGGGATATCGGCGTTCTTCAGCTTCGTAAGTACGGAAAAAGTGGCTCCTGCCGAGTCCTCGTTCGATCGAGTTCTTGTTGATAATGAGGGCGTCTTCAATGTTGTAGCCCTCGTAGGATTGGACGGCGACAACGAAGTTCTGTCCTGAAAGCCTGTCGTCAAAGCCTACCGCTTCCATTGCGTTAGTTTTTACGATTCCGAGCTGTGGATAATGTAAATAGTGCGAGCGGGTGTCAGGTCTGAGCTTCCAGTTGGCGCACGAAGCGCCTAACGACTGCTTTATCATTCCCGCCCCCATTGTGTTGCGCGGCGATGCATTATGCTCCGGGTATGGGACCAACCCCGTAGCTATTCCCAAAATGAGCGAGGGATCGATCTCGAGGTGCGTATGTTCACTTGTTAGATCTTCGGGCGCGACAGCAACGTAGATATTCTCTTCCTCTTCGGCATCGATGTACTCAATGAGTCCGTTCTCTATCAAATCATCAAAAGAAAGTTCTCCTTGCTTGAGCTTCTGGATGTGCTCTTCGGAAATGAGCGGTGCTCCCCGCTCGATAATTATAAGTGGCCTACGGGCTCTGCCAGAATCCGTGTTGATATTGATTTCGTTCGTGTCTTCGTGATAAGCAATATTTATCAGATGCGGAAGCTCTCCGCGTCTTCGTTTTGTTCGAAATTGGTCAACAAATTGTCTTGGATTGCTGTGCGTTCCCTTGAGGGCGCCATCAAGGTAAATCCTCGCTTCACTCATCAGTTTCAACCTCCGACACCACTTCTTGTCCGATAGGCGTATAACCAAGCTCTTCTAGTGCAGACAGGACAGTAGTTTCGTCTTCCAGAGCGGTTGAAAGTTCGACCTGCTGGGCAAAGTTCTTTACGAGCCCACAGTTTGGGCCTTCTGGTGTCTCACTTGGACAGATGCGGCCCCATTGAGTCGGGTGCAGGTCACGGGCTTCAAAGTGAGGCTGCGCTCGAGACAGCGGTGAAATTACCCTTCTCAAATGCGATAACATCGCCATATAGTCGGTTCGGTCAAGGAGCTGCGACACGCCTGTTCGCCCCCCGACCCAGTTCCCAGTGGCAAGGGGGTGGGTGAGCCTCTCTGTTAAGACGTCTGCCCTCACGGCAGTCAACACATTGAGTTCACGGTTTCTCATGTCCGCTCGCTCAAGCTGGTACTTAATGTCTCTTGTAAGTCGACTAAACGACACGCGAAAGAGATCTTCCATCAGATCGCCAGCGAGTTTCAAACGCTTGTTAGCGTAGTGGTCTTTATCATCTTCTCCGCGTTTGTGCAGAGCAAGTTTGAAGCATGCTTCCGCCATTCTCCCGAGAAAGTGCGCTTTGACTAGTCGGGCTTCTTCCTCGGAGAGAAGAGGATCATTTAAATGGGGCAGAAGATACCGATCGACAACATAATTAGACCTTTTCGCCTGATATTCGGTAGCTTGGCCCGCAGCAACTTTCTCGCCGAGCCTTTTCATTGATAATTCCTGAATTCTTTGGTGGTATGGTTCAAGCGACTCTTCTGCGTCTTGCGGAAAGTCTTCGGCCTCCTCGATGTTCTCCAACATGAATTTGATGATTTCAGGATCGTCGGATATAGATTGGACAATGTCTTGATCAGTCACGAGACCAAGCGCTCTGACAAGCATTATGTAGTTGATTCGCCCGGAAACTGAGGGGAATGAGACCTCAAGAATCGAGTCACGCCCCCTTTCTACCATAACCAGCGCTTTGTACCCTCTGCGCTGTGAAAAAACTTTAGCGACCTCTATGCGTCCACCATAGCGTTCATCATACTCAGCAAAGATTTTGTTTGGTGCGAGATCCTCGAGGGTTATTATTACCCGCTCTGATCCGCTGACGATGAAGTATCCGCCGGGATCCGCTGGATCTTCGCCCAACTTGACCATCTGACCGTCGGAGAGTCTTGAGAGGTTGCATGCCTTCGAACCCACCATTATCGGCATTAGTCCAACTGTGACTTCCTCAGGTTCTTTTTCGATGTCTCCCTGTATAAGGGTCATTTCAAGAAAAATTGGTGCGGCATACGTAATATTTCGAAGTCGCGCTTCCGTGGGGTAAAGCTCCTCGAGCGAGCCGTCTGCTTCGCGCACTTTTGGCGTATCAACCCGAATACGGCCAAGCTTCACAAGAAGGCCGGGGACATCCGTATCGATAGCTGCCTGTTCATCAATGATTTTCTGCAACCCTCTCTCGATAAAATCGTCAAAAGAGTTGATGTGATGTTGCGCAATCTTGTCTCTTGTGAAATAGCTTCTGGATATTGGCTCTCTGTCTATCAAATTCTCACCCCATTTTTGTGTCGATTACGAGACGGTAGGATACGGCTTCGTCCGCCGTCAGACTCCGGCGTTTTATTCTTATTACGTGATCTTTTTGTGCTTTAATTTCTTTGCACGCAGGATCTGTAACCAATATTTTAGGCAGTTGCTTGAGCTCGATGCCGTATCGCGCTAGCAACTCGTGCACTTCTTCGTCAGACATGATGGAGTGTTCAGGCACCATTTCATGCTGTAGAACGTTCATGTTTTTCATGCGCACCTCCAAACTGCATCCTAGAGGGACAAAGATGAATGGATTCGAAATTCTGCAAAGCAGATCTTTATTCTCCGAGCGTCGTTCAATCTGTTCTGTTATCAGCTACGTCGAGATTTGTTGCGTTTGTCGTTTAGCCAGCGATAGAAGACGGGCTCGAAGGGAGTTGAACCCTTGACCGCCTGGTGTCTCTCCTAATTCTGGGTTAAAAGCCAGGTGCTCTGCCTAACTGAGCTACGAGCCCTCTACATATTTTGATACTGTACTCTAACAGCTCAACTACCGTTACACAATTAGCGATAGGAAAACCTCACCGCTCTTAATATAAGATCTCTCAATTTAAACCTTTCTACATCGGCAAAGTGGCACTTAGGGAGAATAACTGACCATTTGTTTTCGCGAATGTTAAATATGCGGGATGTATATTAAAGTTTGGCTGACGACATTTTTCAAATCAGCATCGGTGGTCAATTATGGCTAAGGTAACAATAAGCTTGATAAAAGCGGACGTTGGAGGGTTTCCAGGACACGCGACTGTACACCCCCACCTCTGCGAAAAGGCAGAGGAAATTCTTGGAGAAGCTGTGCAAACAGGCACGATTTTCGATTTCAGGGTTATGGGTGTGGGCGACGACCTTGAGCTTCTTATGGGACACTCCAAAGGCGAAAATGATGCAGAAGTGCACGGACTTGCCTGGAAGATTTTTACCGCGTGCACAGACGTTGCAAAAGTCCTGAAGCTGTATGGGGCCGGCCAAGACATGTTGAAAGACTCTTTTTCAGGGAACATACGCGGGATGGGTCCAGGTGCTACTGAAATTGAGTTCACAGAACGAACGGGCGAGCCTCTCATCGCATTCATGATGGACAAAACCGAGCCTGGCGCTTTCAACCTTCCAATTTTTAAGATGTTTGCCGATCCGTTCAACACTGCAGGACTTGTGATCGATCCTACTATGCATACGGGCTTCAGATTCGAGATATGGGATATTAAAGATCACACGCGCGTTTTCATGGATTGTCCGGCTGAGATATATGATATGCTCGCACTAATCGGCGCAAAAAGCCGCTACGTCATAAAGCGGGTCTATCCAAAAGAAGGGGGAAAATTGCCATCTGACGAACCGGCCGCAGCAGTGAGCACCGAAAAGCTGTTTGAAATCGCGGGCGAATACGTGGGCAAAGACGATCCAGTGGCGCTTGTGCGGTCTCAGTCTGGATTGCCAGCCCTCGGCGAAGTGCTAGAACCCTGGACGTTCCCCCATCTCGTCAGTGGCTGGATGCGAGGCAGTCATAATGGCCCTGTCATGCCGGTCGCTTTTGAAAACGCAAAGTGCACTCGCTTTGATGGCCCTCCGCGTGTCGTCGCAGCAGGATTTCAAATAGCTAACGGGAAGTTTGTCGGGCCTGTCGATTTATTCAACGATCCTGCGTACGATGCAGCCCGCGACGAAGCGAATCTGATTGCGAATTATATGAGGCGGCATGGACCTTTTGAGCCCCATAGGCTGCCACTTCAGGACATGGAGTACACAACTCTCCCCAAAGTGCTTAGAAAGCTTGAGGGCAGGTTTGAGACCGTGGAATAACGTGAAGATGCGAATATCGCCAGGCGACCATAGCGAACGTAAGTGAACGAACATCCGATACGATCACGCCAAGATGGATGTGCGCGCCTGAAAGGGTCGGCTCGCGAGCACGGCCGTCTTCTGCAGGCGTTTGATAAGCTTCGCGTCGTTCGCTTAGAGCACGGAAGTCGTATGTGTGGCATCGCTTGGCGGCAGAAGAGCAAAGCGGGCAGTGTTGTCGCAACTCTCAACTTTGGCACGCAGCTGGCAAACTGCGAGTAAAGCCGTAAATCTTTATAGCCGAATTAGTAGCAGCTGCGTTGTCTGCAGTGCTTTGACAATCGCGAGAGCCTTATCAGCGTCTGCGAGTTTTGGCGCGCCGTTTAACCGATCGGTTACAATCTTGGGTCGGGGTTTTCGTTTGCTGTCGTTGCTGCGGGAAAGGGAGAAGGATATAATGGAACAATTTAGGCGTTCCTCAGACTCTACGAGCAGCGACTTAATTCCGTTTGCTGTGGTAGTTCACGCCATTTTGAACGGCTTGGCCGTTAAAATACGAAGCCAGAACAATCGCGGCGTTCAAATCGAAAACGGCGAAACAAAAAGCCGGAATCTATATGAGGCCGGTACTTGAAAGAGCTCTTGCTGAGAAAAACGTGATAAAGACACGGCCGCAAGCGCGAGAGTTCACGGATGTACCGGTCATCGTTGTGTACAGGACATTAAACTCTCGGCAATAACTGCCAAAGGTGTTGTAGATTCGACCTTGGCCGATCTTATGGGCCAATAATAGCAAATTATCAGCTAACTGCGTTATTTCGCAGTGCCTGCGAGTAAGCAAGGGGATCCAGAGGCGATCGTTATCGAAGAAATATGGATTGAGAAATACCGTCCGCGCAAGCTAAGCCAAGTTGTTGGACAAGATCAAGTCGTTAAGAGACTTCAATCCTACGTCAAATTAGAAAACATGCCGCATTTGATGTTTGCAGGAGCAGCTGGCACAGGAAAAACAAGTGCGGCAATCGCGTTGGCGCACGAACTCTACGGAGATGATTGGAGGAGCAACTTCACCGAGCTCAATGCTTCTGATGAACGCGGCATTGAAGTTGTTCGCAACAAAATTAAGAACTTTGCCAGAACCGCACCCGTCAGTGCACCTTTCAAGATTATTTTTTTGGATGAGGCTGATTCGCTGACACCTGACGCGCAATCGGCGTTGCGGAGGACTATGGAGAGCTTCAGCAGGTCCTGCAGATTCATCTTGTCGTGCAACTATTCGAGCAAAATAATTGAACCAATACAATCCAGATGCGCTGTATATCGTTTTAAACCACTTGGGAAAACCGAGCTAACAGCGCAGATGAGATACATTGCCAAGAAAGAGCGGCTAGAAATAAGCGACGAAGCTTTGGACGCAATTAGTTATGTGGCCGCGGGAGATCTGCGTCGAGCCATTAACACACTGCAGTCGGCAGCTTCGATAACAACACACATCGATCAGGAAACAATCTATCAAATTACAGCGACCCCCGATCCGCAAGCAATTGACGACCTCCTACGCGCTTCCATTGGGGGCAAGCTTAAACTTGCGCTATCATCGCTAGACGCTCTTCTTATGGAACAAGGTTTCTCTGGAAGCGAAATTGTAGTACAAATCAACAAAGCGCTCTTAGGCCTCGATATCTCTGACCAGTCAAAAGTGCAGCTCATTAACAGTGTTGGGGAGATTGATTTTCGACTCAGCGAAGGGGCAGACGAAAGGATACAACTAGAGGCTCTAATAGCCGAATTCGTGCTGCTGAGTCAGAAAGATCAGCTTACCTCTATTTAGACGAATTAGAACAGGAAGAGTGATTCGATTCTCACGGGATTTCCGCGCCAGCGACATTTAATTCGAGTTCTGGGTTAGTTTCGACGCTTGAATGTTCGACGTTTTGAACGCGATTAATGTGATTAGCGCGACGTAGATCGACGTCTTGCTAGCGTAGCCAAGCAAAAACAGTTCAGAAGCTGTGACGGAAATCAGCCATACGAAAGCTTGAAATAAGGAATCCTCTATAAGAGCGCCTATCAAACATTAGGCAACAGGTAACTCATGAAGTGGCAAGGAAAATCTGTACGTCGCAGCACCGGAGGAAGAATCAAGCATGCTGCCGGCAAAAGGAAACATGAGATGGGCAGAGAGTCGACGCTCACGCAGCTTGGAGAGACCAGAAAGAAGCAAGTTTCGGGATTCGGTGGCAACGCAAAGACACGGCTTCTCAAAGGCACTCACGTAAATGTGACTGATGCTTCAACGGGCAACACGAGCAAAGCGGATCTTGAGACGGTCGAACTCAACGCTGCAAACAGGAACTATGTAAGGCGTAACATAATCACGAAAGGTGCAGTTGTTCAAACGACCTTAGGCAAAGCGAAAGTCACCAACCGACCTGGCCAGGACGGATCAATCAACGCGATTCTCCTTGCGGAACAATAGCTACTCATCCGAAACAACCAAAAAAGCTAGTAGTTCAGAAGACGATCGACAAGCTGACTTATCCCTTCTCCTGTTCTTACGCTCATTAAGATTTGTTTGACCTGTGGGGCAATTCGCTCCATATCATTTTTCATACGCGCTATGCTCGCCCCCACGGCCTCCGCTAAGTCGATTTTGTTGATAATCCCAATATCGCTGACCCTGAAGATCATGGGGTGTTTGTTTACGACGTCGTCCCCTTCGGTGACACTTACTACTACAATTCTCGCATCAGTCCCAAGTTCAAAGTCCGTTGGACAAACCATATTCCCGACGTTTTCGATAAACAGAATGTCTAACTCCTTGAGAGGTAGCTTCTCAATGGCGTGGCCAACAAGATGTGCATCGAGGTGACATTCTGTTCCCGTGTTCAGGTTAACAACTGGGATATCTAGCGCCTTCATTCGGACAAAATCATCCTCGCCAACAACGTCGCCTGCAATCGCTCCGATCTGTAATCCTTGACGCTGCAAGATTGGCACAACCTTCTCGATAATTGACGTCTTTCCTGAGCCGATTGACCCGAGTATGTCGAACGCCCGGATGTTATATCGTTTGAGTACCGTTAAGTTCTGATCTGCCTCCTCCTTATTCCTTTTGAGAATATCTCTGCCTACCTCGATCTCCAGTTTGTGCATAGTCTTTAATGCCTGTTTTGACAATATTAACATATCTGTAACGCGGAATGCTATGCAACAATGGCAAAGACCACAAAAAACGTCGTTTGGCCTGTCTACATTGACGCGCATAAAACGCGAAAAGAAGGCCGGATCATAGCCAAGGGAGATTCGGTAGGAGCGCCAGATATCAAGGAAATCGTCCGCGCAGCGCAAGAACTGGGGTTGAATCCGACCTATGAAGATGAGAAAGCGTATCCACGACTTTGGTGGGAACACAAAGGGCGGTTGCTTATAGACGTCAATGGCGCAAAGCGAGAGGCGATACGGCAAATTGCGCGCGCGATAAAAGCATCGCGAGCTTCGCACGATTCTTGAAGATACATGAGCAAGCGAATAGAATTTCACACGCACACTATTCTTAGCGACGGTGCGCTTCTGCCGAGTGAGCTCATAAGACGGGCGTATGTTGCAGATCACGAGGCTATTGCGATAACAGATCACGTAGACTTCTCTAACGTAGATTCAGTGATTCGCGCGACAAAGCGAGCGGCTGAGGGCTGCAGTGAGATCGAAGTTCTCGTTGGAGCGGAGATTACTCACGTCGTGCCAGAAAAAATTCCTAAGCTCGTTCGGAAAGCGAAAGCGTTAGGCGCACAAATAATAATCGTACACGGTGAGACCATTGCTGAGCCGGTGGCGCCAGGAACAAACAAGGCGGCTGCAGCTATTAGCGATGTCAACATCATTGCACACCCAGGTCTTGTGAGCCAGGAAGACGTAGAGCTTGCGAATCAGAATGGGATCTATCTGGAGCTTACAGCGCGATGCGGTCACAACGCTACTAACGGCCACGTGGCCAAAATTGCCCCGAATATCCTTGTTAACACAGACTGCCACGGGACCGAGCTGATTACGAATGTCGAGGCTGAACAGATCGCACGCGGGGCTGGTTTGAACGAAGACCAAGAGCTGCGCTTGATTCGTCGAAATGCTACGTCGCTCCTCAATGAAATTTTATAAGTTTTCCTAAAACTTTAAATAGTTTGACATATAATATAAATACGTAACGTTTGAGGTCAGGTTTGAGAAAGTTAGGTACTGTGCTTCACGTATCAAGTCACGGCTATATTATTCTTAAAGCTGAATTCTTCCCAACGATTGATTCTGCGGTATTAACGAAGCGAATGAAAAGAATTGGCGCGGTACACGACGTATTTGGTCCGGTAACGTCGCCGTATATTTCTGTGAAGCCGTTTAAGAACCTTACCCTCGCTAACTTGCGAGAACTCCGTGGTGAGAAGGTCTACATCTGAGCTCAAAGGTGGATATATGGTTGAAGTAGAAAGAGAGAGGATAATAGAGCGAGCAAAAGCCCGAGAAGTTACAAAAGAGCGCCAGAAAGAGCTTGGAGAGTATGAGGAATCGAAAGCGGTCTGCCCTGAATGCGGTTCGCGACAGCTAGTCCAAGACTATGAAAGAGCGGAACTTGTTTGCGACAAATGCGGTTTAGTTATTGATGAAGATTTCATGGACATGGGGCCTGAATGGCGGGCATTTGATCACGATCAACGAATGAAGAGGAGCCGTGTAGGCGCTCCTATGACGTATACTATTCATGACAAAGGATTGTCCACGATGATAGACTGGCGAAACAGGGATTCGTATGGTCGGTCTATCTCTTCCAAGAACAGGGCGCAGCTCTATCGATTACGCAAGTGGCAGCGACGAATTCGCGTGTCAAATGCTACCGAAAGAAACTTAGCGTTCGCCTTGTCTGAGCTTGACAGAATGGCGTCAGCGCTTGGGTTATCGAGAAATGTAAGAGAGACGGCTGCTGTCGTGTATCGAAAAGCAGTCGACAAGAATCTTATTCGAGGAAGAAGCATCGAAGGCGTTGCGGCTGCGGCTTTATACGCTGCATGCCGTCAGTGTTCAGTTCCAAGAACTCTCGACGAAATTGCAGAGGTTTCGCGGGTAAGTCGAAAAGAGATCGGAAGAACTTATAGATTCATCTCACGCGAACTTGATCTCAAGCTGACTCCGACATCGCCCATAGACTACGTACCGAGATTCTGTTCCGGCCTAAAACTCAAGGGTGAAGTTCAATCCAAGGCGGTCGAAATACTGAGACAAGCAGCGGAAAAAGAACTAACGAGTGGGAGAGGCCCGACCGGGGTCGCCGCAGCAGCTATCTACATAGCTTCAGTTATATGCGGTGACAGGCGAACACAAAGAGAGGTAGCTGACATTGCCGGTGTAACCGAAGTAACGATTAGAAATCGTTACAAAGAACTGGCGGAGGAGCTGGATATTGAGATCTTATTCTAAGTCCGCTCCTTCTGTATCTTTATTCCTGACATCATTGCAGACTTCGATCTAGAACATCTGCTGAGAGTTGGCAAATTATTTAAAGCTCCGCAACATTTAGCGTTCGGGGCTCGTAACTCAGGGGTAGAGTGCCACGTTCGCATCTTAGGAGAAAAACGTGGATGCCACGGGTTCGATTCCCGTCGAGTCCATAGTTAATCAGCGCTTTGCTCTCTCTTCATTTTTTTGAGTCGAACGCTCAAAAGGTTCACGTCATGTGCTTTTTTACTATTGCTTTTGCTCGAGCTTTATCGACTCCGCAACAGACAAGATACTTTTCGAATTTTTCGTATAAGGAGAGATCCGAGTCATAGAAACGTCCCATAAAGTCATCGTTCTCTAAGAGCTTAGCTGCTGAAAACTTTTCGTTCTCGCTGCTATACTTCAAACTTTCTAAGAAGTTCCGTACGTATCTTTTTTCCAAGGCTTTTATGTGTTCAATAACGTAAACCACGTCCTTCATTTCTTCCTGCAAAGCGTCGACCTGGCTTTGAATGTTCTCTTTCATTATCACGTACGGGCTCATCGCTCTCAGCGAGTTCAAGAGTAGCTCTTCTTCTTTGATTCTATCCTGAATGCTCTTGATAAGTTCGCTGATGCTTTTCTTGTATCTGTCTTTGTTATCGATCAATTGCCTTGAAGCTAACTCGTTGTACAATTCTGGGTCTGGGCGGTCGAGCAGGTCGTTCAGTCGGTGCTTAATTGCGAGCTCCCTGACGCCGGCGTAGACATAACGTGCTCCGGCCCTCCTCACTTTTAGGAGTTCGAACCTTTCTCTGTTGAGATTTGCTACGGATCGATCCACGCGCTGAAAAAGACCCTCAAAATCGTTGAATGCAGCTTGTGCATAATCATCATCAATCAATTTGGAAAGAGCCTTTTGGTCGATAATGCGGACCTTTTGTTCAAGGTTAGCCAAATCTGTATCCAGCTTATCGTACTTATAAATGAGTCTCTCCATCTCGTTTTTCGGAACCTGCTCAAAAAGTTGATCGTTTACGGCATCGAGCAAAATCTCACGTGCTCGAATGCTGCCCAGTTGTTTAAGCTTGGCATAGTCATCTTCTGAGACTCTAATATTGAAAATCTTATCTTTGGCCATTTTTGTAAAACGTAAAACATTTTGGGGCTAAATAACTATCGATGTCATCGATTGCCGCGCTGGCAAATGCATAATATTGTCCGTAAGTCACAGTTTTTTGTTCAGCTCAAAACGTTCGCGTTGCCTCCGGTGCTTTTATATGATAAGCCTTATGCCACTCATTATAGAGTTTCTTGCGAACGTGCGCAGTTGCTGTAAAAGATCTTTCATCGTGCGCTGCATTATAAGCTATGGAAAACATAGTCGCGGGGGGTTTTTGACACCGCATGCGACCCGACGGGAAGGAACAGTTCGATGTTAACTATCGGAGTAGTTGCCATTCAGGGTGCGGTTTCAGAGCATATAACGGCTCTGGAAAAGTCCTCGAAGGATTTTGACTGCAAAATAGTGACTATAAAGCGCAAAGGCATAGTCCCGCACTGTGACGGTTTGATAATTCCGGGCGGCGAAAGCACCACAATTTCAAGGATATTGCATCTTGAAGGGATTGACAAGGAGATACTTGGGAACAAGGAGATCCCTATGATGGGGACTTGCGCCGGTTTAATCATCATGTCTAATTATAAAAACGAGCATGTGGATGGTTTGGGGCTTATAGACATGCAGGTCAAAAGAAACGCGTTTGGGGGGCAGGCGGAGTCTTTTCAGGTCCCACTGACGGTGACGGTTTTCAATTCTCCGTTTGATGGTATCTTTATTCGAGCTCCTGCGATTACGCAGGTCGGAGACGCAACTAACGTATTAGCTCGTGTCGAGAGGTACGGCGTTGCTGCGCAACAAGGAAACAGGCTAGCACTGGCGTTTCATCCCGAATTAGGCAATGATTTGAGATTTCACGAGTATTTCTTGAAGCTCCTCGATTTTCATAGGTGATGAACCGAGCCTGCAATCTCGTGTGCATGAGATACGGCATGAAGGCGCGCACGATTTCAACGAATAGACTAAGTTATTCCTGCAACTTGAAGGTCAAGGTAGCTCTGAAACGCTAGACTACCGTTTGCGAGGGCTCTAGCGCTCAGCGCTTGCGGCGATTCTTCTTCTCACTCTTTCAAATGCCAGGACAGCTTTAGCTCTCACGTAAAGCTCTTCGTCGTGGAAAGTTTCCATCAGGGGTTTTATACTCGTCGCGTCACCTATTTTGCCGAGAACTTCGGCTGCGCGCTCACGAACAAGTCCGTTTCGATCCTTCAGAGCCGAGATCAGCGGGTCAATCGCGGGCTCTCCGATTTTGCTCAACGCTTCGGCTGCGCGCTCACGAACAAGTCCGTTTCGATCCTTCAGAGCCGAGATCAGCGGGTCGATCGCGGGCTCTCCGATTTTGCTCAACGCTTCGGCTGCGCGCTCACGAACGAACCAGTCTTTGTCGTTCAAAACACTTATGAGGCCTTTGACGGCTCGAGGATCCTTGATTTGGCCGAGTGCTTTCACTGCAGTTGCTCGTACGAACCAATCTTGATCGGTCATTGCCTCTTGGAATACGTGTATTGCGGGCTGTCCTATTTTCTCAAGTGCCAAAATAGCGTTACTGCGCACTTCCCACCTTTCTTCCGTTAGCGCTGAGCTCAAAGGCTTAATCGCTGGCTCTCCAATTTTACCTAGTGCTTCCGCCGTCCTCATCCTTGTTTTTGGGTTCTGTACTTCTGATAGCGTGGCGATTAATTGCTCAATCTCTTCTTCAGTCGGTGACAGATTTTTAGCTTTCTTAGTCTCCGCGCGTTTACGGTTACTATGGGATGACATGGCTTGCGAAACTTCTAGTCAAAGACTACATGGAGCGTAGTTTGCTGCGACCTATCTCGGTTGCTTAGAAGGTTTGGGTTAACGTCGCAGCTGGCTCCAGCTTAAAGTCTCAATCTCTATTTTGTTCTCGCTCAATCTGGCGAACTCTATCTTTCACCCAATCGGAGACTCTATCCTCGCTCATTTGGTTTGCCTCTTGCTGCTCTTTGATTTTTTCTGACACTAGCTCCAGCAATTCCTTGGAATTTACGGGTTTCATAATGTACGCGTCCGCTCCGAGATTGAGGGACTTTACCGCATTCTCAAAACTCGGGAACCCGGTGATGATTATCTTTATCATTTGTGGATTAGTCTTATGCAGTTCAGTGATAAGCTCAGTGCCCTCCATGTCTGGTAGCTTGATGTCCAGCAGGCATAAGTTGAAAAAAGCAGCATCCGACCTCTCAATAGCTTCTTTGCCGGTAGAAGCCGTTTCTACTACGTAGCCGTCTAGCCGCAAAATCTCTTTCAGGACTGTTAGGATTGTCTCATCGTCGTCCACGATCAAAATGCTTTTAGTTTCGACCATAGGATCCCCCAAGATATTGTGCGTCAGCTAGTAAAAAGTTGGCTTCACATAAAAAAGCTCACCTGTGAAAGGCGTCGAGACTGGCGCGGGTCGAGCGGCCAATTCGTTTAATCCAGCGCTCGACGTGCGTTTAATCTACAAATGCGAGCGACAGCAACAACCGAGACAGTCCTCTCCTTTCTACGTTGCAAGTTAAAGAATGAAAAATGTCCCGTATGTTCTAGTTTATTCAGATTTTTTGCGGTAAAAAAGTCGTTTTGGGTTGGTACTCGATTGCCGTCTTTAGCGCTGCATACATAACCTATATTTCACAATAGGTATATATATGAATAAGCGGAACCGAGTTTCCAAAAAACCTTATTCTCCGCTGGCGGAGCTGAAGAGAAAGGGACGCGCCCTAAAACAATTTTGTAGGTTAAACACTTCACTAGTGATGAATGTCTCTTCTGGCTGTTATAGTAGACGTTGACGACACAAAAATTTTATAAAAATGAAGAAATAAGAAAATAGGGTGGTAGTAAACTTGTGTAGCATATTAGGCATCGTAAATGAAAACCGCAAGCTTCTTTCTGCAAAATACATTGTTGAGGGAATTAGCCTAATGAATGACCGATGCAATGGATTGGGGGGAGGATTCGCAGCTTATGGACTATATCCCGAATACAAAGACTACTACGCCCTACATATCCTTCTAAAGGATTTTGAACTGAAAGATCAAATAGCTGAGATGCTGAAGGACTACGTCAATATTTATAAAGACGAAGAAATTGAAACGCGCAACGTGGAACGCATATCACAAGATTATATCCCCTGGCGCTTCTTTGTCGACGTGCCGGAACGATACACTAGCGACGCCGACAATTATATTATTGACCTTGCGATGAAGATTAACAATACAGGCGGCGCGTTAGTCATCTCGAGTGGCAAGAACATGGGCGTTTTCAAAGCCATCGGCTACCCCGACGAAGTAGCAAGGCTGTACAAACTTGAGAATTATAAGGCCTATATGTGGTTAGCTCACGGGAGATACCCTACAAACACGCGCGGTTGGTGGGGCGGTGCACATCCATTCAGCATCTTAGACTACAGCATTGTGCATAACGGAGAGATTACTAGTTACGGAACTAACAAACGGTTCCTTGAGTCGTACGGGTATAAGTGCAGCTATTTTACAGATTCTGAAGTTTTGGCTTATTTGTGGGATCTGTTGGTCAGGAGACACAAGCTGCCCATCGAACTTGCATCCGAGGTCCTAGCTCCTCCGTTCTGGGAACAGATCGAGCGAATGCCTCCTGAGAAGAGGCGGATAATAGAGGCACTGAGAATGACTTACGGTCCTGCAATGGTCAACGGTCCGTTTGGCATTGTGATTGCAAATGGTTCAGGACTCACCGGAACGGCGGGCAATGGTACTATGGTGGGGCTCTCGGACCGAATCAAGTTGCGTCCGCTCATCTGTGCTCGAAAAAATGGCACGACGTTTATGGCGAGCGAGGAGAGTGCGATTAAGGCTGTCTGCAAGAATCCAGACAACGTGTGGGCGCCACACGCAGGAAAGCCGACAGTCGCGATGGTGAATGGAGATGTATAGTTCCGTTCCCGAGTTTAGGGTGGACATTGACAGGCAAGCGTGCAGGCTGTGCAAAAGGTGCATCGAGAATTGCTCATTCGGCGCACTAGAATGGCGGGATAACAAAGTCAAGGCGTTTAACGATCGGTGCGTTGCGTGCCAGAGATGCGTTAGTATGTGCCCTGAAGATGCCATAGCGCTTCGTCGAACGCCCTCAGTTATGAGTGCCCACCCAATTTGGACCGAGAACGCTCGGAGAGACGTATTCACGCAGTCGAGAACAGGCGCCATACTCCTAGCGAGCACTGGGAACGAACTTCACGAGCAAGTCATCTTCGACAATCTGCTTCTTGATGCCTGTCAGGTAACAAACCCAGCAATCGACCCTTTGCGGGAGCCAATCGAACTTCGAACTTATATAGGTCGAAAGCCTCGATTCGTCGAGCTTGAAGAGCTAGGCGATAGTTTGAGGCTTAATACCAAGCTTTCGCCAGCGCTTAAGCTTGAGATTCCAATTATGATAGCTCAAATGTCCTACGGAGCTATTAGTGTTGAAGCACACGAGGCGCTAGCACGTGCTGCGGTAATGCGCGGCACAACTATGGGTTCGGGAGAGGGGGGCCTCCATAAGAAGCTATACCCATATGCAGACCACATCATTGTGCAAGTTGCTAGCGGAAGGTTTGGCGTTCACCCTGCCTATCTCGAAGCTGGGGCCGCTGTTGAAATAAAGATCGGTCAAGGCGCAAAACCGGGGATTGGTGGTCACTTACCGGGAACCAAGATAACGGATGAAATATCTGAAACGCGAATGATTCCGATAGGGGCCGATGCCATAAGTCCGGCCCCGCACCACGACATCTACTCGATCGAGGACCTCGCGCAACTCGTAAACGCACTAAAGGAAGCTACACGATACAAAAAACCCGTCTTAGTTAAGATAGCTGCTGTTCACAACGTTGCTGCAATCTGCAGCGGTATCTGTCGCGCAGGGGCCGATGCGATCGTAATCGACGGATTTCGAGCGGGCACGGGTGCCACTCCTAAGGTCATTCGAGATAACGTCGGCATTCCCGTCGAACTGGCGCTTGCGAGTGTGGATCAGCGATTACGTGAAGAGGGTATACGGAATGAAACAAGCATAATTGCCAGTGGCACTATTCGGAATAGCGGCGACGTCGCAAAGGCGATAGCCCTTGGCGCTGACGCTGTGAAGATAGGCACCGCTGCCCTCATCGCGCTCGGCTGCACCGTGTGCAAGCGATGCTATACAGGTAAATGTGCTTGGGGGATAGCTACGCAAGATCCGGAACTAAGGTCGAGACTCGATCCCGTTGAAGGTGCGCAGCGTGTCTCGAACTTGCTACTGGCTTGGTCGATTGAGCTAAAAGAGATCCTAGGCGCAGCAGGAATAAACTCAATCGAAAGTCTGAGAGGAAATCGTGACAGGCTCAGGGGCTATGGTCTGGATCACACCACGTTGGAAATACTCGGTGTCCAACCGGCAGGCAGCTAGGTAAGCTCATGCGCATAGTAGCTAATTATAAGCATTACAAGGAGCTCAATGAGGAGATCTTCCAAGCGGTTCAGGCCGGCGTAGCTGAGTTGACGCTTGAGGACGTAAACGGCCAAAGGTTTATTGCTGACTGCCTCAAAGGCAAGCTCAACATCGACATCTATGGCACCCCTGGAAACGATTTGGGAATGTTTATGGATGGTCCAACGGTAACCGTCTTTGGTAACGCTCAAGACGGCGTCGGAAACACCATGAGTTCCGGGAAGATTATTATACATGGGGACGGGCGAGACATTTTGGGTCACAGTATGAGGGGGGGAAAAATCTTTGTCCGCGGCGACGTCGGCTACAGAGTCGGCATACATATGAAGACTTACAAGTCCAACGTTCCGATAATCGTTGCCGGTGGACGCGCTGGTGACTTTCTCGGAGAGTACATGGCGGGCGGCATAATCATTGTTTTGGGAATCCATAACAGGGCTAAAAAAGCCGAGATTTTAGGCGATTGGGTAGCGACAGGACAACACGGCGGCGCTATTTACGTCAGGGGCGACGTCGACGAGAGCAAGCTTGGCAACGGCGCGTCGCAATTTCGGCTGACTGCAGACGACGAAATCACTATTAAAAAAGTTCTCAAAGAGTACTGCCAGGTTTTTGGCCTTGACCTCGAGGGCCTTCTTGACGCTGAATTCACAAAGATCGCCCCTCTTTCTCATAGGCCATATGCCGCATTATATACTTGTGAATAAGTTGCGGAGGCGAGATGGACCTTCTCTCATACAAAGACTTGAAACGGAAAGTCTGGGACACGGAAAAATGCTGCGGATGCGGAGCATGTGTTGGCGTATGCCCGACAGAAGCCCTTTATTTTGACGACGATCCTGGCCATCCTAAGTCGAACGATTACTGCAAGGTGACGCGTGATGATGTTCCTTGCGCGGCTTGCTATTATGCTTGTCCGAGAGCTGATGAAACCTGCTCTGACGGGTTTGGTAATATCATATCGATATACGAATCAATATCCAAGATTCGTGTTGCTGACGCCCAATCAGGCGGAGTTGTCAGCTCTGTACTCGCAGCCGCTTTCGAATCGAACTCGATTGACGGCGCGATCGTGATGGGCGTGGATAAATGGAGCCAAGTATCTCAGCCCGCGTTCGTTCAAACGTCGCACGAAGTTCTTGGGGCGGCAGGATCAAGATATGTATGGGCACCTATTTTGAAGGCACTCAGAGAAGCCATAGCAGACAGACAGCTGCACAAGATTGCTATAGTCGGGACGCCTTGCGTTACTAGTGCGGTCAGAAGGATTCGGCAATCGAACGTCGACGTCTTGTCAATATACAAAAACGCAATTCGAGTTTCGCTCGGGCTGTTTTGCACAGAAATATTTACGGATAGTCTTCTCGAAGAGTTGCGAATTAGCCACGGAATCAAGCCCTGGGAGATAAGCAGTTTCGATGTCAAAGGAAAGTTCATCGTAAAACTGAAAGATCAAACTACGCTCAAGTTGCCCCTAAAAGGCTTACGCACGTCAAAGAGACCTGGGTGCGAGCACTGCGTGGACTTTACGAGCGAAGACGCCGATTTGTCGTTTGGAAGCGTTGGCGCCTCGCCTGGACACACGGTTGTAATTGTGCGAACCGATGTTGGGGAAGGTTTTTTGAAACTAGCACAGCGTCTTGGATACATAGAACTTAGTTCGGGCGTCGATATTGCCGCCATAGCAAATATTGGGGCAAAAAAGAAGGGCCTACCAGTCGAAAAGGCAATGTCGCTCCTTAAAGAACACGCTAACAGCGCGCCATCATTTAGCAGAAAGACTGAATGATTGGTTCTAGATACTCTTTTCCGCGCTTTTGTCCTTCAATCGTTCGATGTTCGTCTATTAGGAGCCCGTCATATCCTATTTTGTTTAGTGCCTCAATGACAGCTCGCCACGGAACCGATCCTTGCCCAACAACCGCGTGCATTTCTCGAAACCCATCATTATCGTGGATGTGCACGTGTTTGATTCGCGCGCCGAACTTATGAATCATTTGTGGTGTAGGAACATCGGTGGTGTTGCAGTGGCCTACATCTAAGGCCACCTGCAAGAACCTTGATCTCAGTTCGTCGACGATTTCTACAAGAGCATCGCCAGTCCAGGTTTCTTTAAAAGCGGGCGGGAACCGCGGCATATTTTCTATGCAGACGAGAATTTTTTCGGCCTCTGCTTTCTCACATATGCGTAAAAAAGAGTCGCGTTGATTTTCCTTTGAAATTCGCTCGAATTTTTGCAAGCTTCTTGGGTGGCTGACGATACCAGGGTGAACCACGACTAATTCGCAGCCGAGTTCGCGTGCGTACGTGATCGAGTTGAGTATTTCGTTGAGCGACGCCTTGCGAAGCTTGGGATTAATGCTAGCAAGATTTACGCTGCAGAAAGGTGCGTGCATCGTATACGTGAGATCGTAGCTCCGCTTAAGCTCAGAGAGCAGGCTCACGTTGGGTGTGCTATAGTGGACGTGGGGAAACTCAGAAACTAGCTCGATAGCATTGAAGGTCGCAGCGGCGCTTACGATAAATTCTTTAACGTCAAGCTCAATCGCTGAAGAGACACCATATAGCATTGTTAGGCTCCGATTGGGGGCGCGATGACGTCGACTTCTGATCTATTCGACCGATTGTGTTCACTTCTCGTACTCTTTTTTAAGTGCTTCAAGAGCCTCGATGACGATTCCCACGTAAAGGCTTGTATCTATGCCATAGTAATCGCGGACTTTTGCGGCGTCTTCGTTGTCGAGTTGCAACCGTTCGATCCGTTCAAGGGTTTTCTCGGCAGTTTCTAAAACCCATCTGTTTCGTGTTTCGGAATCGACAACGTTGATGAATTCAGGGCGTATGGATACCTTGACCGGACCGTCGTTAGTGCGAAATACGTTCAGTTTGCCTACGACAGCCACGAACGCAGGCACTTCTATTGCGCTCAACTGGGTGACTGCCTGTTGTTGGTACTGTCCGGCGTATACGGGAAAAACGCCTGTCGGATCGGCCAGTCGAGCGCGCCAGTAGTCAGAATCAACGCCAACGTTTTCCTTTTCTGTAAGTGCACCGACGACAAAAACCCGATTACATTTGGCGCCTGTCGGGGTCAAAAGATACTGTGGCGCGTAGGTATCTTCGTGTTCCTTGTAAACGAGCGTCGACTCATTGAGCTCTTTCGCATAGAGGCGTCGTGCTACCTCCCGTTGTCTCAATGACATTAAAGTCTCCCCTGCGCCCTCTTGAGGACAGCATCAATGTCATCCTCGTCCATCTTAGGCAGCTCTTCAAAATCTGTTATCAGCAGCCATCGCGGGGTTTTGTTGCCGCGGACCTTATAGTAGCGTCCGATGACGACGGCCTTCATCGCGTCTGCCGCGACGTTTTGATCGAGTGCTTCCATAGCCATTTCTTTAGCTGCCTCCAGCGTGATTCCAGTCAATCTTTCCGTCATCTCTCGATTAAAGAGCACATCTGACACGATCTCGCCGTTATCGAGCACACCCTTGACGCGCAAATCGTAAACTCCACTTACTTCGCCGTGCTCTGCGCAGTGCCCCTTAACGACGACTCGATTGCACTCCGGACATCTTTTTACTAATCCCGAGCCGGACTGCACATCAATAATTGCACCAGAGATCTCCTCTTCTGCGCGACCGACTGCTACCTCTTCATCGAGCGGTGCAATTTCGGATGCTTTGTTCAAGCTAACGCTGAAACGCCCCTGCCACGATTTTGTGACCACGTTACGTATCGAGTAGCTTTGTCCGTCCCTGAGAATAGGTAAGTTCGCATTTGACCAGCTTGTAAACTTGATGGTTCCCGTCTCGTCGCCGAGGAGGCCGACTTGTGCTATTGATGGTGAATTGGGCTCCCATAGCTGAACGACTCGCACGCGGAGGTTGATCCATATATCTTCGGTATTTATGTCTGCGATTTTTGCGTAGATTACCTCAGTTTCGGAAGCAACGCCTTCTTTGGGATGGAGTTTAGCAAAATAAGAAACCACGCTCCTTCTTGCTTCTTCGATTGGCACTTTAAAATCGTAAACGAGGCTGTTCAGTCGCTGTTCAATGTCGCTAGTGGGAACTGTGACACCTTGTTCCAAAAAACGAGCACGAATATCTTCTGCTAGCTCCCTCAAGTCCATTTCTTCCCCTCTAGCCTTTGGTTTTCTAGTTTGAAAGGCAGCAATATGTTGTGCGAGATTGATATAAAGCTTTCTCGCGTGCCAGAAAAGTGTTTAATAATAAGGCTGGAGTGGGGGTTGTAAGCCTCCTTCTGTTTCAAGTGGCATTCATCTAAGCGCTTAACCTGGGTGTCGTCTGGACTGCTCATTCACCCTTTTTAGCTTGCACCTGTGAGGATTCGCCGTTCCATCGTAACTCCTGCTCTCGTCGGTTCTTCACCTCATACTCATATTTGCAGGGACGTACCGTTTCTGTGCCAGAGCCATGACTCTCGCCATGCGCGTTTCCCCGCTCACACGTCCAGAGGGTGGGAGGACTTTCCTCAGCGAGTTCCACCGGCAGCCACTCATCCCCTCTCCTCTGTGTATCTCGAAGGCAAACGTAATATAACTATTCACTAACATGTGAAGCATGGATTTGGATGAAGCGCGCGTGGGTATGCGTCTCGCACGCCAAGCCATCGAGATCGCGGTAAACTCCGGGGAACGGATAGAAGCGCCGGAAGGCCTTCCCGCCATTTTTGAGGAACTCGGCGGCGTTTTTGTAACCCTACATTCAGGCGTCCTGAGGGGCTGTGTTGGGTACCCCTACCCAACTACGACAATCAAGGAAGCGCTGATCGACTCGGCAATCAGCGCGGCCTTACACGATTATCGATTTCCTCCCGTGCGGGCAGACGAGTTACCACGGATCACGATGGAGATCACGTTCCTGTCGAAACCGGTACGGATTTTAGGCCCCTCTGACATAGTGATCGGCAAGCACGGCATTATTGTAAAGAAAGGGTTGCAGCAAGGATTGCTTTTGCCTCAAGTTGCGACAGATTATGGCTGGACGGCCCAGGAGTTTTTGGATCAAACATACGTCAAGGCAGGCCTGACTCCGCGAGGCGACAGCGCAGAAATATTTGTGTTTGAGGGCCAGGTCTTTTCCGAGCTTCGTCCCGGTGGCGAGGTGGTTGAGCGCTGTCTTGAGTGACGGACGATGAGCGCCACAGTCATCCGAAATGCAAAAGTCTTTCACAAGAGTCACATCGTTGTCCGTGATGTACTCATCGACAGCGGCACAATTACAAAGATCGGACACATCCGCTCCGGAGATCAAGCGATAGATGCACGTGGCCGATTGCTTCTGCCAGGTGCAATCGATGCGCACGTTCATTTTCGCGATTTGGGCGAAGCGTACAAGGAGGATTGGTATTCCGGTTCGTGCGCGGCCGCTGCAGGGGGCGTTACCACCGTTATAGACCAACCAAACACGAAACCGGCCACGTGTGATGATAGATCCTATTTCGCGAAGCAGCGCGCGGCCCGAAAATCCGTTGTTGATTATGGTATCAACGCGGCTATCGACAGGCTGGAGCAGCTCGAAGACGTTTGGCGACTCGGGGCCACGGCTTTTGGGGAGGCATTCATTCAACACGAGTCGCGTGAGGGCTTACGTTGCGCGCTGCAAACTATCAAGCGCCTTGATGCCATCTTGTGCGTCCATGCGGAAACACGTGCTGACGAAAACATGAGTGAAGCGGCAGGGATCAGAACGGTTTTCCAATGTAATAGGGGGGTAGGGGCCAAAATACACGTCAGCCATCTAAGCACAGCGGCAGGGCTGGATTTAGTGAGGGCCTCAGATCAGGACGTCACCTGTGAAGTGACTCCACATCACCTTTTTCTCTCCGAGCTCGATAACAAAAGACTTGGCCCGTTTGGGACAATGAACCCGCCGCTTAGAAGCCGGTATGACGTCGGTCAGCTGTGGTCGCACCTCGATCATGTTGATATGGTCGCAAGCGACCATGCGCCCCATTCAACTGCAGATAAAAAAATCCCAAACGCGCCTCCCGGGGTTCCAGGAGTTCAAACTCTGCTTCCGTTGCTGCTCTCAAAGCTGGATCAGATTGGTCTCGGACGTCTTGTTGACTTGGTGTCCACGGCTCCGGCAGATAGATTCAATTTAAGGAGCAAAGGAGCAATAGCCGAGGGATTTGACGCAGATCTCATACTCGTTGATCTCAAGGACAAGAAACCGATAACGCCGAGCTTGATGATCAGCAAGTGTGGTTGGACCCCTTTTGAAGGCTTTGAAGGCGTCTTCCCATCGCTCACGATGGTGCGCGGCGAAGTTGTTTTCAACGAGGGGTCTATTACAGCGAAGAAGGGGTGGGGCAGGCAAGTTTGTGGAGCTGGTCGGAGCGAACCCGTCTAGCCTTCTGCATGGCGGCCACAGAGAGACGCTACTGAGCCACGCGTTCCAGTAGTCACCTGCACGACTTTCATATCAACAGAAACAGCTCTTGCGCGACTAGTTACTGGGCAATCAAATGATCCCTAGACTGGTTAGCCTTTCAGGAAGGTATACGTCGGTAACGTAGTCTAGGCCCCTACTTGCAAACGCTTGTTGCTCAGACTTCTTCTTCAATTCAAGCTGAAGGTTGATCTCGTCCTTCCAGAAATCAGTAGCAAAACGCGGATCGGTGAGCTCTGATTGGAGTGCTCGCACGTCCTGATCAGATAGCTTATCGGTCGGCAAGTCGTAGTTGACGATGTCGCTCGGGCGTACGCCGATGAATTGTGCTGCTGGAGTTGCCATGTATTCAGACATATGTGCACTCTTTATCGACCCATACGCGACGGAGGCGAATATTCGGTAGGACCACGGATCCCCGTCTGTAAAAACGACGACTGGCAGCTTTAGCCGCTCGTTCATCCTTTTTAAAAGCCGCCGTGTACTTCGTGCTGGCTGGCCTTTCAGGTGCACGATAATTGCATCGTGATCTGTGTCGAATCCGTTTTCAATAAGTCTGTCGCGCATACCGCCGGTTTCGATAGCGATGATAAACTTAGCGTCGTGCTCGACGAAATCTAGGTTGTCGACGTTGTAAGGGATCTGATATCCCCCCTCCCCAACGTCATCTATGCAATGGATAACTCGTTCCGATACTTTTCCGCGTCTTTCAACGTTTTCTTTAATTCGAATGGGGCCGAAAATTGTAGCGCCATTCTCTTCAGGCCGAACGTGAAAGTTCTCGCGTTGGAGTTCAGTTATGATTTCAAGATCCTCGATCATTCTGTCTGACTCGGGCTGCTCTCTGAACTTTGCTAGTTTCCAGCCTTCGGAAATATAGTAAAGCTCTCTGAGTGTCGATGAGCGGTTCTCCTCGAGCTGTTTATTGAGAAATTCAATCGTATAACTCGACTTGAGGAGGCTATAGGCGCCTCTCACAGTCTTGCAGCTCCTGGCACTCTCCCGTTCACCATAAACCCAAACCTCTGATTCTTCGTTAAATGCGATATTCGATTTCGTTCTTGTTGGAATCAGAAGCTGCGGAATTTGTTCTTTGGCAAACTGCTCGTAGATGGTGTTGATGATTTGCAGGAGCCTTTGCTTGGTTAAACTATCCTTCTCCTTTTTTGCTTTCAATAGCTCTTCTTCAACGCTCATGCTTTGCCTCACTCACTAGCTCGCTTCTTAGGTAGCGCATCGGCTCCTGTAACCATCTCTGCAAGTATCCCTTCAACGAGAGGATTGGCGCCCGGGGACTGCTCGGACTTAACGGTGTATCTGACTTTTTTTTCTGCATTAGGCTTGATTGATACCTTCCAAATGTTGTCGAATTGGCCGTCAAAACTTGATACTCTTGGCTTAGGAGTTGGATCTTCGATCTCTACGGCAGAGGCCTGGTGCAGCATAAACTCTTTTTGGCTCTCAGAAAAGTTCTTGATGCGGATCGTCACGATCGACGTGTTGTCGCTCTGTTCGGCAGTCTTTTGCACGAGGACATTCCCCATAATCTTAGCAACAATGGGTTGTATATCCGGTTGCGGCCCGCCCATTACCTCGGATACCTTCTCAGCAAGCTTGGGAAGGACCTTTTCTATTATTTCTTCTTTCTCTTTTCGCTTCGCCAGTATCTTTTGCTTCGCCAAGTAGTTCTTGAGCCCGCGCGCCACGTCTCGGACCGCAAGTTCTATCTCGTCCACTATCTCGGGGATATCCGCGATAGCTTCTTTTGACTCGGAAGTGAAAGGAACATTCGTTGACGCGACGTGTGTGAGAATGACGACTGGGCCTTGGGGAATGCCGCTCCCCCCTGGTTGCAGCAGTTCATAGTTCCTCCAGTTGATCTTTTCTACGGCGTGAGTACTCGCGCACCCACCTTGTTGATACAGTAAAGGAACCCGATTCGCGAATCGCAGGATGTCCGTCTTTTCTTCCTTTGGCAAACTCCCTCCGTAGGCAATGCCCGCTTCGACGATGAATGGGTTGCCTGTGTGCACAGAGGCGTCGCGCGTGGTCGTCGCGATAAAATCAACGTCGTATTCCTTTTCCAGCCCCTTTCTGATCAGCTCTTCTGTTATAGGGGAAAGGCACTCTGTGGAAGGCGCGATGATTTTGACGGTCTTGAACGCTTCGAGCAAGCGCTTTGCCTGATCGCGTGAGAGATCACCGGGGTTTACGTCGGGATCGATTCCAGCTTTTGCGCATATCTCTTTCGCGGTTTTGTGTCCGATGCGGGCAAACTCGTTTGTCAAGAATGAGGTCAGTCGCCCCCTCTCCGTGTACCGCAGCATTTTGATTAGCGTGCCGAGTTCAATGCCTTCAGGATGTGGCAGTATTTCACAGGGTTCGACCGGCAAGACTTCTGTCACACGCTCAAACACTTGAGTGTCTCCTGTCGGTTCAATCAACGTCAGTCGGGCGTGTGGATTGACTATTGCAGTCGATTTTGCATAGCCATATATCGATTGTTTGCGAGCGCGGACGTATGTACCTTCCATCTCGACTTCAATTCTGGTTCCGTGAGGTCTGTCCCACGGCACAATTTTCTCCATCAATATTTCGGGTTCGTTCGTTTTCGTGTTGATAACAAGCTCGTAGTAATGGGCTTCTTTGTTCTTTCCCGTTTTGGAGTATACTGCCGTAGGCCGCCCAGATGTCAGCTGCGCATACAAGACGACCGCCGAGATTCCTATGCCTTGCTGCCCTCTGCTCTGTTTCAGGGCGTGAAATCGAGAGCCATAAAGGAGCTTTCCGAAAACTCGCGGTATCTGTTCTTTCACGATGCCAGGGCCGTTATCTTCTACGATGAGCCGATAGGTATCTTTGTCTACCTTATGAACTTCAATTAGAATATCCGGAAGTACGCCGCTCTCTTCGCAGGCATCGAGTGCGTTATCGACCGCTTCCTTGACACTTGTTATGAGGCTTCGCGTCGATGAGTCGAAACCGAGGATCTGACGGTTTTTCTCAAAGAATTCTGCTATGCTAATCTCGCGTTGTTTTTGGGCAAGCTTCTCGGCAATGTTTTCAGCCATCAGGTGTTCTCCCTATCACAGTTCAGCGCCAACGATCGTGTGAGTTGTAGTGACTCCTTTGATATCTCGTATGTTATCAACCGAATTATTCAATGCTGTCAGTCCTTCGACTTCGATGATGACTACAAAGTCATATTCTCCAAAAACATGATATACTTCTCGTATACCGCCTAACGCTAAAAGCGTTCGGTAAACATATCGTTCTTCACCCGGAACGACGTTGACCATTGTAACTCCGACAACCACGATAATCACCTACTGTATAAAAGCGAAAAGCATATTTAGAAATTGCGATAGCTCATTGCAAGTTTCTCGACAAGGCCGATCTGCTCGAATCTCAGTAGGACTACTCAATCGCTGCCTCTTAGAGTTAATTTTAGTGTAGCGCTTGGCTTTGCGTGTCTCTTCCGGTCCGGAACTAAGTTGCGTGTGTTCGACTCAATAGATTCGGTAATATCGGTCCAATCCTTCGCGAAGAAAACAAGCGCGCACGCAGAGATTAGTAAATTAGAAATACGTCAAAACTATACTGAATCAAAGAAGCGGAGGTAGCCAAGTGGTCAACGGCGGTGGGCTCAAGATCCACTCTCAAAGGAGTTCGCGGGTTCGAATCCCTCCCTCCGCATCGTGAACCGCCAGCATCTTTATTCTTGTTGCGATTCTAATCCTCGGCACGTCTAGTGACGTTATTTGGTCAAAGGCGCTGCTTGCTTGGAGAAAGGCATAGACCCGGGCACGGAAGTGGTACAGGCTTCATGAGGTATATCTATAATAGTGGGAAGGTCAATTACACTTGTGCCAATGATGTACAATGACTGCCGAGCGTCAAAGACGCAATGATGATCCCTATGAGTTCTGAGGCACTAGATTAGCAATTGGCTGAACCGCCGAAAAACCGCTTTTTTGTACTTCGTGGTTCGACAGGAAAAAACATCCACTGAGTGTTAGTGGTTGCGGGTCATTTATGAAAAAGAAAATCAAAGGCATAGCTCGTGACGCATTGAAGTTTGTCCTCGAAGTGAGCGCGTCCTCGCACCCAAAAGAATTCGCTGGGATGTTATACGAGACGGATGGGATTATCACAGACATAGACGTTCCTATTACTCAGTCTTCGAATGTGAGCGCCGTCATGAATCTGTTTATGCTACCTGTCAGCACACATACTGTCGGATCTGTGCACAGCCACCCCTCAGGAGCGCTCCAGCCCTCGGATGCAGATATTCGACTGTTCATGCAAAGCGGAAACTGCCATATTATTGTCGGCTACCCTTATGATACTACGAGCTGGGCTTGCTACGACAGAATCGGCGACAGGAGAAAACTTGACGTGCTAGACATTGAAATTGAGGAGAGTGCCGTGTATAAAGACATACAGGAAACTTTCGGTGCCGAAGATGATTAGAATACTCGCAACAGGTACGTTTGATATTTTGCATCCAGGCCATATCTTGTATCTAAAGAAAGCAAAGGAGCTGGGCGACGAATTATTTGTAATAGTGTCCCGCGATACCATGGTCCAGCACAAATCAAAACCAGTAATCCCCGAACGGCAACGGCTGCAAGTGGTCAGGGCCTTGGGGGTGGTCGATCACGCTGAACTTGGAAGCGAGCACGACATGTTCGAGCCCTTGATGACTATAAAGCCAGACATTGTAGCTCTTGGCTTCGATCAGTACTTTGACGAGAAGGAACTCCAAGAAGATCTTGAAAAAAGGCACATTCCGTCCAGAGTTATCCGGCTGCCGTTTCAAGACACCGGAGAGCTATCGGGCACCGAAAACATCATTCACGAAATCATTAAGCGTCGGGTGAAGTGCTAGGCCTGTTCTCGAGTGAAGCTTCTATCCTGCAGATGCCCCTTTCTATATTTTGACGGCTCGTGGCGTACGACAAACGTACGTAACCCTCTCCGTTTGGTCCGAAGGCTGAGCCAGGCGTAACAGCGACAAGAGCTTCCTGTAACAGTTTTTCAGTCACCTCAACAGAACTGCCGAACTGCGAGACGTTCGCGAACGCGTAAAATGCGCCTCTTGGGCGTGCGCATTGTATCCCCATTTTGTAAAGTCCGTCGATCATAAGGTTTCGCCGCTTTTCAAACTCCGCCACCATCGCACGCACCGCGCCTTGGTCACTTCTCAGGGCCTCAACGCCAGCCCTTTGAACAAAAGACGTCGCGTTGCTTACTGAATGTTGTTGGATCTTAAGCATGCCTTGAAGGATTGGTGCCGGTGCAGTCGCGTAACCGAGCCTCCAGCCCGTCATAGCATAGGCCTTTGAGAATCCGTTGATCGTAATTGTCCTGCCAGGTATTAGACTGCCTATGCTGTGATGCTTAGCCCCATAAATGATTTTTTCGTAGACTTCGTCTGACAGCACAAAGACACCGTAGTCTTCAGCCGTCTCAGCTACGGTCTTTATCGCATTTTTGCCGTAAACGGCTCCGGTAGGGTTGCACGGGCTATTTAGAATAAGGAGCTTAGTATCTCTCGTTATGTAGCTATGTAAGTCAACTGGCACATAGCCATCCTGTTCTGAAACAGGGACCATGACGGGCTTCCCACCAGCGAACTTAACGATTGCTTCGTAGGAAACCCACGCAGGATCAAGTAATAAAACCTCATCTCCTTCTTCGATGAGTGTGCAGATCGCTTCAAATATCGCTTGCTTGGCGCCAGGTGTTACGAGCACATCGGCCGGACTGACGTCGAGGTTATTCTCATTTTTTAATTTCTCTGCTATCGCTTCTCGAAGTTCGGGAATTCCGCTACCTTGCGTATAGTGCGTCTCACCACGATCGAGGGCCGTTTTTGCCGCTTTTCTTATGTTCTCCGGGGTTTCAAAATCAGGTTCACCGAGACTGAAACCAATAATATCTCGCCCTTCACTTTTGAGCTTGGCTGCCATGTCCGCAATCTTCATCGTGGCGGACTCGGGTATGCGTTGGACTCTTGAGGCAATGACCCGATTTGGGTTCATCAGAGTCTCTTGCAAAGCTTTACAGCGGCTTCCACAGCTCTTTTTGCATAGTCTACGCGTTCGTGTGCTTCAAGGCGGGACATTCTTGGACCCGATATTCCCAAGGTGATCGGCTTGTTGTGCTCAAGGGCTAGATCGACAATCTTTCGCGTCGCGTGCTGAGCGACGATTTCGTCGTGCGCGGTCGCTCCTTCGATCACGCAGCCGATTGTAACCACTGCGTCTACCTCATCGTCTGTGGCCAAACTTTTGACTGCTAAGGGCATGTCAAATACTCCAGGAACCAAAATGGTTTTCACGACATCAGCGTCTAGGAATGCCGCGTGTTCTTTAGCAAGAATCTCCATTTGGTATGTAATGTCCCGATTAAATTCAGCCACGACGAATCCAAGCCTTATATGCGCTTCATTTTTCTGTTCCATAATAATACTCCTTTGAGCAGCGCTCTAAAAATTCACTGGTTCTATGTCAGCAAAACCCTCTCTCTTGCCTTTACCGGCTTCTTCAGTCAAGCGATGGTTCAACAACTTATACACGTTCTGGGCGTGTTCGCGCGTTCGTGCATCAGCTAGCCGCGCCAGCTCTTTGTCGCTCGCTGCTTCATCCTCATAAACGAATACCTCTATGATGTGTCTATTTGTCATTAGCTGCGCCCTTATGAGGCCCGTCGATGCTTCGTGTGCACACTGTTTGTCGATGGCGGCTGATCCAGGCATACCGAGTGCCATCACAATGTCACACCCCGATTCTTCTATGAGCTTTTTTGACGCGACTGGTAGATCTTTGATGCCTGGCACAGTATACCGATGAATCGTGCCTGGTACCCAGCGGCGCAGTTCGTCTATCGCCGCTTTAGCCATGTCGTATCTAGCAAAAGTGGTGTCGGCTATTCCTATTTTCATGCGTAGCACTCCTACATTCAGATGAGCCTAGCGTATCACGATCCTTCGAGAACACAATCGGCCGCGAGTGTTCCTGCCCCCATCGCATCAACAATGCCGTTCTCCAGTAATATTAGCTCGAGCTTCTCTATTACCTGCAATATGTCGCCTTTGCTGAGATTGCCCATGTTGCCTATTCGGAAGATATGGCCTTTTAGCCGTTCTTGGCCGCCGGCGATGACGATGCCTCGACGCTCCATCGCCTCCTTCAGTGCCATAAATTCTAGTTTAGGGGGGACTTTGATCGCCGTAACTGTATTCGAATACGCGCTTGAAGGGCCGAGCTTTGGAAATAGCTCCAAGCCCATAGCCTGAACGGCTGTGCGAATCGATTCTGCATAAACGCTATACCGATCGATGCGTGCCTCAAGTCCCTCAACTTCCAACAGTTTAAGAGCCTCTTCAAGCGCGAAGAACAGCGGCATGGCTGGCGTATAAGGAGTCTGGCCTTTTTCGGCTGCTTCCCTGTGTGCGAGAAGGTCGGCGTAGTACGGTCTTTTCTCCGCGGTTTTGATGACGTCCCACGCCCGATCACTCACTGAGATCATTGAAAGGCCTGGCGGCAAGCCGAGGCATTTCTGAGAGCCTGTAAATGCTATGTCGACACCCCATCTGTCTATGGGGGCTTGAATGCCACCGATGGACGATACTCCATCCATAATCAGCAGAGCGTCTCGTTTTCGGCATAGAGCGCCTATCTGTTGAACATCATTCGTCATGCCTGTGGAGGTTTCATTATGGACAAGGGTGACCGCATCTGCTCCAGTTTCGAGTGCCTGCTTGACTTGTTCAACCTCGATCGACGTCCCCCAATCAGCAATGACCGCCATTGAGCTGCCGTAAAGTGCGGTCAGCGATTTCAGTCGTTCTCCGAACTTGCCGTTTTCCAGCGCGATGTATCTTTTGTCTGTCCCGAGGTTTCCGACAGCTGCTTCCATAGCACACGTCCCAGATCCATTCAGGATAAGGACGTCGCTTTCTGTCTTGAAAACGCCGCGGAGTTTTTCTCGACTCTCGTCCAAGAGCCTTCTGAACTCAGGCCCCCTGTGATTGATCATCGGTTTTGACAAAGCACGCAGCACTTGAGGCGCTACCGGAACGGGCCCAGGGAGCATTATCAACGCGGTCTCAGTCGTATTGTCCATAAACGCATCTCTCCTTCACGTTATGTGCGCAAACAGCAATTGGTCTTCGTGTTAAATCGCAGCACTCTGTATTTAGAGTTTTTTCGTACTATTCTAAGCCTCGCTACTTCCCCGTCTTTCTCCCATTTCGTCTCTTCTCTTACATCACGCGAGCACTAAAAAGCTACAATGGGTTGCACACGCACTCACGACAAAAAACGAGCGGCTTTCGCATAAGTGCTCTGCCTTCATTCAGAAAGAGTTTTACAGTGCTGGGACAACTACACCGCAATGCATTACCCCGATGTGGCAATATTGGTGGGCTCCACCTCTGATATGCACGTGGCAGAAAAAGCGATAGAGACACTCGAGGACGCGGGCGTTGCGTATGACTTGGAGGTTATCTCCGCGCATCGAGAGCCAACGCGCCTCGATGAATATCTTAAAAAAGCTCATGCTAAGGTTTATATTGCTATCGCAGGCCTATCTGCAGCTCTTCCAGGAATTATCGCGTCAAAGACGAACGCCCCAGTGATTGGTGTCCCTGTAAGCACCAAGCTCAGCGGTCTGGATGCGCTGCTCTCCATAGTGCAAATGCCTGCAGGAGTTCCAGTCGCGTCGGTCGGAATAGATAGCGGGAAAAACGCTGCGTTGTTTGCCCTAAGAATCCTGCAAGCAAATAACAGTGCGAAAGAATAAGTCCGCACTTCGCAACGACACCGGCCTAGCTCTTGTCGTTACTTAACGCCGCTTTTGCTATTTTTATCGCACAAAGATCTCCGCACATGGAGCAAGCATCGGTCTGTCGGTTTCGGCAGTTAAATTTCGCCCTGGCTAGATCGGGATCGACTGAAAGCCGGAATTGTTTTTCCCAGTCCAGGCTGGCCCGTGATTTGGCCATCTCTTCGTCCAGCTTGTGCGCGCGGGGCATTCCTTTTGCTAGGTCGGCAACGTGAGCGGCTATCTTTGTGACGATCGCTCCTTGCTTGATGTCCTCTGGTGTCGGCAACCCGAGGTGTTCTGACGGTGTTGTCATACACAAGAAATCGGCACCAAACATTCCGGCAAGAGCACCCCCAATTGCTCCTGTTATGTGGTCATACCCCGGCGCTATGTCTGTGACGAGTGGTCCTAGTAGGTAGAGTGGCGCACCGCCGGTCAACGATTTCATCGCTTTGACGTTGGTCTCGATTTCGTTAAGTGGGACGTGACCAGGTCCTTCGACGAAGGCCTGAACGCCGCTTTCGCGAGCCCGCTGTGTGAGCTCTCCGAGCTGTATATATTCCATGAATTTAGGACGGTCGCTTGCGTCGTGCAAGCATCCCGACCTCATGCCGTCACCGAGGCTGATTACGAAGTCATACTCGTGTGCGAGTTCAAGGAGATAGTCATACTCAACGTAGAAGGGGTTGTCTTCGCTGTTGTGCACCATCCACGCAATGGTGAAAGCGCCGCCTCTGCTGACGACTCCCATAATTCTTTCGCTCTTCTTCAATACTTCGAGGGATTTCAAATTGACCCCCGCGTGGATGGTCATAAAATCAATGCCGTCTTGGGCGTGCTTGCGAACCGTGTCGAACATGTCGTCTGTCGTCATTGAAACAACAGCGTCTCGCCGCATTGCTGCCTGATATATTGGCACAGTGCCAATCGGAGCTTCGATCTCTCGTAGGATTTGTCGCCGAATATTATCTAAATCTCCGCCTGTAGACAGATCCATGACAGTATCTGCACCGTATTTCAGTGCTATTCTTGCCTTTGCGAGCTCTTCGCTTTTGTCGATATGGTCTATTGATGTGCCAATATTGGCGTTCACTTTTGCACGCAACGCTTCGCCTATGCCGATCGGCTCAATATCGTGGGTTGCGTTCTTAGGTATAACGCAGCGTCCACCAGCAATAAGACGCCTAAGTTTATCGCTTGATATGCCCTCTGATTTGGCAGCGTTTCTTATGTCGTCGTTTAACCCTTTTTTTGCTTCTGTTAGTAGCGTCATGGTGCTAGTTTGATTACGGGTCCGCTCACACCTCGTTAAGTGATTACGCTCTTGTTGCTTAAAAATGTGAGCAGTGCTGGCATCGTGTAGATCGAGCCTAAGCTTTATCATACTGAGCGCCATAATGCATAGAAGTGCGTGTGGACACCTTTTCGCGACCTTATGAGAGCAACACCTTCTGGTTAATTGCAAAGAAAAATGCTGTTGTTGATCTAGGGTCCGTAGTTACAGCAAAACAGCTGCCGTTGGATGAAGCGTGTTGCATTATTTTGACTCACTTGCACTATGATCACACGGCGGCCTTAGATCAGTTGAAACTTCCTGATAAGACAGTCATTATGATGCACGAGGCCGATGCAAAAGAAATCGGCACGAGCGCTTCCGCGGCACATTTTTTTGGCGCACGTGCGCCTAAGTTTCGCGTCGATATTGTGCTTACGGACGGCGCAAAAATTGATCTCGGTGATTCGACGCTGCGCGTGATCCACACTCCTGGACACACGCCTGGAAGCATCTGCCTTTACGAAGCCCAATCGAAAAGTCTTTTTTCCGGAGACACAGTTTTTCCGTACGGTAGCGTCGGTCGTACTGATCTGCCTGGCGGAAGCTCGCGTGATCTGATACGCTCGATCTCGCGGTTGGTGAAGCTGGACGTCAGCGTGCTATACCCTGGTCACGGGGGGGTAACTTCAAACAACGTAAATGAACAGATCAAACAGTCTCTTGAGCTCGCCAAAGCAACGGAAGGTCCAGAATAATGTTGCTAGCGGCGTGTACGTCTTAGTTCTGTCGTTAGCCCGTGCCAAACGTGTGACGGTCGGAAAGCTCCGGACGATCCAATTTGCGCCAGGTTTCTACGCTTACGTAGGGTCAGCGTTGGGGCCGGGCGGTTTCAAACGCGTTGCACGCCACTTGGATGTGTCTACAGGGCGCAACAAGACACATAAGTGGCACATCGATCACCTCTCAGCCGTTGCAGAGATAATCGGGATAAGCGAAATCACAACCGGCGACCGAATCGAATGTGAAGTGGCGCGCAACTTGGCGCTAAACCCGGTGGTGACTAGCATCACGGGTTTTGGCTCCTCAGATTGTAGGTGCAGCTCGCACCTTTTCTATGCACGGCACCTTCACGATCTTAAAAACGCGATGCAGAGGTTCCTCGACGATCAATGCCAAGAGACAAGTTGTCTGTCAGTCAACGTCGAGAAGTTGCGAGAGGGCTGTGCGAAGCCGGAGCAATCCTCCACGCATAATTTATTTAAGGCTGCGAATCGAGGTCGCGAGCAACGGAGGATGGCCTGAATGGGAATACTCACCAATACAGTTGGGAGCTACCCAACGCACATTATCGGAGAAGCGCTGAAGGCAAAGATGAACGTTCAAGATCTTATGGCCGGAAAGGATCCATTCGTCACGTCGATTGAAGCCGCAGTCGCAGATCAACTCAGAGCCGGTATCGATCTAATCTCTGATGGCCAGGTTAGAGCGGACATGGTCAGCTTATTTGCAGCGGGGATTCCTGGCATGAAAAGCGATAGGGGTCGCTCATACATAACTGGAAAAATTAGTCGGCCCCTGAGAGCTGTTACTGTAAACGACTTCATGTTGGCACGGCAGTGTGCTGGACAGGATGCTAAAATCAAAGGGATCGTGACCGGCCCTGCAACGCTCGCCGCATCCTCGTCTTTGAGTTCCGGCACGCCGTACCGGTCGAGTCTCGATCCGCGCTTGCTTGATGACTTGGCAAAAGCGCTCCGCTTTGAAGCAGAGCAGCTCGTTCGTGCTGGAGCAGATGTTTTGCAGATCGATGAACCCGTTTTGTATAATGTGGAGGTCGAAAAAGTAATGAGGTTTGTTGACGCGGCGGTCGATAATATAAAGGTCCCTGTGAAGCTTCACCCCCACGTTGCATCCTTCAAGGATTATGAGCAGCTGCTGAAGCTGGAAAACGTACAATTCATCGGCGTCGAAGCAGCGAAATTCCCCGTTTTGCTAGACAAATTGACAGGCGCTGCATTTGAAGGTCACGGAAAAAAAGTCGCCCTCGGCGTGGTCGACACTGACCGCCAAGAGGTCGAATCGGTAGAAACTGTAAAGAAGCGAATCGAGCGGGGCATAGACGTCTTTGGTGCAGATATGTGGATAAATCCCGACTGTGGGCTACGCTTTCAGAAAAGGGAAGTGGCATTTCAAAAGCTTAAGGTGATGGTTGACGCCGCAACGAGCGTCAAACGCGAGCTCAATTTATCGTAGCATCCACCACTACATGTACAATTCCCGGGGCGTAGTCCTTTACTTTGCGCACGCTGAGCAACTCAACAGATCGAGTGAGTGCTCGTGCGGCTTGCGTCACGTGAGTGCAAGGGCGCTCGCGCATTAATCCTAACGGGACGATTTCGTGGTAGTGCACGACGCCACCGGGAGCGAGAGCTTGAAATGCTTTGCAAAGATAGTCGCACGCCTCAAAATGTCCCATTAGTACTCGGTCAAATTGCTCTTTTGGGGTGACGTCAGCGCAGTTGCCCAAGATGGGTCGGACTATGCCGTCAACGTTGTTAAGCGTAATATTCTGCTGTAGGTAACCAAATGCAACTGAATTGAGTTCAATCGCGCATATCGACTGAGGATGTGCGTGCACTGCCATTGGTATGCAAAGCTGGCCGATGCCACTGAACATATCGAGGACTTTTTCGTTGCAGCCGACTTTGCTCATTCGAACTCGCTCCGCAAAGTTGCCTGCAGAGAACATGACGCGGCTTGCGTCGAGTGCGAATTTGCAATAGTTCTCCTTATGGATCGTGCTCGTTTCTGACCCTGCTATGACTTCGATGTCAGGTGTACGGAGGCTTCCGCGTACTCCTTTGTCCCACAATGCACTCTTGCAGCGTGGGTAAAGGTCCAGCAACGCCTCGCCTATCTCGTGCTTGAGGTGCTCAATTTCCGGCGGGATGTTTACTAGCACCAAGTCGCCAAGGATCTGCCACCTGCGGGGAAGCAGCTGTTTTTCGTCTTCTTCGAGTGGCGCAGGTAGCAATGGTTCAAGCAGCTGATGCCCTCTCATGGAAGGATGAACACTCCTTCTTGGGTCTTCACGACCTGTATTTCTCTACCTTGGTCGTCTTTACAAACATATGGGGGCCTTTTAACGGTAAGAGTGGCGTAAGTCTCTGGATCGAGCAGGTGGGCTTCATCGGCATCGATCGATACTAACACAGTTTGTTTCGCTTCGCTTCGAGCGCCTAAAAGTTGGGCGTTGCGCAAATCCTCTGCATTCAGAGCAGCGCTTTGGCCTGTTTCAAGGTCGACCGCGTTTGTCGTGCTTGTGGCCGAGCATATCTCATAAATGTGTTGCTTGGCCGAAATAATCGCGCCTGTCGGAAATTCAGGCAGCCTTACGACGAAGGTCACACGGTAAATGTCCTTTCCGTCGCGTCGTCCCACAAGCTTGGCCGAATCGCTAAGGTTGCCCCCCATCTCTCGAACCAAGGCGCGGACAATTCGCTTTGCGGCTTTGACTGTGCCGACGTACAGGTCTAGGCCCTCTCTTAGCTGAATGGTCTTAGCGATAAACGCCAACCTATCCGCCTTCTGTGCACGGTCATTGGTTCGTGTTGCGATTTCGAGGGCGCGCTGCCGCTCGGCCTTGTCCGGCGTCCTGTGGTCGCCGCGTATTTGAACTTTGCTTTCGTAGTAACCGCCTGAGATCCTACTGCATCTGTCGCACGAAGCCCGGTCTACGCGAACATTTACATCAAAACTCTTGTGTTGCGTATCTCCTACGTGAGGAGCGTCGACTTCGACCCGCGCACGCACCATCGTTCGCGTAACTTCATTCAAAACAACCTTGACTGTTGCTTCGTCTGCATCGATCGTCAGAGCCTCTTTGACCACACGCTCGATTGCTTTACCGAGATCGTCGTTCAGCCAGTGTCCCTTGAAAAAGTGATCGGAGCACGTCGGACACATTTTGATGGTGAGGAATTCAGGAACTGCCGCGATAGTACGGTCTTGTGCGAGACACCGCTCGCATATCCCATCCGAGGGCCCACCACAGCTGGGACAAACGCTCTTTGGAGTCAAATGATCGCCTGTGATTTAGAAAAGAACCATTTGGGCGTGCGGAATGCCGTCAATTGTGATCACACAGTGCTTATCTATGATGCCGCTGTCAATGCCGCAGGCAACAGACTGTTCGCCGACAAGATTCGCGATCGTGGCATCTTCGAGTGCCATTTTCACCTCGTGTTCATCTGCAGGACGACCCTTGAAGAAGTCTTCGTTCACCGAGAGGTGAAGCTCTCCTTCACGAAAGGTGTGTCCTATTAGTTCTGAATCGCATACAGCTACGAGGATCTCTTGGTTGACACTGTATGACTTCAAGTACATAGTCGTCAGAGTACCGACATCATCGTTTTCGAGCATTTTATTGTTGTGTAAGCCTATAGTTACGGCTGTACCTTACTGGCTCAAATATTGCCGCTTGCTGCACCAGTCGGGCTATTTCGGCTTCGACTTTGTCCTTTTCAAATCCTAGTTTCGATGCCCTCTCTACAATTGTGTCAATGTGTGCGGATCCCGCCTCACGTTCGAGTTCCCTGATGATATCCCTAATGTTTTTGATGCGCTCTTGTTGACTTTTGCTTTTTCCAACGGCTATTACGTCGAAATCTCGCTTCCCCGTTTCAGGGTCTACGCCGACCTCTTTTAGACACGCTTCGACGATTAGAATAACGCGTTTTGCGTCCTCGAGCGTCACCCACTTGCTTAGTCTCATGCGCGCGCTCGCTTCGGCAAGCCGCACTAGAGCTTCAAGCTGACGAGCGGTTATAGGGATCGGCGAGCCCTCGCCGCCTTGTTTCCTTAAGCCTACGTAGTAGTCTATGAATTGTTGCTTGGCATCTTCAGTGAGGATTGGATTTACCCTTTTCGCATACCCGATGAACTTGCGAAGCAGCTCTGCTTCAATTTCCGGACTTATGATGCTCATTGCAGCCTCTACCTCTTGATTGGGCATTCCGGAGGAGGCAAGCTCTCCAGCAAAATGCGACTGGAGTATGTGTTTCGCGATGCCCGTATCAGTGTTCTCGTTTGGTACATCGGTCAACACGAAAATCAGGTCAAAGCGAGAAAGAAGAGTGGGCTGCATGTTGATTTGCTCAGCGATTGATTCGTACGGGTCGAATCTTCCGTATCGCGGGTTCGCAGCTCCCAGCAGGGCGCAGCGGCTCTTGAGGTTTGCCATAATTCCCGCTTTTGCCACGCTGACAGTTTGCTGCTCCATCGCTTCGTGCAGAGAAGATCTATCCTCAGACCGCATCTTGTCCATTTCATCAACTGCCGCAATTCCTTGATCTGCGAGCACAAGTGCACCCGCCTCTAGAGTCCATCTGCCATCGCCAAATTCATCTTTTATCGCGGTTGCCGTTAACCCCGCTGATGTCGAACTCTTGCCACTGGCGTATATGCCTCTAGGCGCGAGCTGGACCACGTACCGCAGCAGTTGTGATTTACCTATGCCAGGATCGCCCACAAGAAGAATGTGAATATCGCCCCGTATGTGTGAGCCGTCAGGAAGCTTTTTCGGCACGCCCGAAAACAGTTGGAGCGCTATTGCCTCCTTGACGCCCTCATAGCCGAAAATTGATGGAGCTATTGATCGCACGATTGCGCGATCAATTCCTGCGGTCTTTGCAAGCTCGACTATTTTGGTTTCATCCTCGGGCGATATTTCGATGTCCCGAAATTCTTTATCTTCTACTTCTATTGAATTTGCCTCGAGAAACAAGTCGAAGGTCGTGCTTTTCACGTTTTGATACTGCCGTTGTGCAACGCGCAGTAAGCCAGTCATAACAACTCTATCACCGGGAAATACCATTCCGGCCAGCGTTGCTTCCACGTTTGCATCGAGCGTCTGCGGTTGTTCCCCTCCTTTCAAGCCTTCAGGGGACTCTTGCAGCCGAATTTTTTGGGCATCTGCGAATTTAGAATGTGTGAAATTCAACTTGAAAGGACCTTTCTTTCTGCAGACCCGGTGAGAGCATTCAGCCGGCTCTTTGAGCTTCGCATCATCTTGTTCGACGCTCGTTATGTTGCCGCAGCTCAAACATTCAAAGCCGGCTTCGGTGAGCTTTGGACGAACTTCCGTGGCTTTACGTACAAGCCCCTCGATTGAGACGAGCTTGCCGACGTGGTTACTTCTCAGGTCCCTAATCTTTGTCTTATCAGGAACGTTGACGATGCGTATTTCCGCGTCTAGTTTGCATTCGATGGGCAGATCATATTCAAGGAGCGCATCGTGCGCAGACCCTAGCACAGGCTGTGGGCTATCAATCAGTGCATCGGCCAGAGCGATGTCGAAGTTTTGTAGGGCCTGATAATCCACATCGATACTGTTCACTTCTGGGTAATCGCTCGCGAGCTTGAGTATCTGGCTCTCGTAGTATCGGACGAAGAATGTCGCCCACCGCTCCTTAAAATCACTACTCATGCAGATTAAACACTATGCAAATCATCCCACATAAATGTGAGCGAAGCACTTACGAACTAATTAAAGCTTGAAATAAGGCGTTCCGGCGATTCTGCAAATTGGCGTATTTGCGTCAGCGCGAAACCGCACGAGGACCTAATTCCCTACCTTTCGATAAACATCAGCGGATAGTCAGCGTCCTCGTCGTACTGCATCTTCACGAGCACTTTGGCTGTCCCATAGGCGACAACGAGCTGGACGTCGAGCATCTTGCCTTCAAGTTCTGCGTAGCCAAATTTGTTGATTTTCGATGCTACGCGGTCGCTGTTGATTCTGACAGTGATGTTCTCAACGTAGGGTTGTACCCGTATACTTTCTTCTATTGCTTTTTCAAGGGTCGTAATTGTGTTCAAATCAAGTGGTGCGCCGACGTATTGGTGATATAATGCACCAAGTTTTATACCTGCTTCGAAAAGCGCTTGGTCTCTCTCGTTTATCTGAAATACCTCCGGTACAACGGGTTCAGAACATACACAATTGAGAGCAGTAGGAGAATGGCGGAGATAATCGAATAACTCGTTCCGATCGAGTAGAGAAGAAGGATGACCAGGAGCAATGCGCCCACGACGGTGAGAGTAATTGTGTTTCTGACTTTCGGGTAATTGACATCGCTCACCATCAGTCCTGCGAGGACGAGAGCGACTGCCAACAAGCCGACGGGTGGAAGTCCCGCAAGAATATACAGCGCGACTATCATGCCAGCCGCAGTGATGGGCAACCCGGAGAATGCGGCTTCCTGAGGGGCGATGTTGTACCGTGCAAGTCGCAGCATCCCGCTGACTAAGTATAGGAATGATACGACGAAGATCAAAAAGAAGAGACTGCGATAGCCGACGGCGTCTCTGACCGCGTAGTACACCAGAATTGACGGTACCAACCCGAAAGAAACAAAATCTGCGAGTGAGTCGAGCTGGAAGCCGAGGCTTCCCTGTCCTCGTGTCCTGGCCAGGTAACCGTCAGCTCCGTCGGCGAGGACGCACACAAGAACAAACGCTGCGGCGATACCAATGTTGTTGGCCTCCGCCAGAAAGAGGATGGCTAGCATGCCAAACAGCAAGTTCACTATTGTGGCAACATCCTGCTCCCGGATTTCCATATCAAAAGGTAACCACATAACACCTGCCCCTATATGCCCAATCTAGCGATTGTCGTCTTTCCCGCTTTGACTCTTTGCCCTCGCGATACGACGAATGAGTAACTGCTAGGGAGTGCAACGTCGACCCGTGAGCCAAACCGAATCATGCCTATTCTCTGGCCCCTCCCGAGAATTTCATTTTGCTTGACGTAGCATACGATCCGTCTGATAACTGCACCTGAGATTTGGGTGACGACAACATTGCCAAGCCGAGTTCGTATAGTGATGCTGTTCCGCTCGTTTTTGTCCGATTCCTTGTGAAAAGCGGGGAGTCTACCTCCTTTGTGGTAACGTATGTCGACGACTTCACCATCGATAGGAGCTCTGTTGACGTGTACGTTATGGATGTTCATAAAAATGCTGAGCTGGTTGTCTTGTATCTTTAGCACTCTGCCGTCTGCGGGACTGACTACGTCGGTCGCGTTGTGGCTGTCCGATAAGCGTTCAGGATCTCTAAAAAAAAGAAGAAGGAATAATGTAGGGACCATTACGAGGAACGCGTACGGAGTGAAGAATCCCGTGAACACCGTTAGCGCGGCCCCCGCCAGAATCCAATATTCAGACCCCGTTGCTACCACGCGTCACGCCTCCTTTCAACAAATCAAATACGCCGACTACCGCGTCAAGTAATTCGGGGAGTATCAGGAACACTAAGTAAGAGATGAGCATCAGTGCAAGTAAAGATCCAAATTTTGCAATGACATCGTGCGACACGTAGAAACTGTTGGCCGGCAATCCAAACCATTGGTTACCGGTAGCTGTTAGCACAAACGCATCACGAACGATGTTTAGAATGTAGATTGTGGGGATAGAGACCATGAATGCCGCCAATTTTCTGCGCGGAGGTGCAGAAACGCAAGCTACGACCCCAAGGAACAGCGCGATGCTTTGAATGCCAGTGCAGGCGAGGATGAATTGAACCGGGGCGCCGTTAAGCGTCAACACGTTCCAATTGGCCTGTACTGCCGGCACGCCTAAAGAATTTAATAGCAAGGCAGTCTGCGCTGCAACTGCAGCTATCAAAGCGTGGCTGAGAGACGAAAATTGTGCGAAGGAAAAGTAGAATATACCACCTACTGCTGCGGCTTTCGTAATGAGCAATGTTAAGTCGTCAGCTTTCGTCCACATCACATAGCCGACGAAGCCGCAAAAAACAGCAACGAGAATACATACTAAGATGTTGAAATAATCGTCAATTGCGAGATAATTCACGGGTTGGTATGCCCAGTAGAGCGCGAAAAAAACCCAGCCGGCAGCTCCGAGCGGATATGTGAACTTACGCGGCGCAACGATTGCTATTATGAAAAGAACGAGCGCAATCCACAACAAAGGTTGTATGAAGTCCACCAAGGGCCGTATCACTCCATCAGTTCACAACGCCTTATAATAACGCTGGCATATAACTATTTTGACTCCGCTTTTCCCTGTGTTCCTCCAACCGCGGCCGGAGTTTTGTCCGTGTTAGCGTCGCAGCAACGGCCTATATATTTATCGCATTAGAGACAAAGGATTCACTCGTAAGAAGCGATGCGTAATCGGTATCTGTGATCGATATGGAATTCTGTCCAAAGTGCAAGAGTATTATGCTTCCTAATGAAGACTTCGTGACGTGTCGGACGTGTGGTTTCACCAAAGAAAAAAGTCAATTAGCTAAGCAGAAGCACATTCACGAAATTTCTCGCAATACACGGACCATGTTGGTAATCGAAGGCGATTCAGAAGCCGGCTTGCCTACAATCAAGGCGCATTGTTCTGAATGTGGCAACGACAAAGCCTACTGGTGGCTCAGACAATTGCGTTCTGCAGATGAGAGCGAAGTACGGTTCTTTCGATGTACGAAGTGCAGCAAGACGTGGCGAGAATACAACTAGTTGCAAGAGATCACGCGTACGGGCGGCGCTTACTCAAAAACGTGCAGAAACACAGTGGACTTCGTCGACCACGCTAGAGCCAACCGGATGCAACACTGAAACCGCAGTCGGCGTGCAAGGTCGACTCAAATTTTGCAAATGGATATCGAAGTCGTACTGGTGAATCCTGTTTATGAAGGTAACGTGGGCGCCGTGGCTCGCGTTATGAAGAACTTTGGTTATTCAGAGCTTACACTGATCGACCCGTGCGAGCTAGGGTCTTTCGCACGAGCAATGGCGTCTCATGCCCAGGATGTTCTCGACGCGGCGCGGCTTAAGACACTTGAAAATGTTCTAGTTGCTTCTAATTTGGTGATAGGAACCACTGGAATTGTCGGATCAAAAGCTCATCTTAGGACGCCGTACCAGCTTGCGAGGCTCGGCGTTAAGCTCTCTAAAATGCGCGGCATCGCCTCAATACTGTTTGGCGCTGAAGATCAAGGACTTTCGAACGAAGTGTTACAAGAATGCGACATTGTCGTCAACGTTGAGACAAGCACGCGATATCCAGTAATGAACATTTCGCACGCTGCTGCAGTCATATTGTACAGTATAGCTAGCGCTACGACCCCTGCTGCAAAACGAACGGTCGCAACCCACGCTGACTTAGATCGATTGCTTCAACACACAAGCGAAGTTCTCGAAGCAATCGACTTTCCGGCGCACAAACGGCGTCGCGTGCTTCTCAACCTTAAGCGCATCCACGGCAGATCAGAACTGAGCACGTCAGAGGTGAGAACGCTCAGGGGCGTCCTAAGCAAAATAGAACTCCGTATAAGACGATGAGGTCACTTGAGGTACTTTCCCACAATCGGACGAAGCTTTTCGGACACCTCGTCTGAAATGGCCTCTGTGCTCGTCACTATAGCGTCCCTGAGTGCGTGTCTGCACTGGCAAGAGCCGTTTGTTATTGGGAGGTGGGGCACCACTTCCCGGATGATTTCTTGCGTGCTGGCGGCATTTCTGTTGACGTTGTTTATGACCGTTTCAATAGTCACTTCCTCCTCGCGCCACACGTCGTAATCAGTGACTGTGGCCAACATGCTGAAGCACATCTCTGCCTCTCTCGCGAGTTTTGCTTCTGGCAGTGCCGTCATCCCTATGATATCAAAGCCCATATGCCGATATGCGTTCGATTCTGCGCGGGTCGAAAATTGCGGGCCCTCAATGCAGATGTAAGTGCCGCCTTTCTTGACACTGCATCCGACGCGTTGCGCCGCGCGATACAACTCCTGTGACAAGTCGCGACAAAATGGGTCGGCGAAGCTTATGTGCACGCAAATATCCTCAAAAAATGTATTTGATCGCAGCTTAGTCCTATCAAAAAGTTGGTCGGGGATGACCATTTCAAGCGGCTTTATTTTCTCTTTGAGGCTGCCAACCGCGGAAATTGCGATAACATTAGTGACGCCTAAGCTTTTCAGGGCGTAGATGTTCGCGCGGTAATCTATGCGGCTCGGCGAAAAACGGTGTCCTGCTCCGTGTCTGGCCAGAAAAGCGCAAGCTCTTCCTTTCACCAGTCCGACGATTATGTCGCTTGATGGAGGACCAAATGGGGTACTGATTGCCAGCGTTGTTGCATCTTCGAGGAGATCAGGACTGTAAAAACCAGTGCCGCCTACAAAAGCAATTTCAGCGTTCATTTTAGCTTCCAGCCTCCCTGACCAAGTGCTAGAATCCCTCTCCTTTGCATCTCTTTCAAGATCTCCGGCAGGCGTCCGGGTTGAGCTATGTCCAAATGAATGGGATCAATCAAGAACCAATGGTTCAGTCCCGCTTTGATTGACTTTTCGTTCCACACCTCTTTTCGCTCTGTGGCCATAAGCTTCGTTATCAAGTCAATCATATCTTCGATGAAATTCCACGGATACACCACCCACATCCACTCTTCGAGAAACTCGGCAAAGTAGTCAGACTTAGTTTCTGAAGTAAAGAGCAGTTGTAGTACCCCCGTCCTACAGTCAGCCGGTTTGAACTCTCTTACGTAGTCTGAAGAGTGTTGAAGGCTTTTTCCCGTGTCCGCAATGTCATCTACGATGAGCACTCGTTTGTCTTTAACCATTTCTTCTGCGATCGGGTATCGAACTGTACAGTCGTCTGCCAAGCGAGCAGTCCCGACATAGTGTTCAACCTTGAGGCTGATTAAATCCGAAATGCCGAGAAAATCGCAGACGATACGGCCGGCAAACCAGCCCCCGCGTGCGAGCGCTACGATAACATCTGGCTCGTATTCTGACTCCACGACACTCGATGATAAATCGCGGCAAAGGTCATAGACGTAGTTCCAATTCGTCACCGTGCATTTGATCTTGTTAGGAACAGCCATGGATCATCCGTCGAGGAATCATAATATTTATTTCTACCTGTTCTATGTTGTAAAGGAATGGAAAAGGAATATCATACAGCAATGCTATTAGGGAGCGGTGGTTAAAAGGAGTTTTCCTATGCGACTTGAACAAGAAGATCTTAACGCGATAGGCGAGATAGTAGTCAGTCGCTATTTCAAGAAGGGCGGTCTGAAGTTTACCAGTTTGAGAGACTCGCGGAGAATTTTTAAAGCGTACAACGATGTCGACGAGCATTACAAGGCGTATCCTCACATGAGTCGTGACTGGTACGTCTCCAACTCAGTCGATAAAGATGCATATATCGCAAGCACGTGGAAGGAACTGAAAAAGCTCGTAGATTTTTTGAATGACTTGAGCGACAAAACCCTCTACAACTTTGTAGTCCGCGCTGACAACGAGCTCGCTTTAGCCAAAGTCGAAACTCAACGATCAGAGGTCTCAAAAGAGGCCGCGGCGATCGCGAGGAGGCACGACTACAAACTCTACCTTTTCACCGTCAAGGTCCCCAGCAATCTTGAGTACGACGTGGATGTTGTGAACGGTGAATGAGTCGCGCTTCATCGCGCTAGAGACCTCAGCTGCTTCTGCATGATAGCGTACGACGCTTTCAGGTTTTCTAGGTTATCAAACGAAGCTTTCAGCAAGTTCAGCTCATCTTGGTGGCCGTCGCTTTCAAAGTGCTTCGCAAAACTAACGAGGTTCTTCAACACTCGCGTCACTTCGTCGACGATTGTGACGGTACTCGCTACTGCAGTTCGAGAAAGCGGATTTAGATCCACAGTCAAAACGGTTTTTCCGAGTTCAGTTAAGGCTTGAGCTCGATCGCCGTCTTCCAGCGGAACGAATACCACGTCAGCTTTGAATATCCCGCTCTTGTCTACACTTGCCCTATCACTTGCTATGTGCGCGAGTTTGATGAAATCGAACCCAGTCAAAACGTTTGCTACGCCGTACGCATGTAAGTGATCCGCGATTCTTTTTATGCGCTGTGCTGATGGGTGAAACAGATTAATCTCTACGGGAATACCTGTAATTGCGTGCAACTCGGCTATTTCGTCTGGTACGAGCGTCGCAGTGTTCCCATTAACTGAGAGTACCGGAAAGCGTGCGGTGAGCAAATGGGCGCACGCAATTTTGGTAGCCTTGCGCGCACTCTCGCTCGTTTGCTCCCCCAGCAGATAATCAAACGCTTCGCCTCTCCCGTGTGCAATAAGGCCATGAGCACTGGTGATGCCTCGTTCATAGCCTTCTACGAGTTTATTGCGTAACATCAGTGACGCATAACGGGGATGTCCTTCGGAGACCATAATCGCTTGACGGGGCGGTTATTCCGTCTGATATAGCGCCCTTCGCCACCCCTTGTATATAAACATTCAGTGACAAAAATGCTGTTGTGAGAAATGCATCGGGAAACCTAACTCGGAAAGAGCTCCTGTTGAACTCCTTCAAGCTGGGTAAATTAGAGAAGGATCTATTTGGTGCCACGCCGCCCTCCACGTTTGTCGGAAGATTTGGTTACCCTGAAGTTCTTACGGGACCGTTGGTCTCTCCTGTAGATAGGGAGGTGGCACTTGCGGATACGCCAGACAAGTGGCTCCACCTCAGTAGGGAGCAAATAATCGAGCTGAGGTCGAATCTGGTCAGATCCAATTTCAAGTTGAACGTACGAGATGCGCGAGACCCCGACCGACTGCTTAAGGAGACTCAGGAGCTTGCAATGGCTGCGCTTCCGGTCGACGTGGAGGTAAAGTTCTTAAAGCCGCCGAAGCGCACGCTTCGCTTTGACAGCATACTCACGCCTATGGGCCCATCTGGCACTGTGACCGACATAGAGATAGTTGAGAACCCGCACGTCCCTAAGAAAGTGGATATGCTTGCCGACGATCGGGACATCAAGGCCGCAGAGGCGGCAACGATCTTGTACGAGGACTCAATATCCCCCTATCAAATAAGTCGGCTTCTGTCGGTCGGCACGTTGGGGGAAAAACGTTTGATCGTCCCAACACGTTGGTCTATCACGGCAACCGATTCCATTCTGGGCAACAGTCTGTTGAAACGGGTGCGCAGTTACCCGGAGAACACGGAGGTTCAGCTGTTTGTCTCAGAAGCTTTTGGAAACCACTTTGAGATCCTCCTCATTCCTCGCGTGTATGCTTTCGGATGGACGGAAATGTGGCTTTCAGAGGCTGGCAAGGTCGAGATTGGCGACTTGTATGAAGATGCGATGAACAAGCCTAGGTATATGGATGGGGGCTATTATGCAGCCCGATTCTCTGCGCTTGAGTTTCTTGAGCAGCGAAGGAGGCAGGCTGCCATATACGTGATGCGTGAAGTCAAACCCACTTATGATATCCCTCTCGGAAGCTGGGTTATCCGAGAGCTCGTCAAAGAGGCTTTCTCCCAACGACCCTTTATATTTGAAAGTATCGCTGATGCCCTCCGAAGCGTCCGGGCGCGTGTCAAAGCTCCAGCCAACACTCTTTTTTTGAAAAAACAGCTGTCGCAGACAAATCTAACGCAATTCAGTTGAATGAGAAGTTTGGTTGCGGCAGATGCCAGCGCGTAGAGGCAGCAGCGTTAAAATGCATCCCAAAACTTATTACTTCTGGAGTTAATGCCACAAGTTAAGATCGGCACTGATCCGGTCTGAGCGAAGCAAAAATGGAATGAGGGGTGCAAATGGCCGTAAAAGTAGCAATAAATGGTTATGGAAACATCGGTAAGCGGGTTGCAGACGCAGTAGCCAAGCAGGATGACATGGAGCTAGTCGGAGTGGCAAAAACGCGGCCAAATTTTGAAGCCTTTGTCGCTGTTCAGAAGGGCTACACCCTCTATGCATCTGAAGAGGACAAGATAGCCGCTTTCAATGCCGCAGGCCTGGAGGTCGCCGGCACGACGATGGACATGCTAGGCGAAGCTGACGTTGTGGTGGATGCGACCCCGGAAGGAATGGGTGCGCAGAACCTGGAAGCGACCTACAAGAAGCTAGGCATTAAGGCCATATTTGAAGGCGGGGAGAAACATAGCGCGATTGGAGCCTCATTTAACGCCTACTGCAACTATCAGGAAGCCCTTGGCAAGAGTTACGTTCGGGTCGTATCCTGCAATACGACCGGATTGTGTCGCTCTCTGTCCGCGATAGATAACGTCGCTGGCATCAAGAAGGCGCGAATCGTCCTCGTGCGCAGGGGTGCTGACCCTATACAAGTCAAGAAAGGACCGATAAACGCGATTATTCCGAACCCGCCTACGGTTCCGTCGCACCACGGCCCAGACGTGAATACCGTGATGCCGGGGTGGGACGTCGCGACGATGGCAGTGCTCGTCTCTACAACGCTTATGCACCAGCATAACCTTATGATCGAAGTCGAAAACAGCGTCTCTCGTGAAGATGTGCTTAAGGAGTTTTATAGCCGTATGAGGCTAATGTTGGTGCGGGCAGGAGATGGGTTAGGCTCTACCGCGGAGATTATCGAGTTAAGCAGAGACCTTGGAAGGCCGCGTTATGACCTCTGGGAGATCCCGATTTGGGAAGAAAGCGTTAACGTCGTGGGCAAAGAGGTATTCTACATGCAGGCCGTTCATCAAGAGGCCGACATAATTCTGGACAATATCGATTGCATTAGGGCGGTCACGGAGACTGAAAAAGATCCACAAGCGTCGATCCGAAAAACTGACAAAGCAATGGGGGTTACGGGTTCTTTTAGGCCGCCGCTGTGCCTCGAGGACAATCCTGAGGAGCTTCGCGAAATTCACCGCAAGTCGTGGGGGGTCGAATAACCCGCAAAAAAGCCGTTGATGCGCGAAAAACGCACCCAGAGAGCGAAACGCGCGCCTGCGCTGCGGTCAAAGCGAATGAAATGAAATATAATGTGGGCGACAAACTGGACCGAAACTTAGGTGAGTATGTGCTGCCAGGCGAGAGCTTCGAAGTATCAGCACCTGGCAGTCACATCCAGCCCTTCTCCATCCAATACTTACACTGATGAGCCCGTTCTACCTTATTTGTCTCGATCAGTTGCGCGAAGACCGCTCTTCTCTGTGCAATCTCCTTCTCCTGCGCTGGATACGCGCGCTTTGTTTGGATCGATTCTGCCAGCGTCATTCCGAGCTTGAAAGCCTTGTTAATTGCTCGATCAAGCGCAGCGTGATTCTTGTCAAGGGCAACACCGACCTTCCCTACCGTTATGACGCCTAGTTCATTCAGGAAATGGTTCATGTAGTCGAGCACGTGTGCATCA